>Ga0114931_10007509_pt1 | contig 13319 bp, 9 predicted proteins | sample 2SBtaG_FD_89579 | JGI IMG/M metagenome (GOLD analysis project Ga0114931, IMG submission 89579) | Deep subsurface microbial communities from Kolumbo volcano to uncover new lineages of life (NeLLi) - 2SBTROV14_V59a metaG | ecosystem: Environmental > Aquatic > Marine > Volcanic | place: Kolumbo... | reverse complement strand
TTCAGGCTGGCGCAACTCAGAAGCGCGGACCATCTGCTCACCCCCAATGTTGGCCTCGCGTCCAACCTTTCCTCCTTCATCACTGCGAAGGGCGCCAATTTTACGAAAGCGATCCTTGTAATTCATGATTTCATCAGCGGTCTTCAGGGAGGTTGTATCCTGGTTCATCAAATCGCGATAGTCACTGGCGCCGCGACGAATGGTGGCTTCAGGGTCCGGAGTCGTGAGAGTCACCAGAGAATCCCACATCTGCTCCGCGGTCATCCGGCGAAGTATCGGACCAGGAAAATGATACGTCCCCTTGTCCAGTTGAGTGAGGGACGGCGACAATGTCTCCGCTTCACGCTGATAGGTCTTGGTATTGAATACAACCCGGAAAAAATCCTTAATGCTGTAATCCTGATCCTTCATCATGGTCTCCAAAAAGGTCAGTAACTCGTAGTTCTCCGCCTGGCCATCCAGGTGCCCGGGAATGTTGTAAACAGGCTCGATCTGGGCAACGCCAAAGGCCAGTTTCCAAAAACGATTCACCGTGTTGATCGTGAAACGCGGGTTCCCGGGAGAAACAATCCAGTCAGCGAAAGCTTCTCTTGGGTTCTTGTATTTCTTCATGTCCACCACGTCCCCAAAGTAAGTTCCGGGCTCAACCTTCCCATTTGGCTCACCGTCGTCGTATCGGTAGTCATGAGGAAGTTTGATGGCGTTGCTGCCCGTATCGACCACCTGCACACTGTTGGTTCCAAGCATTTGTCCCAGCTGACGATCCTGATTTTGATTCTTGCGGAGTTTACCGGCGCTCTTCAGCACCTTGCTCATTCTCTCCACCTCCTGGCGATAATTAGTCCCGCCCATCATCATTTTTCCACGAGCCCGGGTCTCAGTTTCCCCCATAAAGGCGGCCATTTTATAGAAATCCATCTGATAGACTTCCTCGAAAGGATGATCATGACACTGGGCACAGGTGATTTCCGTACCCATCAGAACCGTAAAAGTATTGGAAAGGTTGCAGAGGCGCATTCCGGAATCGGCCAAGAGGTAGCCCGTAGCCGGGTTTTCCCATATTTTGCCCGTCGCCGTCAGCATCTCCTTGACCATCACGTCATAATGCTTGTCCTCTTTCACACTGTTCTTGATGTATTCGATGAAAGGATCGGCCTTGACGTATCCGTTACCCATCATAAATACTCCGTCGCGAATACGGAAGAGATCGGCGAAATAGTTGTACATCCGCATTGAAAAAGCGTCTGAGTCGAGGAGCTTGTTGATTAGTTTGGCACGCTTATCCGGCGAACGGTCATTGAGAAAACTCTCCGCTTCGGCAAAGGTGGGTATCCTCCCGGCGACATCCAGGTAAATGCGACGCAGAAACTGGTTGTCCGTGGTCATCTCATTGGGGACACACATCTGCATTTCCTTTTCGATCTCCGCCTTGCGTTTGATCTTATCGGCATTGGTCAATTCGGTATTTTGGGGCAAAGCCGCCAGTTCGTCACGAAGTGCGTAGTAGCTCTCTTTCATCTTGCTGAGAACCATGGCGTCAATTTCCGCGGCGAGAGCTTTTGGGTCCGTGGGAAGATTTCCCTTCACAAAGAGGCGATCTGCCTCACTCAACTTGGATACAGCGTAACTGATCAGTTTGCCGTCTTCGAGCTTGAGCTTCACCATCGCCGTGGCTCCAGCGCCCGTCGTCCCCGCAAATTCAGCCTTCAACTTGCGGCCATCACTTGAGGTCCACTCGCGCATCTCCGCCCGGGCAAAATTGGCCATCAGGAAAATCACCGCCCCAACGGCAATCATCAGCGACATCGGTGACCTGCTACTTTGTATTTTTGTTCGTTTCATCATTATCTTATCAATAAGCGAGGGATCAAAAACTACTCTCAATCAACCTAATTCCTAACTTAATTCTCCTTAATCCAATCCTCCGTTTCTCTCCGTTTCTCTCCGTTTCTCTCCGTTTCTCCGTTTTCTCCACAAACTCGCCCCAAACTCCGCAAAAGGGCTGCCATAGTATAACCCGGAAACCGAATACTGTTACACTTTATTGAAATTATTATAAATTTTTATTCCTTTGAAATCCTGGGCCGGGACCCACTTTTATTTTCATGATTTCGACATCGAGTTACGTCTCAGTTGATCGCTTGAATGGCACGGGTGGAAATCGCTTCTCGAAAAATTTCAAGGTCATCAATCCAACCCTGGAAACCGGATTCATCTCTACTCCCCAATACCAGCACTTCGGCACTGCCGGATTCGATCCGAGCGGATCGCCAACCACTGATATTTTCCAGTTTTCCGTCAACGAATAAATGTAAATGAGTCGCGATATCGGCTTCATTTCCGCCGAGAAACCGAACCGCAACGTGGTGCCATTGGCCGTCCCCCAGATCAGTGGAACCAATCAGGTAGCCCGTGTTCCCAAATTCGACCCGCACCGCGTTCCGCGAGCCCTCCGTCCTTTTTTGATTACAGAGAATTTTCCACCCCATTCCTTCCCGGCCATAACTCAGAATTGCGCCGCTCCGGCTCTTTCCAATGCTCGGTGAGACCTTCAACCAAAACTGAAAAGTGAGAGCCGTTTCCAGTCGGAATTTCTTGGTCAGCACGGTTTCTAAAGATTGACCCGGCTGAATCATCAGGCCTCCCCCTGTGTGACCGGGAGCCCTTTTGGGTGGCTCTCTTCCCGACGGATCCGGCAGGAGCGACGCCTCCAGAAAACCGCTGCTTCCCGAATCAATCAATGCGGAACCGCCGGATTCATCCAGCCGATAGCGGATCGCCGGTTGTGGTATTCTAATCGGGTGAGAGGACAATCGGAGGGTAAACAAATCGCCATCGTAGGGAATTGGCTGAAGTTCACTGCGAGTTCGGGAATCGGCGCGGAGGGACAGGCCCTCCCGAACCAGCATGGTAACGGAATTACCGCTGGACCGACTGGCCTCCACTTTCCCCTGCATCACATGAAGATCGGAATCTCCATTCCGGTCCACGGCCACTCCGAAGCGCGTCCCCAGATCGACAACATTCATACGGGGCGTGTTCACCGCGAAACCGGATGCGGGAGAGGGAACTTCAGCCGTGAGCAAACCATATTGTAAAAAGGCCCGGTTTGGCGTTTCCAGGCTTAGGGCGGCGGGCCCTTCAATCAGCGCCGTGGCACCTGAGTTAAACGCGACCAGTGCTGTTCCCGACTCCAACTTGATCATTCCGTTGGAAAGCCAGCCGTCCTGGCGCATCCTTGCTGCCGTCTCTTTCGCCCACTGAGCCGATTTTCCGTTTTGGACGCGGGCAATATAGCCCGGTTTCGCCTGACTTCTCCCCTGCCGCCCGGCAAATGATCCGTTTCCAGATCCCGGATTCCGGTAGAGGATTCCCTGCAATGCAAACATCAACGCCACGGAAGCTGCCGCAGCGACAAAGCCGGCGGTGACCAAATCCGGCCAGCGCAGGGCCCGCTGCCCCTCGCGCTCCTTCAGAATTTCAGTGAGGACCGACTTAGTAAATCCACGTCCGGGATCGCCGACCGCAGCACCTTCCAGCCGAAGGCGGGCCATCACGCTCTCGGTAAATTCGTTTGCCGATTGGAAGTCATTTGATCCCTCGTCCCTTGAGTGCAGAACCCCGATCGCCGAGTCCATTTCCAATTGGCTCAAATAAGCGTCCCTGAAGGCTTCATCATGGCGCAGAGCCGCCTCGAAAGACTCGGCGCGCTCCGCGCTGAGTTCCCCGTTCAGGAAGGCGTCCAGTAACTCTGTTTTCACGATTTCAATCTCCTTTTCCGATCTTTTTCCCGATCTTTTTTCTGATCTTTTTTCCCCGAAATCCCTTTTACATGGATCCCAGTGAATCCATTTTCAGTTTTTCCTCAATACATTTTCTCAGGGAATTTCGCACCCGGCACAAGGTGGTCCTCACCCAAGCCTCACTTTGTTGAAAAAATGCTGAAATTTCCCGCGATGATTCCGCCAACCTGTATTTGTGATTGAGCAATTCCTTTTGCCGATCAGGCAACTCATTCAGGCATTCTTCCAAATAAATAATCACAGGAGATTCGGGAACAAACCCGCTCAATCCCCCATCCATCGATCTCTGGAGGATGCAATATTCCAGAAATTTCTCCTGGTTGTTTTTCACTCGCTGATGGCGCAGGGTTTCTTTCCGAATCAAGTTGAAGGCAATCGCCCGCAGCCATTTTCCAAAATCCGTCCCCGCCGTAAAATCCATAATGTGACGATACGCAAACACGAAAGTTTCGTGGGCTATCTCGTCGATTAAATGCGGGACTGGAAGCTTCATTGCCACAAAGGCACGCAACTGGGAACCATGACTTTCAATCAACCTTTCGAAAGCGTCCAGCTCCCCTGCCTGCACTCTCTTTACCAATGATGTTTCTGTCTCCACGGTAGACAGTATAACACGATAAAGAGGAATCGTTACAGGTAACGAAAGGGCCGAACGCCCCCCGGTTCGCCCGACCGAGGCATTCGGCCTTCTATGCGTCGTCGCCTTTTACGGATTTCAACAAGGCCTTCAGGCGCTTCACTGTTTCCGGTTGAGACTCCGACAGATTCATTGTCTCGGAGGGGTCGTCATCGAGATTGTAGAGTTGCCCTTCCGGACCTCCCACTCTCGCCGGATCCAATTCCCTGGGAAAAGTAAAGCCGCCTGATCCCCGATGGGGAATCATTTTCCACGGTCCCTTTCGGATGGCAAACACTCCCCAGAGAGAATGATGCACCGAGAACTCTCTCACTGGCTTGTCCGGTGTTGCATCCAGCAGAGCCGGCAGGATGTTGCGGCTGTCTTCCCCGGCGCCTTGCGGAAGCTTGTCCCCTACGATTTCCGAAACCGTTGCCAGAAGGTCGGTCAATTCGATCAATTGATGGCTCACTTCCCCGACCGGAGTTTTCCCGGGCCAGCGGACGATGAAAGGCACCCGGTGTCCCCCGTCCCAGATATCCGCCTTTGTACCCCGCAAAAACGCATTTCCCTGATGCCCAAACTGCTTCACATAGGTCCCGCGTTTGCTGATTTTGTAGTATTTCAGGTCATCGGCTTCTTTGGCATCCCACCAGTGGTAGAGCCCTCCATTGTCCGAGGTAAAGATCAGCAAAGTGTTTTCAGCCTGACCAGTGCGTTCCAAGGCGCCCATAACCGCGCCGAGAAAGGCATCGGTTTCCACGACAAAGTCACCGTATTCGCCCGCCTGGCTCTTTCCCAGGTATTCGGTGTTCGGGGCCAGCGGCAAATGGGGAGAGGTCAGTGCGGCATAGAGAAAAAAGGGACTGCCGGATTTCTTTCGGGCTGTCCCCTGTTGCTCGATGAAGCGAATGGCCTCACCCGAAAGCCGGGGCATGACAGCGTGAATGGTAAAGTCGGGTGATCGCATGCCCTCATCCACCGAGACAAATTCAGTGGCGATCCGTTCCTGCTCAATCACGGGAAGACAATACGGCCGATCATTCTCAATAAAACAGAAGGGCGACATATTCAGCGAAGCGGAAATCCCGAAATAGCGGTCAAAGCCCAGGGCAAGTGGGCCACCGGTCACGGGAACGGAATGATCCACATCGTGACCGTTCCGCGGGCGCTTTTTCTCAGCGAGCGGAACGGATGGGACCGGCTTACCGCTCTTGTCGGTCCACTGCATTCCCAGATGCCATTTGCCCACACAGGCGGTTTGGTAGCCACGCTTTTTTAAGAGAGCGGGAACTGTGAGCCGGTCCTTTTCGATCAAAGGAGCATCATATCCATCGAGAACACGCTGTTTCAACCAGGTCCGCCAGCAATATCTTCCCGTCAAAATCCCATATCGGGTTGGGGTGCAAACCGCCGACGGAGTGTGGGCATCGGTAAAACGCATTCCCTCGGAAGCAAGCCGGTCCATATGGGGCGTGGGGATTTTCGAATCCGGGTTGTTGCAGGCCACGTCCCCGTAACCGAGGTCGTCAGCAAGCACATAAACAATATTGGGAAGCGGTTCAGCGCCTCGTATTTCCCGAGAACACGAGACAGAGACCACCAAGCCAAGAACGAGAAGACGAGACCAAAAAAAATAAATTTTCACAACCCGGTCCGTTTACCCCAATCCGAAAAAAATTTCCAGAACAGAATTGCGTGCCATTCAATTCCCCATGTCCGGGCTCGCCTGGCAACCTACCCGCTCCCTGAGCGAAGAGGAACGCGGAAATCGTTGAAAAAGTCCGCGACTTGTCTACCATACGCGAGGGAACCGGCGGGGGAACCGAACCCGGCGGTTCCCGGCCCGTTTCCGATTGATCCGTACAGGTTTGTTTGCGACGCTGCACCAGTCTTACATGCGCAATCTGAAATCCACCAATTAACTATCAAGCGAAATGCGTTTATTCCTACTCCTGTCAGCGGCGACCGCCGTCTTGTTTTCTCCACTGCGAAAATCTATCAGAGCCGATGATTGGCCCCAATGGCGAGGTCCTCACAGAGACGGCGTGGCCACCGAAAAAGGACTGCTTGATTCCTGGCCGGAAGCCGGTCCCCCGCTCCTTTGGAAAGTTTCCGGGAGAGGAGGCGGGTATTCATCTCCCGCCATCGTTAAAGGAACCATTTACGGCACAGGTTACCGGAAGGGCGAAGAAGTGGTCTGGGCTCTCTCGGCTTCCGACGGCTCCGAAATCTGGAACAGCCCAACCGCCGATGTCGCCGCGGCATATAGCGACATCGAATACCCTGAGGGTCCCAGAGCGACTCCCACAGTTGATGGCGATCGCCTGTATGTGCTTGGGACGGCCGGACAACTCAGTTGCCTGGAAAGAGCCACCGGAAAAGTGGTATGGGCTCGCAATCTGACAAGTGAAATGGGAGGGGAAGTCATGTCCGACTGGGGTTACTCGGAAGCTCCTCTGGTGATGGGCGATCGATTGTTCTGCACACCGGGCGGAGCCAGGGGAGCGCTTGCCGCTCTCAATAAAATGACCGGAGAAGTCCTATGGCGGAGCAAAGATTTCCAGGACCCGGCAGCTTACACGTCGCTGGTTTCCGCGGAGATCTCCGGGCGAAAACAGGTGGTGGTCCTGACCGGCGCCAGCGTGGCGGGGATTGATCCGGAAAGCGGCGAGACCCTCTGGCAGGTCGAAAGGAAAGGAAAAATCGCCGTCGTTCCCACCCCGATTGTTCAGGATGACCTCGTTTGGGTCACCTCCGGTTATGGTGTTGGCAGTCACCTCTTCAAGATCAGCGAAACCGACGGGAAATTTGCCACGAAACAGGTTTATGCCAGCAAGAAGCTGAAAAATGAATTCGGAGGTGCGGTACGGGTTGGGGACTACGTTTACGCTTCCAGCGGCGTGGTTTTCGTCTGCATGGATTTCAAAACCGGGGAAGTCGTCTGGCGGGAGCGCTCCATAGGCAGTGGGGGCCTGCTCTATGCCGACGGACATTTTTATCTCCGCAACGATCGCGGCATTCTGGCGCTGATCGAGGCCAATCCGAAAGCCTATGTCGAAAAGGGTCAATTCGAGCAGTCGGATCGCGGTGAAAACAAGACATGGCCCACACCCGTCATCGTGGATGGGAAACTCTACCTGCGGGATCAGGACAAACTCCTGTGTTACGATGTCCGAAAGAAATAGGGAGGGAAAGATTCCCCAGTATGCCGGGGAGGCAACCCTGTTGGGTGGACCATCCAACAGAGTTCGATGTGGCCTGGTTCGGGAACGAGAGGCAGGAAACCCCGGTTGATCGGCGCGTTCCGTGCTCTACTTCAGCCAGGATCAACGGGCAAAACAGGTTTCCCCATCACGGTATTTTCACGCGGCGACGATTATCAAATCGAATCTGAGTGAGGCCGCTGGGCGGTCTTTTTGCCTCTGTAATCCGTTGACGAAGTTGCTTCGACAGATCGTTCACCAGTTCCCCATATTCGGCTTTCCCCGCAAGATTAACCATTTCGGCATCGTCCGTCTGATGGTCATACAACTCGTTTCCGGCGCTTCCATTCTCTCCCCACTCAGTGTAGCGGTAACGGGAGGTGCGGAGGCTGTAGCCCGTTTCATATTGGGTCAGGGCGGACCGAACCGGGAGGTTTGCACCGGGATCATTCAGGACCGGCAAGATACTGATACCGGAAAGGTATTTGGGGATTTTTTTCCCCAGCCCGGCCAGATCGGCAAGGGTGGGATATAAATCGACCATCTCCACCGGGGCATGGCAGGTTTCCCCCTTGGCGCCGACTCCCGGCCCGGCAATAATCAGAGGAATCCGGGTGGCGTTCTCAAACAGTGTTGTCTTTTGCCAATGCCCGTGTTCTCCCATGTGATAGCCGTGATCAGATGTAAACAAGACGATGGTATTGTCGGCGAGACCATTTTTGTCCAGAGCATCGAGGACTTTGCCTACCTGGGCGTCGGCAAAAGTGATGGCGGCATGGTACGCCTGGATGGCCTTTCGGGCGAGATCATCGGGAAGGTTGATTTGACTTTTCTTTCGACGGATCGATTTCCGGGCCGGTTCGGGCAGGGTGGCAAGATAGCCTTCAGGTTCCGTGGGGACTTTAATCTGATCCCTCGGATAGAGCTCAAAATATTTCTTTGGAGACACGTAGGGCGTATGCGGGCGGAACATACCGACGGCCAGAAAAAACGGTTTCCCATTCTTCCCATATTTTTCCAGTTGAGCAATTGCTCCGGCAGCAATCATGCCGTCCGTCATCTCTTCATCGGTTCCATCATCCGCAAGCCAGCTTAATGTTCCTCCAAAACTTCCTGGCTGCAGACTGAAAATAAGCGGCTCATCATCGACATCCCGACCCCGCGGGTCGAAAACCTGATTCCAGGAGTAGGGGTCGTCATGGCCGCTGGTGCCGATGTGCTTGGGAACATTGTAGTGAAATATTTTCCCAATTCTTGTGGCAAAATATCCCGCATCACGGAACAATTGGGCCACTGTTTTGACCTTGGGTAAGTGTTCGCGAATATAGATGGCATTCTGGTGAATGAGCGTCTGGTCGGGATACAGTCCGGTCATGAAGGAGGCGCGGCTGGGCCCACAAAGCGGGTATTGACAATAGTTATGATCGAAGCGAACTCCCCGGGTGGCCAGTTTGTCGATATGGGGCGACTTTACCTGGGGATGACCGTAGCAGCCCAGATCACAGTTCAAATCATCACAGATCAGGAATAGAACGTTCGGTCCCCGTTGTTCAGCGGCCGGAGATTTCAAAATTCCGAGGAGCGTTCCCAGACAAATCACCAGGAGGAATGTTTTCAGTTTTGGTTTCATGAAATCATCACCTACCATTTCCTCCTGGACTTCAAAAGGAAGAAAACAGCTAAATTTGGCACACTGGAAATTGGGCGACTACCGCTTTTTTGGAGAAGTGACGTAGGGAGATCGCAAATAGTGCGGTTCCAGCGGGATGTCTGGGTTCCCTGTATCCGGAGTGTCCCGCGCTTTGAATTGATCCCATCCAATTCGGGCAACGGCGGCGGCTGATGGCTGCGAAAGTTCGACAGAAGCAAAATCATCCGCCACGGCTCGGTCAGGTGTGAAAACGGCATTTACCAACCCGCTTTGTAGCAATTCGTCCAAGCGGCTGCCGAGATCTCCCTCCGGAATCAACTCCGGAGGACTCCCCAGGCGCCCCTCCAAAACCGTGGCAACAAATCTCGTCCCCCTCCTGGCATCGCCGACTACCGCATAGTTCCCGGCAACTGATTCCTGATCTCCGTAGGCCAGCAACGAAGACACTCCCGAAGTCCCCACCTCCAGAGCCAGGCCAAGCCCGTTGGCAACTGCGATTCCCACTCGAACACCGCTGTAGGAACCCGGGCCGAGGCCGACCGCTATGTGCCGCGGTTTTCCATTGCATTCGGCCAGGAGTTTTTGAGTCAGCCCGAAAATCACCGAGTTGTGAGCGCGTTGGGTGACGAATGTTTCCTGGCGAATCAGTTCCGAATTTGTTCCATCCCAAAGTGCAAGCCCCGCCCTGGGAGTCGATGTTTCGATCGCCAGAATCATGACTTTACACTCCTGAAAATATTCCGGCTCCCATTTTCGGCAATCTCAAAATACAGCCAACATGCCTGATCGGGAATCAGTTCGGCAAATTTGTCAGCCCACTCCACCACCATGACCGCACTTCCGTCATCGAGATATTCTTCCCAACCGATGGCGATGACTTCATCAGGAGATGCCATCCGGTAGAAGTCGAAATGGTAAACCGGGAGCCTGGACGACGAATATTCATTGACCAGCGAAAATGTCGGACTGGTCACCATAGCTTCGGCGCCACCCAGTCCCTCCAGCAGTCCTTTCGTAAAGTGGGTTTTTCCGGCGCCCAGAAGACCGACCAAGGCAATGACCTCTCCACCGATCAGGGTTTTTCCGAGGGAGCAGGCGGCCTGGCGCATCTCTTCTTCCGATAACGAAAGTCCAAAGGCTTTCCGACTACTCATGGGCTTCCTCATTGCTGGGTCGATTTCCGGCATCCCCGGCACATGACGGATTGTTGAGGAATGTTTACGGCAGTTTCCAAACCCCGCGGTATTTGTCGTATTCAGATTTCGGCAGCAATACGTAAACGGGCCGTTTTGCCGGGTCAATCTGGGCGATCAAACTCTTCAGTTTGCTCTCTGACATCGTGGAACAGCCCGCGGTCGGTTTCCCTCCCCCTTCGCGCCAAATATGAAAGAAGATGGAAGATCCCATTCCGGGGATCGCATGGGGCGCGGCATTGTGTGCGATAAACAATTTCAATGAATGGGCATGATCCCCCTGACGCATCTGGGCTTTGCGTTCCGCCACGGTTTCGGGTTCATGATCCAATCTGCGATACTGGTTGTAGAACGGGGATTCGGTATCTTCAAACCAAAGATCGCGTGTCGTAATCTGAATGTACTGGAGACCGGCCTTTCTTTCGATTGAGGAGGCATATCCCCAGGCGCCGATACCGATATCAAAAACACCGGCCGGGGCACACCAGTCCCCTTCTTTTTTCATCTTAGCTCCACTCGGCACCGGGCTGATCCCCCGTCCCCAGGCTAATCCGCTTCGACCCACCCGCCCCTTCCAACTGGGACCCGATTTTTTCCAGACTCCGAATTTCTTTTCATAAAACGTAAAGGTGACTCTGGAGGATTGCCATCCGGAGGTGATTCCAAGCAAAACCTGTTTGGTCGCGGAGGGCAACTCGAAGCCCAGCAGTGGACTGATCCAAAAACAAAAGGTAATCAAAAATGCAATGGCTGATCTCATAGGATTCCAGAAGGGGAGAACCTAACCTGATTCCGCCGGAATGGCCAGTTCACGGAACGAAATTTTTCCCTCGACCCATCATCGCACCGTACCGCTCTCACGAGAGAATCCGCTCCCCAGTTTCCGGGCGCTCCGGGCGGGGGGGAGGGAGAATTCCTGAAAAAACTCGATCGCAATTGTTTTTCCGTCTCCCGATTTTCCATCGGAATCGATTTTGCGATCCAGAACCGCGGTCACGTAGTCGATTAACTGCTTTCGGTGCACGGCATTGGTGTCGTCGAACGAAGCCGCGGCGTTTCGGTAACAATGATCCAGAAGGGGATTCCAACTCAACGGCTCCGTTTCCGTATTTCCGTATCTGAGCGCCCATTCAAAACGATCCCCATCCAATAACCAGCTGAGAATCGCGGGAAAGGTTTTTCCACAAAAGCGGTCCCTCAGGTGACTCCAGGCAGATTGGACGGGTTCCACGAAAACCTCCGCGGGCGTCTCGACTCTCAATTTCAGGCCCCAGGACGGCCACCCGGAAACCGTCTCATGCTCAATCAAATCGGGTATTTCTTCCGAAGTGGCGGATTCAAAATACACCTCGATTTGCCATGGAGTGAGGTTCCCGACGGAAAGCCCGGAGCTGTCGAACTGGCTCAGGACTCGATCAAGCTGTCGGACAAAGGCCATTGCATCCGCCGATGAAAACCGCTTTCGCCTGGCCTGAATGACAGGAAGTGGCAAGCCTTCAAAATAGTCCGCCACCAGCAGGGTGAAATCTTCTTCACAAAACAATGATCGAATTCGGACGCCGTTGGGATGGGATTTCAGGTAACTGTCGAACATCTTCTGATTCAACGGATCGATCAATGATTCTTCAAACAGTCGCTCCGGCGGGAGCAGGTAAATCCGGGCAGATTCTTCCTGCCCTGTTTCAGTTGATCTTTTTACAGTCGGAATCACAAACGGGGAAACTGCGTAACGAACGTCGTTCGATCCCGTTTCATATTTTTCCCGGAGCATGTCTTCCAAATCACCGCTTTCGAATAAGATCTCCTGCAGGGGTCCACGCGCCACCTGCCGGATGTGGCGTAGTTTTCTGTCCGTTGTCTGAGCCTGAACCCCCGATTCAGCCTGAAGACCCGAGACTTCGCGAATCACATCCCTGAGCCTCGCCAAGTGCAAAACCACGTCCACTCCCGACTTGTGGCTCAGCGAATCCTCGAATTCCGCATAGGCGGGATGCCGTGGAACGCTGTCCGGATTCTGCCCGGGATCAAGCCCCTCTTTCACGGCCAGTTGAATTCCCGCCACATTTTGCGTCCATCGCCTGGCCAACTGAAAGTCACTGACCGGTCGATCCTCTCGACTCAATCCAAAGCGCCCCAGGCGAAGGCCGGGGTATATGCCCCGGTCGAGCGTCACAAGGAAATCATTCGGCTCCACACAGGAAAAAAACCGGGGGTATCCGGACAGACTGCCAAGAGCGTCCACCAAATCGAGCAGAATATATGCGACGAGTTTGTCAGGCAGATCCGGGTTGCGCTTCAAATATTCCAGGAGTGGTTCTCCCTCTACAAACTCAAACACCACATAGGAATTCCCGAAGGAGGTTTCACCAAACTCCATGACCGTTCCAATCGTAGGGTGTCTCAGTCGGGCCATACTCTCCAGACGCCGGAGTGAGGGTATTTTTCCGTCGGCTCTCCTTTTTTCCAGGCCTGAACTGAACGCCACCGACACCAATCTGCAGGCATCGGGATCATAGCCCAGATAGGTCATCCACTCTTCACCAGCACGGAGAAGCTGCCACGAGCCGGACTTGGTTTTACACAATTGAAATCGACTTTCAGGGGGAAGTTGCATGGGTCAGCCGCACCGTTCCGTGACATTCTAAAAAGACAGTAATTATTGAAAATATAGTTCATTTAACCATCCGCGCCACTGAAAACTTTTTCCTGGGAGTCTGTCGGGCTTAGATGTTTGAGCGAGGGGATCGAGGTTTGAGCCAAAATTTTCATCAGTTGGAGGAGTTTGTGGGCACACAAATGACGAAAACGAAGGGAAATGTGGGCCAAATCCTCGTTTTCCGCAGTCAATCA
>Ga0114931_10007508_pt1 | contig 13319 bp, 13 predicted proteins | sample 2SBtaG_FD_89579 | JGI IMG/M metagenome (GOLD analysis project Ga0114931, IMG submission 89579) | Deep subsurface microbial communities from Kolumbo volcano to uncover new lineages of life (NeLLi) - 2SBTROV14_V59a metaG | ecosystem: Environmental > Aquatic > Marine > Volcanic | place: Kolumbo... | reverse complement strand
GTGGCTCACAGGGTGGGGGTGCGCATGCCGATGCGCACGGCGTCGATCCTGGTTCGAAGCAGGAACCGGGCCAGGTGCACGGTGTTGCCCCACGGCGTGGCGATGGGCCGCCCCGTGCGCCCGAGCCCCGGGCTGCCTCGTTGCTGAGATGTCACACAATGACCCAGGTCTGCTACAGGCCCGGGACCCGGGACGGCCCCGGGAGGGCCCCCTCCACGGGCGCATCGGCACGGTATGCCTATGGCGCGTTAGTTGCTAGAGTGGGGTGGCAAGGCGCCGCTTGTACCGTGCCACAGACCCAAAGGACCAGGAACCGATGATGCCAACCCCCGTGATCGAGACGGACCCCGCCGGTGGCTGCGTGAGCGTGCAGGCCCCCGGGCGTCTGCATCTGGGATTCATGGACCTCAATGGGGGGCTGGGGCGGTGTTTCGGGAGTCTCGGCCTGGCACTCGATGGGCTGTCGACCCGCATCACGGCGAGGCGGGCCCCGTCGATCCAGGCCGAGGGCCCCTGTGCCGAACGGGCCCGGGACTATGCGCTGCGGCTGTTTCAGACCCTGGGGCTCGGCGGGGGGATCTCCCTGCGTGTGGAGGCGTCCATCCCCAGACACGCGGGCCTGGGTTCAGGGACCCAGCTGGCCCTGGCCGTGGGCACGGCGATCGATCGGCTCTACGGCCTCGGGATCGGCACGCCCCGCCTTGGGGCACTCCTGGATCGCGGGGCACGCTCCGGGATCGGGATCGGGGCCTTCGACTCCGGGGGATTCCTGGTGGACGGGGGCCGCGGTGCCGGCGAAGGGGGTGTGCCGCCGCTCACCGTGCGTCTGCCCTTTCCGGCCCATTGGCGCGTATTGCTCATATTCCACTCCCGGATCCAGGGTCTGCACGGATCGGCCGAGTGCGCGGCCTTCGGCGAGCTGCCGCTGTTTCCGGCCCATGTCTCCGCCCACCTGTGCCGCGTGGTGCTGATGCAGATCCTCCCGGCACTGAGCCACGAGGATCTGGATCAGTTCGGCCGCGGGGTGGGGGTGCTGCAACGGGTGGTGGGCGATCACTTCGCCGGGGCCCAGGGGGGGCGCTATGCCAGCCCCGCCGTCGCCCAGGCCCTGGGCTGGCTGGAGGACCAGGGCCAGTATGGTGTGGGACAGAGCTCCTGGGGTCCCACGGGGTTCGCCGTGATCGACGGTGAGGCGCGCGCCGCGGCCCTGCTTCACGCGGCTCGACGGCGCTTCGCAGGGCACCGGGAGCTCCGTTTCCAGGTCGTGCGCGGCCGCAATCGCGGCCATGAGCTCGAGGCGATCGGTAGCGAGGGTCGGCGCGCGCCCCCGGCCGAGATCCGGGCCCATTGCTGAGGAGTTCATCGTCGTGGAGAAACCCTATATTCTGCACATGTTCACACCGGCCAGGAACCTCAGTCCCTTCGACGTCAACATGGCCCTCGATGCGGGGTGGGGGGCGGTACCGCCCTATATCTCGGTGGAGGCCGCGGACGTGACCGGCCTGGTCCAGGACGCCATATTCTCCCGCGGCCCCAAGGGGGTCAGGCGCACCGGCATCTTCATCGGGGGCCGGGACATGAACCTGGCCATGGATATGCTGGATCTGGCCAGGGCGGCCATGGTGCCACCCTTCGAGGTCTCGGTGTTCGCGGATCCCAGCGGGGCCTTCACCACCGCCGCGGCCCTGGTGGCGGTGGTGGAACATCATCTGGCCCACTCCTCCGGGCTCGGCCTGGAGGGGGTCAAGGTGCTGATACTGGGCGGTACGGGCCCCGTGGGTGCGGCCGCGGCGGTCATCGCCGCCAAGGCCGGCGCCGAGGTGACCATACTCAGTCGCAGGATCGATCGGGCGGCCGAGGTGGCCGAGCGGTGCAACCACCGCTATGGCTCGGATATCACCGGCATCCACGGCGATATCAACGATCACCTCCCGGAGCTCATCGAGGGCGTGGACGTGGTCATGAATACCGCCAGGGCCGGGATCGAGGTCCTCGGGCCCGAGCTGCTCGCCCGTGCCCGGCGCCTCAAGGTGGCGGCAGACGTGAACGCCGTCCCGCCGGCCGGTATCGTCGGGGTGGGTCCCATGGACGACGGCGTCCCCCTCCCCGGGGCCCCCGGCGGGGCCGTGGCAGTGGGTGCCCTGGCCATAGGAAATATCAAATACCAGGTCCAGCGCCGGCTGCTGGTGCGCATGCGCGAGTCCGAGCAGCCGCAGTACCTCCACTACGAACAGGCCTTCGAGGTGGCCCGGGACTATGTCCGCAAGCCCTGAGACCCTGCTCGTGATCTCGGCCTCGGCCCGGGCCCTGGTCCGCTCCGCGCGGCGCAGTGGCTGGCGGGTGTCTGCCCTGGATGGCTTTGGCGACCAGGACACCCGGGCCTGTGTGCAGTCCTTCACCCCGGTCCGGATGGGCCACGGGGGGCTGGACCGGGCGGATCTGGCGCGCCGGCTGCGGCGTGCGCTCAAGAAGTGGGAGGGGTTGTCCGGTCTGGTCTACGGGGGCGGTGCCGAGGCCGTGGCGGGCGTGCTGGCCGGGTGGGGCGTCTCCCTGCCGGTCTATGGCAACGCTCCCGAGGTGGTGCGGGTGAGCCAGGACCCGGCCGCCTTCTTCGCCCTGCTCGACCGCCTGGCGATCCCCCATCCCGAGGTGCGGTTTAGCCCCCCGCGGCACCCGCACGGCTGGCTGTCCAAGTCCTCCGGGGGTATCGGTGGCACCCATGTCGCACGCCTGGGCGAGGGGCACGGTGGTGAGCTTTCGTGTTATTTCCAGCGCGAGATTCCAGGGCCGACCCTGTCCGTGAGCTTCCTGGCCGATGGCCGTGATGCACGGATCCTCGGTTTCAACACCCTGTGGACGGCGCCTGCCCACCCGCGGCCGTTCACCTATGGCGGGGCGGTCAACCGGGCCGCGCTCTCGGCGGCCCAGCGGGCGCGCCTGAGCGGCCACGTGCGGGCCCTGGTCGCCGGGCTCGGGCTCGTCGGGCTGAATGGAGTGGATGTGGTCATGGCCGGGGGCGAGGCCCTGGTGCTGGAGCTCAATCCACGCCCCAGCGCGACCTTCGAGCTCTACGATGTGCGGCCCGGACAGGGGCTGCTGGACTGGCACATCCGGGCCTGCCAGGGGACCCTGCCGCCGGCGGGCCTGTGTCGCGCACCGACCCTCCGTGGCCATGAGATCGTCTATGCCGACCGGCCTCTGAGGATCGGGTCCGCGGTGAGGTGGCCCGCCTGGTGTTCCGACCGCCCCTGTCCGGGTACCGGGGTCGGACGGCATGAACCGCTGTGTACCGTCCATGCCCACGGGGCGCGGATCCCGGTCGTGATGTCCGAGCTTCGGTCCCGGCGCGCGCAGGCCCTGGCCGGGGTCTACTCCGAGCCACAGGCCGCCTGAGGTCACCATGACAGATCGAGCGCCCGCCGAGTCCCGTCTGCCCAGCCTGAATGCGCTGGCCGCACCCTATGTGGCCCTGCTGATCGCCCGCGCCGATCAGCTACGGGTCGGTGTCGAGACCCTGGACAACGGGACCACCCTGGTGGATGCCGGTCTGGCCTATCGCGGCGGGCTGGAGGCCGGCCGGCAGGTGGCGGAGATCTGCCTGGCCGGGCTGGGGACGGTGACCCTGGTACCCAACGCGGACGGCGGGCACTGGCCGCTCGCGCTGCAGGTACACACCGAGGATCCCGTGCTGGCCTGTCTGGGCAGTCAGTATGCCGGCTGGAGCCTGGCGCACGGGGAGGGCAAGGAGACGTTCCGTGCCCTGGGTTCGGGGCCTGCCAGGGCCCTGGCCCGGAAGGAGCCCCTGTTCGCAGAGCTCGGATACCGGGACCGGGCCGAGCGCACCTGCCTGGTGCTGGAGGTGGACGGGCGCCCGCCGGCGGAGCTCGCGGAGCGGATCGCCGCCGACTGCGGGGTCGCCCCGGAGGCCCTGACGCTGATCATCACCCCGACCCGCAGCCTGGCCGGTGTGGTCCAGGTCTGCGCACGGGTGCTGGAGGTGGCCCTGCACAAGGTCCACGAGCTGGGATTTCCCCTCCAGGACGTGGTCGACGGGGCCGGGAGCGCGCCGGTCCCCCCGCCGGCACCGGACTTCGTCGAGGCCATGGGCCGTACCAATGACGCCATCCTGTTCGCAGGTCGCGTGCAGCTCTACGTGGACGGTGAGGACGCCGCCGCCCGCACCCTGGCGCAGCGCCTGCCCAGCAGTACCTCCCGGGACTACGGCAGACCCTTCGCGGAGATCTTCAAGGCCTACGACTACGACTTCTTCAAGATCGACCCGATGCTGTTCAGCCCCGCCCAGGTCACCGTCACGGCCCTGCGCAGCGGGAACAGCTTTCATGCGGGTGCGGTCGCCCCGGGGTTGCTGGCCAGCGCCTTCGGGGGCGGGGCATGAGCCGGGAGATCGCGATCTTCGGGAATGAACCCGGCTGGCACGGCGCGCGCCTGCGTGCGGCGTTCGAGGCACAGGGCCTCGAGGTCCGGTCCCTCTCCCTGCGTGACTGCGCCTTCGACCTGGACGCGGGGAGTGTGGGGCTGTCCCTCCCGGGCCTTGGCGACCGGCTGCCGGCGGGCGCCTTCGTGCGCGGGGTGCCGGGGGGGACCCTGGAGGAGGTGGTGTTCTTCCTCGACATCCTCCACGCCCTCAGAGAGAGTGGGGTCCTGGTGTATAACGACGCGCGTGGGATCGAGCGCAGTGTGGACAAGGCGATGACCAGTTTTCTGCTCCAGCGGGCAGGTATCCCCAGCCCGCCGAGCTGGGTCGGCCGGGATCCGGAACAGGCCGCAACATTCAGGACCCAGGCGCAGCGTGCGGGCTGCGATACGATCGTCAAGCCTTTGTTCGGGTCGCAGGGAGAGGGCCTGATGCGGTTGAGTGGGGCAGAGCCCCTTCCGGCCCCGGAGCACTGCAGCGGGGTCTACTATCTGCAGCGATTCATAGAGACTGGCGAGGGGTGCTGGCACGACTGGCGGGTGTTCGTGATCGGAGGACGGGCCGTGGCGGTCATGCGCCGCGAGGGCCGGTGCTGGATCAGCAACGTGGCCAATGGCGCGCGCTGTCACGCCGCCCGCCTCGACGACACCCTCAGACACCTGGCGGAGGCCGCGGTCCGTGCCGTCGGGCTGTGCTACGCGGGGGTCGACGTGCTCCGGGGTACGGACGGGGTGCACTATGTCGTGGAGGTCAATGGGATCCCGGCGTGGAGAGGGCTGCAGGGCACCTGTGAGCTGGATATCGCCTCCCTGGTGGTGGCCGATTTCCTGTCCAGGGCAGGCATCGGTGCGCGTCTGGAGGCGCGCCGGTGATGACGGTCAGGCCCGAACGCCGGATCCCCGCCCGGGTGACCCCGCTGGCCAAGATGTATATCGATGCCTGTGATGCGGAGCTGCAGGCCCTCAAACCGGGCAATGTGAGCATCTTTGGCCAGGGCCACGGGATGTGCTGCGCCGATTTCGCCGAGAGCGCCCGCCTGAGTGCGCCGATGGTGGTGAATTTCGAGCGGCCACTGGGGGAGCGGATCTTCCGCGCGGTCTCGGCGACCCGGGACCGGGTGGGGTGCAACACCAATCTCGGGATCCTCCTGCTGTGCGCGCCCCTGCTGCAGGCCGCGTGGACGATGCGTCCGGGCCTCAGGCTGCGCGATGCCCTGCTGGACGTACTGCAGGCCACCGACGTCGGGGATGCCCGGTGGGCCTACCGCGCGATCCGCCTGGCCGCACCGGCCGGGCTCGGTGAGGCGCCGGCCCACGACGTCTCCCGTGAACCGCAGGTCGGTCTGTTCAAGGCCATGCAGGCGGCGGCCGGGCGCGACCGGATCGCCTATCAATACAGCAGCTACTATGCGGATATCTTCGACTTCGCCCTGCCGTGGCTCAGGAAGCGCCGCTCGGTGTGCGGCAGTGAGGCGCAGGCCGTGACCGATGTGTACATGATCCTGCTGGCGAACCACCGGGATTCCCATGTGGAGCGCAAGTTCGGATTCCAGCGGGCACACGCGCTCAGTGTGCGGGCCGGCGAGTTGATGGAGCAGTTGCTGCAGTCGGACTCGGCGCAGGACCGGGAACGGGCGCTGCTGGAAGAGGACGCAAGGCTCAAGGGCGAGGGGGTGAACCCGGGGACGACCGCAGACCTGATCGTAGCGACCTTGCTGGCAGACCGCCTGGAGCATTATTGTTCGGGACGGACAAGGAGGACGTCGTATCTGGAGGGCAGGGAGGGAGGTCTGGGTCCCGAGGTTGCAGGGGGGCCGGACCGGCGGATAGATGTCCGCGATATCGAGAAAACCACTGAAATCGGAGGAGTACAATGACCGTAGTTAACCGTACACTGGTAGGGGAGTCGCTGGTCGGCGATGGGAATGAGATCGCACACATCGACCTGATCATGGGCCCGAGGGGGTCCGCCGCAGAGACGGCGTTCTGTACGGCGCTCACCAACAACAAGGATGGCTTCACCTCTCTGTTGGCGGTGGTTGCACCCAACCTGGCGACCAAGCCCAATACCATGATGTTCAACAAGGTGACCATCAAGGGTGCCAAGCAGGCGGTCCAGATGTTTGGTCCGGCCCAGCGTGCCGTGGCGATGGCGGTCGCGGACAGTGTGGAGGACGGCACCATCCCCCAGGACGAGGCAGACGACATCTTCATCTGCGTCGGTGTCTTCATCCACTGGGAGGCGGAGGACGACGCCAAGATCCAGGACTACAACTACCAGGCGGTGAAGGAGTCCATTGCAAGGGCCATCAAGGGTGAGCCCTCTGCCGCCGAGGTGGTGGCCAAGAAGGGCTCTCGCGAACACCCCTTCGCGGCACACAGGTAGGCAATGTGGGGGTCCCTGACCGATCCTGAGTGGTCCAGCCCGGGGTCGGGCTGCAAATGCCCGGCCGAGGCGTTGCGGCGGGCGCGCGGCCATCTCTGGGTCGGTCGGCGGTGCCCCGGGCCCTCCTCCGGGGTGCACGGCTTGCGGGCGGGAGACCCGCTCCGCCCCGTGAGGTGCGCCAGTCGCGCATTTCAAGCCGTGCACCTTTTTGGCCTGAGGGGACCTGACCCATTCCGGGTCGGGCGGGCGGTGAGGCGCGATCGTTCGGTTCAGGGCGTCAATCGCCGTCCCGGCCGGGGTTCGCAACGCAGGGCTGCGCCGTTGCGTCCTGCAGCGGCCGAGCCAGGAACGGATCAGGGCGTCCTAGGGATCCGACTCCAGGAGGTGTCTTGTGCGATGTCTTGAGTGTGGCAGTGAACGGGAGCGCTTGACCAACGGGCACCTGCTGGCCTGTTGTGGGCTCACCGTGCACGAGTATGCCCTGCGACACCATCTGCCCCTGGACCTGATCCTGGGGCCCGAACAGGTCAATCTCAAGGACCCGGTCTCGTCCTACCCGCGCCCCCAGGCCCAGCCCTCGCAGCCGGCACGGGCCTTGATGCGGGGCCTGGACTGGGCCGGGCTGCTCACCGTGGAGGACGGGTTCAGCGTCGTCCCCGGTGAGGTGCGGCGCCTCGACCTGTTGCTGTGGGCCCTGCAGTGGCTGGGTGAATACGGCTACCAGTTCCGCCAGGAATATCACTACGCTGACGACAGCCACCGGGTGGTGGCGAGGAATCGGCTCAAGGCACCGCTGGCGTGCGTGGCCGGGGCGGGGGGCGCAGATCCCGGGTCCCTGCCGGAGGCGGACGTCCTGGACGGCCTGGCGGCCATGGTGGCCCATGCGGGCGAGGTGCATTCGGCCTATCTGTTCCTCGATTTCGCCAGGATCCCGGTGGCGGAGGCCGTCGCCGCTGTGCTCTATCGGCAGCATGGGATCGGTCTCGAGGCCCTGGATCTGTCGGCCCACCCCGAGGGCAGGCTGTACCGGTGTCGTCGCCGCGAAGACAGCCGCAGGCTGCTCGGCCTGCTCAATGCGCGGCTGAGCGAGATCCCCGGGGCGCGGGAGCGTCTCTCACTCCCGGGTCCGGAGGCCTCGGTGGTCAAGGAACTGGTCTTCGATGCGGCGCACTTCATCACCGACCACCCCGCCAAGTGCTCGAATCTCCATGGGGGCCGATACCGTCTCCAGGTCGAGATCAGCGACCGGATCGATCCGGTCACCGGCTGCGTGGTCGACTATGGCTATCTGAAACGGGTCGCCACGCGCTGCGTGGTGGACCGTTTCGATCACCACACCCTGAACTATGCCGCACCGGAACTCGCGTGGCGGTCCAGCACGGAACTGTTGTGTGTCTATATCTGGGAGCGGCTGATCCCCTATCTCCCGGGGCTGTCCGAACTGAAGCTGTACGAGACCACCCAGTCGTGGTGCCGTTACTCCGGCCCCGATCTCGAGGCCTTCCAGTCCTCGGGGGGCGATCCGATACTGAGGCATTTTCAGGATCCAGGGCTGGGACGCATGCCCTGGCGGAGACTGGCCGCAGCCACGCCCGCGGGACCCCTCCAGGTGGTGGCCGAGCGCTGAGCCCTGCCGATGGCGCTGGGTCCGCCCGCGGGCCGGCCGGCGCGGGGACGGAGATCGTCGCGGTCAGGGGCGGGCGAGGGCGCAGAGCGCCTCGGTCTGCAGCCGCCCGTCGTGGAGCGCGCTGGCCACCAGCGCCCCGGCCGCACCCCGGTGGGCGAGCCGATGCAGGTCCCGGATCCCGCGCACGCCACCGGCTACGTAGAAGCGGGTGTGCGGCCCATGGCGGCGCATCCGGGTCAACAGTCCGAGGTCCGGCCCGCGTCCCGCGCAGATCCGGGACAGGGACATGAGGATCACCCGGGACGGCCACAGGGTGGGGGTGCGCAGCAGCCTGTCCGGGCCCAGGAAGCGGGGGCCCATGAAGTCCATCGACAGGAGGGGTTGAGCCCCGAAGGGGCGTGCGGAACAGGTGCGCAGGGCGAAGGGGGTGGCGAGGGTCTCGCTGCCGATCACCGGGACCCCCGCCGGATTCATGGACCGGCGCCTGAGCGCCGCGGCCCCGTGTACGGCGTCGTCCACCCACAGCTCGAGTCCTGGAAACCGGCGCCGGATCTGGCGCACAATGGGGCCATGGCCGCCGTGTCCGAGCAGGGCATCGAGGTCCGCGACATAGAGCCTGGGAAAGGGATACAGGGCCAGCAGGGCCTCGACGACGGCCACGGGGTGGCTGGAGTGCACGAGCCGTGAGCGGATCGGCCGGTAGCTCCCGCGGTCCCCACGGCGGGCGTGTACGACACGCCCGCCCTTGAGGTCGATGACAGGGACAATATCCAGGGGTCTGTGATGCGGATTCTGGTCTATGAGCATATCACTGGCGGGGGCATGATCGCGGCCCCCCTGCCGCAGTCCCTGGCGCAGGAAGGTGATCTGATGCTGCGGGCACTGGTCACCGATCTGTCCGCCCTGCCCGGTGTCCAGGTCTGGACCACCCGGGATGTGCGTCTGTCCCGCGCCGGGCTCGATGCCGAGGTCCATTGTGTGGAAGACCGGGCCCAACTGCAACGGACCTGGTCCATGCTCCTGGACGAGGTGGATGCGGTGTGGCCCATCGCCCCCGAGACCGATGGCCTGCTGGAGCGGCTGAGCCGGGAGGTGCAGGAGGCCGGTGCCGTGCTGCTCGGCAGCCGGCCCGAGGCGGTGGGGCTGGCCGCCAGCAAATTCCGCACCGCACAGCGCCTCTCGGCCCACGGGATCCCGGTGGTCCCCACCTACCGGGCCGGGGCGGCACTGTCGCCACAGGTGGAGACCTGGGTGCTGAAGCCGGATCAGGGGGTGGGCTGCGAGGGGCTGAGGATCTGCCCGGCCGGCGCACTCGATCGCGACGGCGGCACCTGGAAAGGGGCTCGGGGCTGGGTGGCCCAGCCCTATGTGGAGGGCGAGCACGCCAGCCTGTGCGCCCTGTTCCACGCGGGTGGTGCCCGGCTCCTGAGCCTGAACCGTCAGCGCATCGCGCGCCGCGGTGACGGCCTGGAACTGCGGGCCTGTGAGGTCAACGGCCTCGAGGTCGAGCGCCGCCCCTATGCGCGGCTGGCCGGGCGGATCGCCACGGCGATCCCGGGCCTGTGGGGCCTGGCGGGGGTGGACCTGGTCGTGACCCCCACCGGTCCGGTGGTGGTGGAGGTCAATCCACGCCTGACCAGCGCCTATGCCGGTCTGCACCGGTCCCTGGGGTCCAACCCGGCGGCAGCCGTGCTCGGGCTCGTCGAGGGCGCCATGGCGCGCGGGGCCGCACCCGGGGTTCCCCGGGCGTGGCGCGGTGGTCGTGGAGACGATGCATGGGGACTGAGGCGGTGATGGGCTGGGATGTGGGCGGCGCCCACCTGAAGGGGGCGTATGTCGATGCCCATGGCCGGGTGGTGCGGGTCTTCCAGCTCCCCTGCCCCCTGTGGCAGGGGATGGCGCCGCTGAGCCGGGGGATCCAGGAGATCCGCGAGGCGATGGAGGCCGCGCCGGCGGTGCACGCGGTGACCATGACCGGGGAGATGGCCGATCTGTTCGAGGACCGCGACATCGGGGTCCGCAGCCTGACCGCCGTGATGCAGGAGTCCCTGGACGGGGCGACCCTGTGGATCTATGCCGGGCGGGCGGGCTTTCTCGGGCCCGAGGCCGTGGTGCGTGACCCGGCCCCGGCGGCCTCGGCAAACTGGCACGCCAGTGCCACCTATGCAGCCCACGGTGTCGAGGAGGGCCTGTTCGTCGACGTGGGCAGCACCACCACCGATATCGTGCCCTTTCGGGACCGGGCGGTACGGGCCCGCGGCCACACCGATCGGGAACGCATGGCGGCCGACGAGCTCGTGTACACCGGTGTGGTCCGCACCCCGGTCATGGTGCTCGCCGATCGCATCCCCTTCCGGGGCGACTGGCTGCGGGTGATGGCCGAGCGCTTCGCGAGCACGGCGGACGTGTACCGGCTGGCCGGCGGGTTGCCGGCCCATGCCGATCTCCTGCCGAGCGCCGACGGCGGGGGCAAGGGGGTGGCGGACAGCGCCCGGCGCCTGGCCAGGATGCTCGGCTGCGACGGTGTGCACGGCGATCTGTCGGAATGGCGGCGGGTGGCCGGATTTCTTGCCGAGCGCCAGCTGGGCCACATCCGGGACGCCTGTGAGTGTGTGCTCTCCCGGGGCGTGCTCGGAGAGGGGGCACCGCTGGTGGGGGCCGGGGTCGGACGGTTCGTGGTGCGCACCATCGCCGGGCGCATGGGCCGCCCCTATCTCGACTTCGGCGCCCTGCTGCCGGCCCAGACCATGCAGACCGGACTGGGCGGCGCGGACTGCGCCCCGGCGGTCACGGTGGCCCTGCTCGCCCGGCGCAGGCTGCGCGCGCAGCCTGTGGAGGTGGCCCCGGGATGAGCGCACCGTGTCTTGCCTCCCTCCCCTATCACCCCGACACGGCCACGCTGTTCGAGGCGGTGGCCGATCGCCCGTGGGCGGTGCTCCTGGACAGTGGCCGGCCGATGATCCGCCAGGGCCGCTACGACATCCTGTCCTTCGACCCCGGGGTGGTCCTGCTCACCCGCGGCGCGGTCACCGAGATCCGTACCCGGGACTCCAGCACCCTGTCGCCCGCAGACCCCTTCGCCCTGCTGCGTGAGCGACTGTCGCCGCCGCTACGGGGGGTGCCGGGCCTGCCCTTCTGTGGGGGGGCTCTCGGGTACCTGAGCTACGATCTCGGACGTCGTCTGGAACGGCTGCCGAGCTGGGCGGAAGACGACGAGCAGCTGCCCGAGATGGTCATGGGGATCTATGACTGGGCCTTGGTGGTCGATCACGAGCGTCGCCACACGGTGCTCGTGGGCCAGGGCCGGGATCCCCAGACCCGGTCCCGCTGGTCCGAGCTGGTGCGGCTGTTCAGCGCCCCGCGCGGAGCGGCCAAGCGGCGCCCCCTGCGGCTGCACGGCCCGGTCCGTTCCAGCATGGGACGCGAGGCCTATGCCGCGGCATTCGGGCGGGTCAAGGACTATATCCGGGCGGGCGACTGTTATCAGGTGAACCTCGCCCAGCGCTTCGTCGTGGAGATGGAGGGGGATCCGTGGCGGGTCTACCGGGGCCTGCGCCGGCTCAATCCGGCCCCCTTCGGGGCCTATCTCAACACCCCGCAGTTTCAGGTCCTGAGCGCCTCTCCGGAACGCTTCCTGAGGGTCCGCGCAGGTGAGGTGCTCACCCAGCCCATCAAGGGGACCTGTGCGCGTTCGGCCGATCCCCTGGTGGACCGGGATCGGGCCGAGGCACTCCCGGCCAGCCCCAAGGACCGGGCCGAGAACCTGATGATCGTGGACCTGCTGCGCAACGACCTGGGCAAGTCCTGCGCCCTGGGCAGCATCCGTGTCCCCCGGCTGTTCGAGGTCCAGGCCTTCGCCACCGTCCATCACCTGGTCAGCTCGGTGACCGGCCGTCTCGCACCGGGCAGGGACGCCCTGGCCCTGCTTCGCGGGTGTTTCCCGGGGGGGTCGATCACCGGGGCCCCCAAGCTGCGGGCCATGGAGATCATCGAGGAGCTGGAACCGCACCGGCGCGGGGTCTATTGCGGTACGATCGGCTCCCTCGGCTTCGACGGCACCATGGACACCAATATCGCGATCCGGACCCTGGTGCACGCCAGGGGCCGGATGAGCTTCTGGGCCGGCGGCGGGATCGTGGCCGACTCCAGTCTGGAGGGTGAGTACCAGGAGTCCTATGACAAGGCGGCGGCCATGCTCAATCTGCTCGAACAGGGTTCGGCGTTGAATCGTGTGGGTGGTTAAGCTCGGCGGGAGTCTCTACGGGTCCCCGGAGCTGCGGTCCTGGCTGGAGGCCCTGGCGGCCTCCGGCGGGGGGAGGGTGGTGGTCGTCCCGGGCGGCGGGCCCTTCGCGGACCAGGTCCGCGCCGCCCAGCGGTGCGGGTCCTTCGATGACCAGACCGCCCACTGGATGGCGATCCTGGCCATGGAGCAGTTCGGCCTCATGCTGTGCGGACTGCAGCCCCAGCTCAGGGCGGCCCGTGATCGGCCCGCGATCCAGGAGATACTGGCCGGCGGCGGCGTGCCCGTGTGGCTGCCGGGCGCCATGCTGATCGAGGATCAGACCCTGCCGCGGGACTGGTCGGTGAGCTCGGACAGCCTGGCGGCGTGGCTGGCCCGGCAGTACCGGGCCCGTTTTCTGGTGCTGGTGAAGTCCATCGAGCCGGACGACGAGACGCTTCGGGCGAGGGCCTTGAGCCGTCGGGGGGTGGTGGACGCCTCCTTTGCGGACCGGCTGGTGGCCGCCCCCTTCGGGGTGCGTATCGTCGGCAGCGACCGCCACGCCCGGCTCATGTCCGCGCTGCGCCAGGGTCGGTCGCCGGGCGGCTGCGTGGTGCTGCCTTGAGGGCGCGCCCGCCCTGACCGCCGGGCGG
>Ga0114931_10007507_pt1 | contig 13322 bp, 10 predicted proteins | sample 2SBtaG_FD_89579 | JGI IMG/M metagenome (GOLD analysis project Ga0114931, IMG submission 89579) | Deep subsurface microbial communities from Kolumbo volcano to uncover new lineages of life (NeLLi) - 2SBTROV14_V59a metaG | ecosystem: Environmental > Aquatic > Marine > Volcanic | place: Kolumbo... | reverse complement strand
TCAAACAAGTGTATGAAACAACTGATTGAAGTCAATTCCGCAATTTTCGTATTCTTCCCAACACGCCGTTGGCATCCTTTCCGTCGACCGCCGTTTTATCCGCAGCCGCAGGCACATCGCTTTCGACGGCTACGAGATGAAAGTTCTTTGCTGGATCGAGGTTTCGATTGCGTACGATCCTTTGACAGCGGCGGCTGGCGTGGCTACAAATTGAAATAGGGTCACCGCAGTTTATCCATTTCATATTGCATCCACGTACGGCGAAACATCTTATGTCTCGAGCGGTGATTGAGTTTCAATGGGTTCGTCCGCCCCGGCAGTCACGCAGCCAGGAAAGCCTGGAACGGATTCTCGACGCGGCGGAAGCGGTGATTTCGGCAAAGGGTTTTGACCAGGCGACCGTGGCCGAAATCGTCCGGCAAGCCAATTCGTCGGTCGGGGCGTTCTACGGAAGATTCAAGGAGAAAAACTCGCTCCTGCGGTGCCTACATAAACGATTCTGCGAAGAGGCGTTTGCCACGGCGGACGCAGTGCTCTCCCCCCAGCGGTGGCAGGGCGCTTCGATCGCCGAGATTCTCAACGAGGTGGTTCCTTTCCTGGTCGATGCCTACCGACAGCGGAAAGGGTTGATCAGCGCGTTTATCATCCATGCCACGTCCGACCCTGGCTTTAGCGAAGCGTGGACCTCGCTCAGCAAGCATTTGTCCCAGCGATTCCGGGCTCTGTTGCTCGAACGGAGTGAGGAGATTCATCATCAAGAGCCCCGGTTGGCGATCGATTTCGGCCTCCAGATGCTGCTCTGCATACTTGACGAACTAGCCCTTTGTGGGGATCTCGACGCCAGCGGGTTGAAGCTGCCAGACGATCAATTGCCGGCGGAACTAACGCGAATGTTTCTGCGATATCTTGGCATTGATCGCCTAGGCGATAGCCACGAAAATTGATCTTACCGGTTGACGCCGCAGCGGTTCGTGCCTTCTTCGATGGCCGGTCCGCCACCACTCGACCAAGCTAATTCGAACCAAAGCACTATGACCGCCGCGCTCAGCAGCGCGGGGTTGCCCAAGTTCAGCGACCATGGCGGTGACACAAAATGCCACCGGCCCGAGTATAGAATCACGACGGACGGGGACGAGGGTAACGTCAGGTAAATTTCTCCGGGTCTTTTTCAACGGGCCACTTGGTTTCTTGAACACTGGCACGTCGGCCCATCTCTGGCACTGATTTCTATTTTCACGTTCTTCGAGGGAGCAAGCCATGCACGGCGCGAAACTCGCGACGCGGACACTGTTGATTGCGGGGTTGGGGTTCATGTTGTGTGCCGCGGCTCATGCCGCTGAAAAGGCTTCTTCGCTGGGGCAATCGATTGACGACTTCACGCTTCAAGATTTCCGCGGCAAGCAGCATTCGCTTTCCGACTACGAAGATGCCAAGCTGGTTGCCGTCGCCTTTCTCGGCACCGAGTGCCCGTTGGCGAGGCTTTACGGACCGCGGCTGCAAGAACTGGCCGACGAATACGCCGACCGCGGCGTCGTCTTTCTGGGCATCTTTTCGAACCGTCAGGATTCGATCACCGAGCTGGCCCATTATGCCCGCGTTTACGAGGTTCGTTTTCCGCTTTTGAAAGACACGGCCAACGTCGTGGCGGACCAGTTCCACGCCCAGCGTACGCCGGAGGTTTTTCTGCTCGACCAATCGCGAAAGGTCCGCTATCGCGGCCGGGTGGATGATCAGTTCGGCCTGGGAACCACGGTCGGCTATGCGAAGACGGAGGTTCGCCGCCGGCATCTGGTCGAGGCGATCGAAGAGCTTCTTGCCGGCAAGGACGTTAGCGTCCCGGTGACCGACGCGCCGGGCTGCATTATCGGCCGCATCCGCCCGGCCGACGATCAAAGCAGCGTGACCTACGGCAACCAGATCTCGCGTATTTTCCAAAAGCACTGTGTCGAGTGTCACCGCGAAGGCCAGATTGCCCCGTTCGAGCTGACCAACTATGACGATATCGTCGGTTGGGCCGAGATGATCGAAGAGGTCGTGCGGTTGCAACGTATGCCGCCTTGGCATGCCAATCCGAAGTTTGGCACGTTTGCCAACGACCGCAGTATGACCAGCGAAGAAAAGCAATTGATCTACGACTGGGTGGCCGCCGGCGCGCCGGCGGGCGATTTGTCGAACGTACCCGAGCCGATCGAGTATCCCGAAGGATGGGAGCTGACCGAGCCGGAAGAGGTCTATTACTTCGACGACAAACCTTTTACCGTCCCGGCCACCGGCGTGGTCGATTATCAATACTTCATGGTCGATCCCGGCTGGAAGGAAGATCGTTGGATTAAAACTTCGGAATGCTTGATCGACAACCGGCAGGTGGTGCACCACATATTCGTCTTCGCCGTCCCCCCCGAGCTGGACATTCCTGGCTGGGACGGCGCGCGTCCGCAGAGCGACGGCATCAGTGGTGGCGGCGGCGGCAGCCGGTTGATTGGCGGGGCGGCGCCCGGCACGCCCCCGTTCAATTCGTCCGATCCTGGGCTGGCCACCTTCGTCAAGGCCGGCACCCGCTTGCTGTTCCAAATGCACTACACGCCGATTGGCCGTGAAGTCCATGATCGCACGTGCATCGGCTTCACGTTCGCCGATCCCGCCAAGGTGACCCGCAACGCACAGATGAATCTGGCCATCAATGTCTCCTTCCGCATCCCTCCGGGGGCAAGCGACTATCCGGTCGAGTCTTTTCGCCGTTTCGATCGCGACACGCTGATCTTGAACATGGCCCCGCACATGCACCTGCGCGGCAAGTCGTTCCGCTACGACCTGGAGTATCCCGACGGCAAGGTGGAAACGCTGCTGGACGTCCCGCATTACGATTTCAACTGGCAAACCATCTACACGCTGGCCAAGCCGAAGTTCGCCCCGGCGGGCTCCCGGATGCATTGCTATGCCACGTTCGACAACTCCGAAGACAATCTGGCCAACCCCGATCCCACGACCGCCGTTGCCTGGGGAGATCAGACCTGGGAGGAAATGATGATCGGCTGGTTCTCGGACACCACCGACATTGATCCCTCGGAGCTTCCTCCCGGTCAATCGCGGACGGCGCGATTCGTGCGCGGAGTGGAAAAGAAACCGCCGCGTATCAGTAAGCTGATGCTTCGCGCGTTGAAGGCATCGGGCCAGTCGGCGGTGGCCATGGGCAAGTTCGAACGTCGGCTCGCGCGGACCGTGCCGCAGGTCGACCGCGTTGATATCAGCGTGGTCAAAGGCGACAAGCTCCGCTTCCTGCAAATCGCTCAGCCGCCGGTCCTGTATTACCCACTGGGGCGGACCGAGCGAACCTACAACGCGGACCGTTCGGCGCTGGCCAAGACGCTCGCGGCTGGTGAAGTGGCGGTCTATCAGGATTTGAGCTCCGAAACGGACGCGGACCTGGCGGCGATGGCCGTGAAGATCGGCTCAAGCATGCACGTTCCGATCACCGTTGACGGCCAACCCGCTCTGCTTAGCTTCTGGAGTCGCGAGAAAAACGCGTTCCCCGAACCGGCTACCGCGCTGCTCGAGGAAATCATTCACAAGGCTTTTTCCAAGCCGTAAACCATACCGCTTACCGTTTATACACGGCGAGCTTGCAGGCCGGCGTCTTCCTGCTTCGGGAGAACGCCGGCCTGTTTTTTTTTGTGACGTCGTCCTTTTCAGCCGCCGAGGTCTGGCGAAACTGCAAACCCACGTTCCAGTACGTTACAATGGCCACTGGCCCGTCGGTTTTGTGGAGGATGGCTGGATGCGTGCCTCTCGATCCCGACCAACAGCCGGTCGCCCGGGGCTTGGGTTCCTTGTGACCGCGGGGAGAAGATCACGTGAGCACGTTTCTCTTGATGAAAATCCTTGAGTCTGCCCCGAGTCGATATGATTCGGGCGTTCATCTGTTGACGTTTGGAGGCATCGACGCGGCCTACGATCGCCTCGTCTCGCACGTCAGCCGGGGACAAAAAGTGCTTGATCTTGGTTGTGGAACGGGGATGCTTTCGCTAAGGGCCGCCCAAAAAGGGGCCACGGTAAAGGCCATCGATGTCAATCCTCAGATGCTCGAGATCGCCGCCAGGCGTGCCCGGGAATCTGGTGTCCTGGACAAGCTGAAGTTTTGCGAGATGGGCGCTGCCGAGCTTGGCGGCGAAGAAGCCGAGAGCTACGACGTCGTGATGAGCGGTCTGTGCTTCTCGGAACTGACGGCGGACGAACTCCTCTATAGCCTGAAGCAAATTGCGCGCATTTTGAAGCCTGGCGGACTTCTGATCGCCGCGGACGTCGTGGTTCCGCGAAGTCTGCCCAAACGTTTTCTGCATTGTCTTTTCGCCGTACCGACGATCGCCGTGACCTACCTCATCACGCAGACCGCGATCACCGGCGTACGCGATCTGCCGGCGAAGATTGAAAACGCCGGCTTCGAGATCGAGTCGCTTCGCTCGACCAAAATGGGAACCTTCGTGGAGCTTGTCGCCCGGAAGACGGAGGATCGCGCGAAATGAATCGCCTTGGTTGTGCGCTGGTCGAGATCGTGGCCACTTGTTTCCGGGTGCTTCCGTTTCCCTCGAAGACGGGCCTGATTCGAATTGGGCAGCCGGGTCGCGACGCTCCGGTGTTTTTGACTTGCAACTATCGTCTAACGGTGCAGCGGGTTCGCCGCGCGCTCTCGGGCACGGATTGTTATTTATTGGTTGCGAACAGCCGCGGGGTCAATGTGTGGTGCGCCGCCACCGGGTCTGATGACGAACCACGACGTCATTTCCGTTCTAAGAACCAGCGGCATTGAAGAGCTGGTCGACCAGCGGCAGGTGATCCTACCGCAACTTGCCGCCACGGGCGTGGAACGAAAAGTCATTCAGAAAAAGACCGGTTGGCGAGCCATCTGGGGGCCCGCCGACGCGAAGCATATTCCGGACTTCATAAAAAACCGTTTCCAGAACACGCCCGCCATGCGTCGGGTCAGCTTTCCGTGGCCGGCGCGGTTCGAGATGGCCGTGGCCTGGGCATTCCCCATCTCGCTGATTGCCGCGCTGGTGGTGGGGCTTTTCTGGGGCCAGGCGGTCGCCGCGGTCATCGCCCTGGTCTGGGGATTGTCGCTGGCCATGTTCCTCGGTTTCCCGCTCTATGGCCGCTGGCTCAAGACGAAAAAAAAGCGGCGAGGATTCATTCTTTTCGATTTCGGGCGAGTCGGCCTTCCCTGGATCGTTTGGGGGCTGTTCATGCTCGGCTGCGCGGCTTTCGCCGTCGGGACCGGCGCGAACACGTGGGGTTTTTTCCTCCGCTGGGGCACCGTTTCGGTGGTCGTTGTTTTTGTACTGAGCATCGACCTGATGGGTAGCACGCCCGTCTACAAAAGCGGCCTGCATGAGGAGCGTTTATTGGAAGTCGTGCTCGATGAATCGAAGTGTCGGGGCGCCGGCTGTTGCGAGCAAGTTTGCCCCGCGAATTGCTTCGAGGTCGATCGAGCCCGCCACACGGCAACCATGCCCCGAGCGCATGCCTGCGTGCAGTGCGGCGCCTGTATCGTTCAGTGTCCTTTCGATGCGTTGTGCTTCAAAAGTCCCGCTGGGGAAATCATTCCGCCGGAAACCATTCGACGCTTTAGGCTGAATATGATGGGCAAACGTCTGGTGAACGTTGGTGATCAGCGTGCCTGAACGAGCGTTGTTCTCCCGCCAAGTGCCAATCGCCACCACCATGCGTGTGAGCCGGTGTATAATAAACGCCCCTGCTTCGGGTCCCCATGAAGTCCCATGGAGCGATTTCGTGTCTCAAATGGTCGGCGAAAAAATCGATGGCGAGCTGACGGCCAAGCGTGATCGGCTGCTGAAGTTGATCGGCGGTTTGGAAAGTTGTGCCGTGGCGTTTTCCGGTGGAGTCGACAGCACCGTGGTGGCCCAAGCCGCGCGGTTGGCCTTGGGCGAGCGGGCCATCGCCATCACGGCCACAAGCCCCAGCGTGGCCGAAGGCGAAGTCGACGCGGCGCGGCGGTTGGCCCGGCAAATCGGCATTCGCCACCAAATCATCCGCACCGAGGAATTCGACAATCCCGACTATGTGAAAAATTCGCCCGACCGCTGCTACCACTGCAAAACTGAGCTCTATACCCGGCTCGAAGAGCTAGCGCCGCGACTCGGCTTTCGCGTGCTGCTCAACGGCGCCAACCTGGACGACCGCGGCGACTACCGCCCCGGCATGATTGCCGCGGGAGAACATCGCGTCATCAGCCCGCTCATCGAGTGCAAGCTGACCAAGCAGGACGTGCGCCGTCTGGCGGCGAATTGGAAGTTGCCGGTGTGGGACAAGCCGGCCAGCCCGTGCCTGAGCAGTCGCGTCGCCTATGGTGAAGCGGTCACACCCGAACGGCTCGAGATGATTGACCAGGCCGAACGTTTCCTCCGCGATCACGGCCTGGCCGAAGTTCGGGTTCGTTACCACCGGGGCGATTTGGCGCGTATCGAGGTACCGGTCCAATCGCTCGGCAAACTGGCCGATCCGGCGCTGCGCGAGGATCTCATTCGTCAATTTCGTCAGTTCGGCTTTCGCTACGTGACACTTGATCTCGAAGGTTTTCGCTCGGGCAGCCTGAACCAACTGCTGCCGGTCGAACAGTTGCGGATCTTGAACTAGCGCCCTCGCATGATGCGATCTTCCCGCGTGCCGGTTACCGCCGCCGGGCTGTCGAGGCATGCTGCTTCCGCCACAGCACGACCAGCTCGGCCGCGCTCGAGCCGTAGGCCTCGACCAGCGCGGTGTCGAAGTCGCCGCGATCGCCAAACGCGGTCATCAATCGCCGATAGCGGGGCGGGCTGGTCAACAGGAAATCGACCAGGCCAAATCGCAGCAACGCCGAATCATCCATGGCAAAGCCACCTTTGAGAAACTCGTCGCTTTTTTCACTCACGGACTTGAGCCGGGCCTTCCAGTCGCTAACCCGGAGATCCTTCGGCCACACTTTGCCTCGCAGCGCACGGGCAGAACCTTGCGCGAACCACCCCGGCGCGCCACGACCGGCCAAATAGGCGCCGGCGACCAATTCGGTCATCGTTCCGCTTAGCGCCTCGTCATCGGCCGCGGCGGGAAGTTTCAGGCAGGCGTAAGCATCGATTCCGTCCAATTTCCAGTGCCCGGGCCAACTCGGCGGAATCGCCCGCTGCTCGACCATCCTGCCAAACTCGGTGTAGTCGAATCCGTTGCGAAAGACGAACAGCGTCAAGCGGCCCTTGAGCGGCCGAGCCTCGGGCGGGATCATCAACCAGGGACGCAGGCGGTCGAGTGCGGTTTCGGCCAGTTCGGCCAGATGTTGCAGCGTTTGGTCCGAGGCATCGCCCAGGACCAGAAAGTGCTTCGACTCCCCGCGGTGCGCGGTTTCGTCGGGAACGGCCAATCGCCATTTTTCCAGCGATCGCTCGGCACGCAGCGCGGCCAGCTCATCATGATCCATCGCCCGCACTCGATCGAGCAACACCATTCGCTCGATCGGCACTCCGGCATCGTCGCCGTCGAAGCTCGCCCCTTCGGTGATCCATGTCGTGATGCGGCCGATCGTCTTGTCGCTCAGCGGCGGTCGGCGCAGCGGCATGCGCTGGCCCGCGGTGCCTTTGAGCTTTTTGACGATCAGGCTTTCTTCCGGCTTGCCCGGTTCGATCACCGGCCCGCGATTGCCGCCACGCAACATCCGCGCGAAGCGGTCCAGCCCGAGCTGTCCCGACGGCCGCGTGGCGCCGTGGCACTCGACGCAATGTTCCACCAACACCGGCGCGATATCACGGCGGAAACTCACCGTTTCGCCCCCTTTAGGACGCACCATTTTCGGCGCGGGAGTCGTCGTGGGGGGGGGACTGGTGCCCGCGGCGAACTGCACGATGGCCGCCGCGCGGTCTTTGGCGTCGTATTTCGCGCCGGCGTCAATCCAGTTGCGGAGGGTGGCCAACTCCTTTTCGGCAAGCTTGTCGCCGCCGCGTGGCATCTTGCCGCTTTCAAGCATCATGATCAGCCGGCTGCGGCGGCTACTGCCGGGAACGATCACCGGCCCCTTTCGCGAGCCGCGAGCGAGCGCGTCGAACGTGCTCATGCTCAGTCCGCCGCTTGATCGATCAATGTGGCAGCGGCGACAACGACCGACCAGAATCGGCGCCACATCGCGCGAAAAGAGCACGGCACGCTTGCCGTCCGGGGTCTCTCCCGGCCGCGGGAGCTCGACTCCATGCCGCTGCAGCGCGCGCTTAAGAAGCCGCAATCGGCGCTGAACCGGCGCCAATTGCCGCTTGAGTCGCGGGGGCGCGTCTTCTCCGCTCAGCCCCGCGACCAATCGCTCGGCCTCGACCAACTTCGTCGCGGCGGCCTCATAATCCCGGTCGTGCACCAAGCGGTTCACTCCGTCCACGGCCTCCTGAAGCTGAGTGATCGGATCGCGGGGCGGCTCCCCCTCGGCGGCCAACGCCACCCCACCGTGCCACGCCATCGCACAGCCCACGAGAATCAGCGCACGGATCGCGCGTGCGGCGCACCGGCCGCCACGGGTAACGCCGCCTGTCGGAAAAACGCCAAACGCCATGATCGCCTGTTCCTGAAAAACCCGTCCCACAGATTTGCCAACCCCGCCAAACCCCACGCCGGCTGAAGCCCCACGCCCCATTATAAGGCTCGCGCCAGCCGAATAGAGAGCAATTTGGGCATGAAAACCGCGATCGTGACTCGAAACGCACGAACCCCAAGCAGGTTCCGTCAAGTGGTTGGTGAAGGTCGCGGAACATTTAGCCGACCGCCCAAGCAAGGCGCGGAGTCTTCTCAGAAAGATCTCTTCAAAATCGGACCACGGAAAATCGGCCAACCTGTTGCCTGGGCTACCCCTTATCGAGCCAGGCTTCTAGGTCGCGGCGTAGCGTCTCGGCTCGGTGGTTCAGGGCGTCGGCTTTCTTTTTGGGGATTTTGCCTAGGGTGTGGACGAGGGTCATGGTTTCGTGGCGAAGTTCGTCGACGCGATCTTGAAACGGCTCGGGAATGGGGTCTTCCTGGTCGAGGTTCTTTTCCCGCACCCGGATCATCGTCGCCCAGTATTTGTCGTTTTCGTCGATCACGCCGGCGAGGGTGGAGTGCTTCTTGTCCAAGTCTTCGTGGCAATCGAGGCAGACGTCTTTCAGGTGAAAATCGGCCGGTGGATTGCCGACGTCGTGGTTGCCGTGGCAGTCGACACACATCGGATAGTCGAGGTTGATCTTTTTCGAGAAGTTCCAGGCATGCGGTCCTGACTGCAACAGTTCGTCTTGTTCCTCATGGCAGCCCGCACAGTTCTTCAGATGCGCGCTGAGCTTCGTGCCGATGAAGCCGACCTGTTCGTCGTGCGCGAGTGCGTCGTCTTCGGTGTTGCCGCCGTGGCAATCGTTGCACGACAAGAGGTTCAAATCATGCACGCTATGCGTGAAGTCGCGCACGGCCAAGGTCAACTCGCGGCCGGCGTTCAGATGGCAGCGGACACAATTGGTTTTCTCTTGCGGCAGCGGCAACCGCTTGGGCCAACCCTTCGGCTTTTTAATTTCGTCGTCCGCCGTTTTGGTCTTGGCCGCCTTGTCGTCCGCTCGCGGTTCTTCGGCCCGCAGGGCAAAGGTCGCCATCGAGCCGACGAGCATCATCGCGGCGAGCAGGCCTGCGGGAAAGGTTGCCTTCAAGCGACCGAGCCGACGGAGCCAATCCGCGCGTCGCGGTTGGGTTGAAATCAGGGTGCGAAAGGGCCGCCGGTGGTTCACGGTGAATCAATGCCTCGAAATGGAGAAAGAGCGCGTGATGCAGGGCAGCAGGCCCTTGGTGGTCCGGTCCGCTTCGGCCGAGCCGCAACTGAAACCGCGTCGGGCTTTCGCGGGTACAACGTCGAAGAGCGGGGGGGAAACGCCGGAACCAAGTGGAACGCCGCCTCCGCGAGATGGCAACGACGGACACCAGCGTAGTGGCGGCCTGAAGCAGCGTCAAGTTTTGGTAGGTTTTGTCTTTTCTTGACGTCCGGCGCGGCCCCATCTAGGCTGCGTGAGTTGCCGGCCCGGCCTTGGTGCCCGTCGAAGCGGTGTTCGGCTTCGCGTGGCGGCACGGGCCTAACCGTCCGCCCAAAAACTGCTTCGTCGGCGAGAGCGTGGCAAAATTCGTCAGCTCAAGGAGCCGAATCGTGGGCATATCCTAAGATACGCCGAGATTTGGCGACGCAGAGATGGCGAATTTTGACCGCTCGCAGCCAGAATGAGTTTTTGGGCGGGCTGCTAAGTGGCGGCAACGCACGTTTGCGTATAGCGCACGCTCGGACGTTCGCCCGCGGCGGTGGTTCGCGGCGGGTCACCACGTCAGTTCGTTCTATTGAGGATTGTGCCGCTCCAAGAGAATGGTCCGGCGGCGGGCGTTTCATGCGGGGCGGCGAGTTATCTATCGGTTGAGAGTTGTAAACGTTAGCTTCAGCAGCCGGGGAGTCGCACACCGTGAAATGGATCAAACGCCTTCTACTTCTACCTTCCGTGATCATTTTTGCCCTAGGAGCTTCAAACGCGATGTCAGCGGACGCAGCCGAAACCGGCACCGGAGGCAAACTCGGTACGGACGGCTATGCCGATTCCGACGGGGTTAAGATTCATTACGTCACCGCCGGCAAGGGGCCGTTGGTGGTGATGATCCACGGTTTCCCGGACTTTTGGTACACCTGGCGTGCCCAGATGCCGGCGCTCGCCGAGCATTATCAGGTCGTGGCCCTCGACACGCGCGGCTATAACCTGAGCGACAAGCCCGAGGGAGTGGAAAACTACGCCATGCCCAAGTTGGTGGGCGACGTGGCGGCGGTGATCAAGCACCTGGGTCGCGACAAGGCGGTGATCGTGGGGCATGACTGGGGCGGGGCGATCTCTTGGGCCTTCGCCATGCAGAAGCCCAAGATGATGGATCGGCTGATCATTTTGAACCTGCCGCATCCGGCCAACATGCTGCGCGAGTTGGCCACCAACCCCGAGCAAGAGAAGAACGCCGAGTACGCGCGGATCTTTCAAAAAGAAGGCCCCGCGGCGATGCTCATGATCGAGGCCTTCTCGAAGCTTGGCGGCAAGAACAACCCGCTCTCCGCGCTCAAGCCACAGACGCCCGAAGCGGCCGCGAAATTGGCGCCCAACCTGCTGGCGTTCTGGGTTCGCGATCCTGATGCACGAAAAAAATATGTCGCCGCCTTTCAGCGATCGAGCCTCGAATCGATGCTCAATTACTACAAGGCCAACTATCCCCGGCCGCCCTACAAGGTGCCGGGCGAAATGTCGCTACCCAAGATCAAGTGCCCGGTGCTGATGTTTCACGGCCTCAAGGATACGGCCCTGTTGCCCGCCGCGCTGAATGATACGTGGCAGTACATCGACAACGTACTTACGCTGATCACCATTCCCGACTCGAACCATTTCGTGCAGCAAGACGCCGCCGAGTTGGTCACCCAGCGGATGGTGAACTGGCTGCGGATGACCGAACCAAAATGACCGGTTTTTTGCGCCGGCACCCCGCCGACAAGGCGGCGCCGCGCGTTGCCTGAATCATCCGTTATTCTGAACCATTCGGCTTGAAGACAAGATATCTCGGGCGGGCTTGGCAAACGCTCGCCGTTTGGAGTCACTTTTATTGAAGAGGAGGATGTTTCCGTGAACCGCAGGCGTTTTTTCATGATGTTGCTGGTCCTTTCGGCCGTCGGTTTGACCATCTCCGCGCGAGCGGTGGCGGCCGACGCGCCCTATGTGCAGCACGAAAATGTTGTTTATGGCGAGACCGACGGCGTGGCGCTGGTCATGGATGTCTTTGTGCCCACCGGCAAGTCGAACCATCTGGGCATCGTCGACGTGGCCAGTGGCGGCTGGTCGTCGGATCGCGGGAAAATCAACGACCACAAGCGGGCTCAAATGTTCGACATTTTTTGCGGTCGCGGCTACACGGTCTTCGCGGTCAGGCCCGGTTCGTCGTCGAAGTTTTCCGTGCCCGAGATGGTCAAGCATCTAAAACGCTCGATCCGCTGGGTCAAGGCGCACCACGAAGAGTACGGCATCGACCCAGACCACCTGGCGATGACGGGGGCTTCGGCGGGCGGGCACCTGACGTGTCTGACCTGCGTTACGCCGGAAGACGGCAATCCCGACGCCAAGCGGCCGCTCGAGCGGTATGACACGCGCGTCAAAGTGGCCGTGGCCTTCTTTCCGCCGACCGACTTTCTCGACTACGGAGGCCGCAAGTTCAAGATCACCTCGAAGGGGCGACTCGGCAAATTGATCGGCCGCTTGCTATTCGCCGATGGGGTCGAGGGCAAAGACGATAAGGAGATCGAGGCGCAGATCGAAAAAATCTCGCCCGCTCGACTGGTGACCAGCGATTGCCCCCCACTGCTGCTAATTCACGGCGACGCCGACCCGCTGGTTCCCTTGCAGCAGTCGAAAAAGATGCTCAAGGCGCTGCAGGATGCCGGCGTGGAATCGAAGCTGATCATCAAACCGGGTGGAGGTCACCCCTGGCCGACGATTCACGAAGAGGTCGCCGTGGCGGCGGATTGGATCGATCAGCATCTCGGCGTGGGCGACACCACAAAGCAGGCCGCCGCCGAACCGGCCGCCGCGAAGTAGTTGATTTTCTCAAAACCCATGAGGGCGGAAGTCGCTCGTCGTCGCGCTTTCGCCCTCTTTTTTTCTTCACGCTACGGAACGCCGACTTCTCATGCCCGAAAAAACATGCAATGCGATTGTAACCGGCGGCGCCAGCGGACTGGGCCGCGCGATCTGTCTGCGGCTGGCCCGCGATGGCTGGAATTTGGCCATCTGCGATGTCAACGAAGCGGGCGCCCGGGAAACGCTCGAACAAGTGGAACAGGCCGGCGGCAGCGGCCACGTCGAGACGTTCGACGTGACGGATTTCGACCAGTGGCAGGCGCTGCGCGAGCGGCTCAGGGCGCGTTGGCAGCAGCTCGATCTGTTGGTCAACAATGCCGGCGTGGCGGGCGCGGGGGCCGTGAGTGAATATTCGATCGAAGACTGGCGTTGGATGATGGGCGTGAATCTTTGGAACGGCATCTACGGTTGCCACACGCTGGTTCCCTGGCTCAAGGAGAATCCGCGCGGCGCGCATATTATCAACACCGCCTCGGCGGCGAGTTTCGGTTCGCTACCCACGATGGCCGCCTACAACGTGACCAAGGCGGGCATGGTGGCCCTTTCCGAGACGCTGTACGCCGAACTCAAGAATTCCGGCATCGGCGTGACGGTTCTTTGCCCTGCGTTTTTCCGCACCAACCTGTTGAACGAGGCCCGCTTTGTCCG
>Ga0114931_10007506_pt1 | contig 13325 bp, 12 predicted proteins | sample 2SBtaG_FD_89579 | JGI IMG/M metagenome (GOLD analysis project Ga0114931, IMG submission 89579) | Deep subsurface microbial communities from Kolumbo volcano to uncover new lineages of life (NeLLi) - 2SBTROV14_V59a metaG | ecosystem: Environmental > Aquatic > Marine > Volcanic | place: Kolumbo... | reverse complement strand
TGCGGCTGCGCCGCCACAGGGTACGCCGACCGCTCGGCCCAATAGGGCTCCGGCAGATCGGCCGAACGGCGCGCCGACCGACCGAGCTCAACGCTCTCCTTCATCGCGGCCCAAGCGCGCACCTTCCTCCTGGCCAAACCGCGCACCCTCGTCGCGTCACCCAGCAGAAGCTACCGTCCGGCACAGCCAAGAGGATCTGACGCCCGCGCCCGACGATCCGCCGACCCGGCCCCGAGCCATTGTCGAGGACGATGATGGATTTGGGGAGTTCGAGGATTCCACGGCGGTCACCCACATACCGAAAGAGCTGCTTCAAGAGGCATCCGCCCCCGCTGTGCAAGGCGAAGAGACACACTTCCGCGAGGTATTCGAGCAATTCGTTGCGGCACAAAAAGAGTGCGGCGCTCCCGTGGCAGGGCTCACCTTCGATAAGTTCGTACGCAAACTTCATGCCGCCCGCGAGCAGGTGATGAAGCGCCACAATGCGCGCGCCGTGCGCTTCACCGTGTACGTCAAAGAAGGGCGCGCGGCGCTCAAGGCCAGTCCGGTCAAGCAGTGAGTTGACCGCGGACAACCTCGGCCCTACCTTGGTACATAGTCCCTCTGTCATTGCATGTGAGGAAGGAGTAGAGAATCCCTGACTAGGTCGAATAGGGAGCTTTCAGCGTACGTGGTGTGCGGACCCGGCTAGCGTCATCGGGGGGCCTGAAGCGTGCGATACCGGTTCCCACCTACTAGTAACAAGTAGGGGTTCGACTCAACATTAGATCCCACGGCAACGACGGTCAGGACTGTCTTTTGAGGCCCCGCAAAGTCGACATTTCATGCCGGCCACGGGGCTTCGGGGCTTAACAATTATTGGATGGGGGCGGTTAGGCGGGCGAAGCGGACGCCTAGGCGGAAGTACCAGGGCTTGCGGGCGTATTCACCTGCTTGCATCAGGCGCGCGCGTTGGAAGTCGTCCTCGAACATTTGCTCGGCTGCCGCTACGAAGGCTGGGTCGGCAATGGCGGCGGTGATTTCGAAGTTCAAGCGGAAGGAGCGGTTGTCGAAGTTGGCGGTGCCAATGGTTGCGACAGAGTCGTCGATGAGCATCGCCTTTTCGTGGAGAAAGCCATCCTGGTACCGATAGAACTTTGCCCCGGTTTGACCCGCCTCGTCGAAGTACGAATACGCGGCCAAGTAGACCATCATGTGGTCGGGGCGGTCCGGGATCAGGATGCGGACGTCCACGCCTCGAAGGCCGGCCAGCTGGAGTGCCACGATCACCGAATGCTCCGGGACGAAGTACGGGCTTGCGATCCAGATGCGCTCCTGAGCCGAGTTGATCGCGTGGACAAACATCAGGTTAGCGGTTTCGAGCTCGTCGGCGGGGCCGGTCGGGATGATCAGCACGCGCGCATCGCTGCCGTCAGGAGCCGCTCGAGCGGCCCAATTGAGCTTTGGAATCGCGTCGGTTGCCCAGTACCAGTCCTCGACGAACGAGATCTGCGCTTTGAGCACCGCAGGGCCTTCAACCCGAACGTGCGTGTCTCGCCAATGCCCGAACTTCGGGTCTTTGCCGAGGTATTCGTCGCCGACGTTGTGCCCGCCGATCCATGCCACACGCCCATCGGTGACCACGATCTTACGGTGGTTCCGAAAGTTGAGCTGAAACCGGTTGCGGCGCCCTTTTCGGGTGTTGAATTCGTAAGTCTCCACGCCTGCGCCGCGGAGCTCCTGTGTGTAGCTCTGCGAGAGGTCGTGACTTCCGATCTCATCGTAAAGGAAGAACACCCGAACACCTGCTTTGGCTTTGGCGAGAAGGTGCTCTTTGAGTGCACGCCCGAGCCCATCATCATGCACGATGTAGAACTGGACCAAGACGTACTCCCGGGCCTCATCGATCCCCTCCAAAACGCTCTTGAACGTCGCATCTCCGTCGATCAATAGGTCTACGCGATTGCCGCGAAGCACCGGCATGCCAGCCAGGCCTTCCGCGGCCCGCACCGCTTCTATTCCTTCGCCCCGAGGAACCCGATACGGAGCGACGGTCTCGATCGCCTCCCGCTCGATCCGGACGTTGCGGTCGTCGGTGCTGCGGCGTGCCACAACATAACCGTGAAACTTGCTACGGCCGAGCACCCAATAGGCCGGCACCGCCAAGTAGGGGAAGGTATTGAGGCTGACCGCCCAGGCAATCGCCCCTTGCGAAGTCCGTGTGCTCATCACGGCGTGAATCGAGGAAGCAAAACCCATTAGATGAAACGTCGCGACGAGCAGCGGGATCATCCTGCGCCTCCATGTCCTTCAGCTCGACCCTCGATCCAGCCTGCCATGCCCCTTGTTATCGGCAGCGTCTCCCCCTGTCCAGCGCTTACCGCTAGCGCCCGCGCCACCACTGTTGTACTCACGTAGGCTGACGCCGGCACTGGCACCGGCACTGACGCCAAGGGAGGCATCGAATAGGCCATGAACAGAACCCGTCCCCTCTTCCTGTTCTGCCTCACGGCCAGCGCGTTCTTGCTGCCTGGGGCCGTGTCTTCACGACGAGCCAGTGCCGACGGGCCCATCATCATCCGTTTTGCCTCTTTGGCGCCCTCCGGCTCCGGCTTCATGAAAGTCTCGCAAGCTTGGAATCGGAGCGTCAAAAAGGAAACCAACAACCGCGTCGAGCTTCGCTTCTATTCCGGTGGCAGCCAGGGTGACGAGCGTGACTTCGTTCGCAAGATGCGCGCCGGGCAGATGGATGGCGCCGGGATTTCGACCACGGGACTTGGAATGGTCGCGCGCCCGGTCCTGGTCCTGACCGCACCGGGCTTGCTCACCCAATATGAGCAGCTTTCGCGCGCGCGGACGGAGCTCAACGATCGCTTTGCCAAGCTGTTCAAAGACGCTGGATTCGTGCTTTTGAACTGGGGTGAAGCCGGAAAGAACCGTCTCTTTTCGACTAACGCGTTCGTCAGGCCGTCCGACCTGAAGCATATGCGCCCCTGGGTCTGGAAAGACGATCCCGTGTTTGCCGAATTCATCGACGTGATCGGCGCCAATCCGGTGCGAATGGGCCTTCCCGAGGTCTATGGCGGTTTGCAGACGCGAATGGTCGATACGGTGCCCGCGTCGGCGCTCGCGGCGGTGGCGCTCCAGTGGTACACGCGGCTCAAATACATGGCGAAAAGCAACTTCAACATCATGATCGGTGGCGGGATCATCACGCAGAAAAAGTTCGACGAGCTTTCCGAGCATGATCAGAACGTCTTGCTCGCCACCAGCGTGCGAGCCTCGAAGGCAAACGACGCGCTGGCCCGGCGCGACGACGCGAGAGCCTATGCGTCCCTGGTCAAGCGCGGCATGATCGAGGTCGACACCTCGGCCTACAAAGCCGAGTGGGATGCCGTCGCGAAGAAAACCCGCGAAAATCTCGTAGGCCGCGTCTACAGCAAGAGCTTGCTCGAGGCCGTGGAAAAAGTCGCCGCTAAGAGCGGTCAAGCACCGTGACCATCGCGCCGCTGAAGCCGCCTTTGTGGCCGTTTGAGAAGATGGCCTGCTGCAGCTCGGCCACTGTAATGAACTTCCACTCATCGATCCGCACACCGGATACATGGGCATTCACGGTGTAGATGCGGCTGCTGCGTGCCGACTGTCCATGATCTGCAAGCAGGAAAGCAGTCTGATCGATACCATCGACATAGCACTTCTTAGGTAGGTATTTGGTCACTTTGGCACCCGAGCCGGGCGATGGAGCACGCAGACCAATGACTTCCTCCCTTCCATCACGCTTGATGTGGTTAACGACATCGCAAGGATCGCCCTCGAATCAGACGCCCTCATCGGTGCAACACTCACCCTGATGGAGCCGGAGCTGGCAGCCGGGAGCCTGGTCGTGGTTCCGATCGCGACTCCATGGTTTCAGCTCCGCTATGGGGTGATCGCCCGGAAGCGTCGCACACTCTCCGCTGCCGCCTCGGCGTTTGCCGAGCAGCTGAGGCAGGCCGAAGGCGAGCTCGAGCGCCGGGAAGCTGCGCATGCGCTATGACGTTGACGAATAGCAGATCTTGGCGGCTCATTGCAGCTGCGAACGTAACTGCTGCTCGGCGGCGAGTTGGTCGACGAGCATCGCGGCCTGGGCCGATTTCTTCTTCATGCGTTTGACCTTGAGCTGCATGTTGATGCCCGCGAAAATCTGCACCGCCGGCTGCCCGACTCCTCGGAGCGCCATCGCGAATTGCGGCTCGATGAAGAGGTTGAAGATGATCTTCTCGCTTGGGATCACCTTGCCGACGCCAAGCCCGAAAGGGACGTTGTACCCGGGCTTTTCGATGTCGAAGAACCAAATCGGGGCCGAGCGCAGGTAGTAGCCCTTGCCAAGCTGAAAGAAGAGGAACGGCTGCGCCACGATGAACTGAGTCCGCGGCCGATCGGCCTTTCCGCCGACGCCGATCTGGTAGTTGGTCAGTGCGCCCACCAGGAAGATGCCGTGTGTCCAGACGGCGAGGGCAGCAGCACCGATTTCGTGCTTACCATCTCCGAGCGCGTCGTCGGTAGCAGTGGGCGCGGTGTAAATCGGCCCTAGGCCGAAGATCGTCGGGCTATCGGGCTTGGTCACGACGAAGGTGGCAAAGACGTTGAGGTCTCCGAGCCCGGTCACGGACGCGACCGACGCGGTCGGGTTGGGGGCCGGCGCCACGCGAATGGGCAGCGAGATACGTGGGAGAATCCGCCAGAACGGTGTGACCAGGCGCAGCCAGAACGTATTCGCACTCGAGTCGGCGATGCCGTTCAATTTGGGAGAGTAATAGTTCTGCAGCGAGACGGCGATCATGTCTGCAAGCGGATTGTTGGCCGTGTTGACTTCGTCTTGCAGGGATTGCGCTTCTGCGGTGGCCTCTTCGCAAAAGCTCGCGCTAGCGGCGCGCCCAAGGCCGAGACCGCTGCGATACAAGTGATAACAACACATCTGTGCACTCGGGACATTTCGCTACTCCTGGTGGTGATTCGAGCGGAGCGCGACGCTCCTCTGCTGCGGTTCAGTTGCCCCCAAACCCGATCTTGATTTGCGGCGGGTACTTCTCGAGGACCTTGCGATAGCGAGCCACCTCGCCGAAGACCGGGATCGTCATCGGAATGTGGCGAATGCCCACGCTAACATCTTCCTGCGGATTGGTGTAGAGGTCGGTCACCAACACGCCACCGGTATCCGTCACCATCGCGCCGCTGAAGCCGCCGGTATAGCCCCGGACGAAGACCCCCTGCTCCAGCTCGACCGTGAAGTTGTACTTGAACTCGTCGACTCGGACCGGAGAGAAATATTGGTTCATCGTGTAGATCCGGCTACGGCGGACCATGCGAGCAGGCGAAATACCGGCGTGTTCGTCGTTGGGATAGTTGTCGAAGTGGCACCCGCGAGTGGCGTGGTAGAGGAAAAAGGGCTTGTCGCTCCCCTTCATCTTGCGGATGAACTTCTCGCTGTAGGCCGCCCAGTCTTGATCGAGGTCCTTGATCGAGCTGAGGTCGATTTCGTACACGCCTTTGCACTTTTTCTTATCCGACGCTGTGCAGTGTACGTTGTCCTTGTCGAACCGCAGTTTCTCCATGAAGAGGCCGCCAGCTTCGCCGTACATCGGTGGTCGCAGCAGTCCGTGATGCAGCGGGTTTTACCCTGTGTGAATCGTGGCACGCGTAGGAGAACAGCTCGGTGTCGAATACGCCGAGGTCAGGACCAGGCCCTCTTGCGCCAGCGCGTTCATGTGGGGAGTTGGGTTGCCTACCGCTGCGCCGCCTCCATTGTTCGCATCATCCAAGCACCGAAGTCGACCTCTTCGTCCGAAGAAACGGGGTCAGGTCACGCACCTTGGCTTGAAACCGATCCTGTGCGACTAGTACATTGAGGTCGGTGTTGGGGTGGTTGGCACAATTGTTGGGTCATGCTGAGCTTGATCGCCTCGGGATAGTGGCGACACTAGCCCTCTTGTTTCTTGGTGCGTGCAGCTCGCGACAAGAAGCGCCGAAAAACGGTCCAGCCGAAGTCGATGGGGACCTGCTACTGACCTTGCCCGAACGGCCGATTTCCTATCGCGACAGCGTGAAACCGGTTCTGGAAAACCGCTGCATCGTCTGTCACGGCTGTTACGATGCGCCTTGCCAACTGAAGCTCTCATCGATGGCGGGTCTTCGCCGCGGCGCCAGCAAGGAACGCGTGTACGACGGCTCCCGGATTCGCCCGGCCTCGCCCAGCCGTCTCTTCATCGATGCAAAAACAACCGCAAAGTGGCGTGAAAAGGGCTTCTATCCAGTCCTTCGCGAAACCGCCGGCAGTCCGAAAGAGAACCTCGAGGCATCCACGCTTTACCGGATGCTGCAGCTCAAGCAGATGCATCCGCAACCGCGCACCGATACCTTACCGAAGGGCTTTGACCTCAGGCTCAACCGCAATCAGTTCTGTCCGAAGCCAGGGGAGCTCGATGAGTTCGTGGACGCGCATCCATTGTGGAGGATGCCCTATGCCATGCCGAACCTGAGCGCGCGGGAATATGGCACTCTGGTCCAGTGGGTCGCTCAGGGCGCTCCGGCAGAAGCGCCGCGCCCGCCCTCGACACGGGCGACAGCCCAGGTGCAAGCTTGGGAGCGCTTCTTGAACGCGGACGGCGACAAGCAGAAGCTGGTGAGTCGCTATCTGTATGAACACCTGTTTCAAGCGCATCTGCATTTTACCGGCAGCGACGACCGGGAGTTCTTTCGGTTGATTCGCTCCTCGACGCCGCCAGGCCAGCCTGCAGATGAAATCGCCAGCGTCTTGCCACTAGACGCGGCCGGCGCGGGCCCCTTTTATTACCGCCTGATCCCCTATCTACCGAGCGTAGTGGCCAAGAATCACGTCGTCTATGCGCTGTCCCCTCGCAAAATGGAACGGTTCGAGGAGCTCTTCCTGCAGCCCGACTACAGCGTCGAGAGCCTTCCGAGCCACGACCCGAAGACGGCCGCTGACCCCTTCAAGGTCTATGACGCCATACCGGTTGCCAGCCGTTACAAGTTCCTGCTGGATGACGCGCACTTCTTCATCGAAGGCTTCATCAAGGGCCCAGTCTGCCGGGGCCAGATCGCGCTGAATTCCATCGAGGATCGGTTCTGGGTGTTCTTTTTGGACCCGGACAAGCCCATCTCTACAAACGACGCAGAGTTCATTCGGCAAAACGCAGAATACCTCAGCATGCCCACGGAGATGGGCAACAACCTGAACCTACTCAGCGCTTGGACTATTTACTGGAGGCGCCTCCAACATTACCTGCTCGCCAGGCAGGCTTCCTTCGAAAAGATGCACTCGGTCGATCTAGCCGACGCACTGAGTTACATCTGGAAGGGTGGCGGGGACAACCACAACGCGGCTCTCACTGTTTTCAGGCACACGGACAGCGCATCGGTTCGCTACGGCCTTACCGGTGATTTCCCCAAGACGGCTTGGATCCTGGACTACCCCACGCTCGAGCGTATCCACTACTTGCTGGTCGCTGGCTTCAACGTCTACGGCAACATCGGTCACCAGCTCAACACGCGCCTGTATATGGATTTTCTGCGTATGGAAGGCGAGGACAACTTCCTGCTCTTCCTACCCGTTGGCGATCGCAAACGGATACGCGATTCCTGGTATCGCGGCATCCGGCATAACATGGAGAAGCTCCTGAAAGCGCCGACGAAGTGGCTGACAATTAAGTTGGTGATCGGCTACCGGACCGACGATCATCAACGCGAGCTCTATCAGTACATCGCGACATACCTCGGCGCCGCTGCCGGACCTGCTGACCCGATGAACCGCTGCGCACAGCCACCCTGCTCGCCGGCCAAGCCCGGAACATTCGAGTTTGATGCCGACCAGACGATGCGTTCCATCGCCCACCTCGAGGGGCGCGCCCTCCGAGGGTTTCCCGACCTCGCGTTCGTGCAGGTCGTCAGCCAGCGAGCACCGGGACAGAAGCTCGCCTATACCCTCGTTCGCGACAAATCGTATCGAAACGTAACCTCGATGTTGGAGAACGAAGATCGCCACGACCCAGACCATGACACCATGACCGTGATCAAGGGGCTGGAGGGTTCATATCCAAACTTTTTCTATGTCATCGACCTCGCCGAGACGGAACCCTTCCATGAGGGGGCTCAAATCATCTCCATTCAAAGCCCCGAGGACTACCAGAAGCTCATCGCAACCTTCGGCATCCGCCGTACCAGCAATAGGTTCTGGGAAACCGCCGATTGGTTCCAAGCGCTCGAACGGAAGAATCAGCCGGTCCTTTCGGGGATTTACGATCTCAATCGGTACGTCAACTACTGACGGGTGCGGTAACGCTCGATAGCGTGGCAACGTGGCTAATAATAGCCCTCGACCGACATTCGGTTTTCATAGCCAGCGGGAAACGAGTACGTGAAGCCGATGGAGGGCTCCAACCAAGAGCGGTTTGTCTCGAAGAACTGGCCTTGAAAGCTGTACCCGGCGCCGAAGCCGATCTCGAGGTTGGCGCGAGGCGCCACGCGAATCTGCATGCCCAGGCGCCCGTGGAAGCCCGGGGTGAAGCGATACTGGTTGGCTCCAGTGCAGTACCAGACGTTGCAGACGACTTGCGTTTCGTTGAGGTGCCACCAGTTGAAGTCGAACCATCCGTCCAGGAAGGGAGCGACGCGGGTTCGGTTGGGGCTGACGAAGCGCATGCCGAGCGAAAGGAAGATGTTGCTCAGGGTTTCCCTGTAGGTTCGCACGGGCGCGCCCGCCACGTTGCGCAGATCCAAGCCGCTTCCGCGGAAGCCGAGGGCGATCATCGGCACCCACCATTTGTAGTTCCAGCCAAGGTGCACATCGACGGTGCCACCGGGACGCACGACGTCGCGGTCGACGCCGTTCCAAAGCATGACGCCAACGTCGAACCCGATCTCGAGGTGTGGATAATCGACCTGCCAACGATCCTCGTCCTGTGCAGCGGCTACGCCACCGACGAGCACGGCTCCCGAGATCAGCACCATTGCAAGTGCCATCCTGCGTGCCTTCACGGCGGGACTCCCCCGAGCTGCTCTAGCTCTGCCGCGTATCGCTTAGCTGCTTTGCTGCGCCCCATCTGCTGATTGTAGGCTATGAGCAATTGGAGAAGCTCACGATTGGCGGGGTAGCGGTCGAGGACGCTTTCGAGTGTCTCGAGCGCGGCTTCATGCTGCCCCTGATCAAACTCGGCAACCGCATAGACGTAGCCAAAGCGAACCACTTCGGGGCGAATCTCGTGAGCGCGGCGAAGGTGCAGCATCGCTTCAGGGCGGCGACCAAGGCGAACCAAGGTAAGACCGAGCGCGAACTCGACGGCAGCCGGATCTGCAACGACGTTCAGCCCTTGGCGGAGGATCGCTTCCGCTTCTTGGTCGCGCTGCTGGCTTCGATAAAGGTCAGCGAGGTTGACGTAGATCGCGGTGAAGGTCGGATCGACATCGAGTGCTTCACGGAGCGTTTGCTCGGCGTGTTTGGCGTCGCCTGCAAGCATCGTAATGTGCGCCAGGTCGACCAGGCCCGCGCCCCGGTCGGCGTTGAACGAGCGTGCCTCGATGTACTCGACCGTGGCCCTCCGGAGAGCCCGCTGATCGCGCGCGCTCCAGTCGCGGGTATCGGTACCGAGCAATGCGGCAACAGCTTCTATCCGCACAGTGCGCACCGGGTCGCGTAGCATCTCACGAACGATCTCCGGACGCTGCCCGGGCGGAAGGTCTCGGGCAGCGACGGCCACTGAGCGCCGGACGATCGGGCTCGGATCATGCGCGGAACGCATCAACAAGGCAGGAAGCGCGGGTGAGCCGAGATTTCGTAGCTCGAGTAGCGCGGTCGCCCGGACGATAGCGGGAGCCGACCCGGCCGCAACGATCTCGATCAGCCCGGGCTCGCCTTCTGGCTGCTGCATTCTCGCGGCATGCAGCGATGCGGCGAAGGTGTCTTCCGCGCGCGTCTTAAAATGCTTTGCGATCTGCCGCTCGGCCCATGCGGGGCTTTCCCCCGTATGGCAGCCGGTGCAGGCATCCGGCGCGCCGATCTTCGCTTCCAGCTCAGGACGCGGGAGACCGAAGCGATGATCGGCGCGATCGTCGATCCGCATGTACGTGCGTTGCGGCATGTGGCAGCCGGTACAAAGGCTTCCAGCCTTGCCCGTCTCGTGGAAGTGATGCTGTGGACCATCGTAGACCTTCGCCCGATGGCAGCGGGTGCAGAGCGCGTTGCCCTCGGCTCGCAGCTGCGTGCTGTGCCCGTCGTGGCAGTCGCTGCACACCACGCCCGCGGCGTACATTTTGCTCTGCAGGAACGATCCATAAACGTAGACCTCGTCTTTGATCTGCCCGTCGTCGAAGTAGAGCGCCTCGTCGAGAGTCGCGAGGCGATAGCGGTCGTGGTAGCTGGCCCCGTCACCGCCGAGATCGGCGCGCCGGGAATGACAGGGCGCGCAGGTGAGTGGCTCGTCACTTGGAGGCGACTTGGTGAGCACCGCAATGTTACGCCCCTCGACGAACGACCATGTGCGTTGTGCGGGTGCCGGGAGGCGCTGGTCGAAGCCGCTGTCTGATGCAAGGGAATCGTCCTTGGCTTGGGCAAGCGCGACGTGACGCGACCCGGGACCATGGCAGGCCTCGCAACCCACGTTGATCTCGAAGTACTCCGTCGAATAGCGCTTGGATGCGCGATCGTAGTTCTTCTTCACGGCCGTCGAGTGGCAGTCAGCACATGAATTGTTCCAGTTGTAGCTCGGACCGGTCCAATGCAGCGGATCGCCCGGCTCGATGTACTCGTCGGGCTGAAGGTGGAACCAGCGCTGGCCGCCCTGCTCTTTGGGACGCGTGTCCCACGCGAAGGGAAAGGCCTGCAAGCGCCCGGGTTCGACCTCGACGAGGTATTGCTGCAGCGGGTCGACGCCAAAGGTGTAGATCACCGGAAAGCGCGCCCGCTTGCCATCTGCGCCCAGCGCTTCGACCGCAAAACCGTCACCATCCCGGATGAACCGCACGGTTTCCTGGTAGTATTTCGCCTTGGCGTCGTTGAAATCGCCTAGCACGGTCTCTGGAGTCGCCTTCTGCATGGCGAGATCGTGGTCCGATCCAAGCCAGTTCTGGTACTCCGCCTGGTGACAAGAGGCGCAGGTCTTCGTGCCCGCATACTCCGCCGGCCCTTGCACGACCGGAGCCGACAGTGGCGGCACCGGCTCGGCGACAACGTCTTGTGACTTCTTGCTACATGCCGAACCCACGAGGGCGAACGCGACCGACAAACACCAAGCAAGCCCGCTCCGCATCACCCGCCCGGTCTAGCGCGAATCGGGATGGGGCGACAGTTTCCTTTTTTTTCTTCATGATAGGATGGGTGATTTCGATCGCTTAGCGTCCGAACGGGCTCAACATGCCCTAGTCGCCCTTCCCCGTCCAAGGAATATCCTCGATGCCTGCGATGTGATTGGCGTAGCGAGCGAGGACGAAGAGCAGATCGCTCAAGCGGTTCAGGTAGCGGAAAAGCTCGCCACGAAGGGTTTCCCGAGCGCCGAGCGCAACCAGCGAGCGTTCGGCGCGTCGGCACACACAGCGCGCGAGGTGGAAACGTGCCGCGCCTTCGCTGCCGCCTGGAAGGATGAACGACGCGAGTGCGGGCGGGCCTTCTTCGTATTCGTCGACGGCGCGTTCGAGCGCCTCCACTTGGGGTTCGGCGATGCATGGCAGTGCGCTCTTCTTCTTGCGGTCCTCGGTCGAGCCGAGCTCCGCACCCACTTCGAACAGGTCGTGTTGAATCCGATCGAGGAGCCGGTCGAGATCGGGATCCGAAACCTGCACGCGCGCCCAACCCACCGCACTGTTCAGCTCGTCGACCTCACCGTACGCCGCAACGCGGAGCGAGGCTTTCGACACCCGGGCGCCGCCAAAGAGGCCGGTCTCCCCCGCGTCGCCCGTCTTGGTATAGATTTTCATGCCTCGGTCCTTCCGCTCGCAAACCGGTCGCCGACGGCGACCCCGCGCCCACTTGCGAATGCACGCGCGTCGACTCGTTTCCGGCCGCTCTCCTGGAGCTCTTGAATCTCTAGAGTGCCCTGTGCGCAGGCGACGAGGATGCCTTCGGGGTCGAGCGCGATCACCTGACCTGGGGCTGCGCCCTCGGGATCGAGCGTCGACGCGACGGCGCGATGCACTTTGATGCGCCGCCCTGCGAGAATCGTGTATGCGCCAGGCCGAGGATTCATGCCACGGATTTGATTATGCACCGCGCGAGCCGATTGGTTCCAGTCGATGCGCCCATCCTCCTTCGCGAGGAGGGGGGCCATGGTCGCGGCGCCGTCGTCTTGCGGCTGCGGGGTAAGATCACCGGCGAGGTAACGCGGAAGTTGTTCGCGCAGGAGCTCCGCGCCCATCTGGGCAAGGCGCTCGCTCAAGGTTTCTGCGTCGTCATCTGGCGCGATCACCGTGGATGCAGTCGCGAGGACGGGACCCGTATCCATGCCCTCGTCTACCTGCATGAGCGTTACGCCTGTCTCTTCATCTCCGTGGACGATCGACCATTGAATCGGCGCCGCACCACGCCAGCGTGGAAGTAATGACGCATGCACGTTGACGCATCCGACTTTTGGCGCGTCGAGCACTGCGCGCGGGAGAATCCGTCCATACGCGACGACGACTCCCACATCCGCGTCGAAGGCTCGTAGCTTGTCCGCAAACTCGGTCGTTCGAACCTTCGTGGGCTGCCACACTTCGAGATCGAGCTCGAGCGCGCGCTGCTTCACTGCGGGAGCTCGCATGGCCAGTCCACGCCCTGCAGGTCGATCCGGCTGCGAGATAACGACAGCAATGTCGCTAATCTCATGCAGCGCTTCGAGACAGGGCACCGCGAAGTCGGGGCTGCCGAAGAAAATCGTCCTCACAGGCCGTCACTGTGCGGCTTCGACCGCAGCGCGTTTGCTCATCGCGCGGTGCACCAAACGGCGGCGCAACACACTGAGATGATCGATCATCAACTTGCCGTCGAGATGATCGGTTTCGTGTTGAATCGCGATGGCCAACAGACCGTCGGCCTCGAGCTCGAACGGCTTTCCGTCTTTGTCCAACGCTCGGACCGTGACACGCTCGAAGCGGTCGATGTCTTCGCGAATACCCGGAAACGAGAGACAGCCCTCGTTGAAGATAGTCTCACCCTCGGTAGCCAAGATCTCGGGATTGATGAAGACGCGAAGGTCGCTAGGCTCATCGTCGCCCGTGGCGGCGTCCACGATGAATAGACGCTTCGAAATGCCGAGCTGCGGCGCGGCCAAGCCGACACCCGGGGCCGCGTACATCGTCTCCGCCATGTCCTCGATCAACCG
>Ga0114931_10007505_pt1 | contig 13326 bp, 7 predicted proteins | sample 2SBtaG_FD_89579 | JGI IMG/M metagenome (GOLD analysis project Ga0114931, IMG submission 89579) | Deep subsurface microbial communities from Kolumbo volcano to uncover new lineages of life (NeLLi) - 2SBTROV14_V59a metaG | ecosystem: Environmental > Aquatic > Marine > Volcanic | place: Kolumbo... | reverse complement strand
ATTATTGAAAAGACAAAATAAATTAGATGAAGCAAAACAAAATCGAACTAATTTCAGGAAAGCTTGTTAATTTTCAACTAATTAAATAATGAAAAGTCCGTTTCACGCTGAACCAATACATTTAATACAGAAGAAATAAATGAAAGAAGTTTCAATAATAGTAGAGAAGATGATGGGACCAATTAATCACTTTTTAAAAACACTTAAATTCTCAATCTCTCTTGTTTTTAATATGTTAAAACGTTTCAGAATAGACTTAATTTCCTAATCAATCATTAAATTATAAATCACCTTTGAAGAATATTTTATTCATAGGAGTTGTTTATTTAATTTATCTGGTACATATCCACATTAAACTCTTGGCAAAAATGTCAAGGGAATAGTGTAGAACATTATGGTCTTAACTTTGAAAAAATATATTACAGAATTCTAATAATATCAAATATTTGATTTTAATAATTAGAATTATCATATCTTCATAATTATCTTATTGGTATCACACAAAATTAAGTATTTCTAATCCATATACTTATATTCACAAATGAAGCATTCTCTACCAAAAAACAGCATAAAGAATGGCTAATATAGTTAGTAAAATATAAGAGCCTATATTAAATACATTTCCAGTCTTAAATGTTTTTGAAGTTAATGCAATTCCTTTTGGATCATCAATATCATCAGAAGTTGTTAAACTTATCCCTGCTATTATAACCATTGTAATCAATAATGTATATAACATTTGATCCATCCATGCTAATTCAATACCAGGAAGTTTTAATATAAAGGCTACTACTATTGAAAGAATAACACCAATTATGGTAGCTTTGTTCGTGGTTTTTTTCCAAAATAATCCCATTAAAAAAACGCCTAGTATTCCCGGACTTACTAATCCGGTATATTCTTGAATATATTGAAACATTTGAGGAATATTTCCTAATAATGGAGCAACTACTACGGCAATTATCAGTGCTAACCCTGCAACTAGCCTTCCAACAGAAACGAGTTTTTTTTCTGATGCAGATTTGTTCATATATGGTTTATAAATATCCATAGTAAAAATTGTTGAGGTAGAGTTTAGCATTGAAGCCAGTGAGGAGACAATAGCAGCTGTTAGAGCGGCTAATACTAGTCCTTTCAGTCCAATCGGTATAAAAGTTTTAATTAACCATGGATATGCTTTATCATAATTCATACCCCCACCGGTTTTGAGAAATACTTCTTTAATTCCAGGAATAATTGTGGTCCCCGCGGGCTGGGTAAATAGAACGTAAGCGACAATACCCGGAACAACAACCAATATTGGAATTATTAATTTTAGGAATGCGGCAAATAGAATTCCCCGTTGTCCTTCTCTCAAAGATTTTGCAGCCAGTGTTCTTTTAATAATATATTGGTTAAATCCCCAATAGTATAAATTTGCTACCCACATACCTCCAATCAAAACTGCAATTCCAGGCAGATTAAAATACTGTGGATTATCACGTTTAAGTATCATGTGGAACTTATCACTCGCTGAATTTAATATATGGGAAAATCCATGAATTATTCCTCCTTCTGGGGTTACATAATTTAATGCAATGATTGTCGTTATTAATCCACCTAAAGTTAAAAGAACAACTTGTACTACATCTGTCCAAGCAACTGCCGACAATCCCCCGTATAAAGAATATGCAGCTGCTATAAAAGCCAGACCAATTATTGAATACATAATCAAACTTCCGTCCCCGCTTCCAATAATTGTATCAATGGCTTTACCCCCGAGAAACATAACAGAAGTAAGATTAACGAAGATGAATAGTGCAACCCAAAAAACTGCAAGAATGGTTTTCAGAGTTGTGCTAAATCGTTTCTCGATAAACTCAGGAATAGTATATAATCCCTTTTCAATAAATATTGGGAGGAAGAATTTGCCAACAATTATCAATGTTAACGCCGCCATCCACTCGTACGATGCAATTGCTAATCCTAAAGCAAAGCCTGAGCCTGACATACCGATAAATTGCTCAGCAGATATATTGGCAGCAATTAACGAAGAACCGATTGCCCACCATGGAAGCGTTTTACCTGCAAGGAAATAATCTTTGGAATCTTTTTCGTGTCCTTTTTTTGTCCTTGACACATAGAGACCCAATCCTATTATAAATAAAATGTAAACTAAGAAAGCCGAATAATCAACAACTGAAAAAGCCATAATATGTTCCTATTGAATTAATATTTATTTTTTATATGTTAGTCCAAACCCGTAAGGGAAAAGAGGATTGTATTTTTTATCCCCAATGTTTATTGGAATTTGTTTCATACTTTTCGGCCAGGTACGAGATAATTTTCCGGTAAAATTAACATCACCAAATAATACATCAGCAATACCTTGTCCTTCTGTTCCAGGCAGCCAAGCGGCAACGAATGCATCAGCCTTTTTTAGTGCCGAATTAATAATTAATGGTCGTCCGGAATACAACACAACCACCATCGGCTTCCCGATTTTTTTAACTCTATCAATTACTTTTAGGTCTTCCTTACTCAGATTCAAATCAGCTTTGTCTCCCATCATCTCTGCATACGGGTCTTCGCCAACAACTACAATCACTACATCAGCATCCTCAACACCGCTTCCGTCTTGTGATGTAGTAACCTTTACTCCGCTGCCGACAGTATTTCTTATGGCTGTTAAAAGTGTTGTCTCACCTTTTGTAACTTTCCCATGATTGCCCTGCCAGGATATTGTCCAACCTCCGCATTGCATTCCAAGATCATCAGCTCCTCTACCTGTAACAAGAATTCTTTTAGTATTTTTTGAAAGAGGTAAGGTATTATTACTATTTTTTAATAATACAAGAGATTGTTGAACGCATTTTCTGGCAACACTTCTATGCTCTTTAGAACCCACATTTCTCAAAAGAGTAGAATCAGCCTGTAGTTTATTAAACAAATCTAATTTAAATTTTGCGGTAAGTATTCTTCTCACAGTATCGTCAATTCTGCTTTGTTTTACTTTTCCTTCCTTAACCAATTCTTTTAGTTTTGTTATAAAATCGACATAAGTATTCAGTGTTTGTCCTTGATCATTTACCTTACCTTGCGAAGCCGGACCATTTGGAATCATAACCATATCGATTCCGGCATTTATTGATTGTTCAATATCAGATTTATAATCGCCAGGTAATTGATCTATTGCTGCCCAATCTGATACTATAAAGCCATTAAATTTTAATTCTTCTTTTAAAACATCAGTCAAAAGATATTTATCGCCATGTAATTTTTCCCCATTCCAACTGCTATATGAAGCCATAATAGAGCCGGTACCTTCCTTGATTGCGGAAATATAACCTGGCAAATAAATTTCTCTTAAAGTTTTTTCGTTACATTCTGTATTGCATTGATCTTTGCCATTTTTTGTTCCGCCATCACCAACAAAATGCTTTGAACAAGAAAGCACGGCATCTTTAGCTGAAAGATCGTGTTTCTCAAATCCTTTAACAGCGGCGGCACCTAATTCAGAAACTAATTTTGGGTTTTCGCTAAAGCTTTCGTAAGTTCTTCCCCATCTTTCATTTCGTGCTACGGCTATGCAGGGCGCAAAGGTCCAATGAATTCCCGTGCCGGCTATTTCTTCTGCAGTAACTCTTGCAGCTTCCTCAACTAACTTTGGGTTTCTCGTACAGCCCAATCCGATATTATGTGGGAATATTACAGCCCCATCAACGTTGTTATGTCCGTGAACTGCATCAATGCCAAGCAGCAAAGGAATTTTCAATCTAGTTTTCAATGAATGCTTCATTAGCATTTCAGAACTTTTTGCCCAGCCTGCTGCTGTAATATCATCTATTTCTGTTCCACCGCCCCATAAAACTGAGCCAATAAAATATTTTTCAATATCAGAAAAATGTTCAAATGCCGCATAATCCACTTGTGTCATTTGTCCAATTTTTTCATTTAAAGTCATTTTTGAAATCATATTCTTAACCGCTTTATCAATATTACTGTTTGGTTTTTCGCTCTTTTTATTCCCACACGAAAATAAAGATATGCTCATCATGAATAATATAAATAAGGTAGATTTCTTCATTTAAACTCCTTTTGTGTTAAATAAATTAAATTACTTGATTAAAATCATCTTTTTTGTCATCGATTTATTACCTACTTGTAAATTGAAAAAATAAACTCCACTGCTCAATAAATTAGATGGGTAATAATTAATTTCATACTTACCGGGAGGATAATATTTATTAACAAGGGTTTTTATTTGTTCTCCTACAGCATTAAAAATATTAAGTTTTACATAATTCGATTTAGCCAAGGCAAAGCTAATATTAGTGCTGGGGTTAAATGTATTTGGGTAATTTTGATTTAGCTTATAATCTTCAATTCCTGATTGTCGATCATTAACATCAGAGATTGTTGCAAATTCGAACCAATTAATATTAAAGCCACCTTTGTCTGCAAGAAGTTTGATTGAAAATTCACCCTTGGTTAAGTCAACAATATTGCTTATCGTTGTCCAGTTCTGCCATCCTCCCGTAACAGGGACTGACTGTTCAAATAGATAAGTACTATCCACATAAAATTTAATCTTTCCGCCTAAACTTTCACTTGCCACACGGAAATTAATAAAGAATGTACCGCTGAAATTTAATTTACAATTGTACTCAAGCCAATCTCCGTCATTGATCCAGCCAACATCTAATCCATCTCCCTCATCGCTTGTATTTTCTGTTTGAATTCCGGACATATCAGTGTAATCTTCTGCTTGTACTTTTCCCGGGATAGTGTGTGGCTTAGGTATAAAATCCAAATAATTAATAATGTCTACTGGGCCAAATAAATCAAGTATCCCATTATCCTCAGATGCCAAGTTACCTGATATGTATGATAGTTTGACAACATCATTCTTTAATATTTGTTTATTCAAATCGACAACAAGCATATTTTTATCATTATAACTTAAATGAAAACCTCTAGTTTCGATATTTTCATTCCCATTTTTGGTTATTGCAAATTGAGCCAAACTGTTATTTGGGTTATTCATCGATTTGTTAAACGCAAGCTCAATATGCAAACCGTCCTCTGTAATCATACCGGACTGAAAAATTGGAGAAGAACCTTGTAAAGAATTATCAAATGTAGTTATTCCATATTGATACGGAAATAAAGGGTCATACTGCGAATCACCATAGTTGATAGGAATTTGAGACATACTTTTGGGCCAGGTAGCCGGAAGTTTTCCGCTTGGAGTGTAATCTCCAAATAAAACTTGTGCAATTCCATCGCCCTCAGTACCTGGAAGCCAGGAAGCAAAAAACACATCAGAATTATGAAGAACCGGATTGATTATCATTGGTCTTCCGGAAATTAAAATAGTTATTAGCGGAATTCCCAATTTTCTTAATTTCCTAACCAATCTAATCTGATTTATATCAACTGTTAAATCTGTTCTATCGCCTCTGCCCTCTGCATACGGGGTTTCACCAATAACTACAATAATATAATCGGCGGTTGTATCTGCAAAATTTCCGTCCGCATCGTAAATAAATTCTGCATTTGGTGCAATTTTCTGTAAACCTTGTAAAATTGTAGTTCCATCCGTTATATTGCCGCTTCCTCCTTGCCAGTTAATTGTCCAGCCTCCGCATTGAAATCCAAGGTTATCAGCGTGTTCACCCGCAACTAATATTTTAACATTAGACTTTGGCAGAGGTAAAATATTATCATCCTTTTTCAGCAAAACCATTGATTCCCTTACCGCTCTTCTGGCAACCGCTCTATGTTCTGCGGATCCTACTAGAGGCAACAACGACCTATCAGCATAAGGATGTTCAAACAATCCAAGCTCGAATTTAACACGCAAAATTCTTCTTACAGCGTCATCAATTCTATCCTCGCTAACCTCACCTTGTTGTACGAGGGATTTTAATATATTAAAAAATTCAGCATAATTATTTGGAACCATTACCATATCTATTCCGGCATTAATCAAAGTCTTAACATCCGATGTATAATCCCCCGGAAGCTGATTAATTCCCGCCCAATCGGAAACTACAAAACCTGTGAATCCAAGTTCAGTTTTTAATACATCTGTGAGTAAATATTTATTACCGTGCATCTTAACGCCATTCCAACTGCTGTAAGAAGCCATTATTGTTCTTACACCGCTATTGATTGCTTCAATGTATCCGGGCAAATGAATTGCTCTTAACTCCGATTCTGAAATTTCTGTGTTCCCTTGGTCAATTCCGTTCGTTGTTCCACCGTCTCCGAGAAAGTGTTTTGCACAAGCAACAACACTTGTTGGTGTATTTAATGAATCATTTTGAAGTCCCTTTATTTCAGCAGACCCAAGCTTTTTAACCAACTCGGGTGTTTCACCAAAACCTTCGTAAGTACGCCCCCACCTTTCGTTTCGAGGCACTGCTACGCAAGGTGCAAATGTCCAGTCAATTCCCGTTGCTGCCATCTCGGTAGCAGTTATCCTGCCTTCTTCAACTGATAGAAGAGAATCTCCGGCTGCACCCATTCCAATATTATGTGGAAAAATCACAGCTCCCACAACATTACTATGTCCGTGAACGGCGTCAATGCCATAAATTATTGGAATCATTAATCTTGACTGTAAGGCTTTTTGTTGATAGAAATCGTACAAATTCGCCCAATCCAAAGCACTATTCCCCGATGATGGGTCGGAACCTCCGCCGCTCAATATTGAGCCGAGATGATACGTTAAAATATCATCATTATTGCCAATTGCACCATTATCGGCTTGAGTCATTTGTCCAATTTTTTCATCAAGAGTCATCCTACTTAATAAATCTGAAACTCTTGCGTCTATTGCCGCAGTTGAGTCAAGATAAATTGGTGTTTGTGAATAAATAACGCTAAAACTTAAAAGAAACAATATGAGATATTTATTTTTCATTAAGGGCTCTAATTAACCTATTTTAATAACAACATTTTATCAGTTAATCTCATTTTATTATCTTTATTTAATAATGAATAAAAATAAACACCGCTTGATAATTTTTCAGCATTAAAAGCAAAGGTATATATTCCGATTTGTAAAAATTTATTTACAATGGTTGAAACTTTTTCTCCATTTAGATTAAAAATACTAAGTTGATATTTCCCTTCTTTTGCAACGTTAAATTTTATATTTGTACTAGGGTTAAAAGGATTTGGATAGTTCTGAAAAAGTTCAAATTGTTTGGGTATTCCAACTTCTCCTACCGAAGTTGGCGTAGATTCAATTTTGATCCCGCTTAATGTTGTAAGATCAACTTTCGGTGATAAAATAATATCAACTTGTTCGTCGGAAACATCTGTTTCAATTGCAACATTATAAGCAGTATTTTTTCCCGCTGCTGCAAAAATGTCAAGATTAGCTATTTTTAATTCATTTTCAACATAAACATCAAAAATCCTTTTACCAGTTTGATCCCAATATTTTTCTGCAAACATAAATGTAAGTTTATAATGTCCGTTTGGGACTTTTAAAATATATTTTGTAGCTGCATCTCTGTCATTTAAGTAGATATTATCTTCCGAAGTCCCAATTATGTTGATTCCGGCTGACCAATTTGAATTGTGTTCGCTAATATGACCATAAGTTTTAGTCTCGTCCCAATCTTGATCAGCAAGATAACCGAGAACTGCATTGCCCCCGACATTGATTTTTGCCGGTACTTCAAGATAATTTGCCGTTATTACAGAAGTTGCTGCGGGTGAAATCGAATTTCCAAATTGATCTGTTACATTAAGAATTATCAAATTTGTAGCCGTTGTAGGGTCGTAATTTTCAGTACTTAAAAATATTTTTGATTTATCGTTTGAAAGTAACGCCGATAAAACAGTAGCGTTTGTTAAACTATAATTTGCAGATATTTCTGCAGTTGATTTATCCATTTTTTCAGAAAAGTTAACTTCAATTTTTCCGTCCTGAAAACTTTTTGCCCAAAGAGCAATCGGTTTAGAAACATCAGTATAACCCTTATTATTAGTATCTGTTAAACACAATATCATTTTACCATCTTGAAATACAATATTCTCAGGATCAAAATCTACCAGATTTCCATTGAAAGTATGTGAGGCTTTTTGCCACCGGTTCGAATCGAAGGAATCAAACTCATCACTCCAATCAAGCGTAAAATTATTATCGGTACCATAATTTCCGGTTCCTTGAGTATATGAATAATATTTCACCCAGTCGTAATATGCAAAAGCCGGAAGAGATGAATCATCCCAAGGACCGACCCAGTTATCCCCGTCTGAAATCCAGAGATTCATCATTATTTTTTGAGCTTTATTCAGCGTACCAATATGCGACCCGGTTTGGCGATAAACTTCAACATCATCAATGAACCACGCGACATAAAAAGGCGTCCATTCAAAAGCGTAAACATGATAATCCTCATAAGGATTAAATCCGGTAGCATTGTTTCTAACATGATTTAATTGATTTGGTGTTATTGTGTTAAATTGAATTTGGTCGTCGTATCTGCCGATATTCTCAATATCAATTTCATTCCATTCTGATGTATTAGAAATTTCATGGTAAGTAAAAAATGAAGTGACTACACCTGAACGATGAACAGGAATCATTCTGACTTCAAATCGCCCGTATGTATATGCGGTTTTAGTCCTATATTCGGCGCCCTTATAATTTTTAGCAATGCTTATTCCTGATATAAATAGGGAAACAAATATGATAATTTGAATTGCTCTTTTCATTTTAGAAATACCAGTTTTTTTGATATAGAATAATTATTAACCGTTAACTTGTAAAAATAAACTCCGGAAGCATTCGCTGCTTTATAAATATTTTTTCGTAAATCAAATTGATATGTATAAGTTCCTGCGGATAGACACTTATCTACCAGTGTGGCAACTTTGCCTCCAAGAGAATCAAATACTTCCAATTTAACAATTGAATTTTTGTCTATTTCAAATTTGATATTTGTACTTGGGTTAAAAGGATTTGGATAATTTTGATATAATATTATCCGTTTCGGCACAGTTTGCTTTTCATGTTGTTCAACATCAGATATTGAACCCTTTCCATTTAAATATCCTGCTGTAAAAACGAGCGGGGCATTCCAATTTATGGCAATTTCATTTGAAGCATAACTTGCAACAGTATCAATATAACAAAGAGCAGGGGGAGTGTTACTATCGAATAACGATGATAACACAGGATCGTTTAAATATTGATTAGGTCCTCCGGCAAGTAATCCCGGTATCGGTTCTTCGATATTGTCAACTTCCGATTGGCGGTGATGCGGATGCATTAATCTGTTAGTCCCGATACCGGAAACAAATGATTTACTATTTGGATTTACACCAAGCACATAATCCAATGTTCTGTTGATATAATTATCGTTCTCATTTGTTTGTGTGATATAATTTTGGGCGACCATAAATATTGCATTATTTAATACACCGCTGTTGCTTCCCCAGTAAAATTCTCCATCGTTAAGCGAAATACCGAAACCATTCGCGTCAATTTTACTTTTAATTTGAGTAACCAAATTATTCAATGAATTTGTTAAAATAGTTTTAGTTAGAGCATTTGGATTAGGCACCGATAAAAGATATGTTAGATGAGCCATTGATGCTACTGATTGCCAGCCCAAATTTTGGAAAAGACCAATAGAATTAAAATTATTTAAATAATAATTATCAAATTTATTATCATTTGTTGCAGCATATAATTCTGCGGCTGCCCAAAGTCTCTCATCCTTATCATTATTATCACCATATTCTCCGGTATCTGTATCATCCGGATTCACAAAACCGCCTAATGGAACAATCGAAGGATTTTGTTCAAGAAATGTCCAAGCATTCAATGCAGCATTTTTACAAACTGTTGAAAAAGTGGAATCGTAATCTGCAAATATATGAGAAGCCTTAGCCATAACGGCAGCAAAATCACCCGTTGCAGCTGAAGAAATTTGATAAATATATCTTGTTTCATTATCATCTTCCGGCATTACAAAACCTGCAAACTGCTTTCTTGTGAGCTTTGCAAAAACACCGCCGGTTGAATCCTGCATTTTTAGTTCCCATTCCAACTCATAACGAACTTCGTCCAATAAATCGGGGATGCCGTTTCCACTTTCGGGAATATTTAACTGATCGGTTGAAAAATATTCGGGAAAAAGCTCATAAGCAAGCATCATTGTTCCAAGCGTTATTCCCGCATTGACAATATACTTACCAAAATCGCCTGCATCGTGCCAACCTCCAACTGCATACTTAAAACCGCTTCCTTCACTTGACTCATGAAAAAACGCATCTCGTGTATGGCAGGGAAGATGGTGATAAGAACCCGCATATTGAGGAACAAGATTCATTCCACATCTTTGAAAATAAAATGCTTTTTGCGAATACTTGTAAACAGAACCATAAACCGTATCAGAAATAACAAAAGGAAATGAATAATCATTCATATTAGAAAGAATCTTAAAATTTCCCTTTTGAGTAAAGTTAGAAAAATCACCTACTTTTAAATTCATTCCACTTAAATCATCATTAGGAAATGACTCTTCAAAACTTCCTGAATATACTTTCAGATTTGAAGTAGAATTAATAATGTAAAATGAATCAGCCAAAGTATTAGTTACAACAATTTTATTACCGTCCGGCAAATATCCGGCTTGATTTACAAACAATTTAGATTGACCGTAAATCAAATTTGTAATAAAGAATAAAAGGAATAAATAGTTGCATCTACGTAAAATCAAAAATTAACTCCAAAGCTAATTTTATATACACTGTTTAATCTTCCAAAATTCAGATAGGCGTAATCAATTCTTAATGAAATATTACCCAACAAACGCTGCTGAAATCCGGCACCAAGAGTAAAACTTTCCTCTACATTGCGAAGAAATAAAGTTTTATAACCCCCGCGCAATGAAATGGATTGATTAAAAACATATTCGCCACCAACACTCACACTTTCATAATTATCACTAGGATGATGGGCATCAACATCCAGTACTAATTTATTCATGTCACTATTAAGCACTTTATAGGAAATACCAATTGTAAAAGTTAGAGGCAGCGACCAATTTTCCGAGTACAATTGAGAAGGGATTCTACCATTATTTCCTGTTGTCCCCAAGTCAGGGTCGTATAATACAATTTGCGATGTTCCCTGCAGCCGCATTTTGGAACTGAAATTATTAATTGACATTCCAAGCGTTACTCCTTTGAAAGGTGTGTTATAAAGAACACCAACATCGATACCAAATGCGTATCCTGAAGTTTGCCATATTCCTTCATATACTACTTTTGGATTAAAACCGATTGCAAAATCTTCAGTAAGATTTATTGCCCATGCTAAACTAATTGCATAATCTTTTACCGAAAATACCTCTCCTGTTCCATTAGGTTCATCAACAGTAGTAACATTCATCTCACCATAATCGGATGCAGTTAGGCTTACACCAATTGTTCCAAAAGACCCGAGGTTCATAGTTCCTGCAATAAAATTATATTTTAAGTCGGCAATCCACTGAGTATGGTCAAACATCATTGTGTTATTTTTGAGTCGAGCAATTCCGGCAACATTCCATTACATAGAAGAAGCGTCATCAGCTATACCGACAAAAGCTCCGCCCATTCCGGTAGCCCTCGCACCTTGTGCTACTTTTAAGAAAGCTGCAACTGACGTTCCTCTTTTTGAAACGTTTGTAACATATTGCGCATTTATTTGATTCATGGAGAAAATTACTACCGTAAAAATCAAAAATATTCTATACAAAATTCTCATTATAACAACCCCTATTTTATTACTGCAAATTTGCCAATATGATCATTCAACCCCGGTGATTCTACATGATAAATATATAGCCCCGGAGCAATATCCATTCCATCCTCGCTTACTAAATTCCACGAAAGTGAGCCATTTGTGGCAGAAAAATCTTTAACCAGCTTTTTAACCAAATCACCACTAACATTGTAAATACGTATTGTGCATTCAGCAGGCAAATTAATGAAATCAATTTTACGCTCTCCTCTACCTGTTTGGTTTAGATTTCGGCGTTCCCATTTTGCTGTGCCTAAATACGGATTTGGAACAACAGATATTTTGCCAAGTTTGTTTTGTGCAAGTTTATTATTTACACTTAAAGATTTTGTGGAAAACTCAAATTCATCTCCTTGGTAAAACGGTTTTCTTGTTTTGATAAAAAATTCATCCCCAGCAACAGGTTCTATAGGTTGAACATTTGGAATTGTCGGAGCGTGGTAGGCAATCCTCCAAGTAAGTTTAAAAGCACTGCCGACATATTCAATAATAACAATATCATCGCCCATGGATAAATCACCTGAAGCATCATTGTCCCAAATTTCAGCATCGGAAGTATCACCGGTTGTTTCATTAAACACCAGAAAGTTTGCATTAATATGAAAATTCGGAGTAACATAAACATCGTGATCATAGAATTTTATTTTATAATCAGCCGGCCAAGCTACACTTACTGCCGGAGATGTAGAATCCGGTGTAACAGCCATTGTTAAAGTACTTTTGCCAACTAACCAACCTGTTTTAGCTTGATCAACAGAAATTTTGTTATCATTTACAACTGAAAATACCATACCATCAAAAGGTTGTGTAAATGAATTCGCACCAAATTCACTGCTGTTAACCGCTGGAAAAATTGTATCTGTAGCACTTTGATATGTTCTAATTAATCTCAAAGACGATGTTTGATAACCCGGTAAATCTCCAGTGGAATTAAATTCTACTTTGTAGCGGGCCCCATTTTTTATATCGCTTTCATTCAGCACGTTAATATTCAAATGCCCCGTACCAACACCTGTCGTTACCTTTGTAACATCTCCGATGATTTCTGCGGGTTGGTAACCTGCCGCCGGAGCGTTAGGTACAACCACTGCACAATTATAATCAACAAATTTTAATGTACCGGAAAAATCTTCAGTAATGATTTTTGTAGTTTCAGATGGAACTAAACCGGCAGTCCCAAAATTTGGATCTCCCATGTCATAAGCCACAAGAGCATAATAATATTTAACACCATTCTTCACATCCGTATCAATAAAAGAATGCTGAAGACCCGAATCACTTCCTCTATAAAAATGAGCTCCATTTATTCCTATTGGATCAGGACCGCTGATTGAATCGGCGAGATCGAACTGAGCGATTGGTTTCCAATATTTAGGGTCACCCTTTGTATCAGTTATCACCTTAATATCATTAAATTCAGGTTCACGACTTCTATAAACGAGATAACCTTCGAAATCTTTTTTATATCCTTGAGTAGGATCATTATTTTGAAAACCCAGAAACGGATCACGAGACTGTTCCGATATATT
>Ga0114931_10007504_pt1 | contig 13327 bp, 7 predicted proteins | sample 2SBtaG_FD_89579 | JGI IMG/M metagenome (GOLD analysis project Ga0114931, IMG submission 89579) | Deep subsurface microbial communities from Kolumbo volcano to uncover new lineages of life (NeLLi) - 2SBTROV14_V59a metaG | ecosystem: Environmental > Aquatic > Marine > Volcanic | place: Kolumbo... | reverse complement strand
TACCTCGCCGGGCGCACGCCCAACCCGTGCGTGCGGTGCAACGACTGGCTCAAGCTGGGCAAGCTGCACGACTACGCGCGGCAGATCGGCGCCGACTTTGTCGCGACGGGGCACTACGCCCGGATCGGCGAGCATCACGGGGCGCCGGCGCTGCTGCGGGGCGTTGATGCGCACAAGGACCAGTCGTACGTCCTCTTCGGCACGCCGCCGGAGAAGCTGGCCGAGACGCTGCTGCCGATCGGGGCGTACGAGAAGTCGGCGATCAGGGAGATGGCGAAGGAGCGGGAGCTGCCCGTCTTCAACAAGCCCGACTCGCAGGAGATCTGTTTTATCCCCGACAATGACTACGCCGGGTTCGTCGAGCGGCAGGCGCCGGTGGCGGCGCAGCAGGGCGCGATCCTGACGACCGAGGGCGAACGCATCGGCACGCACGGCGGACAGCACCGCTTCACGATCGGGCAACGGCGGGGCGTGAACGTGGCCGTCGGGACACCGATCTATGTCGTCGATCGCGATCCGGAGACGAACACGGTGACGGTGGGCGCGAGGGAAGACCTCCTGTCGGGTGGTCTTGTTGCGTCGGATCTGAACTGGATCGAGGACGCCGAGCGGTTTGCGGATTGGGCGCCGGTGACGGCGCAGATCCGGTATAACGCCCCCGCGGTTCCGGCCAGCGCCAGGGTGGATCCGGAGTCGGACACGCTGGAGATTCGTTTCGACGAGCGGCAATCAGCCGTGGCGCCGGGGCAGGCGGTGGTGTGTTACGACCCCGGGACGGACGAGCGTGTGCTCGGGGGTGGCTGGATCGGGTCGGCGCTCGCATGAATGTCGCGGTGATACACTCGGGCGATGGCCCTCTGGTGGATCAAAGGTGTGCAGCGCGAATCAGACGAGGCGATCGAGTACCTGCTCGAGGCGGATTCCGAGGCGCTCGCCAAAATGAAGGCCGATCGGCACGGGATCAACGTGAAGATGGTCAAGCCGTATCAGGGCACGACGGAGATGCAGGCGGTGCAGGCCGAGCTGGTTGAAATCCGCAAGGAGTTGGGGGCGCTCCGGAAGGGCGTCGTTCGGCGGCGCAACCGGCTTCGGGACAAGCCCGTGTGGACGATCGCGATCGGGGTGTTTCTGGGGGTGACGGCCTCGGCGGTCTTGATCTGCGGGATCTGGCTGGCGGCGCAGATCCTGCTCACGACTGAGATAATCCATTCCTACCAGTAACCCTGCCTGAAAACCGCGCCCGCCGAATCGGTAGGTAAGATGACCCTCCGCATATCCCGGGGTTGGCGCGATTGCCGCATGCGGCGGGCGCCGTTGGGGGCCCCCACTCATTCCCTGACCTGACAGGAGACCACAGCCTATGACGATCGCCACAGACGCCGCCCACCGACGCGGTGTGCTTGTCCTTTCGGCGTGCCTGACGGCCGCCGCCACGCTGGCGCCGGCGCCGACGGTGAGCGCCGACATCGACCCCAACGGGGGGATGCTCCGCTACCCGGACGTCAGCGCCGACAACATCGTGTTCGTGTACGCCAACGACCTGTGGATCGTCGATCGTGACGGCGGGCATGCCAGGCCCCTGGCGTCGCCCCCGGGCGGGGAGATCTTACCCAAGTTCAGCCCCGACGGGCAGACCATCGGGTTCGTGGGCAACTACGAGGGCGACCGGGACCTGTACACCATCCCCATCACGGGCGGCGTCGAGACGCGCATCACCCACCACCCGGCCAACGAAACACTCAGCGGGTGGACGCCCGACGGGAAGCTCATCTTCGCCTCTAACGGGTTCTCCGGGCAGGCGCGGCTCGAGCAGATCTTCACCGTCGGGCCAGAGGGCGGGATGCCGACGAAGCTGCCCGTCCCCTACGGCGCCAACGGCGCGATCAGCCCCGACGGCAAGTGGCTCGCCTACACCCCCCACCCGCGCGACTTCCGCACCTGGAAGCGCTACCGCGGCGGCTGGGCGAGCGACATCTGGCTCTTCAACCTCGAGACCAACGAGTCGATCCGCATGACCGACTTCGAGGGCACCGACACCATCCCGATGTGGCACGGCGACACCGTGTACTACCTCTCGGATCAGGGCGACGAACACCGGCTGAACATCTGGGCTTACGACACCAAAACGAAACAGCGCGAGCAGGTCACCGCGTTCAAGGACTTCGACATCAAGTGGCCCTCGATCGGGCCCGGCGATCGCGGTCGCGGCGAGATCGTTTTCCAGAACGGCTCGGACATCTACCTGCTCAACCTGCATGATCGCCAGTCGGAAGCCGTCGACGTGACCATCCCGGGCGACCGGCCCGATATCGCCGACCAGCGCGACGACGCGAGCAAGCTTGTGTTCTCGTGGGACATCTCCCCCAGCGCCAAGCGGGCGACCGTCGGGGCGCGCGGGGACATCTGGACGCTCCCGGCCAAGAACGGCTCGCCCCGGAATCTGACCCGGACGAGCGGCGTCGCCGAGCGCGACCCGATCTGGAGCCCCGACGGGCAGTGGATCGCGTACCTCAGCGACCAGACCGGCGAGTACGAGATCTACATCACGCAATCAGACGGCAAGGGCGAGACGCGGCAGCTCACCACCAACGGCTCGATGTACCGTTACATGGACAGCTGGTCGCCCGACTCGGAGACGATCGTCTTCCGCGAAAAAGACGGGTCGTACTACCTGCTCGACGTCGAGTCCGGCGACCAGACGCTGCTCGACAAGCACCCGCAGCAGGGCGCCACGTCCACGATCAGCTGGTCGCACGACAGCCGGTGGATCGCCTACGACATGACCCGCCCCAACGGCAACCCGCACAACATCATCAAGCTCTACGACACCGAGACCGGCCAGAAGCACCAGGTCACCAACGGGATGCTCAATACCGCCAACCCCACGTTCGATCACAAGGGCGAGTTCCTGTATTACACGACGGGGATCAACTTCACGCCGACCTACTCGCAACTGCCGGACTCGACGTGGATCTACGAGGACACGGACTCCATCCTCGCGGTCCCGCTGCTGGACAAGACGGCGTCGCCCTTCGCCCCCGAAAGTGACGAGGAGCAGTGGGCCTCCGGTGATGACGACGGTGACGACGCCAAAGACGGCGGGAATGACGATGGCGGCGACAAGGACGCCGACGACGCCGGGCAGGCCCCGGACGACGGCGTCACCGGGACGTGGGAGGGCAGGCTGACCGGCGATGACCCCATCCCCGCCGAGGGCGTGGCGTTTCTGTTGACGCTCCGCATGGACGAGGACGGCTCGGTCCGCGGAACGTTCACCGCCGACGAGTATCTCGGGAAGATCACCGGCGCCTTTGACAAGGGCGCCGGGGAGATCACCGGGATGATGTCCTCGGACATGTTCCCGCCCGTCAACGTGACGATTCGGATCAGCGGCGAATCGTTCACCGCGACGATCGGGGCCGAGGAATTCAACGCGAAGTTCGCCGGCGACCGGACGATCGTTGGCGCCGGCGATGACGATGAAGACGAAGCGGCTGAAGACGAGGCCGTCGAGCGCGTCGAGATCGACATCGACGGCTTCGAGCGGCGTGCGATCGAGCTGCCCATCGACGCGGGCAACCTCACCGGGCTCAGCGTCAACAGCTCGGGCGCGTTGCTGTTCATCCGCGTCGGTGACGACGGCGCTGAGCTGAAGGTCTTCAACCCAGCCGATGACGAGCCGGAAGAGAAAAAGGTCGCCAGCGGCGTCAACGGCTACCGGATCACGCCCGACGGCAAAACGCTGCTTGTTCTCAAGGGCGGGTCCAACGCCTCGATCCAGGGCGCCAGCGCCGGGTCGACGCCCGAGACCGTCCCCACCACGGGCATGTGGGTCAGCATCACTCCCCGCGAGGAATGGGAGGAGGTCATGATGGACGCCTGGCGGCGCGAGCGTGACTTCTTCTACGACCCCAACATGCACGGCGTCGATTGGGCGGGCGTGCGCGATCACTACATGGCGATGCTCGACGATTGTGTTTCGCGTGATGACGTCGCGTTCCTGATCCGCGAGATGATCTCCGAGATCAACGTGGGCCACGCCTACTACCGGCCCGGGCCGACCAACGAGGCCCAGCCGTCCGTCGGCGTGGGCTCGCTCGGGTGCGCGTTTGAGCTGGTCAACGGCGCGTACCGGATCTCGCATATCCACGAGGGCGCCGACTGGGACGCCGACGCGCGCGGGCCGCTGAGCCAGCCCGGCGTTGACGTCCACGAGGGCGATTACCTGCTGGCGGTCAACGGGGTCGAGCTCGACACGAGCAAGGATCCGTGGGCCGCGTTCATCGGGCTCGGCGGGCGCACCGTGACGCTGACGGTCGCGTCGATCCCGTCGATGGACGGCGCCGATGATGAGGATCTCGAGGAGGGCGAGACGGGTGAAGCGCCCCGGGACGTCGTCGTCGAGATGCTCCGGGGCGATTACAACCTGCGGTTCCGCGAGTGGATCGAGGCGATGCGCCGGCGCGTCGACGAGCAATCGGGCGGCAAGGTCGGGTACATCTATGTCGTCAACACGGGCGTGCCCGGGCAGAGCGATCTGCTGCGGCAGTTCTTCGGTCAGATCGACAAAGAGGCGCTGATCGTTGATGACCGCTGGAACGGCGGCGGGCAGATCCCGACGCGGTTCATCGAGGTGCTCAACCGGCCCATCACCAACTACTGGGCCGTGCGCGACGGCGAGGACTGGGCCTGGCCCACCGACGGGCACCGCGGGCCCAAGTGCATGCTCATCAACGGGCCCAGCGCCTCGGGCGGCGACGCCTTCCCGTCGTACTTCCGGATCACCGGGCTGGGCAAGCTCGTCGGGATGCGGACCTGGGGCGGGCTCGTCGGGTACACCGGCAACCCGAGCTTCATCGACGGCTCCGGGGTCACCTGCCCCTCGTTCGCCTATTACGACAAGGACGGGACGTGGGGCATCGAGGGCCACGGCGTCGACCCGGACATCGAGGTCATCGATGACCCGGCGCTGATGGTCAACGGGGGCGACCCGCAGCTCGACGCCGCGATCGAGCTCATGCTCAGCGAGATCAAGCGCCATGGGTATCACCCGCCCAAGCGCCCGGCGTACCCGGATCGCTCGGGCTTCGGCATCAAGGAGGCCGACAAGTAAGCCGACCCGTCCCGGTCGGATCACCAGCTGCTGATGATGCACAGTCACGGGCGCTCCCTCCGGGGGGCGCCCGTTTTCAGTGCGGAATCATTGCGGAACAGGCCCGATCATTTCGAGGTGTAGTTGAACCGGTTGACGACGGTCGTGAGTTTCCCCAGGTGCGGTTCGATCTCGGCGCGGTAGAAGCTCCAGCGGTTCGGCAGCGGCTCGAGCAGCGCGAAGTCCGCGGGCGTGGCGGGCGGCTCGGGGGCGAGCTCCTGCGCCCGGCGGCGGACCAGCCGGTCCAGGGCCGCGTGGTACGGCAGCCCGAGGAACCCGACCAGCTTCGAGAGCGTCTCGCGCGGGGACCAGTCGATATCTTCGGCGCGGATGACGTGGATCGGCAACTCGACCGCCCCGGTGGTCCGTTCCCAGTACTCGTCCATGTTCGCCAGGTGCGTGGCGACCGAGCCGAGCTGGAGGAAGTTCACCGACAGCGCATTGAACGAGTAGCGGTGGAAAAAACAGTTGATCGCCATGTCGCGCGGGTCGCGGACCGAGAGGATGATCCTCCCATTCGGGAAGAGCGCCCGGTAGAGCGGGATGTGCAGCATATTCAGCGGGGCGGCGTCGACCATCGGCTGCTCATCGAGACGCTCGGCGGTGAGCGCCTTTTCGGCGATCGTCCAGTACCGGGCGCGGAGCGAGGCGATCTCCGACCGTGAGAGGCTCGCGATCGCGGCCGGCGCGTTGGCCGCGTCCGGGACGATCTCCTCGAGCGCTCTGGCGGTCTGCGACATGCACGGCGCCTGGACGTTGACCGCCAGGCCGGGCGAGGCGTGCAGCGCCTCGAGCGCGCGGTCGCGCGTCATCGGCATCATCCGCACCAGCAGCGCCGGGGCGTCGCGGTGGCTGGCGGTGACGTCGCGGCGGAACGACGACACCAGCTCGGGCGTCATGGCCTGGGCGATCGCGCGGATCTTCGAAGGCAGCGCGCCGGCCTGGTGCTGCATGGCCTCGCGGGTCAGCGCGAAGACCTGGTGCCCCTGGCTGTACATGCGGAACGCCTCGCCGTGCTCGCCCAGCGAGTCGAGCGTCGCGCCGAGCTCCAGCAGCGCGGCGCCGCGGATTTTGGCGGGCAACTGCTCGCCGGCGGTGGCGCGCAGGCGCTCGCGGGCGGATTCGAGGTGCGCCAGGCGCCTGGCCAGTGATTCGAGCAGCAGGTTCACACGCTGATCACCCGCGTCGATGGCGATGGCCTCGTTGAGCACGTCGACCGCCTCGATCGGCTTGCGGACGCGCTCGAGGACTCGGCCCAGCGCCACCAGCGGCTCGGCGCGGCCCGGGAGCAGCGAGACCGCGTGCCGGTGCATCTGGGCCGATTCGATCACACGCCCGGCGCCCTGCATCGCGCTCGCGAGGTGGAACCGGAGCGGGCCGTCCTTGGGGTTGATGCGGATCGCGCCGACGAGCAGCTTGACGGCGTCACCGGGCCGACCCTCGTGGAGCAGGCGCTGCGCCGCCTTGATGAACCGGGCGGTGTCTCCGGACATGTGTTGGCCTCGATCATCAGTCATCAGACCGTCTCACTCTGTCTCACTCTGCGCCGGCTTCTTCTCCACCCACACGTCTGGCGCTGCAGCGGGGAAGGCCCCCGCACCCGGGATTATCTCGCGATCTCGATGGCGCGCGTCTCGCGCAGCACGGTGACGCGGATCTCGCCCGGGAAGGTCATCTCATCGCTGACCTGGTCGGCGATCTTTCGCGCGATCTGGAAGGCGTGGTCGTCGCTGATCGCCTTGGCGTCGACCATCACGCGCACCTCGCGACCGGCCTGGATCGCGTGCGCCTCGGTCACGCCCTGGTGCTGACAGGCGATGTCCTGGAGCTGTTCGAGACGCTGGATGTACCGCTCGTACGACTCGCGCCGGGCGCCGGGGCGGGCGCCGCTGATCGCGTCGGCGGCCATGACGATCGGCGTGTAGAACGAGATTGCCGGGATGTCGGCGTGGTGGCCTCCGATGGCGTTGAGGATCGGCTCCTTCTCGCCGTGCTGGCGGGCGAAATCCATCCCGATCTTGGGGTGGCCCCCTTCCATCTCGTGGTCCATCGACTTGCCGATGTCGTGGAGGAACCCGCACCGGCGGGCGATCTGCCCGTCGAGCCCGAGCTGATCGGCGATCATCTGGCACAGGAACGCGACCTCGATCGAGTGCCGGAGCACGTTCTGCCCGTAGCTGGTCCGGAAGTGCAGGCGGCCCATCGCCTCGGAGACCTTGGGATGGATCCCGCGGAGCTTGGCCTCAAGCACCGCCTCCTTGCCGTGCTTGATGATCCGCTCGTCGATGTCCTTGCGGACGCCCTCGACGACCTCCTCGATCCGGCTCGGGTGGACACGACCGTCGGCGACGAGCTTCTGGAGCGACTCGGCGGCGATCGCCTGCCGCACCTTGTCGAAGCAGGAGACGACAATCACGCCCGGCGTGTCGTCGACGATGATATCGGCGCCGGTGGCCTTCTCGATCGCCCGGATATTCCGGCCCTCGCGTCCGATGATCCGCCCCTTGAGATCGTCGGACGGGATCGGGATGGCGCGGACGGTGGACTCGGCGGTGGTTTCCGATGCGAATCGCTGGATCGCGTTGATCGTGACCTCGCGGGCCTGGTCCTTGGCGTCGTGCTCGGCGTCATCGAGGATCCGCCGGGCCATGCGGGCCGCTTCGTCCTTGACGTCGTCCTCGACGCGCTCGAGCAGGAGGGCCCTGGCCTCGTCGAGCGTCAGGTCGGTGATCCGCAGGAGCTGGTCGCGCTGCTGGCGAAGGATGGACTCGACCTCCTGCTCACGCTTGTGCATCTCGCCCTCGCGGCGCTGGAGCGTCTCGGTGGCCTTGTCGAGTTGCTCTTCCTTGGTGGTGAGCGTGTCGAGCTTGCGGTCGAGCGTGTCCTCGCGCTTGGTGAGGCGTTTTTCCTGCTCACGGATCTCGTTGCGCGCGGACTCGATCTCTTTCTCGAACCGCCCCTTGCGGTCGAGGATCCGTTTCTCGGCCTCCAGCTCCGCCTTCTGGGCGGCGGTGGCGGCGTCGTCGCGGGACCGGCGGACGATGTCCTCGGCTTCTTTGCGGGCCCCGGCGATCGTCCGGCCGGCGATCAGCCGGATCAGCCCGACACCGAGCCCGGCGCCGACGAGCAGCCCGACGACGAGCACGATCGCCTCTGTCGCCCCGAAGCCGCTCGAGTCCGCCTGCGCGAGTGTGATGATGGTTGTTGTGTTCTCGAGCATCCCGCTCTTTCCTACCGGCACGCGACATGACGACATGACGCCGACGGTTGTGAAACCCAACAGCGGGACACGGCGACGCCGGAGGATCGGCGTCAGGAGATGCGAGAGCGCGGCGTGGTCGATCCGCCGCCGGGTTCACCGGTGCGAGCGTCTGCTCGTGTCATCCAAAGGTGCGCCGGGCGGGTTTCATCAGGTATCCAGAAGTAGGAGGAATACGGCAGGTGAACTAAAGATCGATCGAGCGGCGCCGACATGGGATGCGTTCATCCCCGCGGCTCCGCGGCAGCGCTAACGCGGGATGTCGGCAGGAGCGTTCAGTGGCGTGCGGCCCGGGGTCTCGCTCCGGCGTGGTCGTCTCCGCCCCGTGTCCAGTGGTTGGGCGATTGAGTACGTTCACCCCGCCCGACGGTCGGTGGGGATCCGTATAGCAAAGCCGGGCGCCGCCCCGGCGTCAAGGGCGGCGGGTCCGGGACGTCCCCCGGGGCCGACTTGGGAGTACGATCGGGGGATGTCCGCCGCCCTCCGATGGCTTCTCAGGCTCGGGCCTGCCAATCCGATCGTGATCCGCATTGTCCATGGCGGGTCCCGCAGGACGCGCCACATGTACCTCCGCACGGGGTATCTCGCCGCCCTCATCGGGGTGCTGCTGTGGCTGCTGCTGCTCAAGGCGGGCCAGGGGACGCTCAGCTACCGCGATCTGGCCGCGGCCGGGGCGTCGGCCTTCGAGTGGTCGGCGTATCTCCAGATCGCCCTGATCTCCCTGCTCGCCCCCGTCTTCATGGCCGGCGCCATCGCCCAGGAGGCCAACCCAAGGACGTGGGAGATCCTCCTGACCACCCCCCTGACCGCGAGCCAGATCGTCCTGGGCAACTTCATCGGGCGGATGTTCTTCATCATCGCCCTCTTGTTGTCATCGCTCCCGCTGTTCGCCATCACGCAGTACTTCGGCGGCGTGCCCGGGTCGTCGATTTTTTCGAGCTACGCCATCGCGCTGTGCTTTGCGCTGCTGGTGGGCGCGATCGCGATCACGCTGAGCGTCAACCGGCTGGCCGGGCAGCGGGCCGTCTTTGCGTTCTACATCGCGATCGTCTCGTACCTCGCGGTGACGGGCGCCATCGATCTCCGCCTCCGCCAGAGCTACGGGGGCGGGGTGACGCCGCTGACGCCCCTCAACCCGTTCCTGGCGCTCAACGCGCTGCTCAGCCCGTCGAGCTACCCCACGCCATCCCAGGCCGGGCTGGCGTCGATGCCGTGGATCGAGCGGGTGTGGTTCGGCTCGCCGGTGCTCTCGTGGTGTGTGGTCAGCGCGGCGCTGAGCGTCGTCATGCTCGGCGTCAGCGCCGGGGCCGTTCGGCTGATCGGGACGCGCGAGCGGAAAGCCGCCAAACGGCTCGGCGGGATCCTCGGCGCTGCCGGGGCCGGGGGTCAACGTGACGGGCATTCGCCCCGGACGGTGTGGCACAACCCGATCGCGTGGGCCGAGGCGGTCGCGCGGGGGCTGACGCTCAAGCGGTGGATCGCCCGGTGGTCGTTTATCGCGCTGGGCGCCCTGTGGGGGCTGTGGGTGATCTTCAGTTTCCATGTCGGGACGTTCACGCCCAACGATTTCCGGTTCGCGCTCGGGGCGACGGTGATCGCCGAGACTCTCATCGTCACGCTCGTGGCGATGAATATGGCCGCGACGGCGGTGACCCGCGAGCGCGAGGACGGGACGCTGGATCTGATCCTGGTGACCCCCGTCACCCCGGCGATGTACCTGCGGGGCAAGCTGCGCGGGCTGATCGCGTACCTCGTCCCGATGATCGCCGTCCCCGCCGGGACGATCGCCGCCGCCGGGCTCTACACCCTGGCGGGCGGGCTCGGGCGGAGCGGGGGCGTGCTTGTCAATGAGCCGGTGCTCACCACGACGATGGACACCCCCGTCATCATGCCCGTCGCCGCGCTGACGGCGCCGATCGTGAGCGTCGGGTTCATCGCGGTCGTCGTGATGATCGGTCTGCAATGGTCGCTCAAGAGCAAGGGCGCCGTCCGCTCGGTGGTCTGGACGGTGGGTGTTGTCGGAGCGATCGGCGGGACGGCCGGGCTGTGCGGGATGAGCATGATCAACTCGATCGCCTACATCGGCCCGATCGTTGCGTGCTTCACCCCGTTCACCGCGATCTATGCGCTTATCAACCCGGCGTCGGCGGCGCAGACGCTCGACTCGGGCGGCGTCGGCTCGCTGACAACCACGCTGGCGACCGGCGCCGTCGTCGCGGGCGTGTTCGACGCGATCATCGTCTACGGGCTGCTCAGCAGCATGACGCGGACGTTCGATGTGACGGTCCGCAAGCTCGCCGGGCAGTAAGAGGAACCGACGCACCGCGCCACTGGCCGTGGCCTGGTGGGGGCTTGGCCGGGGCTTGGCCGGGGCCTGCCGGGGCCTGCCGGGGCCTGGGGTTTGTTCAGCTGGCGTCGTACTTCCGGCGCAGGCGTGCGGAGGGGATCGAGAGCTGGCTGCGGTACTTGGCGACGGTCCGGCGGGCGATCTCGACGCCGGTTTCCTTGAGCGCTTCGGCCAGGGCGTCGTCGCTCAGCGGCTTGCTCTTGTCCTCGTTGTCGACGAGTTCCTTGAGCCTGGCGCGGATCGCGTCCCAGCTGACCTCCTCACCGGATTCGGTCTGGGCGCCGCCCGAGAAGAACTGCCGAAGCGGGAAGACGCCCCTGGGCGTATCGATGTACTTGCCGCTGACGGCGCGCGAGACGGTGGCGACGTGGATGCCGAGCTGATCGGCGACCTGCGTCATGGGCAGGGGCCGGAGCGATTCGGGCCCCTCGTCGAAGAAGTCGCGCTGCGCCGAGAGGACGACGTTGACGACGCGCAGGAGCGTGTGCGCTCGCTGGCTGACAGCATCGAGGAGCCACTGGGCGTTGCGGAGGTTGGTTTTGATGAAGTCGCGCGTCTGCTTCTCGACGGACTTGTCGCGCGCCATCTTCAGGTAGTCCTCGTTGATGCGCAGCGACCGCCTGGTCCGGTCGTTGAGCGCCGCGACGTAGCGGTCGGACTCCTCGTCGTACACCACGATGACGTCGGGGGTGATTGCCTGCATCTCGTCGGCGGCGAGCCGGCGCCCGGGCGCGAAGTCGAGCCGGTGCATCCGCCCGATCGCGCTGGTGATCTGCTCGATGGTGAGCCCGGCTCGCTCGGCGATCCGGGGCAGGCGGTTGCGCAGCAGATCCTCGTAGTGGTTCTGGATCAGCTCACGCTCGGTCTCGTAGCTGACCCCCTCGCTGCGCTCGAGCGCCTCGATCTGGAGCAGGATGCACTCGGGCACGTCGCGCGCGGCGATCCCGGTCGGCTCGAGCGCACGCTGGAGCGCGAAGATCGCGTCGTCGATGTCCTCGGCGCTCGGCGGGTCCTCGCCCGGGGGCGCCTTGGACGCGATCTCGGCGCTGGGCGTGTGGATCAGCCCGTCGGCGTCGATGAACCCGATCACCAGCTCGCCCAGCGCCCGCGTCCGATCGTCCACCTCCGCCAAGGCCCACTGCTTGAGGAGCTGCTCGCCCAGCGATTCGACGCGGCTCGAGGTGTTGGCCATCGCGTCTATCTTCGCGTCGCGCTCGCCGTCGTTTCGGACGCGCTGACGGAACTGCGAATCGCCCTCCTCGCTCGTCGCCCGCGCGGCCGAGTACTCGTTGTCGAACGCCTCGGAATAGCTGGTCTCCATCTCGCCGAGCCGCTCGAAGTCCTCGCCGCTCCGCTCGTCGGTCAGGTTCAGCTCCCGGTCCTGAATAACCGTCTCGGGCTCATCACCGGCGCGATCACGGTCCGGCGCGTCCTCGGACTCGGGCCCGGCCAGTTCCAGCGTGGCGTTGTTCTCCAGCTCCTGCTCGATCCGCTCCTCGAGCGCCTGCGCGGAGAGCTGGAGGATCTCCATGGACTGGATCATCCTCGGCGCCAGCTTCATCGACTGGCCCAGCTTCATGTGTTGTGAGGTGTCAAAGCGCATGGTGATGAACCACCAATGTATCGGCGCCGACGCGGCGCAGCGACGGTTGATCACGGGAATCGCGTTTATTCTGCAAGGCCCCGCCCAGACGGGGTTCAGTCCATCCGCTGGCGCCCGTTGATCGCGTCCGCCAGGACCGCCTTGGAGACGTACTCGAGCTGCCCGCCCGAAGGCAGGCCCCGCGCCAGCCTCGTCACCGACACCCCCCGCTTCTTCAGTTCGCCCGAGAGGTACAGGGCAGTGCCGTCGCCTTCGAGCGTCGGGTTGAGCCCGAGCACGACCTCGCTCGGGCGCACGCCGCCCGGATTGCTCGCCGGGTCGTCGAAGCGCCGCAGCAGGTCCGCGATGGTCAGGTGCGCAGGGGTGACGCCGTCGAGCGGGCTGATGCGCCCCATCAGCACGTGGTAGAGCCCCCGGTGGACGCCGGTCTGCTCGAGCGCGATGAGGTCCTTGGGCTGCTCGACGACCAGCACACAGGTGTGATCGCGCTGGGCGTCGGCGCAGATCGGGCACGGGTCGGTCTGCGTGAGGTTGTAGCAGACGCCGCAGTGGCGCACGGCGCGCTTGACATCGCGCAGGGCGCCGGCGAGCCGGTCGGCCTCCTCGGCGGGCGACTTGAGGACATAAAACGCCAGCCGCTCGGCGGTTCGGCGGCCGATCACGGGCAGCCTCGTCAGCGACTCGATGAGCCGCTCAACCGGCTCGGGGTATACCGAGGACGAGGCGCGGGCCCGCTCGGGCGCCACCGGCAATGTCGCGTTGTCACCTGTATTTTTGCTCATGTAACCGGTGATGATACGCCGTGCGCAACCCCGCGCCTCGGGGGTGTGGCACAGGGTCGTGGTTCAGCCGAGCAGCCCGCCGATGCTTTCCAGATCGCCCTTGCCGAGGATGTCGGACAGGCCCATCTCGTCGACGGCCTGCGCGATGATCGCCTTGGCGCGTTCCTGCGCGAAGCCCATCGCC
>Ga0114931_10007503_pt1 | contig 13327 bp, 11 predicted proteins | sample 2SBtaG_FD_89579 | JGI IMG/M metagenome (GOLD analysis project Ga0114931, IMG submission 89579) | Deep subsurface microbial communities from Kolumbo volcano to uncover new lineages of life (NeLLi) - 2SBTROV14_V59a metaG | ecosystem: Environmental > Aquatic > Marine > Volcanic | place: Kolumbo... | reverse complement strand
TCATAAAATGAGCCTTATCCCTTAAGGGAATCCCTTCATCGGGCATACAATAAAAACATCTTAAATTACAACGTTCTGTTAAAGAAATCCTAAGGTAATCATGTACCCTGCCAAATGAATCAGCTAATTGGTTATTGGTAATCGATGAATGATTATTCTCTATCATATCTATTTTATTATGCACTTATTAATTCATTGCATCAAATTCTTCTGTCGAAATCAATTTATGTGCTAATGGGAATAGTATTTTATCCTCTCTATAAATATGTAAATGAAGTAATTCCGCTAATTCACGTCCATTATTATAAGCAACATCATTGACAAATGTACGAGAACGTTCATCCTGCAAGCGAGTTGCCAAACCAAGCATATTAAAAGCTAAAGCACCCAATTGTATAAATTTTATATGATCATCTTCCATCATATCTACAGCAGTTTGTGGGTTGTCACCTTCACCTTTTTCACCGGATTCAATCAAACGCTTATGTAATAGCCCAAACAACTCTTTTTCCTCCCTTTGATTATGATCCATCAAGTTATTATCAAAAAATTGAAAGAAATCACTAAAAGAAGTATTTATTTCATCATTCAACTTATAACCTAATTCTTTAAACTGTGCTAATGCCTTTTCAAATTCTTTAATTTTATTTACTGCAACCTTATGTTCGTCCATATAATTTTGCAATAGACTATGCATATCTTCATAAGCTACACCTTCCACTTCATTAGCATCATAAGCATCTGGTGGATCCATTGGAGAATTTTCATCGATTTCTGCGTCTTTATCTACATCTCTTATTATAGGGTCGTTGTCTTTAAGCGTTGATTTATGTTCTTTCTCTTCCTCATCTAAGCGTTTGCCGGTCTTTCTATCTATTATCTTCATAGTAATTTATATTTTGTAAATAAAGGTAATTAATAAAATTAAAAAAATGACATCTATCATCTTTATAGCTAATCTTTCTTGTAAAAGTCAAAACTTCAAATTAGCATAAGGAGTATCAACACAAGCCCTTCTTACTTCTTTTAATGTAAAAATATTTTTTGCTTCTAATATGGGGATTAATTTTAAAAATACTTCAGCTGTTACCATTGCATCACCCAATGCGGTATGTCTTCCTGTAATATTAATTCCCAAACGTTGAGCTATGTCCTCCAAATTATGTAATTCCTCATTCAGATGACATACACATGAAAGTAATAATGTATCTAACACCGGATTAACAAACCTAATACCTGTTTTCTCTTCCTTCATTTGCAAGAAACGCATATCAAATGCTGCATTATGTGCTATTAAGACTGCATCTTTAGTGAATTGATAAAACTTCGGTAATACCTCATCTATAGTGGGTTTCCCTTTAAGCATCTCCGGATATATTTCATGAATTTTTAAAGAAACTAGGGGTATATTTCTTTTTGGATTCACTAATTGATCAAAAGTTTCTTCACTGTGCAGTTTACCATTTATTATACGTACCGCACCTATAGAAATTATTTCATCCCCTCCACTTGGATCGAGTCCGGTAGTCTCTGTATCAAAAACAACACAATTAAGTTCGCTTAGTTTTATTTCGTCTAAATCTGTACTTTGAATCTCTTGATTAAATAATCCTAAATCATAGAAAACAGGTCTCGACTCTTTTTCGCTGTAAATTTCAGCTTCAATTTCCGTTTTGGCTTGAGATAACTTAAACTTAACATTATCAACTTTCTTATTTTCATCTAATTCCAAAATTGTACTTTCCGGAATAACCATGCTCTCTAGACTATACGTATCCTGATTTTTAGCTTGACTCATTAATGGACATTTTTTCCAACTTTCTACCGTTGCCATATCAATCGTCCCTCCATCCCAACGTATTCCTAAAAACACCTCATTGTTTTCTCTAAGTAATTCTGCATAAACAACTTTAACATCAATATTATTTACTAATTGTCCTAATAAATACATCACCCCTCGAATAACAGAATAACTTGAAATATTCAACCATAAATCTTCAGGAAATTTTTGAATTGTATCAATCCCAAATTGTACACTAATATCCTCTTTAACAATACTCAATAGCTCCTTCCCTAAAATATGTTCATTTTTGCCCGGTTCTACCAAACGGTTTCTATGCTGAACAGCAACTTGATCAATACTTTCCAATAAACCAGCAACCGATTTATTAATATTTGATAAAGCTTTATTGTCAGCTTTTAATTTATGTACTGTATTTTCCTCCAACACTTTCGTATTAGTCTGTATTTTTGCAAGTTCTTCTTGTAATTTTAGTGTAAGCGTTTGCAAAAATATGTCTCTCTTACTTTTTTGCTCTATTTCATTTGTAATATCCGAAATCGTTAATACATAAGCAGTTATATTATTTTTATCATTATCGACATCCAAAATCGGGGCGATATTAATATGCAAAAATTGCTTACTGTAACGCGTGGTAATAAAATCAAACAAGGGTGCTTTAATATCTTCCGCCAAACGATTTTGCAAATAATTTAATGCATGAATTAATGGTAAGCGATATAGCAAACCGAATATTGATCTACCTAATCCTAAAATTCCGACCTCCTCTTCCGTACTACCTTCTCCATATTCCTCCAGTATTTCATTTGCCTTTTGATTGTATAACAATATCCTCCCATCAAAATTACACACTACAACACCTTGTGGAATTTGAGACATCAAAGCCTCCATTCGTTTTTTTTCATCATCTTGCTCACTCTTAGATTGTTCAATGATTGAACGAACATCTAATTTTAATGATAAATAGGAGTCTGCTAATTCATTAATAACCTGTGTAAGGTTTTCTGTTTCCATTGCACCTTTTGGTTGAATTCTATATTTAGAATTAGCTACAGCAATCAATCTAGTTTCGTCTGTTAACTCTTCAATAGGGGAAACATAATTTCTAAATATGTATATAATAAATTGTGCACTTATAAAGAAACCTACTACTAAAGCCAAAGCACTATATATAAAAACTCTATCAAGTAACCTTACACCCAATTCTTTTTCTTTTGGTGTCATGTCTGACCAAATAAGAAAGAAAACACCAAAAAAAACAAGTATAGCCCCCAATATAGTTAAGCTAAAAAACAACCAATGTTTTCTTCTTGTATTAGATAGTTTTTTCATTTTATGTTTTAAATAAGGTTTTCAGTGCTTATCTCATTGCCCATGGCACCCTATGTTGCCCGGTAATATGCATATACACATAATCTTGTAATTCATATATTGTTTTTAACGCATCTTTTAAGTTTCGAACTTGCAAAGGGATGAGTGTTTTAGGGTCAATTTCATGACTAATGTTTTTTTCATCTTTCATATTAAACTCTAATCTAAATCTCAACCTCATAACAAAATCAAATGCCTTCTTTACTTCATCCGCCAAAGATTTTGATATATATCCCAGCTCCATTATCTTTTCTAATCTTTCCAAAGTATGTGTAACACTTATACCATGCTGCAATGCTAAAACTCTCATCGCTGCATCTAGGGGAGCCGTAGCTTCTCTTTTTATATCGAAAGGAGCAGGTTTGATATTAAACCATTCAGGAAGATGCCAAGCTATTTTTTTTATGGGGGGTCGACTTGCTTCTAATATGTTTTGTGCAAATTCCTTCATGAAAAATTGATTTATTTCAATATATTCAAAAAGTTTATCCCATAGTTGTAAAGCATGATTTTGATTTCCATATATGCACCTGAAATCAAAATAAATTGATGCCTCTAATAATTCTTCAGCGTCAGCTTTACCAATTATTTTTTTGAATAAATCACCCCACTTATCTACTGAATTACATAAATCTGGGTTTGTTGCCATAACATTGCCTTCACATAATGGGAAACCGCAAATATCCAAACCTTTACAAACAATATCAGCAAACTCTAAAAACCATTTTTTTACTGTATCATATTTTTCTTCAGGTACATTTTCAAAAATCAGACCATTATCTTGATCTGTTCGTACAGTTTGAGCCTTCCTACCCTCGCTTCCCATACCTATCCAGGCAAATGAAACAGGTGGAATACCATGACCTATTGCTTGCATTCTATCTAAAGAAAGTTGGATTATCCTCTTGGTAATAGCATCATTAATTACCGTCACTATATTTGTTAATGCAATAACATCTCCTTCTTGTATAAAATTATCCCATACTATTTTTTTTGCCTTTTGTCTCAACTTTGCCACTTGATGCACAGATGTTGCTATTTCTAATTTTTTAATTAAAGGAATAGGATAATTTACCTGTACACTAAGCCAGTCTTTTTGTGTAATAATACCATGAGCTATATCGCCATCCATTACTAAAAGGTAATCCAACTTATGTTTTAACATAAACATCAAACTATCCAATACGGCATCGTTCTTTTGAACAGAAACTAATTGCTCATTCATAATACCTTTAATTGCTTGACTCAAATCTTTTTCATGAGAAATTCCATGAGCCAACAATTCGGATTTACTCAACATTCCAATAGGAATATTATTTTCTTCTACTATTAGATAATCAATCTCAGGATTCATCAGGTACTGGCTAGCTTTTTTTAAAGAACAGTTTGCTTCTACCACTCTAATTTCACTATGTGCCAAATCTCCAATCTGACCTGTAAAGTTGAAAAACTTATTCGTATTAAATGATGATTGAAGAGACATTGAATTATAAATATTAAATACTAATATACAAAAAAGGCACTGAATATCAGTGCCTTTTATACTATTATAAAACTGTCATATTAAGGATTATCAAATTCTCTTTTGGGTCCTTGATAATACCACCAGTTTAATATTAAACATATTAGATAATAAATTGCAAATCCATATAAAGCATACTCGGCATGTCCCACCTTAATTTGCTGACCAAATACTTTAGGTATTATAAATGCACCATAAGCTGCAATTGCTGCAGTCCAACCTAATACAGGTCCTGCTTTTTCTTTAGAAAAGATATAAGGAATACTTCTAAAAGTAGAGCCATTTCCAATTCCTGTAGTCAAAAAGAGCACCATAAAGGCACCAAAAAACGGCCACCAATATTCCAACGAATCTGCTGATTCTCTAGCTTGAATAACAAAGTAAGCTACTGATATAGCTGCTATAATTTGAAATATAGTACTCCACATAGTAACCTTTGCCCCACTATTCACTTTATCAGCTATAATTCCTCCAACAGGTCTGACTAAAGCACCTATAGCAGGACCTAGGAAAACCCATAATCTGTAATTTGCATCAGGAAAAATATCTTGACATAATTTAGGGAATGCAGCAGAATAACCAATAAACGAACCGAATGTCATAGTATATATAATAGTCATTATCCAATTGTGCTTATCACCTAAAATTGAAAATTGTTTGTTTAAATTTTCCTTTATTGCAGAAGGAGTAGCATATTTCATCAACATTACAGCCAATATAATAACAATTGGTAATACTATCCACATATTTACTCCCAATCCTATAAGCAAATACCCCCCAACGGATGCTGCAATAAGCCCTAACAAAACCATAATCAATGTTTTAGTAACACCTTGTGCTGTAGTAGGTAAATCAGGAGTACCAGTAATGACATTGTTCATTCCAAAAAAAGCAGCTATCACAGATATCACTAAAATAGGCACCCATACCCAGCCTGCATTTTGAACTCCTGCAAAAGCAACACCTTCAATTGTAATATCAGAACCTGCACCAACAAATATTACAATTGGTACAACTAATGGAATTAACTTTTGCATAACAGCTACACCTAGATTACCGATACCTGCATTCATCCCCAAGGCATATCCTTGCATTCTTTTTGGAAAGAAATAACTGATATTGTTCATTGAAGAGGAGAAGTTACCTCCACCAAATCCGGAAAGTAAAGCCATAGTAGCAAAAAACGAATACGAAGTATTAATGTCGCTTAGACCTACAGCTGCTCCAATAGCTGGAATAATCAATAGAGCCGTAGTCACAAAAATAACATTTCTCCCGCCACCTAATGAAATTAAAAATGAATTAGGCAATCTTAATGTAGCCCCTGCTAATCCTGCAATTGCCGGCAGCGTATAATACATATTATTTATCTCTGCTAAAGCCTTTTCGTATTCCGGAGTTCCTGCTTTAAGTCCTTCTAACATTCCAAAAGTAAATCCAAAATCTTTCATATAAGTAACCAACATCCCCCACATTATCCAAACAGAGAATGCTAACAACAATGCAGGAATTGATATCCAAAGATTCTTATTGGCTATTTTTTTACCTGTGGATGTCCAAAACGACTCGTTCTCTACATCCCAATCTTTAATATTTATTGACATATTTATTTTTTTTAATTTTAAAATATCCTTACTAACAAAACTAGCACAAGGAACATTAACAAAACATGACTTCTGTCACCTTTAATTGATGACTATTCTTCTCCAAATGAATTTTTAGGTTCTCTAAGCATCATCCAGCAGAATAAAAAACTGATAGCTGCACCTGCAGCAATGATAAAGAAAAAAGTTTTTGCATCTACTAAAGAATAAATCACTAAATAACATACTGCACCTACATTACCATAAGCACCGGCCATACCTGCAATTCTACCTTGTATTTTTTTATTAATTAATGGCACAAAAGCAAATGTTGCCCCTTCAGCACCTTGTACAAACATAGAACACCCCATAGTAATCAATACTGCTATAACTAACCAACCAATACCATCAAACATAGGTACAATGGTTTGCGTACCATCAACAATAGGACCATAATCTGCAATTAAAGCCATTCCTAAAAATCCACAAGAAATACCAAACATATACATTAACATGGTACGCTTTCTATTTGTCATTTTATCTGACAAATAGCCACCTAATGGTCTGGCAATAAGGTTAATAAAGGCAAAAGAACCTGCAACCATACCTGCTAAAGTAACAGTCATTATCTTATCCCCCGCTGCATTGGTTAAATTAGCAAAGACCGTTTGGAAAAACCAAGGTAGCATAGACACCACAGCTAACTCTGCACCAAAATTTGCAAAATAAGTAGAGTTTAATGCTGCTACACTCCCCCAATGATATTTTTCATTTTCGGGGATACCTTTTTTGAGAGCAGGTAGATTTTCCTTTAATATATTAAAAACAGCCCAAACATACCATAGAGCAAGGATAATATAAATTGAATTTACAATGGTACTTGAAATCACAGGATGTCCATCAATATTTAACCCTCCTAACCTCCAAGCTAAAACACCTAAAGCTCCATATAGAGGGAAACTCCAAACAATATACTGAATTAAATCACCATAAGAACTCACCAACATAGGACCTACTTTTTTAGCAGCTACAAAGTGATAAGACTTAGTAGCACCTTCCTTAGGTAAATCTCTCACTAAAAAGTAATAAATAAATCCATATACAGCACATATTATAGAACTGAAAGCTAAAGACCACCTCCAACTATCAAACACATAAATAGCTAAGGCGGGAATTGTAAAAGCTGCTGCTGCTGAACCAAAATTACCCCAACCGGCATAGAAACCTTCTGCTCTACCAATGTGTTTTGGCGGGAACCATTGCCCTGTCATTCTAATACCAATAACAAAACCTGCTCCAATAACACTTAGAAGCAGTCTGCTGATTAATAATTGCGTAAAACTATCGCCAAAAGCAAATAGCAAACCTGGAACAGCCATTACCACCATGAGTATAGAAAATACGACCCTCGGACCATATTTATCAATCATAGCGCCAATGATGACCCTGCCGGGAATAGTCAAGGCCACATTACATATTAACAAAGCTTTAATATGTTGTGGTTCTAAGTTTGTTAAATCCTTTAAAATTGTAGTTGCCAAAGGTGCAAAATTAAACCACACAAAAAAGGTTAAGAAAAAAGCGACCCAAGTATAATGTAAAGTCCTAATTTCCTCTTTAGCCCAGTCAAAGAGATTAAACCGATCTGATGTTGCTGTACTCATAATTTTAGTTTTTTTTATCTAATATATTTTATCAAAAGTATCAATTACTTCTTCCCTCCAATAAAATTTGGTTTAACTGTCAGCATTATGTACCCCCAACTACTCACTGAGTTTTTCGCTCCACCTTTAAGTGCCACCATAGTTTCGGTCGCATTCAAGATAGAATAACCACCTTGCAATGCAACCCCTTTTGATAATGGAAAACCAAAGGTTATATCTAGTTCTTGTCCTAAACTACTTCCCATAGCTGTATATAAGCCGGTGTTAGCCAATTCTGTAACATCCAAAACATCTGATGCTGCTAAAAAAAAGTGTAATTGACCTTTTACAAAGTATTTTTTACCATTTTTATAACCTGCACCTACAAAAATATCATTTAAGCCCGGACTTCCTAATCCTGTATAATTTCCTACATAGAAGTAATCCATATATCCATTAAATTTGTGATTTGTTCCATAAAACGGATTAAAAGTACCTAGCTTTTTGTTTGATGAAGTATCGGTTTGGCTTGTACCACTTAATAATTCAACTCCCGCATCTACACTAAATTTATCACTTAGTTTGTAGGCTAATTCAAACCTAGCATCATAAGCAGCAATCTTAGTATTTGCCAAATCGCCATTTACACCTGTTTGGTAATAAAATGTAGCACGCCCTGATAATTTATCTTTATTAAACTTGGCTGTGGCACCCATAGTTTGACTATAATTATCTCTAGCAATAAGTCCACCTGTATTTGGATCGGTTACTGTAACCTGTTGACCATTATTTAGAAATAATACACTTAATGATAAACTTTTACTAAATACTTTATTCAACCACACATACTGCATTGCTTTGTAATTCTTAGCTACTGTATATAAAGTTGTTGTTAATTGTGGTTTGTCTTGATTAAATGCTAAACCTACATTTAATGTAAAGGTAGAATCCATATATCTAAAAATACCGGCATCATGACTTCTTGCTTGTTGTGTCCAAGCCACGCTCCCAAAGATTCTATGATCATCTAGAATTATTTCTTGACGACCAAATTTAAAAGAAAACTTATCTCTTATTTTGGCAATTGCCCAAGCTTGGTGTAAAGAAGTAAATCCATCTATAGTATTCAGTTGCGATGTACTCCCCCAAGTTCTTATATCTTGAAATTGAATAAAAGTCTCAAAACCTTCTCCCTTAAATCCGGCATTTAATCGAGTTCTTTGATCAGTATAAATAGCATTATCCTGTTTTATTGCAGGCAATGACTTATAACCATGTCTATATTCCGTTCTTGGTCTAACTTCACCGCTAAATGTAAACTGTGCAAGTGAATTTGACGTAATAAACCCCAACATTAAGAATAGAAGAACATACCTTCTAATAACTGTATTATTTGTACTCATTCCTACCATAATTAAATTTTTGATTAATTAAAAAAATATTATCGACAACAAATCTAATTATAGCGATATCATTCAAAAATGACTTGGCTCATGTTTTTAAATGATAATAATGAATAATGCTACAAACACTCTAAAAAGCTTATAAAATGCGTATCTCAAGCCATCATGAGTAATATCACTCATTATAATGATTTATATCAGTTTGAACTTCTTGCCTTTTTTAATAAATTAGCGTGAGATTATATCTTATGAAAGAACTAGACCCAACAACCGTAGAAAGTAGTGAATTAGTTGAACAAACTTTTAATTTTTGGTTTAACACTAGGGAGCATATCCGTTCTCCTTTTCCCGAATATATTAGAACTGATTTAAAAAAAGAAGCTATAAATAAGTTTTATAATTGGGCTAGTGGCTTAAACGATGAAGCGAAAGAGGAAGTCAATGATGAAATTATTGGTGAAAAATTTGAAGAAATCATTTTCGAAACAGCTCTTACCTTAGTACTTACCGAAGATGAAAAAATAACCATAAACTACCCTTTTCTTCCAAGAATTGGAGATGAAATTAAAGATCAACAAAACACAAAAAATGGCACTTTAAGTATTGTTATAGATCGCTCTTTAATTAAAGAAAATGACCACTCTTTTTTAAAAGTTAAACTAGAAAAGAAAGACTCTACAGATAGATGGGAAACCAAGTTCGAACTACCTAAGTAGTTCGTTATATTTAATCATGTTTTTATTCATATTTTAATAAAGTATGATTTCTATCATGGTTTTAAAGGCATTATACTTATAACTTCGTTAATTATTTTTAACTCATGGTTCAAAATACACAACCGCATACTTTTCATGTGCCTGTAATGGGACTTAGCTTTAGTATAGACACACCTGTTAAAGTAGCTCATTTTGGAATTAATTCAGTTATTTCTATTGTACAAGACTCACTTATAGAATCAATGAGAGAGTTTTACAGCAAACAGATAGGTGAAGCGTATATTCATATTCCTGAAACTGACATTGCACATAGATCTAAACGTATTACAGCATATCTAGATTTAATAAAAAGTATTGTAAATACACAAATTAATAAATTAAAAACAGAACCTTTTGAAAAGGGTATGGACATTGTTAAATACTTTGAAATGCTTCCAGAGAAACATGCTATTAAAAATTTATATAATGAAATGACTTTGGCAATTGGTAATACTAAAGTAACGCTACAAAATAAACTTCGAAATTACATAAAAGCCGGAGCTATAGATGTTAATATAATGACTAAGGTTGATAAAGTTAATTATGACACAAATAACAAAAAACTTCCTATAGAGTATAATGATGCTTTAGCTGCTCTCAAAGGTTTTTCTGATAGCAACTTGAATTCATCCATAATATTCTCTGCTGGTTTAAACCCTAAATTATTTTCTTATCTAGAAACATTTCCTGATTTTTATCCTGACGATAAAGGAAATTTAAATAAGAAAATTATTCTTAAAGTAAGTGATTACAGGTCAGCATCGATTCAAGGGAAATTTTTGGCAAAAAAAGGACTTTGGGTTTCTGAGTTTAGAATAGAATCAGGATTAAATTGTGGAGGACATGCTTTCCCAACTCAAGGGTTTTTATTGGGTCCAATTTTAGAAGAATTTAAAACTAACAGGTAATCATTAAATACAGAACTTTTAAATCTTTGTAATCAAGCATTAAAATGTAAAGGCAGAACAACATTAACAAATGATAGAAAATTCAGCATTACTGTTCAAGGTGGTATTGGTACACACAAAGAAGATTCATTTTTAAGATTGCATTATGGTCTTGAAAGTACCGGTTGGGGGAGTCCCTTTTTACTAGTTCCGGAAGTAACCAATGTAGATACTACTACATTAAAACAATTAGTACATGCCGAAAAAAGTGATTATTTTTTAAGTGCTTCTTCTCCATTAGGTTTACCTTTTAGCAATTTCAAAAAAAGTTCTTCAGAAACGCAAAGAAAAACGAGAATAAATATTGGAAAGCCAGGTGCTCCATGCTACCTAAAACACCTTGTCAGCAACACAGAATTTACCCAAGCACCTATTTGTTTAGCATCAAGAACGTATCAGTATAAGAAAATAAAAAGTCTAAATAAATCTAATTGTTCTACAACTGAGTATAAACGTGAATATGAAAATACAACTAGTAAAGATTGTCTTTGTATGGGTTTAGCATCAAGTGTATTACTTAAACATAAGATAGAGCCAGCACATAAACTAAAAGCCGTTACGATTTGCCCCAGTCAAAACTTAGCCTATTTTTCTAATATATTTTCTCTAAAAGAGATGACTGAACATATCTATGGAAAAGAAAACTTACTTAATAATAGAAAACGCTCTCACATGTTTATCAATGAATTAGTAATTTATTTTGACTTTATGAAAGAAGAAATACAAAAGAGCATTAATAATATGTCAGAAAGCAGAATAAAGTATTTTGATATTTTTAAAGAGAATCTATTGAATGGAATTAATTACTACAAAACTCTTATTCCTAAAATAAAAAATGAGACAGAAGAATTTAAGGAAAACATGCAAACAGAAATAGACAATTTAAAACAAAAGATTATAGCTTTCCATATACCTGAATATTCAGCATTATCCACTATTTGAATGAGACATCATTCTGATATTCCAACTGTTCTATGATATTTCCAATTGCATCCCAACGAATAAAAGTACCGTTTAATTTATCTTCTTTATAATTCCCTTCAGTAAGCTTATTACCTTTTTTATCCCAAGTTAGCCATAAACCATCTCTTTTTCCGTTGATAAAAGCCCCTTCCATCTTTTTGTTTCCGTTTTCATAATACCATACCCATTTGCCACTGTTTTTACCGTTATTAAATGCTCCTATTCTTTTTATTTGACCATTTTTGTAATAATTATCTTTATTATCTTCATTTACAAAGTGAAAAACAGCCCAAATTATAACGATAATTGCAGTTATAATTTTATGCTTACTATTATAACTAAACTTAAACATCAATTATAAGGCTTTTCAGTAAATCATTTAAATTATAGATAGTAACAATAATACTAAACTTTTTAAAATCAAATAAATTAAATTATAAAACATTTACATGCAAAAATAATACTTATTTTACTGCATTTGAGATTGTCTTAAGCATATCAATATCAAGGATTTTTATTTTTTTACCTTCTATTTCAATAATTTTCTCTTTATTAAAATCAGAGAGTACCCTAATGGTTGTTTCGGTCGTAGTTCCTGCGATATTTCCTATATCATTTCTAGTTAATATTGCTTCCAAAACATTCTCTTCATTCAAGCCAAAACTAGCTATTAAAATAAGTAATGCTTCAGCAATCCTTTCTTTAGTTTGTTTTTGAGTTAAACTTGTCATTCTATTTTCAGCTGTTCTTAAGTTTTCTGTAAGGATTTTTATTAATCTTAATGCTAATTGTGAATTTGTTTTAAGCACCTCCATAAAAACTTCCTTAGGGAAATAACATATTTCACTAGCTTCTATAGTTGTAGCGGAAGCTGAATATGCACCATCTTCCAACAAAGCTCGATAGCCAAGAATATTACTTGGGCCGGCAAGTCTTACAATTTGTTCACGCCCTTCTTCTCCCAACTTGTGCAATTTAACCTTCCCTGAATGAATACAATAAAGTCCATTTGGAAATGTCCTCTCCCTAAAGATAACTTCACCTTTTTTAAATGTTATAATCCTTTTATTACTATCTAATTCATCGAGTTCTAACTCACCCAATCTGCAAAAAATAGATTTATTGAAAGTCCCACAAGCTGAACATTCCGAAGGTGCAGATGGTGTTATTTTTTTTGACAAAACCTATATTTTAAATGATATATATAAGGACTAAAGTTAAATATTTTGCTACTCTTAACCAATAATAAAAACATGATATATATCAGCATTTTAAAGATGGTATTACATTCAATTTGAATATATTAATTTGAATTATGATTCCTATCATAATTTTATCT
>Ga0114931_10007502_pt1 | contig 13327 bp, 9 predicted proteins | sample 2SBtaG_FD_89579 | JGI IMG/M metagenome (GOLD analysis project Ga0114931, IMG submission 89579) | Deep subsurface microbial communities from Kolumbo volcano to uncover new lineages of life (NeLLi) - 2SBTROV14_V59a metaG | ecosystem: Environmental > Aquatic > Marine > Volcanic | place: Kolumbo... | reverse complement strand
CCCTGGTCGTCGAGTTTCGGCCAATCGCCCTGTTGGTCGAGGCGGGCCGCCGCGGCCACCCTGTCCCGCAGCCCGGCCGCGGCGGGCGGGATATTGAACACCCGCATCCCGGCCTTTCTCACCCCCAGGCAAAGGAGTTCGCTGACCTTGCCGGGATCCGCTTTGGCGGCTTTTTCCTGAAATATCAGTGCGCCGAGGCGGCTGCGAATAAGGCAGCACACCCGGCCCGTTTCCTCGTCCCAGAAGGTGGTTTCCTCGTGGCGAAAGAGTTCGGGCAGCTCTTTTAAAAGCTGTCCCATGTCAAGGGCGAGGGACAGGTTGATCCGCGGCACCCGGCCCATGCCCCGGCCGAGGTCGGCCACCACCAGGAAATCGCTTGCGGCCAGGGGATCGTGGGGGGTGAGCTCGGCTGCGCCCCCGTCAGCCAGACGGTAGGCGGTGCGGGTCTGGGGTCGTTTTTGGGCGATCCGGTCGGGGTAGCCGCAGGCAGTGATGATTGCTGCCATCTCCCGGCCTCGTTTGTTGCGGCTGGCGGTCCGTTTTTCAAGGAGCCGGACGGTCTTGATGATCGTGCCGCCCGCCCTGTCGCCGCCTTTTTCCATGGCATAGAGCCGGTCGAGGCGCAGGTCGAGGTCGGCGTTGTCTCTCTCGCCCAGGAGGTCGCGTTCGCCCAGGATCGCCGCAATCCGGCAGGCCAGGCCGGGACATTTTTTTTCTTCTCCGGCGATGATCATCACGGCGAGTCTCGAGTGGGCGGGAATCCTTGCCGCGAGTCTCCCTTTAGCGCTCAAGGAACGGCCCTCGCGGAAGCCCAGGTCAGCCAGGAGTTGCCTTGCCCGATCCATGGCCGATTGTGGCGGGGGATCGAGCCAGGCGAGTTCTTCCGGGCTGGCCCCCCAGCGGAGGAGCTCCATGGCCAGGGGGGCGAGATCGGCGTTTCTGATCTCGGCGGCCGGGGCCGCAAGCAGGCTTGCCTGGCGGTTCTCCGGCCAGAGGCGGTAAGCGGTCCCGGGGCCGAGACGCCCTGCCCTGCCGGCCCGCTGGGTCGCCTCGGCCCGGGTGATCCGCACCGTCTCAAGCCTGGTCATCCCCCGGTTGGGGTCAAAACGGGGCCGGCGGGCAAAGCCTGAGTCGATAACAGTGCTGATCCCCTCAATGGTGATCGAGGTCTCGGCCACCGAGGTGGCCAGGATCACCCGTCTTGTTTTTGGGTCAGGGATGATGGCGCGGTCCTGGTCCCGGCGGGAGAGATCGCCGTAAAGGGGACGGCATTGCGTCCCGGCGGGGAGGCTACCTTTGAGGAGTTTTTCCACCTGCCTGATCTCGCCGATCCCAGGGAGAAAGACCAGGATATCGCCCTCCTCCTCCTTTGTGGCCCGGCGGACGGCGGTAGCAACCCTCCTGCATAGGGCGTGAAAGTCAAAGCGGGAGAAATCGTCCAGATGGCTGGATGGCAGGTAGATCTTTTTTACCGGAAAGGGCGGGCTGCCGCCGCTGATGATCGGGCAATCATCAAGAAATGATGCAATCTCCCCGCAGTCCAGAGTGGCGCTCATCACAAGGAGGGCCAGGTCGGGACGGAGACTCTTTTTCACGTCAAGGCAGAGGGCGAGGGCCAGGTCGGCCTCAAGGGAGCGTTCATGGAATTCGTCAAAGATGATCAGGCCGCACTCCGGCAGTTCCGGGTCGGCCTGGAGCATTCGGGTCAGGACCCCTTCGGTGGCCACGATGATCCGGCTCGCGGCGGAGAGTCTTTTTTCAAAGCGGATGGCAAGCCCCACTGTCTTGCCTACCTCCTCGCCGAGGTTTGCGGCCAGCCTGCGGGCGGCGAGCCGGGCCGCAAGCCTCCTCGGTTCTAAGATGATGATCTTCTTTCCGCTAAGCCAGGGCTCAGAGAGCAGACCGAGGGGAATCAGGGTGGTCTTGCCGCTGCCCGGCGGGGCGGAAAGGAGCGCGGATCCGTGTCCGGCCAGTCCGGCGGATAGTTCGGGTACTATTTCTTCAATCTCTGCCATGATTTTAGACGGTAAACCGTAGTGTCCCGGCCGTAAAGCGCCCTTTTCTTTTCCGCCTGTCGCGGGTACCCTTGGGCCATGGAAATCTACCTGATCATATTCACGATCATTGTGGTCTTTATTGCCGGGTTCACCCAGGGGGCAATCGGCTTCGGTTCGGCCATGGTCGCGGTGCCGCTCCTCGGCCTCTTTATTCCCATAAAGACCGTGGTCCCCTTTACCGTCTTGAACGGTCTCCTGATAACCGCCTCCCTGTGCTGGCGGCTGCGGCGGGAGATCAGGCCGGAGATGGTCACGCCCTTGTTTATCGGCTGTATCCCCGGGGTGGCCGCGGGAACTTATTTACTCTCCCGGGCCCCGGCCACCCTGCTTCAGGTATGCCTGGGGGTGTTGGTGATCTCATATGCCGTCTATGCCCTCGTAAAGCACCAGGCGGTCCGCTGGCGTCCTTCCTCCCTCCCGGCCATGGCCGCGGGCTTCGGGACCGGGGCCATCGGGGCGGTTTTTAGCGCCGGCGGGCCTCCGACCATCATCTACCTCTCCGGCCTCGACCGGCCCGCACCCGAGATTAAGGCGACCTTTGCCGGGTTTTTTCTCTTAGCCGGGCTCTTGATCGCTGCCTTCCATTTCGCGGCCGGCCTGATAAGCGGCGAGGCGGTACGTCTTTTTGCCTTCAGTGCCCCTGCCATATTGGCCGGGGTGCTGATCGGTGAGAAGGTCTCCCGCCACCTGGACGAGATCCGTTATCGCAGGCTGGTCCTCAAGGGCCTTTTTTTGCTGGGACTGGTTCTGCTTATGAGGAGTCTCGGATGAGCGGGGCCGGAATTCTGGTCATGTCCGATCTCGACCGGACCCTGATTCCCAATGGAATCCAGGAGGAATCGGCCCAGGCCAGGCCCCTTTTTCGCCGCCTGGCGGCCCACCCCGGGGTAGAGCTCGCCTACGTGAGCGGCCGCAGCCTCGATCTGGTCCTCGAGGCCGTCCGGCAATACGACCTTCCCCTGCCCCGCTGGGCGGTCTGCGACGTGGGCACCGCCATCCACCAGCGCACCGATAACGCCTGGCAGGAGGTCCGGCAATGGCAGACCCTGATCGGGGTCGATTTCCCCCCTTCCCTGCGCGAGGAGATCGTCCGCCGTCTTACCCCCTGCCCCAACCTGGTCGCCCAGGAGGCGGCGAAACAGAGCCCTTTTAAGCTTTCCTATTATTGGGACCCTGAGCTTGCCGCTCCTGAGGAGTGGGTCCGGCGCGTCCTGGTCGATCTTGAGGTCAGCCTGGTGGTCAGCGTGGATGAGAGCAGTAACCAGGGGCTCCTCGACATCCTGCCGCCCCGGGCTGATAAACTGCACGCGGTGCGTTTTTTGGTTGAGCATACCCGATGCCCCAAGGAGCGGGCGGTATTTGCCGGTGATTCCGGCAATGATCTCGTGGTCCTGATCAGCGAAGTGCAGGCGGTGCTGGTGGCCAATGCCACCGACGAGGTCAGGGCAAAGGCCCTTGAAATGGCCCGGGCCGCCGGCAACGAAGACAGTCTTTATCTGGCCGGGGGAGGATGCATGGGGATGAACGGCAATTACGCGGCCGGGGTCCTTGAGGGGATTTGCCGTTTTATTCCGCAAGCGGCAGAGTGGCTTGATCGCGAAAGTCCATGAATAGACGGGCCCGGCTCCGGGCCGAGGCCTCGAGCACCCCGACGCGGTCGACATAGTCGAATACCTTGGGGTTTTTCCCCTCACTGGGTCTCAGGATTCGCCCCACCACCTGCAAAAGTCGGCCGCTGAAGCGGATTGGGGTGGTGAGGAAGAGTGCGCGCAGGCCCGGGCAGTCGAAACCCTCGCCGATCAGCTGCAGGGTGGCGACGAGTACCTCGATCTGTCCCCCCCGGACCTCTTCGATTACCTGGTTGCGTTCCTCCGCCTTCATTCGGCCGGTGAGGATCCTGACCCGGAGGGAGGGATCGGCCTCGCCGGTGAGCCAGGCGAGGTTTTCGCAATGTTCCACCCGGTCGCTGACCACCAGCAGGGTGCCGGGCTCTCTTTTAGCCTCGGCCGCGATATCGGCGGCAATCAGGCGGTTGCGCTCATGGTTTTTGGTCAGTTTGGAGAGCATCTCCTGGTAATTGTCCCGGTAAAAGAAACGGAATTCGGTCGGCCGCTGGATGTATTCGGGCCGGAGGATCGCGCCGCTTTTTTCAAGTTCCTCCTGGTCCACCTGGTGGACGGTGTCGCCCAAATAGATATTGATCAGCTCAGTCAGGCCGTCGCGGCGGAAGGCGGTGGCGGAAAGGCCGAGGGAGTAGCGGCCGGGGAAGTTCTTCACCACCTCGGTGAACATCGACGAGGGCACCCGGTGGCATTCGTCGACACAGATCAGGCCGAAGACCCTTTTCAGCTCGTCGATCCTCTTCCTGGCCGAGTTGACGATGGCCACGGTCACCGGAGCGAGGTTGAATTTGCCGTCCCCGACCATCCCCGCCTCAAGGCCCAAGAATCGGTCGATCTGATCGGCCCATTGGTAGAGGAGTTCCCGGGTATGGACCAGGATCAGGGCGGGTTGGCGGCGGGCCGCGATCACCGCCAGGCCGATCACTGTTTTGCCGCTGCCGGTGTCCGCCTCGATCACTCCGAAATCACGCCTGGTCGCGTCAGCCAAGGCCCTTTTCTGGTAGGGTCGTAGTTCGCCGCGGAAGTGGATGGCGACCTCGGGCAGGCGGAGTCTCTTGTCTTCGATTATCGGGTCGCCGCCGGCCAGGCGGCGGCAGAGAAGGACCGCCTGGTTGGCGTAGCCGCGGGGGAAACCGATTCCGTCCTTGACCGTCCGGTAGAATTCCAGGGTAGGTTTGAGTTTTTTGCCGATCCAGCGGCCGTATTTTTTCGCGTCGCGGTATTTGGGGTTGGCGATGGTCAGCTCGTTTCTGATCCGCTTTTCCACCTCGTCGCCGGCCCCACTCAACCGGCATTCAGCCGCCACCGTCAATTTCGGCCTATTTGTGGTCAAAGGCGCACACCCCGTCCCAGTCTTCAGCCGGCGGCTCGGCCCGCATCTTGCCGATCCGCTCAAGGTAGAGTTCGGCGGCCTTGTCGTTTCCCTGGCTTGCTACCCCGGCAAAGAGGGTCTCGGCCTCGTCCCACTGCCGGGCCCGGTAGGCGGCAAGACCCTTTTCAAAGGTCGAAATCGCCTCGCGCCTTGCCTCGTCGATATCCTCGGCAAATCCGGCCAGCTCATAGATCCGGACCGCCCGCTCCTTGCCCTTTACCTTTACCAGGTCGATCTCGCGGGTGATGAAACGGACCGGATTGAGGGCCGTGGCGGTGAACTCACTTACGATGATGTTGGTTCCGTAGACCTTGTTTAGCCCCTCAAGGCGGCTGGCCAGGTTCACCGCGTCGCCGACAATGGTGTAGTCCATGAAGACGTTGCTGCCCAGGTTGCCTACCGTGACCTCGCCGCTGTTTAAGCCGATGCCGATATTGAGCCCTTCCACCCCGGGGATATCGGGGTCTTTTTTGAGTTCGACCAGCTTTTTCATCATCAAGAGGGCGGTGACCGCGCCCCGTTCGGGGTGGTCTTCAAGCTCAAGGGGGGCGCCGAAGAAGGCCATGATCGCGTCGCCCATCAGCTTGTCCAGGGTACCCTGTTGGTCGAAGACGATGGGGATCATCGCGTCGAAATAGCGGTTAAGGAGGATGCCGGTGTCCCGGGCCCCCAGTCTCTCAGAGAGGGTGGTAAAGCTTCTCAGGTCGGAAAAGAGTATGGTCAGCTCCGCCCTGCGTCCCTCCAGGGTGGCGGAGAGGTCGCCGCGGATGATCTCGTTGACCACCGAGGAGGAGACGTATTTGCCGAAGAGGTTGGTGACCATGGAACTCTTCTTGCGGTTGAAGGCCTTCTGCAGGACGGTCCCGGCCACAAACTGTCCGGCGATGACATAGATCATCCCGGCAGAGGAGAGGCGGATGTTTCCCTTTATAAACAGGAGATACGAGGCCGCAAGCACCCCGAAAACACCCACAATCAGGAAGCCTGTCTCCATGGCCATATTGTTGCGGCTGATGTAAAAAACCAGGCCGGCCAGGCCCAAAAGGCAGATCAGGATGATGGTGTTCCTTTCGCTTACCGGAGTGATGAAATTGTTGTTGATGATGGTCTCGACGGCGTGGGCGTGGCAGGCCATCCCCGGTTCCATGGCCCCGAGGACCCGGTCGACCAGCATGCCGAATTTGTCCTTGAAGCGGTTTGTCCCCCGCTGGAAGCGCGAGTATGGGGTGGAGAAATAGTCCTTCTGGCTGACCATGGTCGAGCCCAAGATGACGATCTTGCCCCGCACCGTGGCGGGGTCGAAATGACCGAGGACCACGTCGCTGTAACGCAGGTTGGCAAATTGGCTGAAATCACCGTAATAGTTGATCAAAAGGTCGGGATAGGGCAGGCGCAGACGGGGGGAGTCCGGCGCGCCCATGAGGAAATGGTCCCCGGCGCTGAAATCGAAGTTGAAATCGAGGTTCAAAAAGGTCCGTGACAGTTCGAGGGAAAAAGAGGGCAGGAGCTGCAGGCCACCTTCGGCGCTCTTGGCGTTGAAGAAACTGACCTTGCGCAGGACATCGTCGGGGTCCAGGGGCAGGTCGATGAAGCCGTCGCCGATGCTTGCCTCGATGAAACGGGGCAACGGGTTGATCTCCCCGGTCCCGGGGGCGGAGGAGACCCTGGCGAGGACGACGTTGTTGCAGCGGGCTATGGCCGCGGTCAGGATCGCGTCGGCGTCGGGATCGGGGTCGGGGGCGGAGAGGATCAGGTCGAGGCCGATGATCTCCGCCCCGGCCCGGCAGAGGTTGTTTAAGGCAATGGCCAGGTTCTTTCGCGACCAGCTCCCCTTCTTGCGATGGAGATCGGCCCCGCTCTGGTCGTCCATCAGGACCAGGGCCACCCGGTTGCTGGTCGCCACCGGCCCGCGCCAGCGGTAATTGAGGTCGTAGAGGAAGTTGTCGCTTCTGGCAAAGAGACCGAAGGCATAACCGGCCACGGCCAGGAGGATGACCAGGATGGTGGTTGAACCCGAGGCGATGATCTGGTTGCGGAGCAGACTTCTGCCGTTCATCTTGGCCGCCTCCGGTCAGCTATCTCCGGGCCAGGTACAGGGGCAGCCTGCCCTCCACCCCGCCCACCGGGCTGGAGACCACCACGATGACCCGGCATTTGCGCAGGATCTGCGAGGAGGCGTCTTCGTCTTTTAGTTCCAGGGCGTCCCGGGCGCTGATCACCAGGTTGGTCTTGGCCAGACCCTGGACCGCGTTGACATCGGCGACAATGTACTTGCCCCGCCGCCGTCGCTCTCGTTTGTGGGGTACCGGGAGCGGGGCGGCCGCGGCCGGGGCCTGCCGGGAGTGGCCGAACATCGGGATCTCGGCCAGGTTGCCCTCGCGGGTCACCGCCTGGGCCTCGGGTACCCCGATGAAGATCCCGGCTGCGGCGAGGATCCGGTCGATCAGCCCGGCATCGGCCCGGAGGTCGGCGGCCGGGGTATCGGTGGTCACGTAGGTCATCATTCCTCGGTTGACCAGGGCGGCCTCTTCGACCTGTTTTACATCATAGACATCTTCCCCGGTCTCGCTCTTGATTCTGGGCAAGAGGGCCGGCTGGACCTTTTCCCCGTTGGGCAGATTTCTCGCGTCGAGGATCAGCCAGGGGCCTTCCCCTTCCTGGAGGCTTGCGTGCTGTTCCGGACTGGGGATTGGCAGGTCGCGCCATACCGGGTCCTTGGCCAGGGAATTCAAGAGTTTCGCGGTCAGGCCGGAAATCCCTTTCAATGAGGCGACCTTGACCACCTCGTAATAGGGATTGCCGTTGTTTTCGTGGAAGGTCTTTTTGTACTCGCGGTCGCGGATGAAGGCCTTGAGTTTGATCACCGCCCGGCCCGAGCCCAGGTTCTTGAGGGTCCGGGCGTCATCTAAGTGGAGCCCGGCCGCGAGTTTGACGATATTGCCGGAGGCGAGTACCCCGGCAACTCCCTGGGCCAGGGGGCGGTTGTTGCGGTTCTTTTTGACGTCGCCGATACCGATGCCGTAGATCAGGCCGTTTTTCCAGTCGATCCAGCCATTGGCGTGTTTTTCGACATAGGACTGGAAACGCTGGTCATCTATGCTTGACGAGATCGATGGCAGGAGAAGGGCAAGGAGCAGGACCAGACAGATAGTCCTCAGGCGGCCTTTGTTCCGGGTTTCATGGTATTCGGGCATTTTTCCCTCCCTTTGTTTTTCGAACCTTCCTTTCAGTAAGTTAAGTAAGGTTTATCCTGGCGTTACCCTGCCCCTGACTCGGCTTTAGCTGCCGGAAAGATCGGCGGCGGCGGAATCGTAAAATTCGGTTACCCTGTTTTTGTCTTCCGATTCCATCAAGGCGATGGCGGTGCGGGGATGCTGGTTCAATACTCCGGTGACCATGTAGGGGACAAAGTATCCCCAGTCTATTTTTTCCCGTACCGGCAGGATCTGGTTTTCGATGACCTCGATCACCGGCCGGACGTTGAATTTCGGGTTCTTGAGGAAGGAGAGCAGGAGCTCCAGCGGGCAATTGCCGGCCCCGCGGCCGATTCCGTAAAGAGTGGCGTCGAGGTAGTTGATCCCGTTGATTATCGCGGCGATGGTGTTGGCAAAGCCCAGCTGCTGATTGTTGTGGCAGTGGATGCCGATGGTCTTGCCCGGCAGGCTCTCAATATACTTTTTGGCTAAAGTGTCGATGTCTTCCTGGTACATGGCCCCGAAACTGTCCACCAGGTAGATGATCGGCACCCGACTCTTGGCCAGGTCGTTCAAGGCCTCATTGAGTTCCCTCAAGCCCACGGTGGTGACCGCCATCAGGTTGATGGTGGTCTCGTATCCCTTGTCCAGGCAGTGTTCGGCCAGGTGGATGGCCGTGTCGATCTGATGGGCGTAGCAGGCGACCCGGACCATGTCGAGGGAGCTTTCCGCGGCCGGGGGGATGTCGTCAAGCTCGATCCGGCCGATGTCGGCCATGGCCGAGAGCTTGATCTTTTTCTCTCCATCGCCGATTACCTTTTTCAGGTCAGCTTCGGCGCAGAAACGCCAGGGTCCGACCACCTTGCGGTCAAAGGCAGACTCGGAGCTCAGGTAGCCGATCTCCATGTAATCAACCCCGGCCTGGCCCAGGGACTGGTAGACGTCCCGGACGAAGTCGAAGGAAAATTGCCATTTATTCATCAGTCCGCCGTCGCGGACGGTACAGTCGATAACCTTTATCTCTGAACGGTACATTTTTTCTCCTTAAAAAAAGACATGAAGCAGAGCTTAAAAGCCATATTCTAACGGCTGTTTAAGCAAACAGCAAACAGGAAACCGGCAAATGGTAATATTACCAGCCATCACGGATCGGTTAGTGTTGGAGAATGGGGGGCAGGGCTGACGGCGGCACCTCCTGCCATTCTTGGTCAGGCCGGTGGTCTCAGCCCTTGCCGACCCCGGCCCGGGCAAGGAATTCGGCCACGTTTTTCTCTATCGCCCGGGGATCACGGGCCGCGATCGCCTCCCGGCCGAAGAGCGAGGTCCCCACCCCTACTCCGACCGCTCCGGCCGCGAGATACTCGGCCACGTTCTCTTCCTTTACCCCCCCGACCGCGACCATTGGTATATGGTCGAATGGGCCGCGAAGTTCCCTGATATATCCCGGCCCGAGACCGCCGCAGGGAAAGACCTTGACCAGATCGGCCCCGGCGGCCCAGGCCCGGTACACCTCGCTTGGGGTAAAGGCCCCGGCGATTATCGGCAGCTTTTGTTTTCGGGCGAGTTCGATTTTCGCCGGGTCGAGGTTGGGGGTGACCAGGAACATCGCCCCGGCCTCGATGGCGGCCCGTCCCTCGTCGGGGTTGCGGATGGTTCCCATGCCGAGGAGGCATCCCTCGGGGACCCGGGGGCGGGTGGTGGAGACCATCCCGAATGCCCCGGCCGTGTTTACGGTGACTTCAATGGCGGAGAGACCGGCGGCAAAGGAGGCGGCCATCAGCTCCGGGAAAAATCCGGGGTCGATTCCCCGGAGGATTCCCACCACCGGTTTTAGGAGTTCGGTTCTGTTCACAAGGTGACTCGTTATGCAGGCTGGAAAGGTTTAAGCGGTAAGTGGGGGGAATCAGGCCCCCCCGTATGCCCGGAGGAACTTCTCGGCTCGGAGGATCTCTTCGGGGTTAATTTTGTCGTCAAAGCGCAGATGGACCGAGTAATGGCTGCGCATCTCATAGCCCGCGGCGTGATAGCGGATGCCGATGGAGAGGCCGTTGCGGTTGACCTCGCGCATGTCCGGGGGCATGTTGAAGCGGATATTGAGCTGGCGGCCTAAGAGCATGTGGGCGCTGGAGCGTTCCTTGGCCTGGATAAAGAGCGAAAGCCCCCCCTCGGAGATGTCGCTCAAGGCCCCGGCCAGGGTCTTGCCTACCGGCTCGCCCTCCTCGTTGACCATTCGGATGAGGACCCGGCCGGTCATGTTGACCCGTCGCTGGGTCCGACGGTCCATGGCATTCCTGCTCAACAGGTCCGGGACCTTGTCGCCCTTTTGGCAGAACTCGTAGAGTTTTTCTTCCAGGGCCGGGGCCGCGGTCTTCCACTTGGCGAGGATCTCGCGTTCGAGAAAGCTGAGTTTGACCCGGCCCATGGTGACGAGCGAGGTGGTGCAGACCGAGGCGTCGAAGAAGGTGTCTTCGCCGGCGACATTGCCGGGCACGATCTTCTTGATGAACATCTCCCGGTTGCCCTGGCTGAAGATATGTTTGGCCTGGCCGAGGTTGATGAAGAAAAGACGCGAGTTCATCTCCCCCTGGCGAAAGATCATCTCGTCCGGCCGGTAGACCTGTTCGCGCATGTCGGCAAAGAGGAGCTGGCCCTCGTCCACGGTCAGGGAGTCGTAGAGGGCGGACCATATCTCGGTGTGGCCGCGGTCGACCCGTTTCATCCGGGCGTCTTCGATGATCTGGTTGGCCTTGATCGCCTCGGTCAGGGCCATCGGTTCGATCTCGATGATCTTCTCCCGCAGGCTTTCGGCCTTGGCGAAATTTTTCTGCTGGGCGTATCTGGTAATCAGGAAGAGGAGGGACTTGATCGCGGCGTCGTGGTTGCCGGCCCGGATATATTTCTTAACAAGTTCTTCCTGTTTGCTCAGGTCTTCCATATCATTGATCTCCTCGTTACTGCTGGTCATTTAGCGCTTCGATCCCCTTAATGTCGAGGCACTATTGATCTTATAAAAATTATCCCTGTTTAAGGAAGGAAAATGTTAAAAATTCCTGTTCTTTCTTGAGTCGAGCGTATTAATATCAACCGCCGTACGGCATCGGCAAATAAGATGGTCGTTGTTTATTATAGCAATATACATGCCGGTTTTGCGGGTGTTTTTACCGGTGATCTGCAGATCTTGTGGCCGTTATCGACGGTCTGGTGACAAAAAATGTTAAACGACGTCCGCCACGGTGACAAAAGTCGGCCGGGTCGGGCGGATAAACGAAGAGGAGCCAAAATGGCCGAGGAAGCGGAAAAGATTATCTGTTCAATGGTCCGGGTCGGGAAAAGGTACCAGAACAAAAGTGTGCTGGAAAACATCTCCCTGTCATATTTTTACGGGGCCAAGATCGGGGTTCTGGGTCTGAACGGTTCGGGCAAGAGTACCCTGCTTTCGATCATGGCCGGGGTGGAGAAGGAATTTGACGGCGAGGTCCATGTCTCGCCCGGTTTCTCGGTGGGTTATCTTGAGCATGAGCCCCAGCTCGACCCCGAGCGTACGGTGCGCGAAGTGGTTGAGGAGGGGGCGGCCGAGGTGGTCGGCCTGCTCAAACGCTTCAACGAGATCAATGCCGCCTTTGCCGAACCCATGGACGACGCGGCCATGGACAAATTGATCAGCGAACAGGCCGAGGTCCAGGAAAAACTGGACGCGGCCAACGCCTGGGATCTCGACGCCCGTCTTGACATGGCCATGGATGCCCTGCGTTGCCCCCCCGGAGAGACAAAGATCGCCCACCTCTCCGGCGGGGAGAGGCGGCGGGTCGCCCTCTGCCGTCTGCTCCTTAAGGAACCCGATATCCTTCTCCTGGACGAGCCCACCAACCACCTCGACGCCGAGACCGTGGCCTGGCTTGAGCAGCACCTTAACCGCTACGAGGGGACGGTGATCGCGGTGACCCATGATCGTTACTTCCTCGACAACGTGGCCGGCTGGATCCTCGAGCTGGACCGCGGCCGGGGAATTCCCTCGAAGGGTAATTATTCCTCCTGGCTCGAGCAGAAAGAGAAGAGGCTGGCTCTGGAAGAGAAAAAGGAGGACGCCCGACAACGTACCCTGGCCCGGGAACTGGAGTGGATCAGAATGGCCCCCAAGGGCCGCCACGCCAAGGCCAAGGCGAGGATCAGCGCTTACGAGAAACTCCTTAGCCAGGATGCCGGGGAGAAATTACAGGAGATGCAGATTTTCATTCCGCCCGGACCCAGGCTGGGCAAGCTGGTCATCGAGGCCGAGGGGGTGAGCAAGGGATTCGGCGAGAGGGTCCTTTTTGAAGATCTTTCCTTCTCCCTGCCCGCCGGGGGGATTGTCGGGGTGGTCGGACCCAACGGAGCCGGCAAGACCACCCCCTTTCGCCTGATCACCGGGCAGGACAGCCCTGACGCGGGTTCTTTCAAGGTCGGTGACACGGTCAAGCTGGCCTATGTCGATCAGACCAGGGAGTCGCTCGACCCTGAGAAGACGGTCTGGGAGGTGATCAGCGGCGGCAACGAGACCATCGACCTCGGCCATAAGGAGATCAATTCCCGGGCCTATGTCTCGCGCTTCAACTTCAATGGTACCGAACAGCAGAAAAAGGTCGGTTTACTTTCCGGCGGGCAGCGCAACCGGGTCCATCTCGCCTGCATGCTGAAGGAGATGGCCAACGTCATCCTCCTTGACGAGCCGACCAACGATCTCGACGTCAACACCCTGCGGGCGCTTGAGGAGGGGCTTGAAAACTTCGGGGGCTGCGCTGTGGTGGTCAGCCATGACCGCTGGTTTCTCGACCGGATTGCCACCCATATCCTCGCCTTTGAGGGAGACAGCCGGGTGGTCTGGTTCGACGGCAATTATTCGGAATACGCCGAGGACTATAAAAAACGCTACGGCCGCGAGGCCGACCAGCCCCACCGGATCAAGTACCGCCGCCTGGCCCGGTGAGACCTGGCGATTAACAGCCCGTTGAAAAACGGGCTGTTAGCGGCGCATGGACGCGCCGCCGGAATTACTGTTTTTGAAAAAACTGTAATTCTTCAGAGGTTGCCCGAAAAAAAGTTTTG
>Ga0114931_10007501_pt1 | contig 13328 bp, 11 predicted proteins | sample 2SBtaG_FD_89579 | JGI IMG/M metagenome (GOLD analysis project Ga0114931, IMG submission 89579) | Deep subsurface microbial communities from Kolumbo volcano to uncover new lineages of life (NeLLi) - 2SBTROV14_V59a metaG | ecosystem: Environmental > Aquatic > Marine > Volcanic | place: Kolumbo... | reverse complement strand
TCGACTTCCTGAAAAACAGCTAAAAAAAATTAATGGAATTCCATTGTTGAAGCTTTTGGTTCAAAGATTAGAGAAATCTTCTAAAAAAAGAAAGATAGTAGTTTGTACATCAATAGAAAAATCAGATGACAAACTTGTTTCTTTTTTAAAACAGGAAGGAATTGAATACTTTAGAGGTAGTGAGAATGATATTTTACAAAGATTCCTTGATGCAGCAGAGAAATTTCAGACTGATGTGATTATCGATGTGGAAGGAGATAAAATTTACACTGATCCATATTATGTTGATAAAATAATTGATACTATGGAAAATTCGAATTATGATTATGTAGAAGGAGGTATTTTGAATGAAAATGAACCACTTCATGGAATTCATGGATTTGTACCAGCAGGAATCCGAACATCTGCATTGAAAAAAGTTTGTCAATTAAAAACTACAGAAAATACAGATACAGGATACAAAGAATTTTTTCATAACAAAGAACTTTTTAAAAGTAAGGTAATTTTTTCGGATTCTAAACTAAGATTCCCCAAAAATTTACGACTTACTCTTGACTATCCAGAAGATTTAGAATTAGCAAAAGAAGTTTATGGTGAATTAGGAAATGATTTTAATTTAGAAGATGTGATTGGATTATTTGGAGAAAAACCAATTTTGTTAAAAATTACAGATCCATTGATTGAAAGATGGGGTAAAAATTACCAAGAAAATTTAACAAATTTATCTTTCAAAGATTAGATTTATTACAAATTTTTATCAGATTTTCTTTTTGCATATAGATATCCTATGAAGGATTTTTTGTCCTTTATGAAAGGATGGCGATAATAGCTAGGAGAACCAATAGTGATATCAAATCCAGCATTTTTTAATTTGTCTCTTAAATCTAAATATCCAAAATGATATTCTATAAAGATATGAGAAAAATTACGGAGAGTTTTATCAGATGTTGACAAAATCGTGTCGTATTCACAACCCTCACAATCCAATTTGAGCAGTAATGATTCCGAATCTGAATAATCAATTATATCCTCTAAAGTCAATAATGGAACTTCAATGCCTTGTGTATCGGAGGATTTTACTGAATGACCCATTCCAGTTTTTGTAGGATCAAAAATAACATGTCCTCGTTTGTTACTGCATCCACCTAAAATAAGAGAAATTTTGTCAGAAAGATTGTTGAGTTCTATATTCTCTTTTGCAAATTCAAAATTTTGTGGAACCAATTCAACAGCTATAACTTTTTCTGCTCCTTGTAATGCAAAATATATTGAAGAATCAGCAATATTTGCTCCAATATCAATTATCTGACTATCAATTACTGGTAAAAACTTATAGCTATTAAGGAAAAAAATTTCGTATAAATCAGCATTATTTTCCCAACCTTTGAGTTTTATTTCTGGGAAATTATTTTGGTTGATAATTAGGAGATTATTTTCAATAACAAAATTTCCTTGTCCATATGCAGTAGTTGCAGCTTCTACCTTTGAATTTAAAGTTATAATTTTTCCATTTCGGAGTATTGCTCGGATTGGAAAATTATCGGAACGCACTTGTTTCAGAACATGCAAAAAATTTTTGTATGCTTTTTGATAACGTAAAAATGCATCAAAATATCTTTTAAAATAAAGATAGTAACTTCTAGGATAATCTGAAAATGCTATATTATCTTTCAATATGTCTATACAATAATACTACCTATTATTATTTAGAATTACTGTGATTAACAAACGCATTATATAATGTCTAAGAAAAACTAAATTTCCTCAATACCTAATTCTTCATCTTCATTATCAGATCTGTAAATCATGAAAGAACCTTTTGCACCAGATTTTACAATATAATCTTGAAATTCTTCTTGTGTGTATGTTCTATTTTGATTTTCATCGGAATTGGAATCTTGATTTTTTACAACATCAGATTCATTTTTTTTGAAATTGGTTTTCATACATGACCTTCTTTTTTAATCTATTAAAATTTTATGTTATTTTTTGTACTCATCTTACTTTTTTGTAATTTATTCAAATCCATATTATGTTGAAAGTTTTATAGTATTTTCCAATTCTTTTTTTGCACTACATATACTACAATACGAATCCCACTTTGAACTATGTTTCCATTGAGATAGACCTGTTTGTTCAAATCGTTGGTGTGCCCATTCTAACATTCTTTTTGTATCATGAGTATACATGAATTGTTTTAGTGCAAAAAGCTCTGGAATGGTAAAATTTTGACTAACAGTAGCAGTGTAATTCGTGGCATCACCACATTCAGTCATAAATTTGTCTAGAGCTTGTAATTTCCATTTTTTCAGAACATCTTCATCAATAGAATATTTTTCTTCGTTAACTAATCTTAATCTCAGATCATATTGCTCTAAAACAAAATCTTTGTTATCATAAAAGATCGGACTTCCAACATAAGGAGTACAAATGAATGGATTAACTTCAGCTTTATTCTTTATCCAGAAATCAACAGTTTCCATAAGGTCATCAATATTTTCATGAGGATTTCCAATCATGAATGTTGTAAGAGGGGCCATCTTGGCTTTTTTGATTGTATCAAGAGTTTTTTGCAAATGAGAACGGGTTTGGCCTTTTTGGATATCTTCAGATAACACTTTATCTGAGGCAGATTCAAATCCAAAAGAAATGTAAGTACAGCCTGCATTCTTCATAGTTTCTACAAGATGTGGTTGTGTGGCAACACTTGGTGCATCTCCCAAAGTGCCCCACTTTATGGTTTCATTAAGACCTTCAGCAATATACAGATTACAAAATTCTTCAGTCCATTTTTTGTTACTTGTCATATTTTCATCAACTATTGTAAGAAAATCAATATCATATTGTTTTTTGAGTAGTTTAACATTTTCTACCGCATATTTTGGAGTAGGCCATCTTGCAGGTAGTTGAAATGTATCGTTTTCTTTATCAGAAATTCTAACTAATTTTTCTCCTTCTTGTCTATTTCCGGAACCATAAATATTTTGTAAATCAATTCTAGACATACCGTTGTGTGAACAAAATGTACATCCACGTGGACAACCTCTTTCCCAAACTACAGCAGCTCTTCTTTTTGCATTAAATGATTCTAAAGAATACCAATGACGTGAGTATTTAAAATAAATTTCAGTTTCATACAAATGATATGCTGGATATGGAATTGTATTAAGATCAGAAATTAATGCTCTAGGTGCAGTATATTTTACATTATTATCATCTCGAATACATAATCCATTAACTTTTTCAAAATCATTATTTCCACTTTTTACTTCATCATATAGCTCTGAGAAAGTTAATTCTCCTTCACCTATACAAATAATGTCTATTTCAGGAATTAATTGTAAAATTTCATCAGGATTATAAGTACTCCAACCACCACCAGCAAGAAGTAATGAGTTTGGAGAACTTTTACGGATTATAGGGGCTAGTTGTTTAATTCTGCCATAGGTACTTGTAAGACCACCAATTCCAACTATATCCCAATCTTCTGAAGAAATCTCTTCAGAGACAACTTGGGAAGGAACCAGTTTCTCACCATGATTCATTCTAAGTGCATTCAAATCTAGAATTCCTACTTGACCACCTTTGTTTTCTACAATTGATGCCAATATTCCAGCCCAAAAAGGAAATGAAGTTGGGGCAGAATCTAATCTAATTTCAGGAACCACAAATAATACTTTCAAATTATTTTTAATCCCAAAAATCAGTATTTAAACGAATATCAATTTCAGTCGATATTTTGTTAATAAGGGTGTTTTTCAAGGAATTTCTTTAAAGTCATACATTGAATTCTGTCACCAAAAATTGAACCTCCTTCTGTTGCATTAATCGTATTAACCCAAGAAGGAGATCTTGAAATAAATTCTTTCAAAGTAGTACTATAAAATTGATAGATTGGATCTAAATAACAATAACATTCAAACTCAGGATTGTAAATTTTTTGAATTAGTTTGTTAAGTGCAGATTCATCTTTATCAATTAGTTTTTCAGGATTCTCAAACCCATGAGAAATAATTTTTTCCCAAGGATCATCTTCTTCCCATCCATGATTTATTCCAATCAAACCAACTGTTGAACATTTCAAAATCTGCCAGGATACAAACCAAGATGCGGTTCCAGCATTACCACCGGTTTGAATTGCAGGCAAACCATTCAAATGATTTTTTGATCTTACCATTTGAGAAGATATATGATTAAATGATTTTTTTCCTTCATTATAATCAAATAAAAGATGAAGCCAAAAAATTGCAATTCCAGAGTTTTTTATACGTTCCACAACGGTAGGAGATGCAATTGTAGGAAGGATTGCTTTAATTTTAGAACCATATTGTTCAACTATTGGATTATTGTACAATTTTTCAACTCTAGAATAAGGTTCTATTGTAACAACATGAAATTTTGGAAATTTATCGGGGGTTATCCCCATCTCTAATGCTGTTACTAATCCACCATCTGTGCATACAATGTTGCCACGATAATTACTGTTAGCAAGTAATTCTAGATGTTTTTGTTTTTTCAAAGAAGGTCCACGTCCAATTACAAGAGATGAATTTTCATTTTGTGAAGAATTAAATGATGATAATTTCTTAGCTGAGTATCCATCCCAAATATTTTCTAAATTCAGAGCAAAATTTCTGATCCAATCATCATATGATTGATAGTGTATATTTTTCATAGTAGATTCCATTTGATTTTTAGCTTCAATAGACATGTTCTTTTCTAATTATGATGGATTATTCAAGTTTTCATTTTTTGAAAAAAGTGATAAATTTCATGAGCTATCCTTTCAGAATTTTTACCATCAAATTTTCCTATATGCCTTTCAATATAGGAAGAGAATTGTTGCTGTGTAATTGTATGTGAAATAGAATTTCTCATAATAAATGGTAATTTTGATAGACTATTACACTCATGGATAATGTTTTTATCAGAAAAACGATTGAATTTATCCTCTAAACTATACTTGAATAAAACAACAGGTTTGCGAAGTAAAACTGCTTCAAGAATGACATCAGAACTTCCATAAGTTAACATAAGATCATATTTGTTCAATAAATCAAGAGTATTTTCTTTTTGATAAAGTATAACTTTGTGGTTTGTTTTTTCTAAAAGTGTTTTATATTCATCATAATTTGATGTAGAAGGATGAATTTTTAATGCAATATCGAAATCATTATAATTTTTTATGTTATTAATCATATTAAGAATTAATTCATCTTCATCATTTTTTGATAGCCAACCATGTTCATGCATAGGAGTAGGACAAAACAAAATACTTATTTTTTTAGTCAAAGGTTTTTGAAATTTCGATTTACTAATTTGTGTAAAAAATTCATCAAATATCGGATCACCTTCTAATAATATTGTAGATTTTTTAAAACCTGCTTTTACTAATCTGCTAAAAAGATGTTGATTAAAACAAAAATTTAGATCTCCACTGGTAATATTATGAAGCGGAGGATATGATTGTCCAAAAATATGAACTCCTGGATAAAAAAATACAAATTTAATTAAATCCCATAAAGTATAGTTTGATTTTTTGAGGGTTTTTAACAAAAATACATACTTGTCTATTACATATCGAAGCATTGCAAATTTTTTTGATTTTTTTTCCACAGATGAATCTGCTAAAACTTTATTTGATGAAATAAGATTTAGGGAAGTTTTCACAGAAAAAGTTCTTCCAAAATCTTCGGATACCCCTACATATCCAATTATAGTTACTATTGGAATTTTTTTAAATTTTCCAGCTTTTGAAAAAGCAATACCATTAATTCCTAATCTTGATTCATAAATTATCAGATCAGGTTTTACTTTTTCAATCAAATCTACAGCATCATTAAATTTATGATAATCAAGAACATGAAAATTCTTTATGTCATATTCATCAAATTCAAATGGTTGAAAAGATACCCAAACTAAGTTAATTTTAAAAAATTTTTCAAGTTTTAAAAAAATTATTTCTAACTGTTTAGTGATAATATCATGAGCTTCAGGAGGTTTTATTCTTGGAATTAGAATAGTTATGGATTCCATTTTTAATCTCTAAACAAATTTCTTTATGATTTCTATCATTTGTCTTGCTCTGTGTCTAGATGTATGTTCATTTTTAACTCGTTGTTGAGCTGCATTACCCATTTTATGTCGTAGTTCCTCATCATCCATTAACATTTTATAAATTTCTATACATTCTTTTTCTGATTTCACTAATAGGATTTCTTTTTTAGTATCAAACCATTTTTCTAACCCGTTATAAGGGGATGAAACAATACAACATCCTAATGCACTTAATTCAAAAGGTCTGGCTGTTGAAGTTGCAAAAACCTTTGCATGAAGATCATGTACTATATTTAGATTGATTTTTGCTCTACAGGAAAATCTTATCCACTTGGAAAATTCTAATTGTTCACCTAAAAATTGAGAATTTCCTAAATCCATTGGATAATCTCTTCCCCCTACAACGAAATTATAATCTAATTTTTTAGAAGGTTCTGTTACCATCATAGTAAGATTATCAATTCTAGATTTTCCATTATGACCATAAAAGAAAAAATCAATATCTTTGGATGTTTTTACTGGTGTGTATTCAGTTGGATCAATTCCAATATGAACCGTTTCTACATTTCTTGCACCCATTTCTAACAATTTTGGTTTTGAACCTTCAGATGTAATTAAAAAACAATCATATTCAGCCAAATCAGCTCCTGGATAATAATTAAATGAAAATCCCCCATATTCTGGTAATGATGTAGGAAGATCTACATCATAAAAAAGAACAGGAACATCATAAGATTTTCTTAAAGATGATGCTAATCCAGAAATCTGATTCAGAGGAACAGCAATGAAGAGCATTACATCAATTTCTTTAACAGATGTTAGAATTTTTTTTATTGATTTTTCTAAATTAGGTTTAGCGAATTTTTTTGCAAAAAATGGGATAATATTACTACTATTACCCATTGAAATTTTTGATTTTTTGATAATTTTTCCCAAGATCTCACCTTTCTGATAATTTGGATTATCATAGCATGTCCACCATGGGGATGATATAGATTTACCAGAATAAGGTATGATGAATAATTCATGTCCTTCTTCATGAAGGGCTTTATACAATTGTGTAAGAAATGGAGTTGCAGAAAATGGTTTTGACATCTCCAATGTAGAACATAAGATTAGAATTTTCAATTAATTATCAACTTCTTTGCTAGTAATAATATTGTTAAATAGTCTTATTTGACAAATGTCCTTTTCATAGTAAGAAAATTTATACATATATCATAATAGTTGGTTAATAATGAAAATTTTTGTTACTGGAATTACTGGTTTTTTGGGTCAAAAACTATCAGATACACTAATTGAACATGGTCATGAAATTTCTACTCTCTCAAGAAATGTAGCGACTGGAGATAGAGCTTCAAATACAGAAAGTATGATTAGGGGAGAATCAAAAAGTGGTGTTAAATTTTATTTTGGAGATCTAACTGATTATTTAGTAGTAAGTGATGCACTAAAAGATTTTCAACCGGATGTAATAATTCATTTAGCTGCTCAAACATCAGTGGCATATAGTTTTACTCATATGAAAGAAGTTTTTGATGTAAATTTTGTTGGAGTTTTTAATATGGCTGAAGCTGCTCATAGAGAAGTACCAAATTTGAAACGATTTATCTGGTCGGGATCAGCTGAAGAATACGGAATTCAACCTGAACATCTTTATCCAACTAAAGAAGATGACTTACAACTACATGCAGCAAGTCCTTATGGAGTTGCAAAAATAGCATCAGAAAATTTACTAAAATATATGTATCAAGCATATAATTTTCCTGCAATTATTTTTAGAAATGCAAATTCATATGGTAGAAAGCACAATCATCAATTTGTAATAGAAAGTATAATTTTTCAAATGATTCAAGGTAAATCACCAATTAAATTGGGTGATCCAACTCCTGTAAGAGATTTTATCTTCGAACAAGATTTACTTAATGCGTATGTAATAGCAGCCGAATCAGATAACAAAGATATCTTAGGAGAAGCATTAAACATTACTAGTTCAGAATCTATTTCAATAAAGAATTTGGCAGAAAAAATTAGAAAAATCACAGGATATCAAGGTGAAATACAGTGGAATAGTTTTCCTAAAAGAGCTTTAGAGATTCCAAAACTGAGTATGGATAATGCAAAGGCTGTGAAATTGTTAAAATGGACTCCAAAATATACTCTTGACGAAGGATTGAAAATTACTGCCTCATATTATACTGACAAATAATCTAGAATAATTAACGAACAGTATTTTAGGTAAACTGAGATTAAGATTATTAGATGAAAAAAATAGCATGCATTCCAGTTTTTAATGAAGAGAAAGTAATTGAAGATGTTATTAAAAAAACTAGTGAATTTGTAGATCAAATCATTGTTTGTGATGATGGTTCATCAGATAACACTTCAAAGATAGCTAGAGATGCTGGAGCATATGTAATAACTCATGATAAAAATTTAGGGAAAGGTGCAGCTATGAAAACGTTGTTTAGTCATGTAAAAAAGACAGATGCTGAAATAATTGTTACAATTGATGGAGATGGTCAATTCTTACCTGAAGAAATTCCTAAATTAACAGCACCCATTGCGAAAGGAAGTGCAGACATAGTAATAGGATATAGATTTGATGATAAGGATAAAATGCCTTCTTACAGAAAAATGGGAAACAAATTTTTAGATAAAGTCACAAATTTAGCTTCAGAACTTCCATTTAGAGATACACAAGGAGGGTTTAGAACATATTCAAAAAAAGCAATAGATTCAATTTTTTTTAATTCAAATGGTTTTGGTGTTGATGCAGAAATTCTTGTTGACGCATCAAAAAAAGGTTTAATAATATCTGAAGAAAAAGTAACGGTGATCTATAACACAGGTGAGAAAACTTCAACTAAAAACCCAATATCACATACTTCAGAAGTTCTAGGTTCATTAATCGAACTAATTGCATTAAGACATCCTTTAAGATATTTGGGAATTCCTGGAATGATCTTAATGACATTAGGAATAATTCTAGGAGTGTTTGTTTTGATAACATTTAATGATATTAGATACTTTTCAATTCCTTTTACTTTAGGCTCTATTGCATCTGCCATTATAGGACTAATTCTTCTTTTAATGTCTGTAGTTTTGTTCAGTATTGGAACTATGTCACGAAGGAATTTCTAACAAGATATTTTATCTTTAGTTTTCTAGAAGAAAAATATGGGTAAATTTAAGAATAAACTACTTGATCTGTCAGCCATAGGTATCGCAGATGTTTCTGCATCTGCAATTTCGGCAGTTTTTTGGTTTTACATAGCGTCTCTAATAGGTCCAGATAATTATGGTGAAATAACATATTTTCTTTCCATAGCAGGTGTTACCTCAGCAATTTCAATGTTGGGTGCTCATAACACCCTAATTGTTTATTCAGCAAAAAATGTGAAAATTCAACCAGCCATGTATGTGTTAACTTTAATGGTTGGGTCTGTTGCATCATTAATCATTTTTGTAATTTTCTTTAGTATTGGAACAAGCTTTCTAATTTTAGGTTACATAATTTTTGGTTTAGTAACATCTGAGTTAATTGGTAGAAAATTATTTAGATCTTATGCAAGATACGTGATTATTCAAAGAGTTTTATCAATTTCTTTAGCTATAGGACTCTACTACATACTTGGAAATGAAGGAATATTAATTGGAATGGCGATTTCTTTTGCTCCATATGTTATTTGGATCATCAAGGGTTTTCGAAAATCAAGAATTAGTTTCGGGTTGGTAAAAGATAGATTTCCATTCATAATTAATAATTATTTTCTTACTCTATCAGGAGCTTTACATGGTTCATTGGACAAATTATTAATAGCGCCATTGTTCGGGTTTGCAATCTTAGGAAACTATTCTCTAGGAATTCAATTTAATTTTTTGTTACAAATAATTCCACAAATTGTAGGAAAATACATTATTCCGTATGATTCTACAGGAGTAGAAAATAAAAAATTAAAAAAAATAATTATTTTAATTTCAGTTGTTTTAGCTATTCTAGGGTTTAGTATTGGACCTACAGTGATTTCATTCTTTTTTCCTAAATTTACTGAAGCAGAGAATGTGATAAGAATAATAAGTTGGGCTATAATTCCAGCTACAATTTCTACAGTTTATCAATCAAGATTTTTGGGTAGAGAACAGAGTAGAAAAGTACTCTATATGTCAATTTCAGGTGTTACAACTCAAATTATAGCAATTATTGTTTTGGGAAAATTATTTGATGTTAATGGAGTTGCAGCAGCATTAGTTTTAGCAAATTCTGCTAACGCAGTATATGCAATACTCTCAGAAAAACTGGATTCTATAATAAATAAATAAAGAACATGTAAGAAATCCCATAATTTGATTGCAAATATTTGTACAGATTCAATCTTAGATTTTATTATGATTAATATAGATAAAATGAATAAAATTTGAATATGGTTTTATCAGCACGATTTAAGAATAATGGAATACCATCAATGGATCTAAATAAAACACAAAAACTTACAATAAAACAATTGAATTTGAAAATTGAAAATAACGAATACGTATTTGAAAAATTAAATTGTTTAACATGTAATTCAAAAGATTTTCAAACATTATCAGAAAAGAGTAGGTATGGGGTTATAATGCATGTAGTAATCTGTAAAAATTGTGGTTTAGTACAAACAAATCCACGAATGACAAAAGATAGCTTATACAAATTTTATGAAAATGAATATAGAAAGATTGATCAAGGTTTGGAATCCCCAAATCAAGAGTTTTTTTTGAAACAGTATAATCATGGAAAAAATATCTATAATTATATTAAACAAATCACTGGAAAACCAATTAAAAAGAAATTTGTTGTAGAAATAGGTACAGGTTCAGGAGGGATTTTACAATTTTTTAAAGAGAACGATAATAAGGTTTTAGGATTAGATATCGATAGAGAGTATATAGAATTTGGGAAGACAAAAGGATTAAACTTGAATGTTGGTACTATTGAAAAAATTTCATCATTAGACAAAAAACCTGATTTGATTATTTATTCTCATGTAGTAGAACATTTGATTAATCCTTTGGAAGATTTAAAGAAAATTAGGAATTATGTGAATAATAACAGTTTACTATATGTCGAAGTTCCAGGAATAAAATTTTTAGAATATTCATACAACCAAGATTTTTTAAGATATTTACATGATGCCCATACTTTTCATTATACATTAACTTCATTGAAAAATTGTATGAAAAAAGCTGGGTTTGACTTTATTGCAGGAAATGAAGTAATTAATTCATTGTTTAAAATAGGAAGAATAGATGAAAATTATGAAAACGATTATGATTTAGTAATTCAATATTTACAGAAATTAGAAAGAAACAAGATGAAAAAGTTTAACGTAAACAAATTTAAATTTTTAATTGTAAAAAATCTTATTTCAATTTTAAATTTAACTAATACTACTGCAATAGCTGAATCAATTATATCTAAAAAAGATAATAATAGAAATAACTAGTGTTAACAATATAGTATTTTAATGAATTAGTTTTTTGCTACTAATTTCATAATTGCATCTGCAATACGGTCAGACGCCATTCCATCCAATTTATAGAAAAAATCAGAAATGAATTTTTGTGTTTTCTTTTCAGATGCGGGATTAAAAGATAAAACATTATGAATCATTTTAGGTAAGGATGAAATATTTTTACATTCAAGAGCGAGCCCCCTTTTTAAAATATCATCTTCTATTGAAGCAAAATTTACAATAATAAGAGGCTTTTTAGCAATCAATGATTCTGCCAAGACTGAGGTGTCTGAAAAAGATATTAGAACATCTGCATCACGAAGATAATCTAAAAAATCTCCTTTTTGGAAAATTGGAATGTTTTGATCAATTGGTTTTACTAATTTCTGATATTCATATAGTATTGCTGAAGATGGATGAATTTTAACTTTCAATTTCAAATTTTTTTCACTGGAAATAGTTTTTACAACTTTTTTAACAGTTTTTTCTTGTTCTGATTTTTTTACAAATCCATGTTCAGCTAATGTTCCAGGTGCAAACAATACATTAATTATGTTATCGGTTTTTACATACGGTTCCCAAAGTTTTATTTTTCTAACAATCTGATCATACATTGGATGACCAGTAAGTACTAATTTGTTTTTATCAAATCCTGCATCAATTAAGGGTTGTAAAAGTTCTTCCCCAGCAATCCAATGTAATGAATTTTCAAATTTTGAATACATTGGTAAAACAGGATTAGAAATATACATTTTCAATAAAATAAAAAAATCTTTTATTATTTCAAATTTTTTCATTTTAATTACAATTTGTGTTTTTACTAAAAAATTATACTTGAATAAGAAAAATCTACCACGTTTCATGAATTGTCTTTCTTCAATAATATCAGTAGGAGTGGAACTCTCAAAAAGCAGATTCAGATTTGTTTGAAAAGTTGAATGTGCTTGTGACAAAGTTCTGCTAAAGCCACTAACTACAGGAATATTCATTTTTTTTCCAGCCAAGGAAAAAGCATAATCTATAAAATTATGAGTAGCCCATGTGAAAATTATATCAGGTTTTTCCATTTTTAGAATTTCTAAAGCATTTGGAAAATCATGAATATCAAGAATTTTTATATCTGATTTTGAATTATTAATTTGTAATTTTTTTGGCATATAAGTTACCCAAATAATTTCCAGACTGATGTGTTTTTTTAGTGCATTGAAAATATTGTCCATGATAGATGTAAAATATGATGAAATATCTGGAGGAGTTCTATGTGTTAAAAGAATTTTCAATATGATGTTCAAAAAAAACTAAGTTTATAAAAATCTGTTATTTTTTACCAATTTTACTAAAAATTTAAAAAATTGAAAGCAATTAATTATAAGATATTATAATGTGGAGCATACATGTCATATCTTAAAGATTTACCCTTACAATTTCAATCGTTAAAGATTATTGATCCGAATGAAAAAGTGGTATATTGTAAAAAATGCGTCCTTTCAAATCAAAGACCACATACAATGTTTAATAATGAGGGAATTTGTGCTCCATGTCTATGGGGAAAGTTTAAGCAAACAGGAATTGACTGGGAAAAACGAGAAAAAGAACTTGGAGAATTATTAGATAAACATAGAAGTAAAGATGGAACATGGGATGTAATAGTACCAGCTAGTGGTGGTAAAGATAGTGGATACGTAGCATATCTATTAAAGCATGAATATGGAATGCATCCGTTAACTGTAACATGGGCATCTGCTATTAATACTAATATTGGAAGGGAAAATTTTGATA
>Ga0114931_10007500_pt1 | contig 13328 bp, 10 predicted proteins | sample 2SBtaG_FD_89579 | JGI IMG/M metagenome (GOLD analysis project Ga0114931, IMG submission 89579) | Deep subsurface microbial communities from Kolumbo volcano to uncover new lineages of life (NeLLi) - 2SBTROV14_V59a metaG | ecosystem: Environmental > Aquatic > Marine > Volcanic | place: Kolumbo... | reverse complement strand
GGGATGAAAAATCCGATCCGATGGAAGCGGCCAGGGAAAGGTTGGATGCCGCATTTGAATTTACCAGCAAGATGGGCATTCCCTTTTATTGTTTTCATGATCGGGATATGGCACCCGAAGGGAGTTCCATCGCAGAATCGGAAAAAAATTTGCGCGAGTTGGTGGCGCTTGCCAGGCAAAAACAGGAAGAATCAGGTATTCAGCTATTGTGGAACACGGCAAATGTTTTTTCTCACCCGCGCTATATGAACGGCGCTTCCACAAACCCGGACTTTCACGTTCTCACCCATGCAGCGGCGCAGATCAAAGCAGCGCTGGAAGCTACTGTAGAACTGGGTGGCTCAGGTTATGTTTTTTGGGGAGGGCGCGAAGGTTATTTTAGCCTGCTGAATACGGACATGAAAAGAGAGTTGGATCACCTGGCAATGTTTCTGACAAAAGCCAGAGATTACGGACGCAAGATCGGCTTCAAGGGTACATTTCTCATTGAACCCAAACCCATGGAGCCGACCAAACACCAGTATGATTTTGATGTGTCAACGGTTATCGGGTTTCTCAAAAACTATGGTCTGGATAAGGATTTCAAAGTCAATATCGAAAACAATCACGCGACCCTTGCCGGACATACTTTTGCTCACGAAATACAGGTTGCTGTGAATGCCGGACTATTCGGCAGTCTCGATGTCAATCAGGGTGATCCGCACAACGGTTGGGATACTGACGAGTTTTTGCACAATCTTTACGATGCTGTTGAAATTTGGCTGGTGCTTTTGCAGAACAATGGTTTGGGCCAAGGCGGAATGAATTTTGACGCCAAAACACGCAGAAGTTCAACCGACCTGGAAGATATTTTTATTGCGTATATCAGTTCCATGGATACGCTGGCGCGAGGATTGATCATTGCAAATGAAATTCTCGAAAAATCGGATTATCTGGAAATGAAAAAGCAAAGATATGCAAGTTATGATTCAGGTGAAGGTGCTGCTTTTGAAAGAGGAGATCTCGATTTTGAAAAACTGCGCGAAATTGCCATTCGGGAAGGAGAACCAAAACAAATAAGCGGCAAGCAGGAACTTTATGAAAGCATTATCAATCAGTATCTATAGAAATAATTGAAAAAAAATCCTCCAAAAAGTGAATAAATTTACAAGGAGGTGTGTTACAAAGTACTATTCTGAACGCACACAACTTTTGGAGGGTTTTTACATAAAGTGATACGTGATTACATCCAACTAACAAAGCCCAGAATTATGCTGCTTGTTGTTTTTTCCGGGATAACAGCATTATTCATGGAAAAGAGCTTACTCATTCACCCCTTCAAATTTGCATTAGCTATATTTGCTCTCTATCTTACCGGAGGCGCTGCGAATGCTTTAAATAATTATTTTGAAAGAGATATTGACGCACGCATGGCGCGGACAAAGGAAAAAAGACCACTTCCCCAGGGGCGTATCAAACCGCTGAATGCTCTTATTTTCGCCATTTTGATAGGCACAATTGGTGTTTTGGTATACGGATTTGCGTTCAATTGGTTGAGCGCCGCGCTCTCATTGGCGACGATTCTTTTTTATGGCCTGTTTTATACGCTATTGCTCAAACCAAATACACCGCAAAATATTGTTATCGGCGGTGCTGCAGGTGCTATGGCGCCGGTTGGGGTATGGGCGGCAGCGAGCGGCTCTTTAAATATTACCCCATGGACATTATTTCTAATTATATTTTTTTGGAGTCCACCTCACTTTTGGGCTTTGGCAGTAAATTACAAAGATGATTATAAAAAGGCAAACTTGCCTATGCTGCCTGTCGTCAGGGGGGAGGCAGAAACCCTCAAACAGATGCTTTATTTTTCGATTATTCTTTTTTTGGCGAGTCTTACGCCTGTTCTGGCAGATGCAGGCCTATTCTATTTGCTGGCTGCTATAATTTCCGGAATGATTCTACTCAAAAAAGTTTTTGTGGCAAAAAAAACAGCTTCAACAAAAAATATTTGGGCTGTGTTCGGATATTCTATAATCTATCTATTTGTACTTTTAATTACTTTGATCATTGACAGTTTTATACCACCAGTCATTTAAGGGGGGCCATATTTCTTCTATATTGTTCTATTTAAGGGGAGGCTATTATTACGCGTATTTTGCTGAAAATTGCTAAAATATATTATTTTAAGGTTGAAGTTGTCTCTTTAAATGCATAAAATTAAAGCTGTTCTTCATTAAATGTCGATAATAAAAAAGAAGGATGATCAGATTTGGCTCAGATATTCCCGCGCTGGACGAATAAAGCGCCAATCTATTTTCTTTTAGGGGTTTTTCTCCTCTTATGTGCAATTGTTGGCTTTTTCTGGTATTATGGTTCGCCAAAGTACACAGATGTCGGATATCAGCCGAAGCAGCCGGTGCCCTACAGCCACAAATTGCACGCCGGTGATTTGGGTCTGGACTGCCGATATTGTCATTCCAGTATTGAAGTTTCTGCGCACGCCAACGTGCCACCGACCAAAACCTGCATGAATTGCCACACGCTCATTTTGCCGGAAAGTGAAAAATTGCTTCCCGTAAGAGAAAGCTGGTCCACAGGCGAGCCGATTCAATGGGTGCGAGTGCACAAGCTTCCGGATTTTGTCTATTTCGATCACAGCATTCATCTTCATGCTGGAATAGGTTGCGCTTCCTGCCACGGAAATGTTGCGCAGATGGAGGTTGTTACACAAAGAAAACCTCTGAGCATGGGTTGGTGTCTGGATTGCCATCGAAATCCTGATAAGCAAATTCGACCGCAAAGTGAGATTACAAATATGGAGTGGGTTCCCGGCAGGGATCATGCCCAGTTTGTCAAAAAGTGGAAAACTGAAAATAATATTAATCCGCGAGAAGAATGCTCAGCATGTCACAGGTAATTATAAATGAGTTTAAAAGGTAAAGATTATTGGAAAAGTCTGGATCAACTTTCTGGCTCAGGTAAGTTTGATCAGTTTCTCCACCGAGAGTTTCCCCAGGGTGCTTCTGAATTAAATGACGGCATGTCGCGCCGCAAGTTTTTCACATTGATGAGTGCATCCATGGCTTTGGCGGGGCTGGCAGGTTGTCGCCGGCCGGTGGAGAAGATTATACCTTACGTTATCGAGCCTGAGAACATAATCCCCGGAATTCCGCTTCATTATGCGACGACGATGTCTTTCGGAACCCGGGCGTACGGCCTTGTTGTTAAAAGCAACGAGGGAAGACCCACAAAAATTGAAGGTAATCCTGCACATCCGTCTACCCTTGGATCGTCAAATTCTTTTTTGCAAGCGTCCATTCTTGGGCTTTATGACCCGGATCGATCGAACGCTGTTATTCATAAAAAACGGGAAAAGGGATGGGTCGATTTTGTTCAGACGTGGCAGGAAAAGTATCCGCAATTGCTACAAAACGGCGGAAAAGGTCTTGCCGTTCTTTCGGAATCTTTTGCTTCTCCCACGTTATCGCGACTGAAAGACCAATTCAAAACAAATTTTCCAAATGCAACATGGGCAACGTTTGAACCGGTCAGTGATGAAAATATTTTCAAGGGCATCAATATCGCCACAGGCCAAAACCTTATCGCCAATTATAATCTTGAAGATGCAAAAGTTATTCTTTCTCTTGACTCGGATTTTCTTCATCTTGAAAGCGAAAACATTGGCAATGCACGTGGCTTTACCAAGGGTCGGCAGGTTACGCATGTTGGCGACGAAATGAATCGGCTCTATGTTGTCGAGTCCTCCTTTTCGGTAACCGGCTCCATGGCCGATCACCGTTTGCGCTTGCAAAGCCGATTGATCGGTGCATTTGCCGTAAAACTAATGGCTGCGCTGGAACGAATTGGCGTAAAGATTAATCCTCATATCAACGTTCGAGATTATGAAGCTGTTGCGATTGATGAAAAATATGTAAACGCGCTGGCAAAAGACCTGGCTGCAAATCGTGGGAAATGTTTGATTGTTGCTGGCCGACGGCAGCCCGCGCCTTTACATGCGCTTGTGCTCGCGCTGAACCAAGCATTGGGCAATGTGAATCGCACGTTGTTTTTGCACGACAGCATTAATATTACCTTGCCGGAATTCGATTCGCTGACAAAATTAGTCGATGCGATGAATAATAATAAAGTGGAGACGTTGTTCATCCTTGGCGGCAATCCTATATACAATGCGCCTGTAGATCTTGATTTTACCGGTGCCATGGCAAAAGTTAAAAATTCTGTTCATCTCGGCTATTACAATGATGAAACCGGCAGCGCTGCTAAATGGCATATTCCAAGAACACATTTCCTTGAAGAGTGGTGCGACGCACGTTCCGGTGATGGAAGTCTAAGTATCGTACAACCACTGATTGCCCCTTTGCTTAACGGACACAGCTACCTGGAACTTTTAAATTTAATCGTTTCCGGTCGTGACCTGGCGGGATACGAGCTTGTGAGAAAAACGTGGAGGGGGATCCTACCCAAGACCGATTTTGAAAAGTCATGGCGCAGGGTTTTGCATGACGGGGTATTCGCTGCAAGTCGACAAAAACCGGTGAATGTTAAATTGAATTTTAATGCCATATCTTCTTCTGTAAATGCCAGCGATTTTCCAGCCGATCCCGCTGATATTAATTCCCTGGAAGTAGTTTTTGAAGCCTCGCCATCCGTATTTGACGGCCGGTTTGCCAATAACGGCTGGCTGCAGGAATTGCCGCATCCATCGACGAAATTATCCTGGGATAATGCTGCACTTTTCAGTCATGCAACCGCAAAAGAGCTTGGTTTGAAAAATGAAGATTTGATCAAACTGAGCTATGCAGGCCGGTCGGTCGAGGCTGTGGTTTGGATTCTCCCCGGACAAGCCGATTATTCTGTGTCCCTACTGTTGGGATATGGACGACAGCATTTGGGGCGGATAGCAGATGATGTTGGTTTTAATTATTATACTCTCAGAGCCTCAGATTCTATTGATTTTGGCAAAGGATTAAAAGTTGTTAATCTGCATCAAAAATATGAGCTTGCCAATGTGCAGGACCATTGGAGCATGGAAGGCCGGGCAATTGTTCGGGAGGCAACGCTTGAGGAGTACAAACAGGAACCTCATTTTGCCGAGGAAATGGTGGAGCACCCGCCGCTAAAGAACTTGTGGAAGGAACACAAATACGATACCGGCTACCAGTGGGGAATGACGATAGACCTGAATTCATGCATTGGCTGTAATGCCTGTACCATAGCTTGTCAAAGCGAAAATAATATTCCGGTGATTGGCAAGGAGCAAGTGCGAAATGGTCGTGAAATGCACTGGATTCGTCTTGATCGATATTTTGTCGGCGATCTCGATGAGCCTGAAATGGTACATCAGCCTGTTGGATGTCAGCAGTGCGAAAATGCACCGTGCGAACAGGTTTGCCCGGTGCAAGCGACAAATCACGATAAAGAAGGATTAAATGTGATGGTTTACAATCGTTGCATTGGCACTCGCTATTGTTCAAACAACTGCCCTTACAAGGTTCGCCGCTTTAATTTTTTCAACTATACCAACGAATTGCCGGAATTAGTAAAGATGGCGCAAAATCCGGAAGTCACGGTAAGATCGCGTGGAGTTATGGAAAAATGCACTTATTGCATACAGAGAATTAATCACGCAAAAATAAACGCAAAGGAGCAAGGACGTAAAGTTCGGGATGGTGAAATTCAAACAGCGTGCCAGCAGGCATGCCCGACAAATGCAATACAGTTTGGAAATATCCTTGATCCGGAAAGCCGTGTTGCTGCTGCGAGGCAAATTGATCGCAAATATGAATTGTTAGGCGAACTGAATACACGACCACGAACTTCTTATCTTGCAAAATTAAGAAATCCAAATCCGGAATTAGAAACCACTTAAATTCAAAATGGTGATTTAAATCGTGAGCACACTCGTTCAAAATGAAGCATTGGCTATTGAAACGCCTCTGATTGAAGATAACCCCACCTTTCATCGCTTAAGTGAGGAAATAAGTGGAATTGTTGAAAGGAAAACGCCCAAGCTATGGTATCTTTGGTTTGTGCTTTCTGCCTCTCTTGCTCTTATGATGTTTGGGATGATCGGCTATCTTTTTTTTGAAGGGATTGGCATTTGGGGACTGAATGTTCCCGTTGGATGGGGATTTGCCATTATTAATTTTGTCTTTTGGGTCGGAATCGGCCATGCCGGAACTTTGATTTCAGCTATTCTTTTTCTTTTGCGCCAAAGGTGGCGAACATCTATTAACCGTTTCGCCGAGGCAATGACGCTTTTTGCAGTGATTTGTGCGCTCATTTTTCCCGGAATCCATGTTGGCTGGGTCTGGGTGGTTTACTGGATATTTCCCATTCCAAATCAGATGCAAATGTGGCCAAATTTTCGCAGCGCATTGCTGTGGGATGTTTTTGCTGTAGCGACTTATTTCACGGTCTCGCTTATTTTCTGGTATGTCGGTCTCATTCCTGACTTGGCAACCATGCGGGACAGAGCCAAGAACAAAGTGCGCAAACTGGTTTTTGGTTTTTTGTCAATGGGATGGCGCGGCGGTAACCGTCAATGGAAGCATTATGAGCTTGCCTATTTGTTGCTTGCTGGTTTGTCAACGCCTCTGGTTTTGTCCGTTCATAGTGTTGTCAGTACAGATTTCGCCACAAGTATTATTCCCGGCTGGCATACAACGATTTTCCCACCTTATTTTGTTGCCGGCGCTATTTTTTCCGGCTTTGCGATGGTCACCACTCTTGCTATTATTGTAAGAAAAATATACAATATCGAACATATTATAACCGTTAATCATCTTGAAAAGATGGCTAAAATCATGTTGGCCACAAGCTTAATGGTGGGGTATTCATATTCAATCGAATTTTTTACAGCCTGGTATAGCGGTAATGAGTTTGAATCATTCACTTTTTTGAATCGCGCTTTTGGCCCTTATGCCTGGGCCTATTGGATCATGATTAGTTGTAATGTGTTGGTGCCGCAGCTCTTTTGGTTTAAAAAGCTCAGGCGTAGCATCCCAATTCTATTCATTGCAACAATTTTTATTAATATCGGCATGTGGTTTGAACGATTTGTTATAATTGTTTCATCCCTTGCAAGGGATTTTCTTCCTTCAAGTTGGGATTATTACAAGCCAACAGTTTGGGATATCGGTACGCTTGTTGGGTCGTTTGGGCTGTTTTTTACATTATTCTTATTGTTTGTCAGGTTTCTGCCCATGGTTGCCATGTCGGAGGTGAAAGGCGTTTTGCCGGAAGCAGAACCGCACCATTAATTTTAATGACAACAGGTATTCACATGAAAGAAAATAATGTTCAGGGGGTCATCGCGGAATTTGAAAATCCGGAAGCGTTGTTGCGTGCTGCCGAAAAAATCCGCGATGCTGGTTTTACGGATTTTGACTGTCATTCTCCATTTCCCATCCACGGCATGGATGAGGCGATGGGGCTGAAAAGATCGCCGCTGGGGTGGATGGTTGGAATTATGGCGCTCGTAGGTGCGGCGCTGGCGATGCTGCTGCAATGGTGGACCAGTGCGGTGGATTATCGGCTTGTTATTGCGGGAAAACCTTTTTTCAGCTACCAGGCTTTTGTTCCCGTTACTTTTGGCTTTGCAGTTCTCTTTGGCGCATTTACTTCCTTGTTTGGTATGCTCGGATTGAATAAAATTCCCCGGCTGCATCATCCCGTTTTCTTTTCGGATCATTTTGCAAAATTTAGTGATGATGGCTTTTTTGTCAGTCTTTTAGCGTCCGATCCAAAGTTTCAGGAAAAGGAAACAGCAAGTTTTTTCACAGCCATTGGAGGCAAAAACGTTGAGGTGCTACGCGGAGAATCATCGACATGAAAATAAAGAAAAATCGAATACATAAACTTTTGATTTTATTGCTTCTGCCCATGATGATTGTCGGCTGTTACAGAGGGAGGCCTTCCAAAAAACCGCCCATTCACTTGGTACCCGACATGGATACACAACCAAAATACAAAGCACAGGCAAAAAGTGATTTTTTCGCTGATGGAAAAACGATGAGGAGTACGGTCCCGGGAACAATCCCGCAAGGATACCTGCATGAAAATGTTGTCTATTACAGTGGGAAAAATGAGTCCGGACAATTTGTACGAAAATCACCGGTCGATGTGACCCTGCCGATACTTGAAAGAGGCCAGGCAAGGTTTAATATCTATTGTGCTCCCTGCCACAGCCGCGTCGGTGATGGCCAGGGAATTATCATAAAGCATGGTTTCATGCCTCCGCCCAGCTTTCATATCGATAGATTAAGAAAGGTTCAGGACGGCTATATTTTCGATGTGATTACCAATGGTGTGCGGAATATGCCGTCCTATGGCGCCCAGATTCCTGTAAAAGATCGCTGGGCAATCGTCAATTATGTGCGCGCCTTGCAGCGTTCGCAAAATGCAACCGTTAAAGACGTTCCTGAAGAATTGAGAAACAGCCTTAAATAAAGAATATTCTTATGAAAATGAATGAAGAAAATTTTCGAATCACAGGTGCAGAAAATATCGCCAAGATTGCCCTCTTTTTGGGCGCAATCGGTTTGTTGCTAAGCGTTATAGGCTATTTCGTAAGTTCCGAGCAATTTTTTCACTCGTATCTTGTTGCTCTTATTTTCTGGGTATCTATCGCAGTGGGTGGACTGTTCCTTACCATGTTGCACCATATCACCGGAGCAACATGGAGTGTTGTTATCAGACGGTTTTACGAAAACATCCTGTCCGTATTGCCTTATTTGTTTGTTCTCTTTATTCCGGTTCTTTTTGGCATTCACAATCTTTACCACTGGTCTCATAAAGATGTTGTTACCGCCGATCCGATGTTGCTGAGAAAATCCGGATACCTTAACAGCGGATTTTTTGCTGTCCGAACAATCCTTTATTTTGTTATCTGGGTTCTACTTGGACGAACGCTTTACAACGAATCCATCAGGCAAGACAGAGCGGGAAAAGCTGTCCCACTTTTAAAAGCTAAAAAATTGAGCGCGCCCGGGGTCATCCTTTATGCCTTAACCTTTACGTTTGCCTCATTTGACTGGCTTATGTCTTTGGATGCGCACTGGTATTCAACCATTTTTGGCGTTTATGTTTTCGGTGGAAGTACTTTGGCTGTGCTTAGTTTCAGCACGTTCATGCTGCTTTTGCTGAGAAATAACGGCGTCCTGGATAAAGTAGTAACTGTTGAGCATTATCATGATTTGGGGAAGCTTCTTTTCACATTTTGCATCTTTTGGGCTTATATTGCTTTTTCGCAGTATTTCTTAATATGGTATGCTAATATACCAGAGGAAACGATTTGGTTTCAACATCGATGGATCGGTAGTTGGAAGATTATTAGCCTTGTCATTGCATTTGGACTTTTTGCTATTCCCTTTTTTACTTTGATGATTCGTTCTAATAAAAGAAATTTTGCAGTGCTCAGCGCAATGAGTCTTTGGATATTGCTTATGCACTGGTTTGACATTTACTGGATGGTTATGCCGGATTTGCACCATGAAGGAGCTCATTTTAGTTGGATGGATGTTTCAACTTTTCTCGGCGTTGGCGGTATTTTTATGTGGGCCTTTTGGAAAAAACTTATCTCCAACCCACTCGTTCCAGTAAACGATCCTTACCTGCAAAAATCAATTGCAATCAAAAATTATTAGGGTCTTGTGATGGATGAAAAACCTTTAAATGCTCCCGATAAAACCAATTCAGGTTATGAAAAATCTGATGTTAGTTCAACAAAGCTTTTCATTGCAGCTTTTGTCATTCTTTTCTTAATTGTTATTCTGGTGATTTTTGTTAACGATATGTTTGTAGCATCAAAAGATAAGCTGGTCGAGGATATTGTTTTGAGCAAGCCTTCTGCTGAGCTGCGTGAGCTGCATGCTCGGGAAGAAAAAGTTTTACAAAATTATAAAATCCTGGATGCTGATCACGGCGTCATACAAATACCGATAGACCGGGCAATGGGGCTACTTGCAGATGAAGCGTTCCGGGAAAAATTGAAATTAAAAAGAAAGTAAATTGAAAAATACAATTACAAATATTTTTACAAGAGGATTTGTCCTTATTTTCATCTTGCTTTATGCTGCAGCTGCAAACGCTCAGGTTGCGAATTACAATCCGCAGGAATTACGCAAAATTGATATTGTTGAACATCTTGGACGAAAAATTCCTCTGGATTTGACGTTTACAAATGATAAAGGCGAAACGCTTCCGCTAAGCGAGTATTTTAACAAAGGCAAGCCTGTCATTATTGTGCTTGCCTATTATGATTGTCCTATGCTTTGCACATTAGTGTTGAATGGACTGGCAGACGCAGCGAAAGCGATACCGTTTCTTCCCGGAAAAGATTATACAATTTTAACCATTAGCATCGATCCAACAGAGACCGCTAAATTAGCAGCTTCTAAAAAAAAGAACTATATCGAAAATATTGGCAAACCGGGCATTGATGATGGCTGGATGTTTTTTGTTGGCAAAGAAAGTCAGTCAAAAAAACTCGCAGATGCTCTTGGCTTCAAGTATTACTACATTCCAGAGAAAAAACAGTATGCACATCCTGCCGTGTTGCATGTTTTAACTCAAGATGGCCGCATATCGCGTTATTTGTACGGCATTCAGTACAAACCAAACGATCTGAGATTAAGTTTGTTGGAAGCTAGTCGGGGAAAAATAGGTAATACAATTGACAGACTTTTGCTTTATTGTTATCATTATGATCCGGATGCCAAAGGGTATTCGTTGTTTGCCGGAAACGTTATGCGGATTGGGGGATTGGCTACAGTCGGAATTCTGGTCATTTTTCTGGGTGGGCTCTGGATGACAGGAAGACGTAAAAAAAATACTGCCTCAGCAAATGAAAAAAAGAGGAATTTGTAGCTTTATGCCACCCGATACAACAGGAACGCTTTTTCTCCCGCCGCAAGGTTCAACGATTTCCGGAAGCGTTGATTCACTCTTTCATTTTATACTTGTCACTTCTACTATCTTCTTTTTAATCATTGTCCTTGGAGCGCTCTATTTTGTTTTACGTTATCGAAAAAGAGCAAATACCGCAGTCCAACTCACATCAGGCCCAACGCATAGCACTAAACTCGAACTTTTATGGACGATCATACCGACGATTCTTGTTTTTATCGTATTTCTTTGGGGATTTAAAACTTATCTCAGAATGCATGTCGTCCCTGGCGATGCATTGAAGATAAAAGTAACGGCACAAAAGTGGTTCTGGTCATTTGATTATACAAAGTCAGGCGCAAAAAGTTTGAATGAACTGGTCGTCCCAGTTGGCAAGCCGGTGGAACTGACGATGTCTTCTACAGATGTTATTCACAGCTTTTACGTTCCCGGCTTTCGCATAAAAATGGATGTGCTGCCGAACCGGTATACAGTTACATGGTTTGAAGCGACCAACGCAGGCGTTTATGATCTTTTTTGCGCTGAATATTGTGGTACAGGGCATTCGGAAATGATTGGTAAAGTTCGCGCAGTTGGGGAAAGAGAATTTAGCCAATGGTTGGAAGCAAGTTCATCCAGCGGAGAAGGAATGCCATTAGCGGACTATGGCGCAAAACTTTATTCTTCAAAAGCCTGCGTAACCTGCCACACGATTGATGGAACTGTCAAAGTTGGCCCAAGTTTCAAAGGCTTGTTTGGCACACAGCAGGTCATGGTAGATGGCAAAAGAGTTTTGGTTGACGAGAATTATCTCAGAGAATCCATTCTCAATCCCATGGCCAAAGTTGTAGCGGGTTTTCAGCCAGTTATGCCTTCATTTCAGGGTTTATTAAATGATAAAGATATTGATGCGCTAGTTGAATATATAAAATCGCTGCAGGAATAAGAAAGGTTTTCTGAATGAGTAGCAATCTATCAGATAATTATTTGCATAATCCTAAAGGATGGAAATCGTGGCTGTTCACGCTTGATCATAAGCGTATCGGCTTGATGTATCTCATCGCTATCATGTTTTTCTTTTTTATCGGCGGTGTTTTCGCAATCCTGATTCGCCTGGAATTGCTTACGCCGGGCAAGACGATTATGAGCGCTCACCATTACAACCAGGCATTTACCTTACACGGCGCGATTATGATTTTTCTGTTTATCATACCCGCAATTCCGGCTGCTCTGGGTAATTTTGTGCTGCCGCTTATGCTGGGTGCCAAAGATGTTGCCTTTCCCCGGCTCAATCTGGCCTCTTTCTACATTTATGTTTTCGGCGCATTATTCGCCGTATATTCTATCCTGCGCGGAGCCGTTGACACGGGGTGGACATTTTACACACCGTACAGCACAAGCACCCAGGGATCGGTTGTGGCGATGACGCTGGGTGTTTTCATTCTTGGTTTTTCCTCTATTTTTACCGGTCTTAATTTTATTGTAACGATTCACAAACTCCGCGCTCCGGGAATGAAATGGTTCAATCAACCGCTGTTTGTTTGGGGAATTTATGCAACAGCCATTATTCAGGTGCTCGCCACTCCGGTTCTTGGTATCACGCTTGTTTTGTTGATTCTTGAGCGTGTTTTTGCCATAGGCATTTTTGATCCGGCGATGGGTGGCGATCCTGTGCTCTATCAACATTTTTTCTGGTTTTATTCGCATCCGGCCGTTTATATTATGATTCTGCCGGGAATGGGGATTATCAGCGAAACGATTACGGTATTCTCGCGAAAAAAGATTTTCGGCTATAACGCGATCGCCTTTTCCAGTATTGCTATTGCGTTTCTCAGCTTTCTGGTTTGGGGGCACCACATGTTTACCAGCGGTCAGTCCGAAATAGCGGCAACAATTTTTTCTTCTTTGACTTTTCTCGTCGGTATTCCGTCAGGAATTAAAATGTTTAACTGGCTGGCAACGATGTACAAAGGACAAATCACACTGGAAGCGCCAATGCTTTACACACTATCATTTCTATTCCTTTTCTCAATTGGTGGCCTTACCGGAATATTCCTTGGTGCTCTTGCACTGGATGTCCATTTACATGATACCTATTTTGTTGTCGCCCATTTCCATTATGTTATGGTCGGCGGTACAACCATGGCATTCTTTGCCGGATTGCACTATTGGTGGCCGAAAATATTTGGACGGCTCTACAATGAATTTTGGTCAAAAATTGCCGCCCTTTTGATTTTCATAGGTTTTAATATGACTTTTTTTACCCAATTTATCCTCGGTGCCAGAGGGATGCCGCGAAGATATTACAACTATCTCGACCAATTTCAGCCGTTGCACGCTTTTTCATCCGTTGGTTCCTGGGTAATGGCTGCTGGATTCATTATCATGGGAATTTATTTTATTCACTCTATTTTTAGAGGGAAAAAAGCCGGACCCAATCC
>Ga0114931_10007499_pt1 | contig 13328 bp, 10 predicted proteins | sample 2SBtaG_FD_89579 | JGI IMG/M metagenome (GOLD analysis project Ga0114931, IMG submission 89579) | Deep subsurface microbial communities from Kolumbo volcano to uncover new lineages of life (NeLLi) - 2SBTROV14_V59a metaG | ecosystem: Environmental > Aquatic > Marine > Volcanic | place: Kolumbo... | reverse complement strand
CTTTCCAGGAGCCATGCAACGGCCACCCCCAGGGTCGTGGCGCCAGGAAAACTCCGTTTGTTCCTGGGAAAACACGGTGGAGACCTGGAGAGACGCCTTCCTGGGCGCCAGCGTGGATTACGGAAAAAGTTTCAAATACATCGTCATCCGCACGGTTCCCCTCATGCTGCTGGCGGGATTTCTCGGCGCTCTGCTCAGTCATCTGTGGAGCTTTGAGAAGTTAATTGGCGTTCCCGTGAACCTGTACAATCTCGCCCTCATCTCTTTCATGGGCACGTTTTTGCCGCTTCCCATCGCTTTCGACATCATGCTTTCGCAGGCGATGATGATGTCTGGCTTCCCCGCCGGGTTCGTGATGACGATGCTGTTCACGCTGGGAACGTTCAGCATTTACTCGGCATTGATCGTCACTCAGACTTTTTCTTTGAGACTGGCGGTGCAACTTTTCCTCATCGTTTTTGGGCTTGGGATTGGCCTGGGATACGCGGCAAACTTTGTTTCCGGCACCAAATACGTTGAGTGGCTGGAACAATACGATTCGGTCATGAACGCCCCGGTGGACAACAGAAATGCAGAAACCTCCTCCATTACCCCGAAGCAATTCGTCCCTTCCACCTACCCCACCGTTTCGCCTGCCGCGCAACCGTTTTTTAAAAATGACGAAATCACCATCGAATTTTCTTCGCACAATGCCAGAAACCCAAATGACGATAAACCGTTCACTAAAATCCTGGGACCTGAGATAGGAATCACCTACACCAACACGTTGACGCCGCAAATATTTTTTGACCCGTTCTTCTTCGGACGGGGAATCGCGTCCGGCGATTTCAACGGCGACGGCTGGACCGACATCGCCGTGGCGACGGACAACGGGTTCGAGCTGTATCAAAACATCAATGGAAAAATGTTTCAAGAGATCCGCTGGCCGTATGAAGAAATCCAGGGCAAGCAGGCCATCAACGTCGCTCTCGTCGATATGAACAACGATGGGCTATTGGATGTCGTCATCACAACCTTCGACACTGGAAATTTTCTATTCCTCAACCCTGAAACCGCGGGGAAAAGAGGCAAAGTCATTCCTCTCCCTAAAAACCACGGTCTTTTGACCAACGCCATCGCCTTTGGCGACCTTAACCGGGACGGGTTTCCAGATATGGTCAACGGCAACTACCATCTCGGCGTTTTGACCCGGAAGCCGATAAACACTTCCATCGATCAGCTGATACTGAACCGCAACCTGGAGTTTGAAGTCAGCGATTTACCGGGAATTCCCGGCCAAACCCAGACAGCATTGATCTCCGACATCGACGGCGACGAACTCGCCGACCTCGCCATCGGCAACGATTATCTGGTTTCCGACACGTTTTACACGGGGACGCTGCAAGGAACTTTGAAAAAGGTAAAAGCAGGCGACAACCTCATTCCGGTAACGACGGAAAACACCATGAGTTTCGACACCGGCGATATCAATAACGACCTGATCGCGGACCTTTATCTGGCCAATATTGGTTTCACCAAGGGGATCGACGTCGTCTCCAACATCTTTGGCCGGGACATGAAAGAGGCCGGGCAGGAATTTTGCGCATCGGGCGAAAGCGTTCTCAGCAAGAAGCGATGTCAGGACATGGTCCATCTGGTGACCCTGCTGAACCCGGAGAAGCAGGACATATCGGAAAGATGCACCTCGCTTGCCGAGGCTGAGGCCGTCAGAGATTGCATGGTGACGCGCATGGCTCTGCTGGCGGCGAATCGCAACGACGCCTCGCTGTGCGACAAAATTTCCAAGGGCCACAAGATGGGACAGAATTTATGCAGAAAATATTTTCAGCCGCACCCCGTCGAGGCGGACGCACAGGAAGAAATCCCGCAACGGGCGCTTCTCAACATCCTGCTTGAAGGAAACGGGAGACAATCTTTCGACGATATTTCCGAAGCTTCCCAGGTCACCACCGCCGAATGGAGCTGGAACGCAAAATTCGCCGATCTCGATAACGACGAATGGCAGGATCTTTATGTAGTCAACGGCGTCTTGATCACCCAGGAATTCGCCACCAACAACTTTTTTCACAACCGGCAGGGAAAAACCTTCCAGGCCGCCGAGGAGGAATTCGGCCTTCACGACCGCGATCACAGTTCGTCCTACACCTATATCGACATCGACAACGACGGCGATCTCGACATCATCGGCAACACCCAGTACGGCCCGTTCAAGGTGTATATCAACAACGACACAAAAGGCAACAGCATCACCTTCAAACTAAAGGATGAAAAAGGCAACCGCCATTGCATCGCCTGCAAGATCGTCATCCATTACGGCCCTGACGGGAAACGGCATCAGATGCGCGAGATAAAAGCCAGCGGCGGCTTTCATTCCTTCGACGCCCCCAGCGTCCACTTTGGTTTGGGGCTCTATGAGACGATCGGCAAAGTTGAAATTCACTGGTCAACCGGGGAGACGACTTCCATCGACCACCCTTTCCCCGCCAACCGGGAATACCGGATTGGGAGAAAAAACTGAGGCAATGAACGACCCCGCCGCAAGCGGAAGGATTTTTACTGAAACGCCGTAGCAAGCTATGAGGTATGGAACCCACTGGTAGGAATCAGGAAGGGTTGTTATGGATTCTGTTCAAACCGGCGGTCGTTGACGGGGTCATTTCTGTTTTTTTCATCGATCCACGAATTAACGACCAACCAGAAAGTTCGCACAAACCAATTGGTCTTTTTCTCTGGAGCTTTTGTTGCCTTCATATTTCGAGGAGCGGAAAGATCCAGGGGTTTCTTTTCCGGAGGTTGATTTTTGCCGTCCTCAATATCCTGCAAATTCATCAAAGGACGGGATGGCGGGTTTTCCCGATTTGCATCGCTAGCAACATCGACCTCCGATTTTGGAAATATGGGTTCAGACGAAGGGATCGCCTTCGATTGGGAATCATCCGGGAAAAAGGCGCCACTGAAAAGCAGGGGGATGAAAATAACCGCTATTCTGGAATATCTTTCCATTTCAATTGGCCGGATAAAAATAGATAATGAACTCCAACACCCCTTAACTATATTGAAGGAATCAGGAAAATACCAACTCGATTATCCAATCCCGGTGCATACATGGCCACAAAAATAGTGTCCCTGACTTGCAGTCAATGCGATGCGCCCATCGGCCAATACCGAAAGCAGGGTTCCGGCGCTCTCATCCGTTTGATCATCGACCGGATTCAGGGACCTCCTTCTCTGGTAAAATCAAAACAGGTCACAAGCAAGTCGGAATTGCCGCCATTGGTCTGTCTCCAATGCGGGGTCTTGATCGGCATCCCAATGGTTCATGAGAAGAAGTCGCTGGCCTTTCGGCTGGTGAAAGGGTCTTTTCGCAGGAAAATAAATTAATGTAAAACATTAATTAAATATATCTATCCATCTAATTTAAATTTGTTTATGGCAATTATTTTAAAGCAGTACTTTATGGTAAAAAAGCCGATTCTAAAATTCCCGTCTTGTCTAAAGGCGATAAAAATAAGCTGTTTTGTTTTGATCCTACTGGTTCTGCCTGGCTGTGGCGAAGCTCATCGTTTTGAAGATTTCACGTTCACTGGCTCCGAAGGCAAGACCGGGGAAACCTTTTACCGGGACTCCAAGGCTTGCGAGGCGGAGAAAAACAAGCACAGCAACAAGATCCAGGGCCGGGAATTCGGGTTCAAAGGTCAGAATGTCGGCTACTTTGGTTGCATGAAATTGAAGGGCTGGGAGAGAAAAGAGCCCCGTCTTTACTGAGAGGGCGTTGAAACGGATTGCGCGCACCGGAACCCGACATAATGGAAACGATGGATGGGCAGACTGGGAATTCTTTTTGAGGACTGAAGACTGATGGCGGAATTGCGCCAGGAACCTCCGCGCACCACCTTGCCACGGCTTTCATGGTCGCTTGACGTCCACTCCCAGACGTTGCCCGACATATCGTAAAGCCCATACCTGTTGGGTTTCTTTTGACCCACCGGGTGGGTTTGCTTGCCGGAATTGCCCTTGTACCAGGCAAAGCGACCGTCCATTTGCCCGCCCCAATAATACCTGGCTGTCGATCCTCCTTTAGCGGCCTTTTCCCATTCCCATTCGGTGGGAAGACGTTTGCCCACTTGTTTGCAGTAATCCCGCGCCTCAAACCAGTTGATCTTCTCCACCGGCCGGTCCTTGCCTTTAAAGAATGAAGTATTCGTCTTCATCACCCGCTCAAAATCCTTCTGAGTCACCTCGAATTGATCCATGAAAAATGCATCCAAGTATGCGATTTTATTGGACTCTGGTTTACCTTAGATGAATTTTCCGGCAGGAATCAAGCGCATGGATGAAGGAGGGTCCTGAGGCAGGGAAGCCACCTGCATCGGTAGTACAATCAGGATTATTACCAGGGCAAGGGGGGAGAATCCTCCCTCTGGATGCGTTTTTAAAGAGTCCCAAAAGTCAGGTGTCCAAAGGGGTTGCCAGAATTAAGCCGGACCGGAGTCTTTCCTTTTTCGCATCTCCTGGCTTAATGCTTCCGCCAGATCTTCCATCTCGCGTTTGGAAAATTTTAGATTGAAGCTCAGGAAGTTATCCGCTGAGTTTTTCATGTAGCGCAGTATTTCCACATATTTTCCAAATCCACCGGACAGTTTCTCCAGCACGTCAGACATTCCGGACCGCCCGCCCTTCACTGCCTTCAAACTGCTGGCGGCGCAGAAATAATAGTTTTCGCCTTTATCGAAATAGGCCTCTCCCAGAAGGTTGGTATCGGGATTGAACAACCCAAGGTTCAAAAGGAGGAAATCCGCATTGATTTTATAGAGAAAGTATTTCTTGAATTTTTCTTCGAGGGAATCGGCGATTTGCCCTGCATCGGCGTCGATACCGACCGTGTACCGGTTGGCAAACGCCAGGGATTTCGGGTTGGCCAAATCCGCCAGCGTGAGGGTGATGTAGTGGTTCACATCCTCATCGTATTTCATCTCATTGGCCTTGACTTCTTTCCAGTTTCGATCCCGCCATGCCTCATCCCGGCCTTCATCAAAAATGAGGTCGAACCCTTCATTGGATTCTTTCCCACTGTTGATTCTGCTCTTCAGAAACTGGTCGGAAAAAAAAGACTCCGTTGTATCGATCTTACCGGTATCAAGATGCGTGAAATGAACTGGCATGACAACCTCCAAAAAGTTGGCAAGGAATCGCGATGCACAGTTAACAGGATACCAATAATTTTATATTTTTCAAACACTTCCGTTTAACCTGGAGCCTGCATCAAGCAACCGAACCAAGTTCTAAACAAATATAGCAATAGTTATAAAGAGTTGATAGAACACCGATTATGCGCCCATACGCACTGCATACACCGATATTGGCGACATATTGAGATAAAATCTTCCCGAATGATCCAACCAGAAATTCCTTCACAAGTCATATGCGCCTATCATGCGTCCTGGAATCCTGTCGATAATAATCCGGGAATTCAGCAATATCCACTCCCTTCTTTTCCGATAATCCGATTCGATCCAGGGATCGATATTGCCTCAATACCCGCTCCCGGAGAAAAACAATACTTTGAGTTTGAGGGTCTGAAAAATACCGTTCAACCATTTCCCCCCCTTTATTTTCATTTGGTATAATAATGAGAAATTTTACCGAATAGAAAATCTCATCGACAGCTTATGGCCATCAAACGAACCGTATCGATCTTGTGCCTTTTCCTAGTCCTGACCACAGGGCATGGGGTGCATTCCTCCGTACCTGAACCGGCGTCAATTGAGGACCGGCTGGCATCCGTTTTAACTCTGAACGAAAAGGAGATCGATCTTGCGGAAACTCTCCTCCTCATTTCCAGGGACCGCGACCCCACGCTCGACCTGACTCCGTTGCGTGCGGAATTGGACCGGCTGACCCGGTCTGCCCGGGACCAATTGCGGGAAACGTCCTCTCCTGAGGAAATTGTCTCAGCGCTTAGAAAAACCATCCACCGGGAAGGAGGCTACCGTTACACCGACCGGGTCGATGCCCGGGGAATCCCGCTGAACCCCTCAGAGCTTTTTCTGCATGGAATGCTCGCCAGTAAACGGGGTTATTGCATGAATCTCTCCCTGCTGTATCTCATCATTGGCGACCGGCTGAATCTTCCTCTTTATGGAGTTCCGATGCCCAATCACTTTTTTGTGCGCTACGTTTCCGGAAACTCGCACATCAATATCGAGGCGACCGAACGGGGGGCGAGGTATCCAGACAACTTTTACCGACGACGATTTGGGGTGCCCGCCAACGCCACGGGGACGTTTTTCATGCAAAATCTTGGGAAAAAGGCCACGATTGGAGCTTATTTTTCCAACATTGGCATGGTTTACTACAAAGAAAATCAACCCGAAAAAGCTATTTTTTATCTGGATCTGTCGGCCAAAATCAATCCCCGGTCGATTGAAGCCCACAACAATCTGGGCAACATCTATTCCGAAACGCGCCAGATTGAAAAAGCCATCCGCCAATACCGGCAGGCGCTAAAAGCCAACCCCGGCAATCTATCCACCCTTTACAATCTGGGGCTGGCCTATGATCAATCCGGGCAGACGGACAAAGCCATCGAGTCTTTTTTACAGACGGTTCAAATCGACCCCTCGTTCGCCCCGGGCCACCGGAGTCTGGCGAAACTGTTCCTGAAGAAAAGACAATACTACCGCGCTTTGTTACATTTAAAGCTCCTGGCGCAAATGGACCCCGGGAATTTTCACACCCGGATATCCATCGGAACGGTTTATTTACGCATGGGTCAACATGAACTGGCCCTAGAGACATTCAAAAGATTGCGGGCAAGATATCCCGGCAGGGTGGAGGTGTTGGAGCCTATGGCGGAAACCTTTTACCGGATGGAAAATTTCGACAAGGCCGTCGAGCTTTACCGTTACCTCATCGAGCATCATCCCGACAGGCTCAAACCCTATATCCAATTGGGGTGGACGTATTACCGCAAAGGGGAAACCGGCATGGCCGCGGCCTGGACCCAACGCGGCCTCAAACAAGGCCGGGGGCCGGAAAATCTGGTCACGCTGGCGCAAATGAACCTGGGTTTTTACGCCCTGCTGAACCGCACGTTTCCCGAGGCCAGGGCATGGTATCTGCAAGCGCTCAAAGGGAAAGACCCCAGCGTGGTGAATGGCATGGTCGGTGATATCAAAGAGGCCGCCCGGCGGTTTCCCAACCGTTCGGAGCTGGAATTTTTTGTCGGCTGGATATTTTTCACAGCCGGACAAAAGGAAAACGCCACGGCAGCCCTTAAGCATTATCTGGAGAAACACGGCTCCGATCAATTTGCGGAAGAAGCGCGGTCTCTCTTGCAAAGCCTGACCTTTAAAAAAGCGGTTTTCGCGTTCAAAACGGTTGTGGCGGAGACAAATCCAGAGAAAAAAGACATCCCAAAAAACATGGCGCTGATTCCCTCCGGTTTTTTTGTCATGGGTTCCAATCAGAACGGGCTCGATGAAAAACCCGAGCATGAGGTGTTTGTAGACGCGTTTTTGATGGACAGGTATGAAGTTTCCGCCCAGGAATATGCCGAATTTTTAAACGCCGTCAATAATGTAAAGGGCTATTACCTCGACAACAAATACGGCCTGCTGTTTTTCGATGGCCGCTTCCATGCCCGGCCCGGTTTGGGGTCCCTCCCCATCAACAACGTGAACTGGAAAGGCGCTACCGCTTACTGCCGCTGGAAGGGCAAACGGCTTCCGACCGAAGCGGAATGGGAAAAAGCGGCCCGGGGCACGGACAAACGCATCTTCCCCTGGGGGGGTTCCCGCCCGACGCCCGAACGCGCCCGCTACTTCCAGACCTGGACGGATACGATAAAACACAAGGTGATGGTTCCCGTGAATGCCCTGCCAGAAGGGAAAAGCCCTTTTGGACTACACAACATGGCGGGAAACGTAAAAGAATGGGTGGACGACTGGTATGATCGGGAGTACTATGCGGAATCATCCGAATACGTCAATCCCAAAGGTCCCGTCGGCGGGGAATTCAAGGTCATCAGGGGCGGTTCCTGGAGGGATTTGGGAGGCTTTATTTATTCCTCTTTCCGAAACAACAGTTCTTCGGAAACCCGAATGGATGATTACGGATTTCGTTGCGCCAAAAGCGTCAGCGAACAGAAATCCACAAAAAAAGTGACTCGGTGGCAGGGAAAGCCGCTTAAATGAACGGCCCCGCCGCAAGCGGACTTAGGACTCCGGCAAGGATTATCATTTAAAAGCCGTAGCAAGCTACGGGGTATGAAACCCACTGGTGGGAATGTGAAAAACAACCCTTCAACCCAACGCATCCGAAAGGCTTATAAATTGTGATTGGCGCCATAGAAATCCTTATCATTGCCGTCATCTTCGGTATCATTTACGGACGCGACGCGATCGACAAGACCTACAAAAAGCATCCCGACGAAGGCATGATGGAAAGCCTGGCTGAAGACGTCAAGGAATATTACGAAACGGACCCGAAGCGCCTGGTAAAAATGGCGGTTTTTGCGGTTTCCGTTGTTGGTTTTTTCTGCATCGCCGCCTACTGGCTCATCACCCGAACGGACTTTTTGCAAATGATCGGATTGGATCAATAACTGAATCCGTTCGTCCTGACATGAATGTAGGGGTCCCCGCCTTTAAGCAATTTGCCGTTGACGATTTCCCCTATATAGAGCACATGATCCCCTGAGAAAACGGAATTGACCACTTCGCATTCCAGATACGAAACCGCGTCGCTCAAAATCCGGATTCCCTGAAGCCCCTTCCTTGTTTTGATTCCCTTAAAAATATCTTCTTCGGGAGGTTTGCTGAAATGCTTTAAAAGGCCATTGGTTTCCTTACCCAGAACATTAACGATGAACGCGTTCGATCCTTCCACCAGCAGACGGGCAGGCCGAACAGTGCCGAGAGCAATGGTTACTGCAGGGGGTTCAAAGGAGCACTGGTTGACCCAACTGGCGAGAACCGCGTCTTCCTTATCCCCGCACTTCGCCGTAATCACAAACAGGCCGCTGGCAACACGCCCCAGAGCTTTTCCCATCTGGCTTTTATTTTTCACTTTATTCTCCTTCAACAAATTTTTAAACTCCGATTATAAAGTATATCTTCACAAAAAAAGAAGGACCGGGACCCCTCATGAATGCTCTAAAAATCGCCCTTTTTGATTTGAAATACATCCGGTTTCCCAGGGTTTTGCATATAGGATAATTTCAGAACAATGTCCGGATTGGCCTGTCCAGCGGCTTTTTTCGGGTTGTCCAGAAGCAAAAGCACCATTCGCCCCAATTTATCCGACCCGCGAAAAACAATGACAGCGTCTTTTCCCAAAGGCGCGTTCATCAACAATCCTTCCGGCATGAAATGTTGCTTTGAAAAATACTTTCTCAACTGGTTCGCCAGACTCACGACCGCAGTGGCGTCGGGCTTTGCCATCACCGGCTTGCCCCAAACCACATTGACCTGAATCAGCCGCTTGGATTTGTAGCCCAACACATAATAAACCCTGCCGGGACCACTTTCTGGAAGAAGATTCTGCACGGTGATGCCAAGATTGACGGTTTTTTCGAGGGGATGGACCTGGCGTTCCACATTCTTTTTAGAAATGCGAAAATCCTTATAAATCGCCTTGAACACTTCTTTTTCTTTCATGCCGAAACGAGCCGACCGAAACCCCTCCACCCTGGCTTCATTTTTTAAAGAATCTTTCGGGGTTTTCTTTTTTCCCGGCTTCGCTCCCGCCGCAACTACCTCACCTGCAAATAATAATGAAGCTATCAATAAAATCAAAGCCAGCCTTTTGCCGATTGAAATTTTTTTCACTTTGATTCTATTCAATACAACAACCTCAAGCCAGCCAGAATTCGATTGCACGTTTGCGCTGGGTCCCGCATCACGCCGGCCATTTTCCGGGAATGGGTTCACGGCATTCGGGACAGGCCCCGGATATCAGCCGATTGGCAACAACCCGAAATCCCTGCCGCTCGATGATCGTCTCACTGCATTTCGGGCAAAAGGTGCTTTCCGTGTTTTCCACCTGGCCCGCACGATTGCCGGAATAAACAAATTTCAACCCGCAATCCATTCCACGTTGTCTTGCCCTGAGCAGGGTTTGCGCCGGAGTCGCTCCCTTATCCGTCATCTTGTAAGTCGGGAAAAACCCCGTCACGTGCCAGGGAATGTCCACCGATACCGAAGCGATGAATTCGGCCATCCCGCTCAACTCTGCATCCGAATCATTGTAACCGGGAACCACCAGAGTCACGATTTCCGTCCAGAAACCCATCGCGTGGACCTGGCGAATCGTCTCCAGCACCGCATCGAGATTGCCGCCCAGACGCCGGTAGTTTTTAGCGGAAAAGGATTTCAGGTCGATCTTGAACAGGTCGAGCCAGGGATGCAGATATTCCAGAACCTCCGGCGTCCCGTGCCCGTTGGACACATAACCCGTTAGCAGTCCGCGTTTCTTCGCCTCACGAAAAATCTCGACCGCCCATTCGCTGGTGATCAACGGTTCGTTATAAGTGGAAATCACGCTTTTGGAGTCCTGTTCTTCCGCCAGGTCGCAAATCTCGTCCGCGGTGATCGAGGAAAAATTCAGAGTCGAGGCGTCGTCTCTAAGCGCCTGCGAAGTGAACCAGTTCTGGCAATAGGAACAATGAAAATCGCATCCCAGCATGCCAAAACTCATGGCCAGACTGCCGGGCAGGACGTGAAAAAACGGTTTCTTCTCGATGGGATCGTTTAGCACGCCCGCCGCGTAATGAAACGGAACGCGGAGCACGCCATTTTCATTGAATCGGACCTTGCAGACGCCTCTTTGACCGGGGCGCAATTTGCATCGGTGGCCGCAGGCGGTGCAGATCAGAACATCGCCGGGAAGTTTCTGGACCAGCTCGCCCGGACGGGTCGATCGGTCGAGTTCGGTTTGAACCGTGGCTGGAGCCATGATCCGGTCCTGTGTTGAAGGTTCTATAGGAAGGACCCTCGCTGGCCGAGATTTATTCCCACCAGTGGGATTTATACTCCGTAGCTTGCTACGGCTTTTAGATGAAGATCCCTGTCGGAGTCCTGAGTCCGCATGAAGCGGGATCGTTTATTCCGTGCTGATGCCTTCGGTCTCTTTATCCAGAGCGCCGATCATCGTATGCCACGCCAGGCTCGCGCATTTGGTTCTCGACGGGTATTCCCGGATTCCCCGGAACAGTTTTAATTTCCCCAGATGATGCTCTGCTTTTTCAGGATCCATTTCCCCCAACACCATTTTATGGAATTCATCGAAAATGACGCGCGACTCTTCCAGGGATTTTCCCTTGAGATAAGCGGTCATCAATGAGGAACTCGCCTTGGAGATGGCGCATCCCGTACCCACAAAGCTGATGTCCCGGATCACTCCCTTTTCTTCATCCACATCCAGATAAACGGTCATATCGTCCCCACACAAGGGATTCACGCCGTGGCAACTATGCGTCGCGTTTTTTATTTCGCGAAAGTTTCTGGGGTTCCGGTTGTGGTCCAGAATGACCTGCTGGTATAACTCGTTGTCGTACGACATGAAACAATTTTTCCTTTCAACCAGTGAAACGCTGGACCAAATGTTCACGTTCTATGAATGTATGGCTGACTGAATCCTGCTTTAAGCCTGCTTATTTGCCCCTTGCAACAAAGATCACGAAAACAGTTTGATGACTTTTTGGATGCTTTCGCCCAAAGCGTCCAGTTCTTCAAATTTATTGTAAAACGACATGGAAGCCCGCGTGGTCGCCGGCACGCCAAAGCGGATCATGGTCGGCTGGGCGCAATGGTGTCCGCCGCGAACCGCGATGCCGTCCTGATCGAGCATGGTTCCCACATCGTGCGGATGGGCGGCGTCCAGAACAAAGGAGATGATGCTGGCTTTTTCCCGGGCGTTGCCGATGATCGTCAGTCCGTCGATTCCCTGCAACAACTGGGTCCCGTAGTTCAAGAGGCTCTTTTCGTATTCAAAGATGTTGTCCATGCCGACTGCGGTGATGAAATCGATCGCGGTTCCAAGACCGATCACCTGGGTGATGGGCGGCGTTCCCGCTTCAAAACGGGCGGGCGGTTTGGCATAAGCGGTCTTTTCCAGGGTGACTTGCAGGATCATGTCGCCGCCGGTCACATAGGGGCCCATCGACTCCCACAGTTCCATTTTTCCGTACAAGCCGCCGACGCCGCTGGGTGCATACATCTTGTGCCCGGAGAACGTATAAAAATCGCAATCCAGATCCTTCACGTCGACTTTCATGTGTGAAGAACTCTGCGCTCCATCGATCAGGACTTTGGCCCCCACCGCATGCGCTTTCCCGATAATTTCCTTCACCGGGTTGAGGGTGCCCAGGGCGTTGGAAACGTGGTTCACCGCCACGAGTTTCGTTTTCGGATTCAGCAGTTTCTCGTATTCAGCCATGACCAGTTCGCCGTCGTCGTTGACGGGAATGACCCTGAGTTTCGCCCCTTTTTCCTCGCACAACACCTGCCAGGGCACGGTGTTGGCGTGATGCTCGATATTGGAGATGACGATCTCATCGCCCGTCTGGACAAATTTTCTTCCAAAACTGTAGGCCACCAGATTGATCGCCTGCGTGGTGCCGCTGGTGAACACGATTTCCTTGCGGTCGGGGGCGCCAAAAAAATCGGCCACCTTTTGCCGGGCCTCTTCATAAAGCCAGGTCGCATGTTCGCTCAATTTGTAGGCGCCCCGGCGCACGGTTCCGTATTCCTCGGAATCGAATTTTCGCACCCGCTCGATGACGCAGTGCGGTTTGTGCGTGGTCGCGCCGTTGTCGAGATAGATAAGCGGTTTGCCATTGATCGTTTGAGATAAAATCGGAAACTCTTTCCGTATCTTTTCAACATCAATGGAGGGTTTGTCCGCCATAACAGAATCAGGCATTTCAAGCCTCCAGTTTTTTCAAAAAGGAATTTTCAAGGTCTTTAACAACCTCGGGAAATTCGATGGTCTGAATGATGCTTTGCGCAAAACTCCGTGTCAAAAGCTCCCTCGCCACCTTTTCAGAAAGCCCCCTGGTTTTTAAATAAAACATCTGATTTTCATTGATCTGCCCAATCGTGGCCCCATGCGTGCATTTAACGTCATCGGCGAAGATCATGAGGTTGGGTTTGTTGTCCGCATGGGCGTCATCGGAAAGCATCAGATTGTTGATGAGTTGATCGGAACTTGTCTGCTGAGCGCCCCGATCGACAATGACGGTTCCGTCCATGCTGGACCGGCCCTTGTCGTTGACGATGTTTTTAAATTGCTGATTGCTGGTGCAATGGGGTGCCTCGTGGTGGATG
>Ga0114931_10007498_pt1 | contig 13329 bp, 13 predicted proteins | sample 2SBtaG_FD_89579 | JGI IMG/M metagenome (GOLD analysis project Ga0114931, IMG submission 89579) | Deep subsurface microbial communities from Kolumbo volcano to uncover new lineages of life (NeLLi) - 2SBTROV14_V59a metaG | ecosystem: Environmental > Aquatic > Marine > Volcanic | place: Kolumbo... | reverse complement strand
GGCATCGAGACCGGCTATATGACCACCATCCATTCCTACACCGGCGACCAACCGGTGCTCGACACCCTGCATAAGGACCTGCATCGGGCGCGGGCGGCGGCGATGTCGATGATCCCGACCTCGACCGGGGCGGCGCGCGCGGTCGGCCTGGTCCTGCCCGAGCTCAAGGGCAAGCTCGACGGGGTGGCGATCCGGGTGCCGACGCCCAACGTCTCGATGATCGATCTCACCTTCGTCGCCAAGCGCGACACCAGCGTCGACGAAATCAACGCGGCCATGACCGCGGCCGCGCGGGGGCGGCTCGCTGGCATCCTCGGCACCTCCGACGAGCCGCTGGTCTCGATCGACTTCAATCATAATGCCCATTCCTCGACCCTCGATCTCAACCAGACCGTGGTCATGGAAGGGCGCCTGTGCCGGGTGCTGTCGTGGTACGACAACGAGTGGGGCTTCTCGAACCGCATGGCCGACGTGGCGGCGATCTTGGGCGGGCTCTAAGTCTCGGAAGCGGAACGCTCAACCGGCATGACGACGCGCTTCCGCACGCTTGACGACCTCGACGCGCGCGAAAAGCGGGCGCTGGTCCGGGTCGACATCAACGTCCCCATGCGCGACGGGCGGATCACCGACACGACCCGGATCGAGCGCGTCGCCAGGACCCTGTCCGAGCTTTCCGACGCCGGCGCCCGGGTGGCGGTGATCTCGCATCTCGGCCGGCCCAAGGGGCGGCCGGTGCCGTCGCTGTCGCTCCAGCCCCTGGCCGCGCCGCTATCGCATGAACTCGGCGGTCGCCCGGTGGCCTTCGCCGACGATTGCGTCGGCGCGGCCGCCGAGACGGCGCTGGCGGCGCTGGCGCCGGGCGGGATCGCGCTGTTGGAGAACCTGCGCTTCCACGCCGGCGAGGAGAAGAACGACCCCGCCTTCGCCCAAGCGCTCGCGACCCTGGCCGACGTCTACGTCAACGACGCGTTCTCGGCCGCGCACCGGGCGCACGCCTCGACGGTGGGGGTCGCCCGGCTGCTGCCGGCCTATGCCGGGCGAGCGATGCAGGCGGAGTTGGAGGCGCTCGACGCGGCGCTCGGCAACCCGACCCGGCCGGTCTGGGCGATCGTCGGCGGGGCCAAGGTCTCGACCAAGCTCGCGGTGCTCGACCATCTGCTCGGCCGGGTCGACGGGCTGGTGATCGGCGGCGCCATGGCCAATACTTTCCTCGCCGCGCGCGGGGTGGCGGTCGGTAAGTCGCTCTACGAGCACGACATGGCGGCGACCGCGCGCGATATCATGGGCGCGGCCGAGGCCGCGGGTCGCGCGATTCTTCTACCCGTCGACGCGGTCATCGCGAGCCAATTCGCCGCCGGCGCGCCGCGTCGGACCGTGGCCGTCGACGCCGTGCCCGAGGGCGCCATGATCCTCGACGTCGGTCCCGCCAGCGTGGCCGTGATCGCGGCCCGGATCGAGACCGCCGCCACGGTGGTCTGGAACGGCCCCCTGGGCGCCTTCGAACTCGCGGGCTTCGATGCCGGCACCGTCGCCGTGGCCCGGTCGGTGGCGGCGCGAACCCGGGCCGGAAACCTGGTCAGCGTCGCCGGCGGCGGCGATACGGTGGCCGCCCTGGCCCAGGCCGGTGTGCTCGACGCCTTCAGCTATGTTTCGACCGCCGGCGGCGCCTTCCTCGAATGGCTCGAAGGCAAGGCGTTGCCTGGGATCGCGGCGCTCGCCGCCGGTTCGGGCGCGGCGTCCTGAACAGCGCAAACAGGATCGCCGGATCGACACTGGTTCGGGTTTCGATATTGGGCGGTGTCGGAAAATCTTACAGTTACAATAGCTTGGTATGGTTTCCGGCATGTCTTTGATAACAAGCCCCAAACTCAATTCATCCCCGATCTTGTCCACAGGCCGCAAGCGATGACGCGCCAGAATGCATTCTTTTTCATCGTCTCGCGAAACAAATATAAGTCATTGTATTATAACGACAACAATGAATTTCCCAAAAAATCCTTCCAGGCAGGTGTCGGGGATTTTTACAGTTCCTTAACCCCATCTCCGGCCTCGACGTCTCATTAATCGCCTAATGCGTTGGCGGCAATGCCTTCGTTCCGGGCTGGCGCGGAAATTGCATGGAAGAGAGTTGGAGGATCACCTCGTTCGTGACTGGGGGCGTTCCGCGAGGGTCGTGTCATGGGCGCGGCGGTCGCGGAACACGAAACTGCGCGAACTTCACATGTAGTGACCCGCGCGCCGGCTTTTGGCGGGCTCGCGGTGTCCGGGTTTGGGCATGGTTCGCATATTCCGTCATTACGTTCCGATACCGATCCTGATCCTCGGTCTGATCGAGTTGGTCATTCTCAATATCTCGATCCACGTCGGCATTTATGCCCGCTACATGCTGGCGACCGATTTCACCGATAATCTGATGATGTATTTTCACGAAACCCTGACATTCACTCTTGTGTTGGGTATTTCCATGTTTGCGCTCGGGCTTTATCAGCGAGAGTTCGTGCGTGACTTCAAGATCGTTTATATCCGTCTGGTCACCAGTTTTTCGACCGCCTTCCTGATTTTGTCGTTGGTGTTTTACATCATTCCCGATTTGAAAATCTGGCGCAGCGCGCTGGCAATCGGCATCGTCGTCGCCATCGCCGCTATCCTCGCCACCCGGGTCGTCTTTCTACGCGTGGCTGACCTGTCGCGCTTCAAGCGCCGGGTCCTGGTGATGGGGGTTGGCGCCCGCGCGGCGCGGGTCGCGGCGGTCGAGCGCGATCGAAACCGCGGTTTCACGGTGGTGGGGTTCGTCGCCGCCAACGACGGCGTTTGCCTGATCCCGCCCGAGCGCGTGCTGACCAGCATCACCTCTCTCGCCGCTTTCGCCCGGCGAGAAGGGATCGAGGAAATCGTCATCGCGATCGAGGATTGCCGCGGCAACATGCCGATCGAAGCCCTGCTCGGGTGCAAGCTCGATGGCGTCAAGGTCACGGAATGCGCGTCCTTCCTCGAATGCGAAACCGGCCGGGTCGACGTCGGCTCGCTCAACCCGAGTTGGATGATCTTTTCCGACGGTTTCGAATGCGGCCGCGCCCACCTCGTCGCCAAGCGTCTGGTCGATATCGTCGCCAGCCTCGCGGTATTGGTCTTCACCCTGCCATTGTTGCTGCTGACCGCGATCGCCATCCGGGCCGAAAGTCGGGGGCCGATCTTGTTTCGCCAGAGCCGGGTCGGGCGCGGTGGACGCGCGTTCACGCTCTACAAGTTTCGCAGCATGCGCGTCGATGCCGAGGATGACGGCGTGCCGCGCTGGTCATCGCGCGACGACGATCGCGTCACCTGGGTGGGCGCGATCATCCGCAAGACCAGAATCGACGAAATTCCCCAGGTGATAAACGTCCTCGGGGGTGACATGAGCTTCGTCGGCCCGCGCCCCGAGCGCCCCTACTTCGTCGAGCGCCTGGCGCGGGACATCCCCTATTACGTCGAGCGTCACCGGGTTCGCCCGGGAATCACCGGCTGGGCGCAGATCAACTATCCATACGGGGCGTCGATCGACGACGCCAAACGCAAGCTCGAATACGATTTCTACTACCTCAAGAACATGAGCCCGCTGCTCGACATGATCATCATCGCCCAGACCCTGCGCGTCGTGCTGTGGTCGGATTCGACGGTGCCGCGCGGGCAAGCCATCGCCGTCGAGGACGAGGGGGCTAGGAGGCATGGGTCGGTCGCCTGATCGCGAACCTTGCGGGGCTTAGGCGCGACCATCGCCGGGCGCGAGCGCCTGTCCACGCCGCAGAATCGCTTCCGCCGCCGCCGTGTAGCGGCCGTCCGCTTCATGCAAGACCAGGCCCGGCGTTAGCGTGAGCGGCCCGGATCGCCCCTTGATCGCCCGAACGATGACCCGCTTGGCCGGTCGCCGGCCACCGCTGTCGGGCCATAACGGGATGACCACGATACGCCCGGCCGCCTTGGCGAGCCGGGCCAGCAGGGCATCGAGGCGGTCGGCGCGGTGAATCAAGGTGACGCCGCCGCCGTCGCGCGCCAGCGCCAGACAGAACGCGATCCAGGCGTCGAGATCGCCGTGCCGTTCCACCGTCGCCCAATCGTCGTCGCACGGGTCGCCGCCAGAGGATCGCGCGGCGCGTCCGACCTCGAGATAGGGCGGGTTGGCCATGACGTGGTCGAAGCGGGTCTCGGCGATGGCCGCCGGCGGGCGACGGCGAATGTCTCCGGCGATCACCGTCATGCGCGCGCCGAGGTCGTTGGCGGCGATGTTGTGGCGCGCCAGGCGCAGCATCTTGGGATCGATATCCAGGCCCACCAGGCGACAACCGGGAACCCGCGCGGCCAGGCACAGGGCGGCGGCGCCGACCCCGCAACCGGCGTCAAGGACATGATCGCCGGGGCTGGCGGGGACCGAGGCCGCCAGCAGTACCGGATCGATCGCCACCCGATAGCCCCGCGCCGGTTGGCGCAATCGCACGCGCCCGTTGAGCAGGGCGTCGTCCGTGCTATCATCGGTCATGTAAAAATCAGGTATCGGCGTCGAGTTCGCCGGCGGCCGCCAAAACGCGTCGGGCCTGGTCGTGATCGTCGTCGCCGACCATCAGCCGCCGGGGCAGGGCGCCGATGCTTCCCTCGGCGAAGCTGGTGTGGTGATCGAAGACGACGGTCTCGATCCGGGCATCGGCCAGCAGGGCGCGAAGGAAGGAAAGCCGCACGGGATCGTTGCTGCGCAGGAGTTCGACCATCGACGATTGTTTTCCCGATTGCGCGGTCTGATACACTGGCCCGAATGCGATCGTGGCCCATGCTTGCGGGACCCGAGCGGCCGCGTCAAGACTAGAGCGCAATCCGAACAGGTGGAACCGCCCGGATTGCGCCAGTCCGCGAGCGCGGGCCGCCGCTCCCGCGGCGGAAGCCTGCGTGGCGATTGAACGCGGCTCACATTTACGCGGTAAAGGTGGCCGGAAAATGCTCTAGGAGGCGAAAGAAATGGCCATCGTCGTCGATTTCGACAAGGACCGGGCGGGCGGCGCGAAACCGACCATCGATCGGCTGCACGCGCTGGTCGTCGACGACCTGCGCGAGGTCGATCGCCTGATCCTCGATCGGATGGAGAGCCGGGTCGCGCTGATCCCGCAGCTCGCCGGCCACATCATCGCCGCCGGCGGCAAGCGCCTCAGGCCGATGCTGCTGCTCGCGGCGGCGCGGCTTTGCGGCTATCGCGGCACGCGCCAGGCCGGCCTCGCCGCCTGCGTCGAGTTCATCCATACCGCGACCCTCCTTCACGACGACGTCGTCGACAAAAGCGACCTGCGCCGGGGCAACGCCACCGCCAACGCGGTCTGGGGCAACAAGCCCAGCGTGCTGGTCGGCGATTTCCTGTTCAGCCGGGCGTTTCAGACCATGGTCGCCGACGGCTCGCTCAAGGTGCTGAAGATCCTCTCCGACGCCGCCGCCATCATCGCCGAGGGCGAGGTCTTGCAGCTCGTCACCTCGAACGATCTCGAAACCAGCGAGGCGGCCTATCTCGAGGTCATCCGGGCCAAGACCGCCGCCTTGTTCGCCGCCGCCAGCCGGCTCGGCGCGGTGGTCGCCGAGCGCCCCGCGGTCGAGGAGGAAGCGTTGGAGAGCTATGGCCTCAACCTCGGCATCGCCTTCCAGCTCGCCGACGACTCGCTCGATTACGCGGCCCGCGAGGCCGAGCTCGGCAAGACCGTCGGCGACGATTTTCACGACGGCAAGATCACCCTGCCGGTGATCCTCGCCTACCGGCGCGGCGACGACGACGAGCGCGCGTTCTGGCGCCGCACCCTCGAGGACGGTGCCATCGAGGACGGCGACCTAGCCCGCGCCATCGCACTACTCCGCCACCACGGGGCGCTCGCCGACGCCGTCGATCGCGCCCGCCACTACGGCGCCGTCGCCCGCGACGCGCTCGACATCTTCCCCGACGGCCCGGCCAAGACGGCGCTGCGCGAGGTCATCGCCTTCTCGATCGACCGCGCCTATTAGAGGTCGGCATCGCGCGGGCGACCGGGCGGTTCTACCTATCGGATCGCACTCAAGGGGTGGCGTCTCTACAGGGTGTTCCCGCCGTGGACACGGCCATGGGACGCCTTAAATGCTTGGGTTACCCTGTGCTCGGTCCAGAATTTCAGTCAAGGCCAGCGAAGCTGCCGCCTCCGGCGGTTTCAGCCTTGAGTGAAATTCTGGACCGAGCCATTCGGTCGCCAAGCATTTATGGCGAGGACCGACGGATGCCCGCCCGATGGAAGGGCAACCCGTCGATAGATCATGTCTAGGCCGAGCCTCCCAGGCCCCGCATCGCGCGGGCGAGCGGGCGGAAAGAACCCTCCAAATCACGTTTACAAGGCGCCGGACGGCTTGCGGGCGGTGACGGCTCGGAGTATATCAGGCGGGCCGCGCCGGGATCGGCGCGCGCCACGGTCGGAGTGTAGCTCAGCCTGGTAGAGCACCGTCTTCGGGAGGCGGGGGCCGGTGGTTCGAATCCACTCACTCCGACCAGATTTCCAGCTCGCTTTCGCTACGCTCCGTCGCCGTCCTTGGTCTTTCCATTGGCCTCGATCATGGTGCCGGTGCCGTGGGCGGTGAAGATTTCGAGCAGCAGGGTGTGTGGCACCCGCCCGTCGAGGATATGGGCGGCGCCGACTCCGGCGTCGAGCGCGGCGAGGCAGGTCTCCAGCTTGGGGATCATGCCGCCGGTGACGGCGCCGCCGGCCAGGAGACGGCGCAGATCGGCGATGTCGAGGCTGGAGATCAGCCCGCCGGTCTCGTCCATCACCCCGGCCACGTCGGTCAGCATCAATAGCTTGGCGGCGCCCAGCGCCCGGGCGATTGCGCCGGCGACGGTATCGGCGTTGATGTTGTAGGTCTCGCCGTTGGCGCCGACGCCGATCGGGGCGATCACCGGGATGATGTGCGAGCGGGCGAAGACCTCGATCACGTCGGTGTTGATGCGCGCCGGCTCGCCGACGAAGCCGAGATCGAGCACGCGTTCGATGTTGGAGCCCGGATCGCGCTTGCGCCGGGTCAGCTTGCGGGCCTCGATCAGGCGGCCGTCCTTGCCCGAAATGCCCACCGCCAAACCGTCGGCGGCGTTGATCGAGGTCACCACCTGCTTGTTGATCCGTCCCGACAGCACCATCTCGACGATGCCCACGGTGTCGGCGTCGGTCACCCGCAGGCCGTCGATGAAGTCGCTCTTGATGCGCAGGCGCCCCAGCATGTCGGCGATTTGCGGGCCGCCGCCGTGGACCACCACCGGGTTGATGCCGACCTGCTTGATCAGCACCACGTCGGCGGCGAACTCGGCCGCCAGCTTGGCGTCGCCCATGGCGTGGCCACCGTATTTGATGACGAAGGTCTGGCCGGCGAAGCGGCGCATGTAAGGCAGCGCCTCGGCGATCGTCGCCGCCGCGCGCAGCCGGGGCGCGATGTCGGTATCGTCGCTCATCGCGGCAGTCTATCCCGGCGCCGCCAGGGCCGCCAGCGCGGCCCGCAAGCCAGCGATGCCCTCGCCTTCCTGGGCGCTGACAAACAGAAACTCGGGATGCGCGGCAGGGCGGCGGCGCAGGGTCTCGGTCAGGGCCTCGCCGACCTCGGCGCGCATCGCGGTGGTGGTCTTGTCGGCCTTGGTGAGGACCACCTGATAGGTCATCGCCGCCTCGTCGAGCAGCGCCATGACCTCGAGATCGGACGACTTGGGGCCATGGCGGGCATCGATCAACAGCACCACCCGGCGCAGGGTCTCGCGACCGCGAAGATAATCGTGCACCAGGGTCGTCCAGGCTTCGATGCGGGTTTTGGAGGCCCGCGCGTAGCCATAGCCGGGTAGATCGACCAGTCCCAACCGCTCGCCGAGGATGAAAAAATTGATCTGCTGGGTGCGGCCCGGGGTGCGCGACGTGCGCGCCAGCGCCCGCTGCCCGGTCAAGGCATTGATCAGGGTCGACTTGCCGACGTTGGAGCGCCCGGCGAAGGCGACTTCCGGCAGGGTCGGGGCGGGGAGGCCGTCGAGGCTGGCGGCGCCGGCGATGAAACGACAGTCGCGCGCGAACAGCTTGCGCGCCGCCTCGGTCGTCGCGTCGTCGTCGTCAGTGGTTGGCGATGCCATCGCCGACGATCATGTGCTCACGCCGGCGCGACGCATGATCGTCCACTGTTGGGCGATCGACAGCAGGTTGTTCCAGGTCCAATAAATCACCAGACCGGCTGGGAACCGCGCGAACATGAAGGTGAAGACGACCGGCAGCATCATCATGATCTTGGCCTGGGTCGGGTCGGGCGGCTGCGGATTGAGGCGCTGCTGGAGGTACATGGTGAAGCCCATGATCAAGGGCCAGACGCCGATGTTCAGGAAGCTCGGCAGATCGACCGGGATCATGCCGAACAGATTGAATATAGTCGCCGGGTCGCGCGCCGAGAGATCGTGAATCCAACCGAAGAAGGGGGTGTGCCGCATCTCGATAGTGACGAACAGCACCTTGTAGAGCGAGAAGAAGACCGGAATTTGAACCACGATCGGCAGACAGCCCGACATCGGATTCACCTTCTCGGCCTTGTAGAGTTTCATCATCGCTTGCTGAAGTTTCTGCTTGTCGCCACCGAACTCCTCGCGCATCTCCTTCATTTTCGGCTGTAGCTTCTTCATCTTGCTCATCGCCTTGTAGGACTTGTTGGCGAGAGGAAAGAACAGCCCCTTGATGATTACCGTGAGCAGCAGGATGGCGATGCCGAAATTGCCGGTCAGGCGATAGAAATAGTCGATGACGAAGAAGATCGGTCGGGTCAGGAACCAGAGATACCCGAAATCGACAGCTCGGTTGAACAAGGTGATTTTGTAGGCGGCCTCGTAGCCATCGAGGATCTGGACCACCTTGGCGCCGGCGAAGAAGCGGTCTTCGACCTCGGCCTTGGCGCCCGGCGCCACGGTCATCGGCTGGCGCTGGAAGTCCGCTTGATACTTGTCGATGTCCTTGCGGGTGGTATGCAGGAAACGCGCGCGGATGGATGCGTCGGGCGTGGGGATCAGCGCCGCCAGCCAGTATTTATCGGTAATCCCAAGCCAGCCGCCGGTGGATTCGATGCGTTTTTCGCCTTCTTCCTTGATTTTCTTGTAGCCGATTTCCTCGAGGGTGCCGTTCAACACCCCGAGCAGGCCTTCGTGGAGGATGTAATAGCCGAGCGTCTTGGGTGTGCCGGTGCGCGACAACAGGCCGTAGGGCACCAAGGTCACCGAGGCATTGCCTTTGTTTTCGACCGCCTGGGTGACGGTGAACATGTAGTTCTCGTCGATCGCCACGCGCTGGATGAAGCGCAGCCCCTGGCCGTTGTCCCACGACAGCGTCACCGGGCGGTCGGGGCGAAGTACCGAGGCGTCGGCCCGCCATTCGCTGTCGGGACCGGGAACCGCGACGGCCGGATCGGCGGCGGCCCAGCCGAAGCGGGCGTAATAGGGATGGGCCGCGCCGGGAGGCGACAGCAGTATGATTGCTGGGCTCTTGGGATCGACGGTTTCGTGATACTTGACCAGGGTCAGGTCATCGAGGCGCGCGCCCGTGAGCGCGATCGACCCCATGATCGTCGGCGTTTCGATGGGCAGGCGGGGACTTGCCGCGAGCGCGGTCGCCCGATCGGGCGCCGATTTTGGCTCGGCCGTGGCGCCGGCCGTCGGCGGTGGCGCGGGTGTTTCGTCGCCGGCGGCGTTGGGCGTGACCGCCGGAGAGGTTGGCGCCGCCTCGTTGGAGGACGCCGGCGTCGTCTCGTTGGCTGGCTGCTGCGATGCCGTCTCGGTCGCCTGGCGAACCCGTGGAATTTTGTAGAAATACTGAAAGCCCAGCAGGATCGCGACCGAAATCACGAAGGCGATAATGATGTTTCGTTGGTCGGTCATGGGCTAGGGCGCGATCGGCGTGGTTACGGACGGGATGATGCGGTCAGGAGTGGGCGTGGGTGTCGTTCCCGGGGACCGGGTCGTAGCCCCAGCGCGCCCAGGGGTGGCAGCGACCGATCCGGCGCAGCGCCAACCAGCCGCCGCGCAGCGCGCCGTGACGGGTTATTGCTTCCAGGGCGTACTCGGAACAGGTCGGCAGAAAGCGGCAGCGCGGCGCCAGGTAAGGCGAGATGGCTAGCCTATAGACATGAATCAAGCCACGAAGAAAGGCACTGACGAGCCTCATGGACGGCGCCGCCCGGCGGGCTCGGAGCGCGGCATCCCGATGCGGTCGACGGCCGTTTCCAGATCGGACAGCAAGGCGGCGAAGGAGCGCGATACCGTCTTTTTCCGGGCGATGATCACATAGTCGAGGCCGCCCCGCGCGTGACCGGGCAGCACCTGCGCGACCGCCGCGCGCAGGCGCCGTCGGGCGCGATTGCGCGCGACCGCGTTGCCGACCTTGCGGCTGGCCGTGTAGCCGACGCGAAACCCGCCGGGGGCCGCGCCGGCGGCGCTGCTGACGGCGGCTTGGACGATCATGCTCGGGGTAACGGCCTTGCGGCGCGCGCGCGCGACGGCGCGGAATTCCGGCCGGTGCTTGAGCCGAGCGATGAGGGCGGCCATCGCCGCCTCACGCGGAAAGGCGCTTGCGACCTTTCGCGCGCCGCTTGGCCAATACCCGGCGGCCGGCCGCCGTCGCCATGCGGGCGCGAAACCCGTGCCGCCGTTTGCGAACGAGGACGCTGGGCTGGTAGGTGCGCTTCACCGGTCAGGCTCCATTATTGCGAATTGATCGCGAGAGGGTCTTCATCGCGATGGCGTTCTGGTCGCGGGCGCGTCTTCCCATGCCGTGCCCGGATACTCCGGGACATATAGGTTGTCGCGCCGGCGCTGTCTACTTGAGCCCGAAGCCGGCGAAGCGTTTATTGAACTTGGCGACCTGACCGCCGCGATCGACGATCCGGGTCGCCCCGCCGGTCCAGGCCGGATGAGTGGTCGGATCGACGTCGAGCGTCAGCTTCGCGCCAGGCTCGCCCCAGGTCGAATGGGTCTTGAAACTGGTCCCGTCGGTCATCACCACGGTGATCTCGTGGTAGTCCGGGTGTATATCTTTCTTCATCTTTCCGCTCCCGCCTACGAGCGGCGTTTTATAACCAAGCCGGGGCCGCGCGGCAAGCGGCTTGTGGGGTCGGCGCTCGCAATCCGCGCGATGCTTGTGTTCGCCCGGCGCTTGCGATACCGATAACCGCGCCGCGACGGCTGAACGGGTAAGGGACCGCGCGTGAGACGCAAGATCGACAAATCGAATCTGGGCGACGACGGCCGCGCCAAGAGCCACGATCTCGGCCAGCTTCGCCACATGCTCCGTTTTCTCGCCCCCTACAAGGCGGCGGTCGCGGGCGCGCTCTTGGCGCTGACCACCGCCGCCGTCACCGTTCTGGCCCTCGGCTTCGGTCTCAGGCGCCTGGTCGACGAAGGGTTTCGCGGCGACGACACCACGCTGCTCGACCAGGCCCTGATCGTCATGTTCGTGGTCATCGCGCTGCTGGCGATGGCCAGCTATGGCCGCTATTACCTGGTCTCTTGGATCGGCGAGCGGGTGGTCGCCGATATCCGCCGCGCGGTCTATGATCACGTCATCGGTCTCGATCCGGGTTTCTTCGAGAAGACCAAGACCGGCGAAATTCTGTCGCGCCTCACCACCGACACCACCGTCTTGCAGGTCGTCGTCGGGGCCACCGCCTCGACCGCGCTGCGCAATCTCCTGATGTTCGTTGGCGGCACCGTTCTGCTCGCCGTCACCAGCCCCAAGCTCACCGGCCTGGTCTTCTTGCTGGTGCCGGTGGTGATCCTGCCGATCGGCATTTTCGGCCGCCGGGTGCGGCGGCTGTCGCGGGTGAGCCAGGATCGGATCGCCGCCGTCGGCGCCCAGGCCGACGAATCGATCAATGCCGTGCGCACGGTCCAGGCCTTCACCCACGAGAACACCGAGCGCCAGCGCTTCGCGTCGCGGGTCGAGGAGGCCTTCGCCACGGCGGTGACGCGTATCCGCGCGCGGGCCTGGCTGACGGCGATCGTCATCGTCATCGTCTTCGGCGCCGTCGGCACGGTGCTGTGGATCGGCGGCCACGACGTGATCGCCGGGCGCATCACCGCCGGCGAACTCTCGGCCTTCGTCTTTTACGCGGTGGTCGTGGCCGGCTCGGTCGGGGCGCTGGGCGAGGTGGTCGGCGAATTGCAGCGCGCGGCCGGCGCCACCGAGCGCCTGGTCGATCTGTTGAACACCCGGCCCGGGATCGTCGCGCCCCCCGACCCGGTGGCGTTGCCCGATCCCCCCCGGGGCGAGGTCGCCTTCGATGACGTGATCTTCCGCTACCCCGCCCGGCCCGATGTGTCGGCGTTGGAAAACTTCACGCTGCGCGTATCACCCGGCGAAACGGTGGCCCTGGTCGGGCCGTCGGGCGCCGGCAAGACCACCGTGCTTCAGCTATTGTTGCGCTTTTACGATCCCCACCTAGGGGCGATTCTGCTCGATGGGGTCGATCTCAGGGCCACCGATCCCAAGGCCGTCCGCGCGCGCATGGCGCTGGTGCCCCAGGAGCCGGTGGTCTTCGCCGCCGACGCCTGGGACAACATCCGCTACGGCCGACCCGGTGCCAGCGACGACGAGGTCAGGGCCGCCGCCGAGGCCGCCGCGGCGAGCGAATTCCTGGACCGCCTGCCGCAAGGCTTCGCGACCTTCCTGGGCGAGCGCGGCATACAGCTTTCCGGCGGCCAGCGCCAGCGCATCGCCATCGCCCGGGCGCTGCTGCGCGACGCGCCGGTCCTGCTGCTCGACGAGGCGACCAGCGCCCTCGACGCCGAAAGCGAGCAGGTCGTCCAGATCGCCCTCGAACGGCTGATGACCGGCCGCACCACCATCGTCATCGCCCACCGGCTGGCGACCGTGCTCAAGGCCGATCGCATCGTCGTCATGGACGAGGGCCGGATGGTCGCCGAGGGCCGCCACCAGGAACTCGTCGCCGAAGGGGGGCTCTATGCCCGGCTGGCGGCGCTCCAGTTCGACACCGACCGTCACCAGGAACTCGCCTCCGCCGGTTGATTGGCGGTCAGCCCCGGCGATCGCGCGCGAGAAGGCGATAGGCGAGCGGCGCCAGGGTGACGATGATGAAAATGCGGGCGATGTGATGGGTCGAGACGAAGGCTGGGTCGATGCCGAGCGCCAGCGCGATCAGGCTCATTTCGGCCAGGCCACCCGGCGCCAGCGCCAGCACCAGGGCGGTGCCGGGAAGGCCGGTGACGGCGCCGATCGCCGCCGCCACGGCGACGCAGAGACCGAGCATCAAGACCGTCGATCCGGTCGCCGCCGCCACCGCCCG
>Ga0114931_10007497_pt1 | contig 13329 bp, 12 predicted proteins | sample 2SBtaG_FD_89579 | JGI IMG/M metagenome (GOLD analysis project Ga0114931, IMG submission 89579) | Deep subsurface microbial communities from Kolumbo volcano to uncover new lineages of life (NeLLi) - 2SBTROV14_V59a metaG | ecosystem: Environmental > Aquatic > Marine > Volcanic | place: Kolumbo... | reverse complement strand
GTTGCCGGCGTCGCCGATGGTCGGGATGTAGGCCTCGGCCGAGGCGTCCTTCATGATCGTGTAGATGTGCCAATGCGTCCGCACCGAGGAGCGGATGTAGCCCATCAGGGCCATCAGCCAGGTGAAGGCCACCGGCAGCACGAACAGCGCGTATTGCGAACGCACCGACATCCGCCCCCAGTGGACCTCGTTCGGCTTGGCGCCCCGGCCTATCAGGCCGTCGATGATCGAGACCAGAATGATCACCGAGAGCGTCGTCATCACCTGGGGCACCGACGAGCCGACCTTGTAGACCGTCGGCGTGACGTAGCCGTAGAGCCCGGCGCCGATGATGTTGAGCGCCCCGGCGGCATAGAGCGCCACGATCACCGCGTTACCGGCCCCGGCCCAGGCGACCGTCGGCGTACGCCCGGAGCGGCGGAACAACTGGAACGACAGGAAGGTCGCCAGCAGCATCAGGTTCACGGCCGTGTTCTTGGCCGGCATGATGCCCAGCGGTCCCAATAACTTGTGGTTGGTACCGCCCAGGATGCGCACCTCCTCGGGCGTCAGGATCAGGGTATGCGGGGTCACCCAGACCAGGAAGCCGCCGACCAGGACGATGGCGATGAAGGGCACGAAACGGGCGTAGCGGGCGCCGGCGTCGCTGCGCCCGAGACCGCACCACAGGTAATAATTGGCGGCCAGCAGGATCGAGCCGATCAGCACCGCCTGGACGATGAACAACCAGGCCAGGATGCCGCCCATGGCGGTGATCCCCATCTGCTGGCTGTAGGCGTAGATTTCAGCCATCAACCAGTAGCCGGCGAAGGGCAGCGGCAGGAAGCCGATCACGGCGATGAAGTTCGAGGTGTAGCCCATCCAATCGTAATGCGCGCGCTCCTCGGGCGAGCGCGCGGCGAGGAAGCGGTAGGCCGCGTAGGCGCCGACGATCGCCCCGCCATAAGCGATGTTGGCGAGGAAGCGGTGCAGGTTGAGCGGGTTCCACAGCGGCCCGCGCATGATATCCCAAATAGTCCCGGTCACCGCGCCGCTGTTATCGACCCCCGAGGGCGCCATCATGAAGGTGGCCCAGGAATTGGCGATGAACATCAAGGTCGTGCCGACCCCGTTGAGCAACAGCCCGATCGAGAGATGGACCCATTTGCGATCGCCGTAACGGAGCGCGTTCCAGGAATAGAAGTAGATGTAGAGCGTCACGCTCTCGAGCACGAACATCAGCGCGTAGATCAGCATCTGACCCTGGAACAGGCCGACCATGTAGCCCATCAGCACCGGGTAGAAGACGAACAAGGCCAGCGTCAGCGTCCCCCCGGCCAGCGCCGTCAGGGCGTAGGCGGCCATCGAGATCTTCATGAACTCGTGGGCCATGGCGTCGTAGCGGCGGTCGCGGCCGAGCACGCCGTCGAGTTCGATCGCCAGCACGAACATCGGCACCGCCAGCACGAAGGCGGCCAGGAACAGATGGATCTGGGCGAAGGCCCAAACGAAGCTCCGCCCGCCATGGCCGGCGACGGTGGGGTAATCGGCCCGGGTCGGGATCGGCGCGGCGGCGCCGGCGGCATGGGCGAGGTCGGGCAGCGCCACGACGATCGCGGCCAGGACCAGCCAGGCGAGGAGCGGAACGCGACGCATCATCCGACCGGCATCAGGTTCCAGCCGACGGGAAGGCCCTGGCCGGTCATGATCAGCCAATCGACGCCGTAGAAATAGGCCAGCCAGACGATCAGCGCGACGGCGAAGACGAGCAGCCTGTTTCTGATCGCCGACATCGCCTCACGAGGCCCCGGGGACGCCGTGATCGGCGATCAGGAACCACCAGAAAAAGACCAGGATGGCGATCAGGGTGGCGACGAACAGATACGGCCCATAGGTCGTTTTGGTCTCGCCCGCCGGGTCCTGCCTGGATGGATCGGTCATTAGCAATGCGCCTCGATGCGCGCCCGCAAGCGGTCGAGATAGGCGGCGGTCGGCTCGCCGGCGCCTTGCGGCACCAGATAGACCAGCTTGGCGGCGATGATATAGGGTCGCCTGGCCGCCGCGCCGACCGGAACGGTCTGGGTCAGCACTCGCTCGACCCGGGCCACGGCGGCGTCGATATCGGCGCAATAGCGCGGCAACGAAACATTGCCCGCGTACCAGTCGGCGGCGCGGAAGACGCCCCAAAAAGCGACGGTGACGACCGCCAGCCCGACGGCGATGCCATAAAGGTGGCGGCGTCCGCTCGGCCCGCCGGCCAGGCTGGCGTCGATGGCGTCGGCGGTCCCTTCCGGTTCAAGGCTCATGCCCCCTCTTGGGTCCCAAATCATGGCTTCGGCTCGCCCTCTGTTAGCCAGCGGGCGGCGCGCTGCCATTGATCTGCGTCAAGGCGGCGACGATCCGGGGGCGGCCGGGGGCGCCGCCGGGGGTATCTCAGTGGCGGAAGTGGCGGATACCGGTAAAGACCATGGCCAGGCCGCGCGCGTCGGCGGCGTCGATGACCTCGGCGTCGCGGACCGAGCCGCCGGGCTGGATGACCGCGCGCGCCCCCGCCTCGGCGGCGGTGATCAAGCCGTCGGCGAAGGGGAAGAAGGCGTCGGAAGCGACCACCGAACCTTGGGCCCAGGTCTCGCTCGCGCCGGCCGCCCGCGCCGCCTCGGCCGCCTTCCAGGCGGCGATACGGGCGGCGTCGACCCGGCTCATCTGGCCGGCGCCGACGCCGACCGTGGCTCCGCCCTTGGCATAGACGATGGCGTTCGACTTGACGTGCTTGGCGACCGTGAAGGCGAACAGCAGGTCGGCGATCTCGGCCGCGCTCGGCGCCCGCTTGGTGACCACCTTGAGATCGGCCGCGCGCAAGCGGCCGCGATCGCGTCCCTGCGCGAGGAGGCCGCCGGCGACCAGGCGCGCGATCAGACCGTCGTCGTCGGGGTCGGGCGGACCGCCGGCGATCAGGAGGCGCAGGTTCTTCTTGGCCGCCAGCACCGCGCGCGCGCCTTCGTCGGCCTCGGGCGCAATCACCACCTCGACGAAGATCTCGCCGATGGCGGCGGCGGTGGCGGCGTCGAGCGGCCGGTTGAGGGCGACGATGCCGCCGAAGGCACTGACCGGATCGCAGGCGAGCGCCTTGCGATAGGCGTCGATCACGTTGTCGCCGACGGCCACGCCGCAGGGGTTGGCGTGCTTGATGATCGCCACCGCCGGGGGGGCGAATTCGGCGATCAGTTCATAGGCCGCGTCGGTGTCGTTGATATTGTTGTAGCTCAGCGCCTTGCCCTGAAGCTGGGCCGCCGTGGCGACCCCCGGCCGGGACGCGCCGGTGGTATAGAACGCGGCCCGCTGATGCGGGTTCTCGCCATAGCGCAAAACCTCGCGGCGCCGGCCGACGATGGTCACGGTTTCCGGGAGGTCGGCTCCGGCGGCGTCCTGGCCAGCGAACCAGCCGGCGATGGCGGCGTCGTAGGCGGCGCTGCGGGCGAAGGCGCGGGCGGCGAGCCGGCGCCGGGTAGCGCCGGTGGTCGCGCCCTCGTGGGCCGCGATCTCGGTCATCACGCCGGCGTAATCCGCCGGGTCGACGACCACGGTGACGAAGGCGTGGTTCTTGGCCGCCGCGCGGATCATCGCCGGGCCGCCGATATCGATGTTCTCGACGCAATCGGCGAAATCGGCGCCGCGCGCCACTGTCGCCTCGAAGGGGTAGAGGTTGACCACCACCAGATCGATGCCGACGATGCCGTGGGCGGCCATCGCGGCCCTATGTTCAGTCGATGAACGAAGGGCCAGGATGCCGCCGTGGACCTTAGGGTGGAGGGTCTTGACGCGGCCGTCCATGATCTCGGGGAAGCCGGTGTGATCGGCGACCTCGGTCACCGATATACCGGCCTCGCGAAGCGCCCGCGCCGAGCCGCCGGTGGAGAGGATTTCGACCCCGCGCGCGGCCAGGAAGCGGCCGAGATCGACCAGCCCGGTCTTGTCGGAAACCGAAATCAGGGCGCGGGTAATGGCGGGGGAGTCAGGCATCGTGGTCTCCATGAACTATCGCCGGGCCGGGGCGGGGTCGTCCTCGGACGCGGGTCAGCCGGTGGCGGTGGCGGCCCGGGCGGGATCGTCGAGGTCCGCGTATTCGGGCACCAGGCGGCGCATCAGGGCCAGGGTCTCGGCCGTGCGCCGGGCCTGGGCGGCCTCGGCGACGCGGTTGAGAAGATGGACCAGCCCGGGCAGGTCGTGGGCCTCGGAACGGGCGCGGATCAGCCCCTCGTCGCCGGCCGGGTCGAGCGTTTCGCGAGCATAGAACAGTTCCTCGTGGCGCTTTTCCCCGGGGCGGGCGCCGGTGGTGACGATCTCGATATCCGCGCCCGGGCGCAGGCCGGCGAGGCGCACCATTTGCCGCGCCAGATCGAGGATGCGCACCGGCGCCCCCATTTCGAGGACGAAGATCTCGCCGCTCTCGCCCGCGGTCGCTGCCGCCTGGAGAACCAGCGACACCGCCTCGCGGGTGGTCATGAAAAAGCGCGTCATCTCCGGATCGGTGACCGTCAGCGGCCCACCGGCGGCGATCTGGCGCTCGAACAGCGGCACCACCGAGCCGGTCGAGCCGAGCACGTTGCCGAAGCGCACGGTGACGTAGCGGGTGACGCCGCCGGCCGCGCCAAGCGCTTGGCAATAAAGCTCGGCGGCGCGCTTGCTGGCACCCATCACGCTGGTCGGGTTGACCGCCTTGTCGGTCGAGATCAGGACCATGGTCGCGACCCCGGCGGCGCGGCAGGCATCGGCCACCACCCGGGTGCCGACGATATTGGTCAAGACCCCCTCGTTGGGATTGGCCTCGACCATCGGCACATGCTTGAAGGCGGCGGCGTGGAACACCAGCTCGGGACGCTCGCGCGCCAGCACCACGTCGACCCGCGAACGGTCGCGCACGTCGCCCAGCACCGCCGCGCGCGCGACCTCGGGCCGCGCCTCGGCGAGCTCGGCGTCGATCCGGTAGAGGTTGAACTCGGCGTTATCGAACAGCACCAGCCGGGCCGGCGCGAAGGTCGCGATCTGACGCGCGAGCTCGCCACCGATGGTGCCGCCGGCGCCGGTGATCATCACCCGCCGGCCGCCGATCAAGGCGCGCATGGCGGCCCGGTCGAGCACCCGCTGCGGGCGGCCGAGAATATCCTCGACCGCGATCGGACGCGGCTCGCCGGGGCCGCCGTCGGTCTCGTCGCGGAACTCGGTCAGGCGCGGCAGCCGGGCCAGCGCCAGCCCCTGGGCGTCGGCGGCATCGAGGAGGCGGCGCACGACCTCGCCCTCGAAACGCTCGCTCAGGATCAGCCGTCGCGGACGCTCGCCGCGCCGGTCGAGCTTGGCGACCACGGCGGCGACCTCGTCGAGGCGACCGAGGATGCGGACCCCGCGAATGGTGGCATGACGCAACGCCGGCCGGTCGTCGAGCGCGCCGACGACCCGGTACTCGGCGTCGCGATGGCGCCCGAGATCGCGGATGAAGCCCTCGGCCGCGTCGCCGGCGCCGACCAGCAGCACCGGAATGCGGCGTTCGCCACCGTCGCCCGCGACGACGCCGCCGAGGCCGCGATCCTTCGCCAGGCGATAGAGAAAACGCGGCCCGCCTAGCAACGCCAGCAGCACGAACCAGTTGATCACCGCCGCCGAGCGCGGATAGCCGGCCAGCCGGGTGACCAGGAAGAAGACCAGCAGGAAGGTCAGGATGGCGATGGTCGCGCCCTTGACCAGCGCCCAAAGATCGGTCAGCGAGGCATAGCGCCACAGGCAGCGATAGAACCGCAGCCGCCAGAAGACGACCCCGCAGATCACCGTGAACAGCACCGTCCCCTCGACGATGAAGCCACCGGCCTGGTTCATGAGCTGGTCGCCGAGGCGCAGATAGAGCGCCAGCACGAACGACAGCGCCGCCATGACCAGGTCGTGGACGGCGGCGACATAAGGGCGGTTGAGACGCAGGCTAGCCATCGGTTTTATCGGCGGCGGTGGGGGTCGATAGATAGCATAACAGCGCCGCGACCGATAGCGCGCCGACGCCGAGCGCGGCCGGCGCCCAGGCCGGCCACGGAACGCTCGCGACGGCGGCCGCGATCAGGAACGCATTCAGCCCCATCACGGCGCCGGCGACGGCGGCGTGGCTCCGGCCGGCGACCACCGCGCGCTGGTAGACGTGCTCGCGATGGGCCCGCCACGGCCGCGCCCCCCGGGCCAGGCGGCGGGCGAGCGTGAGGGTGGCGTCGGCGAGGAAGTAGAGCGGCAGCAGCAGGGTCGCCGCCCAGGCCCCCTCGGCCGCCGCCCACAGTAGCAGCCAGCCCAAGAGATAGCCCAGCGGCACGCTGCCGACGTCGCCCAGGAAGATGCGCGCCGGATGCCAATTCCAGGGCAGGAAGCCGAGCGCGGCGGCGGCGACGATCAGGCCCGGTCCGGCGATCCCGCCGAGGCCGCCCGACGCGATGGCGACCAGGAACAGCCCGATGCCGATCGCCGCCGCCTCGCCGCCGGCGAGGCCGTCGATCCCGTCCATGAAGTTGTAAAGATTGACGAACCACAGCCAGGCCAGCGCCGTCAGCGCGAGATCGGCCCAGGCCGGCAGCAGACCGTGGAACACCGGTCCCGGCAGGGGCAGCACCGCCAGCGCGCCGCCCACCGCCAGCGCCTGCGCCGCCAACCGGGGCAGCGGGCCGAGCCCGGCCAGATCGTCGCGCCAAGAGACGAGCGCCAGCAGAAGGGCACCGGCGAGCGGCGGCCAGGCGAGCGCGAGGGTGCCGCGCGCGAGCGCCAGACCGGCCCAGGCGATCAGGATCGCGGCCACCACCGCGATGCCGCCGCCGCGCGGGGTCGCTTGGCGATGGCTCGAGCGGGCGTTGGGACGGTCGAGGATGCCGCGCCTGACCAGCAGCCGGCGCGCCAACCCGGTCCCGGCCCAGGACGCGGCGAAGACCGCCGCCGCGACGGCCAAGTAAAGCCCCCATGTCATGCGCCGCTTATACCCCGATGGCGCCGACGACGGGAAGCGACAGAAAGGTTCAGCCCCGGCCGGCAATCGGGTATGGTTGCGCCGCCGCGCGAGATTGCCCGGACGATGCCTTGACCACAGCCAACAGCGACAGCGCGATCATTGCCGCCGGAGCCGAGGTTCTGCGCGAGGGCGCGGCCTGCCTGGAGGGCGCCGCCGCGCGGCTCGGCGACGATTTCGCCGCCGCCGCCCGGGCGCTCGCCGCGCGCGACAGCTTCACCATGGTGCTGGGCGTCGGCAAGTCGGGCTATATCGGCCGCAAGCTCGCCGCCAGCCTGCTTTCGACCGGCCACGGCGCCGCCTTCGTCCACCCCACCGACGCGCTCCACGGCGACATCGGCATCGCCGAGCTCGCGACGCTCGCGGTCCTGCTCAGTCATTCGGGCAATACCGACGAGCTCGCCCGGGTGGTGCCGTCGCTCAAACGGTTCGCCGTCAAGACCGTGCTGATCACCCGCCGCCGCGCCTGCGCGCTCGGCGCCTATGTCGATTGGATCGTCGAGACCGGGGTCGCCGAGGAGGCCGGGTTCGGCCGCGTCGCGCCGACCTCGTCGTCGACCACCACGCTGGCGCTCTGCGACGCGCTGATGATGGCCAGCGCCGCCATTCGCGGCTTCACCCGCGAGGAGTTCGGCCGCTACCACCCCGGCGGCACGCTGGGTCTCCAACTGCGCAAGGTGGGCGAGCTGATGACCCCGGTCGATGCGCTGACCTGGCTGGCGCCGGCGACCAGCATTTACGAGGTGCTCGAGCATATCTCGCTCGGCGGGCGCGGCTTCGGCCTGGTCGCCGAGCGGGCGCCGGGCGCGGCGGTGGCGGCGACAAGCGTCGGCATCATCACCGACGGCGACATCCGCCGCGCCGCCGCCGACCGCGCGGGCTTCGCCCGCCACACGGCGGCCTCGATCATGTCCAGCGCGCCCAAGGCGATCGACGCCGAGGCGCTGGCGATCGAGGCGCTGCGAATGATGGAGGAGCACGCCATCACGTCGCTTCTTTGCACCGACGCGGCCGGGCATATCGTCGGCGCGGTACATATCCACGCCATCCTGCAACGCGAGATGGGGCTGGCCGCCGATGGTCGCCACTGAAGCGCCCGAGATCGCTTCCGGACACGCCGACGAGGCGGTGGTCGGCCGCCTGCTGGCGCTGGTCGGCGAGGACGCGGCGGGGCTCAACCAGCGCCGCCTGGCGCGCGATCTCGGCATCGCGCTCGGCGCCGTTAACGGCCATCTGCGGCGCTGCGTCGCGTCGGGCTTCATCGAGATGACCCCCTTGGGCGGGCGGCGCTATGCCTATGCGCTGACGGCCAAGGGCGTGGCCGAGCGCAACCGTCTCGCGGCCTTCGTCTTCACCCAGGGGATCGAGCTGTTCCGCCGCGCCCGCGACAGCTTCGATCGGGTCTACGCCGCGCTCGCCGCGCGTGGCGTCGAGCGAGTGATGCTCTGCGGCATCGACGAGCTGACCGAGATCGCCATTCTCGCGTCGCTGGGCTCGGCGGTACGGGCCGGCGGCATCTGGCGCCACGCCGGCCGCCCGACCGGCCTTCGCGGCGTGCCGGGGGTGACCCTCGACGAGGTCGTCGCCCGCGGCTGGGCGGTGGTCTCGGTGGCCCATAACGCGGCCTATTGCTTCCATGCGCTGCGCCGCGTGCTCCCGGCCGAGCGCGTGGTCGTGCCCGATATCGTCGACGTGCGCTCGCCCTCGGGGTACGCGCTGGGCGCGGGCTAGCCGCCGGTGTGCGGCATCTGCGGCGTGCTCGCGCCGGCGCCGCTCGACCGCGAAACGGTCCGCGTCCGCCTGCGGGCGATGGTGGCGATGATCCGCCATCGCGGCCCCGACGGCGAAGGCGCCTGGAGTGACGGCCGCGCCGGTCTCGGCCATGCCCGACTGGCGGTGATCGATCTCGGCCCCGAGGCGGCCCAGCCGATGAGCGACGCCGAGGGCCGGGTCCACATCGTCCACAATGGCGAAATCTACAATTTCCAGGCCCTGCGCGACGAGCTCATCGCCCTCGGCCACCGCTTCCGCAGCCACGGCGACACCGAAGTCATCGTCAACGGCTATCGGCAATGGGGCGAGGGGGTGATCGAACGCCTGCGCGGCATGTTCGCCTTCGCCATCTGGGACGCCCCCCGCCAACGCCTGATCTTGGCCCGCGACCGCTTGGGCCAGAAGCCTCTTTATTATATGCGTCACGACGGCGCCTTCCTGTTCGGCTCCGAGATCAAGGCCGTGCTCGCCTGGCCGGGGGTCGCGCGGCGCGCCGATCCGGTCGCCATCGACCGCTATCTCGGCCGCCAATACGTGCCGGGACCGGGCACCGCCTTCGTCGGCATCCAGCGCCTGGAGCCGGCCCATTACATGGTCATCGAGGCCGACGGGCGCACCCGCGCGACACGCTATTGGCGCCTGCCGACGCCCGACCAGGCGCGGCCCCGACCCCTGGCCGCCCTCCGCGAGGAGCTCTTGGCCCGGCTCGACGAAGCGGTTCGCTTGCGCCTGATTTCCGACGTGCCGCTGGGCGCCTTCCTCTCGGGCGGGGTCGATTCGGCGGCCGTGGTGGCGGCGATGGCGCGCGCGGGAACAAGCCCGGTCAAGACCTTCACCATCGGCTTCGCCGAGGACGGCTACGACGAACGCCCGCACGCCCGCCTGGTGGCCGAGCATCTCGGGACCGAGCACCGCGAGGCACTGGTCGCGGCCGACGCCATGGCGGTGCTGCCCAAACTGGTCTGGCATTACGGCGAGCCGTTCGCCGATTCGTCGGCCGTGCCGACCTGGTACGTCGCCGAGATGACCCGGCGCCACGTCACCGTGGCGCTTAACGGCGACGGCGGCGACGAGGCGTTCCTCGGCTATCCGCGCTATCAGGGCTGCCGCCTGGGGGCGATGCTCGACGCCTGGCCACGATCGTTCCGCCAGGCGGCGGCGGCGGTCGGTCGGGCGCTGCCTTTCGCCGCCAGCGCCCATCGCGGCCGGCGCTATCTGCGCCGCTTCCTGGTTGACGCGGGGCTGCCCGGGCCGGAGCGCTACCGCCGCTGGACCGCCTTCTTCACCGACGACGACAAGCGCGCGCTCTATGGCGACGGCCTGGCGATCGGGGCGGAGGACCCGCCGGCGATCGCGCCCGGCGGCGCGTTCGACGAGGCGGCGGCGGCGTATCTCGACATCCACGGCTATCTGCCCGACGATCTCCTGGTCAAGGTCGACGTCGCGACCATGGCCCATGGCTTGGAGGCGCGGGCGCCCTTCCTCGATCACGAACTGATGGCCTTCGCCGCCACCATCCCGGCGGCACGGAAGATGCGCTTGCGCGAAACCAAGGCGCTGCTCAAGGCGGCGGTGGCGACGCGGGTGCCGCCCGAGACCGTCTATCGCCCCAATATGGGCTTCAACGTTCCGATCGACCGCTGGCTGCGGGACGAGCTCCGCGACTTCGCCTACGACACCCTGACGGCGACGCGGGCGACCGCGCGTGACCTCTTTCGACCGGCCGCCGTGCGGGCGCTACTCGACGATCACGTCGCCGGTCGCGGCCGCCACCAAGACCGCATCTGGGCGCTGTTGATGCTCGAATTGTGGTTCGTCATGTGGATCGACCCGCCGACGCTCGCCGGGCGGCCCTGATCGATGAAGATCTGTCAGGTCGCGGCGGTTGACTTCACGCTTTATCACTTCATCGCACCGTTGTGCCGGGCGCTGACCGAGGCCGGGCACGAGGTGGTCGCGGTGAGCGCCGACGGCCCCTTGATCGCGCCCTTGCGCGCCAAGGGCCTGCGCGTCGAGACGGTGCCGTTCTCGCGCCGCCTCGGGGCCAACCACCTAATCGCCTATCGCCGGCTGGTGGCCCTGTTTCGCGCCGAAAACTTCGATATGGTGCACGCGCACACGCCAGTGGCGGCCTTCATCGCCCGCTTCGCCGCCCGCGCCGCCGGTGTCCCCCGGATCGTCTACACCGCGCATGGCTTCTATTTCCACGAGCGCATGGCGCCCCTGCCCAAGGCCACCGTGATCGTCCTCGAATGGCTCGCCGGGCGGGTCACCGACGTTCTCCTGACCCAGGCCGAGGAGGACGCCGCCGCCGCCCGGCGCCTGCGTCTCTGTCGCGGCGGGGTGATCGCGGCGATCGGCAATGGCGTCGATCCGGCCCGCTTCGCTCCCGCCGCCGACGGCGAGACCCGGCGAAGGCTGCGCGCCGCGCTGGCCACGCCCGCCAACGCGGTGGTGGTGATGATCGTCGCCCGGCTGGTCGCCGAAAAGGGCTACTCGACGCTTCTGCGCGCCATGCGCGATCTCGACGCCCATCTGTGGGTTGTCGGCGAACGCCTGCCGAGCGATCACGCCGGCTCGATCGACGCGGCCTTGGCGGCGGCGACCACCGCGCTCGGCCCCCGGCTGCGCCTTCTCGGCCGGCGCGCCGACGTCGCCGATCTGCTGCGCGCGGCGGACGTCTTCACCCTGCCGTCGCGGCGCGAGGGCATGCCGCGCTCGATTATCGAGGCGATGATGACCGGACTGCCGGTGGTCGCCAGCGACATTCGCGGCAGCCGCGAGGAGGTGGTCGACGGCCAAACCGGGTATCTGGTGCCGGTCGATGACGCACCGGCTCTGGCCAGGGCGCTCGCCCGTCTGATCGCCGACGCCGATCTCTGCCACCGCATGGGGGCCGCCGGTTTGAAGCGCGCCCGGGCGCTCTACGACGAAGGCGTCGTGATCCGGCGGCAGCTCGAAATTCTCGACCTGGCGCCGCCGGGTTGACGATTTGACAAGGTTCGCCACCCCAGGATAGACGGGCGTCACCGTCGTCACGGAAGGAAACCCCCATGCCCACGCCCCAACGCATCGCGGTCGTCGGTCTCGGCTATGTCGGCCTGCCACTCGCCGTCGTTCTGGCCCATCACTTCGCCGTGGTCGGCTACGATCGCGATGCGGGGCGGGTGGCCGAATTGCGCGATGGCGGCGATCGCACCGGCGAGGTCGACAGCGCGACCTTGCGCGCGACGACCATGGAGATTACCGCCGACGCCAAGGCGATGGCCGGCGCGGACGTCTTCATCGTTACCGTGCCGACGCCGGTCGACGCCAACAACGAGCCTGACCTCACCGCCGTTCGCGGCGCCTCGCGGACCATCGGCGGGTTCATCGCCAAGGGCGCCGTGGTGGTGTTCGAGAGCACCGTCTACCCCGGCGTCACCGAGGATATCTGCGGCCCCGAGATCGCCGCCGCCTCGGGGCTGCGCTGCGGCGAGGACTTCTTCCTCGGCTACTCGCCCGAGCGCATCAACCCCGGCGACCGCGAGCATACCGTCGATCGCATCACCAAGGTGATCGCCGGCCAGACCCCGGTCGTGACCGAAATGCTGAAGGAGCTTTACGGCGCCGTCACCTCGGGCGGCGTGTTCGTCGCCCGCGACATCAAGACCGCCGAGGCGGCCAAGGTGATCGAGAACGCCCAGCGCGACATCAACATCGCCTTCATCAACGAGGTCACCTGCATCTTCCACAAGATCGGCATTTCGGCGCACGACGTGCTCGACGCCTCGATGACCAAGTGGAACTTCCTCAATTTCCGCCCCGGTCTGGTCGGCGGCCACTGTATCGGGGTCGATCCCTTCTACCTCGCCCACCGCGCCAAGGAGCTCGGCCACGAGCCCGAGATCATCCTCGCCGGGCGGCGGATCAACGACGCCATGGGCGGCTTCGTCGCCGACGAGATCGCCCGCCGCCTGCCCTCGGGCCGGGTGCTGGTGCTGGGCATCACCTTAAGGAGAACGTGCCCGACCTGCGCAACACCAAGGTGATCGACATCATCAAGGGGCTGCGCGGCCACGGCCTCGCGGTCGACGTGCACGACCCCTTCGCCGACCCGGCCGAGGCCGAGCGCGAATTCGGCGTCAGGTTGATTTCCCGGCTACCGTCGGGCAACGGCTACAACTGCATCGTCGGCGCCGTCGCCCACGACGAATATCTGGAACTGCCGGCCCGGGCGCTGGCCCGCATCGCCGCCCCCGGCGCCCTGATCGCCGACATCAAGGGCATGTGGCGCGACCTCCCCCTCCCCGAAGGCATGCGCCGCTGGGAGCTCTAGGATCAGGGCCGAGCCGAGGCGAGTCCCGAACCGCGGCCGGAGATGGAATTAGTCGGGCTCACGGACAAAATGGACTTGGTGTCGAACAAGAAGCCGTCTGAATTATCCAATTAAAATCTGGGCACCTCGAAGAATGAGGCGGTTGGCGTGAAGGTCGGCGGGTGGCGCGATCTCCCGGGCCACGCGTGGGGTTGGGGTCGGGGTTTTCGATTTTGTCCGGTTGCCCGTCGGGCCT
>Ga0114931_10007496_pt1 | contig 13331 bp, 11 predicted proteins | sample 2SBtaG_FD_89579 | JGI IMG/M metagenome (GOLD analysis project Ga0114931, IMG submission 89579) | Deep subsurface microbial communities from Kolumbo volcano to uncover new lineages of life (NeLLi) - 2SBTROV14_V59a metaG | ecosystem: Environmental > Aquatic > Marine > Volcanic | place: Kolumbo... | reverse complement strand
CTTAGCCATTCAGATAAAATGATAGGTATATTAAGTGAGCCTTCCAAAACTTTTGAAAGTATTTCTAAATTCCCCCCAAGAACAATTGACTGGCTTCTCCCGATTTTTCTTCTTCTTTTATTTGTTGCCGTATCCAGAATTATTGTTTTAAAAAATGATGAGATCAGATACGAAGTAAAACAAAAACAAATTGCAAAAATTGAAAAGGGATTACAAGAATCAGTAAAAGAAGGTAAAATTACTCAGCAACAAGCTAATCAGCGTTTGGATTTGATCGAAGAGAATATGGATAAATTCGGCAGCGGTTCTATCGGGACTATAATTCAAACTGTTTCAATTTTTATTGGCGGATTTATAATTTTCTTAATAACATCAGGCATATTTTTCCTTTTCGCAAAATTTTTATTAAAGGGTGAAGGTACTTATACAGGCACATTGGTTGCAAACGGACTTTCAGCATATATTGGAATTATAACTGTAATTCTTGCTGCAATTTGTTCACTTGTATTTAGCCGTATGTTCAATGATGTCAGTTTAGCATCTTTTCTAAATACAGATAAATCTACTATTATGGGCTTTATATTTGGCAAGATTGACATTATATCAATCTGGGCATATGTAGTCTTTAGTATTGGGCTTGCTAAAATGTTTAAATCAGCGTCTACTGGAAAATACTATGGCTTGGTATTTGGTTTGTGGATTATAGGAACATTAATATTGTTCATATTAGCTAAATCAATACCATTCATGTCAAACTTTATACAATAATTTAAAAAGGAAGGTCTTTTACTAGACCTTCCTTTTCTTTCAAAAATTCAACTGTTATTTTTTTAAAATACTTTATTGATTGAAATATAATTTTTATTATTTTGTTTTTTAATAAAATGAATTCTTATAATTAACCACACAGCTTAAAGGAAAATCTATGTCTAAAAAAAACAATAATGAAAATATCGTCTCCGAAACCCAGATTGCAGTGCATTGGAAAGAAGAGGAATATTTTGGACCAAATCCTAAATTTAAAGAGCAGGCAAATTTATCAGACCCCAATGTTCTGGAAGAATATGGAGAGAAAAATTTTCCTGAATGTTTTAATAAATATGCTGATTTATTAACATGGGATAAAAAGTGGGATACTACTTTAGATACAAGTAATCCGCCGCACTGGAAATGGTTTGTAGGAGGTAAGCTAAATGCGAGTTACAATTGTATTGACCGTAATTTAGCTAAAAATAAAAATAAAACTGCAATTCATTTTGTTCCTGAACCTGAAAATGAAGCAATTACTCATATAACATATCAGGAACTATATTATAAAGTAAATGAATTTGCCGCCGTTTTAAGAGATTATTGCGGATTAAAAAAAGGAGATACTGTAACATTGCATATGCCTATGGTACCGGAATTGGCAATTACCATGCTCGCTTGTGCAAGAATTGGTGTAATTCATTCGCAAGTATTTTCTGGCTTTTCCGGTAAAGCATGTGCAGATAGAATTGTGGATGCAAAAAGTAAATATTTAATTACGTCAGATTCATACTATCGTGCAGGTAATTTATTAGACCACAAAGAAAAAGCAGATATTGCTTGCGATAATGCGGAAGAAAAAGGACAGCACGTTGACAAGGTACTTATTTGGCAGCGTTATCCGGGTAAGTATTCTGCCGCAACTCCACTTATTGAAGGCAGAGATGTATTTGTCAATGATATTCTTAAAGATTATCGTAATGCTAAAGTTGATCCGGTAAGCCTGGATGCAAATGACACATTGTTCTTAATGTATACTTCAGGTACAACAGGCAAACCAAAAGGTGCCCAACATTCTGTCGGTGGTTATATGTCTTATGTAACAGGTACATCAAAATATATTCAGGATATTCATCCTGAAGATGTTTATTGGTGTATGGCTGATATCGGCTGGATTACCGGACATTCGTATATAGTGTACGGACCTTTGGCACTTGCTGCTTCTTCGGTTATTTTTGAAGGTGTTCCAACACATCCAGATGCTGGGCGTCCTTGGCGTGTTGCAGAAGAGTTAGATGTTAATATATTCCACACATCACCAACTGCAATCCGGGCTCTTCGCCGAGTTGGTGCAGATGAACCTACAAAATATGATTATCATTTTAAACATATGACTACAGTAGGCGAACCTATTGAGCCAAATGTTTGGCGCTGGTATTATAATGTTGTAGGTAAGAAAGAAGCAGTTATAGTTGATACTTGGTGGCAAACAGAAACAGGCGGATTTTTATGCTCAACAGTTCCCGGTTTACATAAGATGAAACCAGGTAGCGCAGGTCCAGGCGCCCCGGGTATTTATCCGGCAATCCTAGATGAAGACGGAAAACTTCTCCCCAAAGGCTGCGGAAAAGCAGGTAACATTGTAATCCGTAATCCTTGGCCTGGTTTAATGATGACAGTTTGGGGTGATGACGAAAGATTTAAACGTCAATATTTTGATCGTTATTGTAAAGATCCAAAAAGTACTGATTGGCACGATTGGCCTTATTTTGCAGGTGATGGTGCAGTAGAAGCAACCGACGGTTACTTCCGTATTCTTGGAAGAATTGATGATGTTATAAATGTTGCCGGTCATCGTCTTGGAACCAAAGAATTAGAATCTGCCGGACTTATGGTTGATGAAGTTGGTGAAGCTGCTGTTGTTCCTGTCGCTGACCCAATAAAAGGGAAAATCCCACATATTTTTGTATCTCTTAAACCCGGTTACAAAGCATCGGAAGAATTAATGAAGAAAGTTTCCGATACTTTAGCTTCTGAAATTGGTCCAATAGCAAAACCCGGTAGAGTATGGATTGTTCCCGATATGCCGAAAACGCGTTCAGGTAAAATTATGCGTAGAGTACTTGGAGCAATAGCTTCAGGCCAAGATGCCGGTGATGTAACAACATTGGCAAATCCACAAATTGTAGAAGAAATTAAAAAGCTTTATTAATTTCCTTTCACAAAGGAGGTTCTAACATTTGTTGGAACCTCCTTCTTTTTATTATACAATTTTATAATTTAATATTATAATTATATTTTATCGGGGAAATTATGTTTCGTATTATTCCTGAAGGTTTATCTTATAAAGAACACGTTTTGTTAAAAAACGGACAAGGGTTAATTTTTAGACCTGCTGTTGACAAGGACGTTAAACTTATTACTTCTTTTATGCAAAGAATTTCAAGAGAAAGTTTGAGAATGCGTTTTATGGCTTCCATTTCCCAGGTATCATCAAATGTAATAGAAGATTTATGCAAAGGTGATTTTATATCAAGCGGTTGTTTGCTCGCAGAGTTAAATGAAGATAATAAAAGAAAAGTTGTTGGCTTAGGTAATTATATCGGAATGGGAAACGGACGTAGTGCAGAGGTGGCATTTTTAATAGAAGATGAATATCAGGGCAAAGGAATAAGTACCTTGCTTTTGGAAAGATTAGCAGGACTGGCTGCCGCAAACGGTTACATAGAATTTGAAGCTGAAGTGTTACCGGATAATCAACCAATGATTAATGTATTTAAAAGTTCGGGATTTACAAATCATAAACTGCGGCACACTGATACAGTTCACATTGAATTGCCCGTAAATGAACCGGCAGCTATTTGGAATATTTCAAATTTAAGAGAAAGAATTGCCGTTGCCAATTCACTTAATAATTTGCTACGACCAAAAACAATTGCTGTAATCGGGGCTTCAAGAGTTAAAGATTCAATTGGTAATATTATTTTTAGGAACATACTTAACGGTGGTTTTACAGGTACAATATATCCGGTAAATTCACAAGCTGATTCCGTTCAGGGAGTAAAAGCTTATTCATCCGTAAAAGAACTTCCTGAAAAAATTGACCTTGCAGTAATTGTAATACCCGCAGACAAAGTAAAAAAAGTAGTCGAGAAATCTATAAAGGCAGGCGCTAAAGGAATATTGGTTGTATCTGCAGGGTTTGCCGAGGAAGGAATTGAAGGAGAAAAAAAGCAAAAAGAATTAGTTGAACTCGTGCGTTCAAATGGCGTACGGCTTTTAGGCCCAAGCTGTTTAGGGCTTATTAATACTGATCCTAATATAAGATTAAATGCAAGTCTTGCTTCAAAACTTATTCCAAAAGGAACGGCAGGTTTCTTTTCCCATTCGGCTGCTTTGGGCTTGGTAATATTGGATTACGCAAGAGAGAAGGGGCTGGGATTTACTACTTTTATATCAGCGGGCAACAGGGCTGATATTTCAGGTAATGACCTTCTTCAATATTGGGAGGAAGACAAAGCAACAAAGATGGCAATCCTTTATTTGGAAACTTTCGGAAATCCGAGACGTTTTGTAAGAATTGCAAGAAGGATGTCATACAAAAAACCGATTTTATGTGTAAAAAGCGCGCGTAGTAAAACCGGCAGAAAAACCGTAGAAGCTAAGAATAGAATACCATCAGCCGGAAGAACTGAACTTGAAGCATTATTCAAACAAACAGGCATAATTTTAACTGATACTTTGGAAGAATTATTTGACGTTGCACTTGTACTAACCCATCAGCCTTTACCGAAAGGAAACAGTGTTGCTATAATTGCCAACTCGGCCGGAATGACAACCATTTTTGCAGACGCAACCGAATCAAATGGATTAATTGTTGAAAGCAGTAACTCTGTTAATTTAGGTGCTTTTACAAAACCTGAAAATTATGAAAAAGCTGTAAAAGAAAAATTAACCGATGAAAAAATTGACGCTCTTTTGATAGGGTCTGCTTGCGTGGGTAATTGCGATATAAATGCCGTTGCAAAAGCAATTAGAAAAGGTGTAAACTCTGCTGAAAAAGAAACAAATATTACAAAGCCTGTATTGCTTTGTCTGATGGGCGAAGTTGGTTTGATTTCTCTTGTAAAAGAGGACGGGAATGATGAACGTAGAATGTTTCCGGCGTTTCGTTTTCCTGAAACGGCTACACGTGCCTTGGGTAAAATTGTAAAGTACGCTGAATTTATTAAACGTCCTGCCGGTATTTTAGTTTGGGATAAGGAAATTGATTCCGAACTTGCAAGAAAAATAATTCAAGATATACTAAAAAAGAATTCTAAAAAAGACAAAATAATAGATATTAATAAAAATGATTTAATAAAAATTTTTAATACATTCGGATTTAATTTTTATGATAAGGAAGATGAAATTGAAAAACAAATATCAATTAACGTAAAACCTGATAAACTATTTGGTCCGCTGATTGAAATTCAACTTCCTGATAAAACAAAATTTGTAAGAATAACACCTTTAACAGACAGAGATATTGAAGAAACCATAACCGAAATATGCGAAACTAAAAGAAATGCGCTGAAACTTATTTTTGCCAAGTTATACCAAATGATTGAAGAAATACCTTGGTTGTGGGAACTTGAAATGTATTTAGATTTTTATTCTATGCAAATAATTAAAAATAATCTTAACATGAACATCAAACCCGGCGGTGCAAAGAGACCGGTTTATTAATTTTTTATGGGAGCTTAAAATGTTAATACGTGAAATAATGCATCCGAATCCTATTACAATAGATGTAAAAACAAAATTGAATGACGCATATAAAATTATGCAGGAAAACGGCATACGCCACTTACCGGTAACTGAAAAAGGAAAACTTACAGGTATTGTTACAGACAGAGACCTTCGTCTTGCAACCAGTAAATTAGCTGCTCATCCTTTTGATCCGGATGCAGAAGTTGATAAAATCATGAACCACCCGGTCGAATGTACAAATGCAAATGACCCTATCGAAATAGCAACTCAATTAATGAGAGAATTAAAAATAGGATGTATGCCTGTATTGGAAGAAAGCCAAATTGTGGGAATTATTACTGCAGCCGATATTTTGGATGCAATGCTACTTCTAACGGGAGTCCATTCCCCTTCTGGCAGATTAGATATAAGAATTTTAGATAAACCCGGTGAATTGGCTAAATTAACAAATATTTTAAGCCTACATAAAATAAATATCTATTCTATTCTTACATACCAAGAAAAAAATAAAAAATCCCGATTAGTTTTAAGAGTAAACACTATGAAAATAAGATCGCTCGGAAAGATTTTGTGTAGCGATGGCTTTGAAGTATTGTGGCCGCCGAGAATATCATGCCCGGAATAATTTATAGCAATAAATATAATCTATACAATTTAGGTCCAGCACATCCTTTCAGTCCTTTAAGAACAGAAATGTTAATTGATTTAATTTCGGAACTCGGATATGAAACAAATTTTAAAGAACCGGGACAATTGGCTTATCAAAAATTATACGAAATCCACGATCCTAAATACGTATACACTGTTGAAGAATTAAGCAAAGGTAAAAAATTAAATGACTCTAACATTTATGGCCTGGGAACTCAGGATAATCCAATTACAATTGGAATGGCTGAAGGTGCTCGTTATCAATCTAGCGGTACTTTGTTAGGCGCAAAATTATTAATAGAAAACAAAGAAAAAAAGATTTTAAATCTTGGCGGCGGTTTTCATCACGCACATAAAAATTTTGCATCAGGATTTTGTATTTACAATGATTTAGCTCTTGCAATTAAAGAAATGATTAGACACGGGTGGCATGTGATTTACCTCGATATAGATGTGCATCACGGGGACGGTGTGCAAGAGATGTTTTATTCAGATGAAAACATAATGACAATTTCAATTCACGAATCCGGTGAATATCTTTTCCCCGGTTCCGGTTGGCTGCACGAACTCGGTAAAGGAATGGGCAGATCATTAAAATTGAATTTACCGTTAGAACCATTTACAGAGGGCGATTCATACTTAGAAGTATTCGATAAAACAGTTACACCTGCATTAAGTTGGTTTAAGCCTGATGCTATTATAATTCAAACCGGGGTAGATGCACATTTTTCAGATCCACTTGCAGATATCCTTTTAACAACCTATGATTATGAAAAATTATTTAAAAGGATTATAGAACTATCGGATGAATATTGTAAAGGAAGAGCAATATTCACTTTGGGTGGTGGATACTCAATAACGGCGGCTACAAGAATTTGGGCTGTTTTATATTTTCTTTTAAACAACATTCCCCTACCGGAAAACTTACCTGAAAAATGGAGGAATAAATGGAGTAAGAAACTTAACAAAAACATTCCTGAACTTCTGCACGATAAACTGCCTGCCTATGTTGAAGTACCAAGAAAAAACATAATAGAGAAAACGAACAGGGATTTAATACAAAGATTATTAGATGCCGTTTCGTCCGATTGGCTTTGACTATTAGCGAATTAGCAGCAAAATTATAAATGAAAAGCTATTACTTTTTATTAACTTTGGTTAATTTTGTTTACCACTAAAAAACAAGATATATGAAACAACAAATTATACTATGGACAGCTGCACTAGCAGTTACTTACATTTTCGGTTTTCTGAATAGGATTACTTCAGAAGAATACCCGGTTACAGGAACAGTAAAATATAACACTGAAAAATTAAGCTATCTATTTGATAAAGTTTACAGAGGCGATAATAATTATAAATTTCAGATATTTTCAACTTCAAAGGGTTTATCAGGTAAAATTCAGTATAAAAAGATTGACGAAAAAAATTGGAAAGAAATTCCACTTCAATACAGTAATAATATTTATTTTAATTATTTACCAAAAGAAGCACCCGGGGTAAAACTTATATACAGGGCTGAACTAAATTACAACAACGAAAAAATTATTGTCCCCAACAATAAGGGTGTTCAAATTACTTTTTGGGCAAGAGTATCAAAACAAATTATGTTGTTTTATAACCTGGCGTTATTCTTCGGAATTTTTCTAACCACAAGAATAGGACTTGAATATTTTAACGATAAAGAAAAGATAAAAAAACTTTCACTTTTCCCGTTGATATTTTTTATTTTTTACTCGTTGCTAGTAGTCCCTATAAAACATACTTACGAATTGGGTGCATTCGGTAAGCAGATACTGCAGATTGGTCAATTGTTTGATTTAAGATCCCTTATGTTTTTAATCATTTGGATAGTGACTATCATACTAATCTTTAACTCAAAAAAAAGAAAAATCATTTCACTTGTTTCTGCAATAATACTTCTTTTACTCTACGGGATTAATATTTAAAAGTTCTATTACTTCGGAATGTATTTCGGCATTAGAAGCAACAATGCTCTCCCCATTTACTGCATCATTCCCTTGATAATCAGTGATAGTACCTCCTGCTCCCTTAATAATAGGAATAAGAGGAAGAGAGTCCCAAAGAGACATAATCGGATCAATCATAACATCTGCAAAACCGGAAGCCAAAAGATAGTAACCATAACAGTCACCCCATCCACGATAAAGTTTTACTTTTTTTATAAGATAGTTAAAAGCAGAAATATTCTGATACTTTTTAATATTTAAATAATCCCCTGTCAGCAGAACAGCTTCCGAAATAGAACTACAATTACGAACACAAACATTTTTATCATTTATTTGTGCGGAGTTATTATCACCGATTAAAAATTGATTAAGAGCGGGGAAGTTTATTGCACTTAAAATAGGTAAGCTGTTTTTTAACAGTGCAATTTGAGTCCCGAATAAAACAGAACCGCAGATAAAAGATTTTGTCCCGTCTATTGGATCGATTACCCATTTATATTCAGCAGTTGAATTTATTTCGCCAAACTCTTCCCCAAGAATTCCGTGTGAAGGATATTTCCTTTCAATCTTTTTTCTAATTAATTCTTCTGTATTTTTATCTGCAATTGTAACAGGAGAGTTGTCTGATTTTAAGTCAATACTAACATCGGTTCTGAAATATTTTAATATTTCTTTTTGACTTAAAGAAGCTAAATGTTTTATAAATTCTTTTAGTTCGATTATATCTCTCATATTAAAAAAAGGGCGTTATGCTTAACGCCCCGACATATAAAATGTGTGAAATTACTCGGTCTTAAATTTACCTGTCAGCCAATTATATAGCCAGGCAAAAATAGCACCTCCAATTAGTGCATCAAAAAATCCCCAAACCAAACCTATAAGTGCGCCTGTAAAGCTAATATTATATCCCCTGTAAATATGTCCAATAAAAGTAATATTTCCGCTTGCACCGTCGAATAACATAATCCATAAAGTAAGAAAAAACAAACCGAAGCCCCAGATGATTCCGGCTGTTAAAGCAAGAGCTTTTACATTTAATTTCATTTTAACCTCCATTATATATGTTAAAAAATAATCCGTCAAAGCCGGACAGGAAAGATAAACCGCAATGGATTAACTTAATGAATGTTGAATAATTATCAAAATAAATCATGTTTTTACTTTGTGGGAAAAGCTACAATTGTTATATTTGCAAGATTATTTTTTTCTATCTCACTATTAAGTGGGTGTGTAATTTATATAGCTCACTTTAAATCCCTCTCTTAGCAAGAGAGTGACTTTTGAAAAGCTTAGTTCTTTTTGAAATTTTTAATATTTCCGTCTGCGACCGGCAACTGCCGGACAGGTCGCAGGAATAATCGGAGAGATGGCAGAGTCCCCGCATTTTGCGGGCTAAAGGTTGCTTGTCCCGCTAAAGCGGGAAATGCGGCGGTCTTGCCACCGCTTATAGCGGGGTCACGCCAAAGGCGTGAAAAACCTATGTGTTATTATGTTTTATGTTTATATTATCAAAAGCAATTTTAATGGAAAGTACTATACTGGGTCAAGTAAGAATTATAATGTAAGATTAAAATCACATAATTCAGGTAAAGTAAAATCAACTAAAGCTTATAGACCTTGGGAACTAGTTTATTTAGAATCTTTTGAACAAAAAAGAGAAGCTTTAAAAAGGGAAAAGCAAATTAAATCATACAAAAGTGGTAATGCTTTTAAGAAATTAATAATGAACAATAGGAGAGATGGCAGAGTGGTTGAATGCGGCGGTCTTGAAAACCGTTAAGGATGCAAGTCCTTCCGGGGTTCGAATCCCTGTCTCTCCGCATAAATAACAAAGCCCTCATTAAGAGGGCTTTTTATTTTTTAAAGTGTTGAAAACGAAGTTTTCATAAGCGAGAAAAAATAAAACGGACGTCCGGCAGCTGCCGGACGGACTTTGTTATTTATGACGGTATCCCCCTCAAGGGATCACCGAAGGTAATCCCCAAAAAATCAATAATGTAATTTGGAATTCCTTACTCTGTCACGGTACTACCGTGTCAACCTATAATGGGACTAAAGCCCAGGATATTGATCGTCTATTCCTATCTCCGCCTTAAAACAAGGAGTTATCTTAATTAATCTAACTGTAGCAGACGGAACTACGTTCCGCAGGTAAAAACTGCACATTATTAAACGGATAAGATAATATTGAAATATAAGATTGGTAAGGTAATTAAAACTTATATGGAAATAGTACAATTAATTATTTTTCGCTATTGTTATTACAGACGGAGTAACATTTGCAGTTGCTTTAACCTTAGTTGATCCGTCATCTCCGGTTTCTGTACCTATACCAACAATTGTAACTGATTGAGCATTAACAACGGTAGCAGTATATATACCATTTCCGGTTGTGTCTAAACTAGCCGGAATAATCCAGCCTGTAAAAACATTACCACCGCCACCCATTGAAGTAGGTTTCTTATAATATTTTTGCGCCATAGCACCTATATTATTCAAGTCAGAAACAACTCCATCCCGATTAGTTGAAGTAACATTTGTATTAAATAAATAAATTCCAGCTACAATAGCTGCACCTACAAGGATTACAGTTAATAAAATTAATAACAATTGTTGTTGGCCCAAATTACTATTCCTTTATTTGATTTGTCAATACAATTAACTTAAAAAAAGAAGTTAAGTTTTACAAGTATATAATACTTATAACTTGTAAACAAAGCTTAAACTATTATCAGAATGAAAGATTACACCCTTGAAATAAAAAAAGCACTAATTAGTGTTCCTATTATTAATCCACTATTGCGTTCCGTTTTGACCGACGAGAATTTAAACGTACCATAGACCAAATAAAACCTTAAAGGTTGCTGAACAACTAGATTAGAAAATATGTAAATATATTTAGACGTCTATTTGTAAAACATATCTGCAAAAAAAATAAAAAAAAGACCTATATGGATTAAAAAGATACGGAAACTTTTGCGTTAAAAAGACCTATAGTTTGGCTTTCAGGTGTTAGAAGAGTAGGTAAAACTACCATTTCAAAAATGTTCACTGATGCTAAATATTTGAATTGTGATTTACCATCAGTAGCACGAGTTTTGGAAGATCCAGAAAGTTTTTATTCAGGTTTAAAGGAAGATGCCATTATAATTTTTGATGAGAAAAACCAACCTTCGTATTACTACGGCAGGCAGGCTTGCATTTGAAATATCTATTAAATTAAAATTGAGAGAGATAAAAAACAAAAAAATTATGGGAAATAGCGATAAATGTTTTTTCGATGCAATAGACGTATGATTTCAATCGTTTTATTTTGGTAAACTATTCCGAGTCTAAAATCACCGATTCTAATCCGGTAAAAATTTTTCGAACCTTTAAGTTTTGAAGATTTTTAGATTGCAATTATTGTTGAATGTAATTTTTTTAGAATTATCTCATTATTAATTTTTGATATATCTTTCTCCAAAGATTTATCAATTTTAACTATCATTATGCAATCTTTTTTAAAAAAGATTCTGTGTCAACAAATTGTTTTGTCCTACCTCTAATGATGGCTTTAATTAATCCCAAATCTTCTTCGTCTTCTTTTGATAGAAGTTTGGTCTTTATGTTTAATTTTTTAGCCAACTTTATGTGCTTATTCTATTCTGGAGTATCCATTTCCAAAGAGGAAGCACCTTTACTTTCATATCTTCTATTTTAATAACTTCTTCATGAGAATTAGTTAGTAAAACCGATTCATTAATATTAAAATATTTCATCCCTTCTACCAAACTATTTATCTCTCTTTCCCTAGTTAAGGTTTCTTTTAATGAGTATGCAGCATTTATTAGATAAGTTTTACCACCATATTGAAAACAGAAATCAATTTCTTGCTTAAGTTTAAAATATGATATATTTTGATATTTTCTCCTTAATTCTAAAAAAAGAGTATTTTCAAACTTTCTACCTATATCTTTTGCAACAGATACAATATCTACCAGGCCGGTATCTAATGAATATATCTTTTGTGGATTTCTTTGAACCTCTCTGACATTATTAGAAAATATTTTTACCGGGAATAAGACATAAGCATCCGTTAAATACTCTATATATTGATAAAGACTGTTTTTTGAGACCTTTACTGCTTGTGATTTTATATCGTTATAAATTTTTGAAATACTTATAAGATTAGCCGAATTAGACAACAAAAATTTAATGAGATATTTTATTAGATATAAATTAGTAATTTGATATCTCTCAATTAAATCTTTATAAATAACTAAATCTAAATATTCCTTTAATATTTTGGGTTTTTCAATTTCTTTCGCTTCTAATAACTCGGGGAAAGATGAATTATGCAGATAAAACTCAAACGCATTAACAATTTTTGCCCTGTTTTTAGATGATAAATAGTTATTCTCAATCCCTTTAATTTTTAAGTATTCGGTAAAGCTAAATGGAAATACTTCAAAACTGATTGTTCTTCCTCTAAGTGAAGTTGCAATTTCTTTACTTAAAAATTTAGATGATGAGCCTGTAATAAAAATTTTACAGTTTAATGAATCATATATCCTTCGAACAAATTTTTCCCAGTTTTCAATATTCTGAATTTCATCAAAAAAGAAGTATGCTGTTTTGTCTCTATTGTTTGGATATAATTCGTAATAAGCTTCTATAAACAAGTTTAAGTCTTTAAGCGTTAACGGGAAAAGCCGGTCATCTTCAAAATTTATATAAACAATTTGAGTGTTATGTTTCTTTTCTCTTAGCTTTTTTATTACTGAGTAAAACAGGTAGGTTTTGCCCGTTCTTCTTGCACCAACTAAGGATATTATTTTCTTTGAGTTGAGCGGTATTCCTATTTCCCTATCAACAAGTTTTGGCATTTCTGTTTCAAGAAAATCCGATATGATTATTTTAAATATTTCTTTCACGGTTTTTTGTCTCTATGCTGAAGGACAAATGTAGTATGTTTTATACTTTTATGCAAGGATAAAATAAATATTTGTATTCAACCGGATTTACTCACAATTAATGTAACACTTTGCAAAGGCACGTAAGTTGATGCAAATGTAAGTAGTAATAGCTTTTTAGGAAAGTGCATAACCTAGTTGGATAATAAGATCAACCGGAATAATGGAATTTTGGAATAATGAAGTTAATAAAACCTTTTGTACGGAATATTTCGCATACAATATAATCTTAAATGTGACTGAAAAGCTAGAGGTTTTT
>Ga0114931_10007495_pt1 | contig 13331 bp, 5 predicted proteins | sample 2SBtaG_FD_89579 | JGI IMG/M metagenome (GOLD analysis project Ga0114931, IMG submission 89579) | Deep subsurface microbial communities from Kolumbo volcano to uncover new lineages of life (NeLLi) - 2SBTROV14_V59a metaG | ecosystem: Environmental > Aquatic > Marine > Volcanic | place: Kolumbo... | reverse complement strand
GACATTGGATCTTCCACCCACCCCGGAGGCCACGGATGAGCATGGGCACAAGTTACGAGCCAGCACTGACCAGACTGCGGGAGATCTTGGACGGAATGGAGACCGACTAAGAGCTTAGAGGTCTCGTGGAGGCACGAAACAACGTGCTGAAGCGCTACCAGCCGCTATTCGCAAGGTCGGCCATTGATGGTTTGACCGCCGACGCGTTCAAGGAGTTTTTGCTCTTCAAGAACAACCACCACTGGAGCGGTCTCCACCGGATGGGGACAACCATTACCGCGGACATGGACGCCTTCAGGGCCGCTCTGCGCGAGCTACTCGATGATGATGATGATCAGGTCCCCATCGCCGACCGCCTCAACAGGCTGTTCCCCGGTGGCACGCCGCACGTGAAAGGGTTCGGCAAGGCGGTCGTGACCGCCATCCTCCTCGTCGCCCACCCCAAGCGTTACGGAGTGTGGAACGGCACGTCAGAGGGAGCGATGCGCACCCTTCAACTCTGGCCGGCCTTCGAGCGCGCCACCCCACTCGGCACGCGCTACCACAAGGTCAACGAGCGCCTCAAACAGATCGCCCAGGACCTTCACACGGATCTCTGGACCCTCGACGTGCTGTGGTGGCGTATTACGAAGCCGGACGAGTCGGCCGCGATCGACGGCGAACAGGAGGCGGAGGAGATCGCCTTCGGATTGGAGCGCCACCTCCACGACTTCCTCGCCGACAACTGGGAGAACACCGAACTCGGGAAAGAGTGGGACCTGGACCAGGATGGCGGCGACATCAAGGGATACGGCTACGAGCGGTCCACGCCCATCGGCCGCATCGACCTTCTCGCCCGTCACAAACAGGAGGCGCGCTGGCTGGTCATCGAGCTGAAACGCGGCCGCACCTCGGATAAGGCCCTCGGTCAGGTGCAGCGGTACATGGGCTGGGTGAAGGAAGAACTCGCCGCACCTGGTGACCAGATCGATGGGCTGATCATCGGCCACGAGGACGACACGCAGCTCCGCTACGCCCTCAAGGTCGCGACCAACGTCGCGTTCCGGCAATATAAAGTAGACTTTCAACTGCTGCCGGCGATGGTGTAACCGCTGACATGTCAGGGCGCCGTCGCCAAATCTCAAAGAGCGCCATGCCTCGCTTTGTACCAAATGGACGAAGTGGGGGGCATTCCGTAAGATTCGGGCGATCCTGCGGATCAAGGCGCCTCTGGACGGTCAGGCACACTCGGCCGAGAGGCTGGCCCGACCAAGTGTGCCAGCCTCCTACAAGGGATCGCTGTCAGTGACGCTGGTTAGTCGTTGCGATTGACGGAGGGGGGCGGGATGGACGTTTTCGATCTTCGTAATCGGGTCATCAATGACTACGGAGAGTATGTCCGCAGTTTTCTGACGGTCCGAGACGAGCGCATTGGCACCCTCGTCCGCGACGAGCTCGACGGCGGTCTCTTGTGGCCCGAGCCGCTGGTGCAGCTCAACCCTGCATTTGAGCCTGGCACGCGGCTCGCCGACCTCGTCGCCCAGGGTGTCCTCCACCCGGAGTGCCGGAACATCTTCTGCGACAAGCCGGACCCCAACACCAACAACGGCCCGCTTCGCCTCCATCAGCACCAGGTGGAGAGCATCCACGCGGCGCGCGCGGGCGACAATTACGTCCTCACCACCGGAACGGGTTCTGGCAAGAGCCTCGCCTACATCGTCCCCATCGTCGACCACGTCCTGCGCCGAGGGAGCGGCAAGGGCATCCAGGCGATCATCGTCTACCCGATGAATGCCCTGGCGAACAGCCAGATGGGGGAGCTTACGAAGTTCCTGGAGCACGGCTACCCCCAAGGCCATCCACCCGTCACCTTCCGCCGCTACACCGGCCAGGAGAAGGACGAAGAGCGCACCGAAATCATCGCCAACCCGCCGGACATCCTGCTGACCAACTACGTCATGCTGGAGTTGGTCCTCACCCGGCCGCGCGAGAGCAAGCTCGTGAATGCCGCGAAGGGGCTGCGGTTCCTCGTACTCGACGAGCTGCACACCTACCGCGGCCGCCAGGGCGCCGACGTGGCAATGCTTGTCCGGCGTCTCCGTCAGGCATGTGAGGCAAAAAATCTCCTCCATGTGGGCACCTCCGCGACACTTGCTGGTGCCGGTACCTGGGAGGAACAACAACGGGAGGTTGCCGAGGTCGCGAGCCATCTCTTCGGCGACGAGGTCCAGCCCAAACGCATCATCGGCGAGACATTGCGGCGAGTCACACCGCCCGCCAACCCGGAGGACCCTGCCTACGTTGCGGCACTGACGGCCCGGCTGGCAGACCCCGCTGCAAGACCACCAGCAGACCCTACGGGCTTCCTCGCCGATCCCCTCGCCTCCTGGATCGAGTCCAATCTCGGGCTAACGACCGAGGCCGACACCAGCCGCCTCGTCCGTTGCAAGCCCCTCCCTCTCGCCGGCGAGGAGGGAGCTGCCGCCCTCCTCGCGGCCCAGACCGGCGTACCGGCTGCGCAGTGCGAGATGGCAGTCCGCGACACCCTCCTCGCGGGCCACCGAGTACAAGACGGGCACGGCCGGCCCATCTTTGCCTTCCGTCTCCACCAGTTCATCTCCAAGGGCGAGTCGGTCTACGCCTCACCCGAGGCCGAGGAGATCCGCCACGTCACGGTCCAGCCGCAGCAATACGTCCCTGGCAGCCACCGCGAGAAGGTCCTCCTGCCCATCGCCTTCTGTCGGGAGTGCGGACAGGAGTACTACGTTGTCCGCCGTGCTACCGACGACGAGGGGCGCACCGTTTATCTTCCCCGCCAGCTAAACGACGGTCTGCAAAACGACGATGGCGATCCCGGCTTCCTCTACATCAGCACCACAACCCCCTGGCCGGCGAACGGACCCGACCTGCTGAATCGCGTCCCGGACAGTTGGCTGGAGTTCCGGGATGGCACGCCGCGGCTTCGCGCCGATCGGAGACCGCGGCTCCCGAGAGCTATCACCCTCTCTCCAGCCGCCATCGAGGGCGTGGGGGACCAGCCGGCGTGTTACTTCGACACCCCGTTCCTCTTCTGCCTCCATTGCGGCGTCGCCTACACCCCGCGCCAGAAGTCGGACTTCGGCAAGCTCGCCACCCTGGGCTCCGAGGGGCGGAGCACCGCAACCACGGTCCTCTCTCTCTCCGCCATCCGTAAGCTTCGCCACGACACCACCCTGCGCACCGAGGCACGCAAGCTCCTGAGCTTCACCGACAACCGTCAGGACGCCTCCCTCCAGGCCGGCCACTTCAATGACTTCGTGGAGATCGGGCTGCTTCGTTCCGCGCTCTGCGACGCCGTTGACAAGACCGGCACACAAGGGCTGCACCACGATACCCTGACCCTCAAGGTCTTCGAGGCACTGGCTCTGCCCGTCGAGCTTTACGCAGCCAATCCCGAGGTGGAGTACATCCAGCGCGAGGAAACAGACAAGGCCCTGCGTCGTGTCCTCGGTTACTACCTCTACCGCGACCTACGTCGCGGCTGGCGTATCACCTCCCCCAACCTGGAGCAGTGCGGCCTTCTCAACATCGACTACCGTTCCCTCCCTCAGTTCTGCGCGGACCAACCCAAGTGGGCCGACCGCCATCCACTGTTGGCGGAGACCACACCCGCGGAGCGCGAACATGTCTGCCGGGTGCTCCTCGATTACCTGCGACGGGAGCTGGCTATCCGGGTCGACTACCTCGACCCGCAGGAGCAGGAGGGTATTCAACAACTCTCCAGCCAGTACCTCATCCCACCCTGGGCCATGGACGAGGCGGACGATCCGGTACGCAGCCGTATCGTCTTCCCCCGGCCGGGCAGCCGCGAGGATCGCTCCGGCGGACGCCACATCGCCCTATCACCCCGCGGTGGCTTCGGTCTCTTCCTCAAACAACCGGGCACGTTCCCTGCATTCCAGGGCAAGCTCAAGACCGACGAGATCCAACGGATCATCATCGACCTGCTGGAGGTACTCATCATCCCTGGCCTCGTCCAGCGGGTGGTCGAGCCGCGGGAGGCCGATGGCGTCGCGGGCTACCAGCTCAACGCCTCCGGCATGGTGTGGCGCGGTGGCGACGGGAAGCGTGCCTTCCACGATCCGGTCAAAGTGCCGAACGCCCCCGTAGAAGGGCATCGGGCCAACCCTTTCTTCGTCGAGTTCTATCGCTCCGACGCCAGCGATCTGAAGCAGATCGAGGCGCGCGAGCACACAGCCCAGGTCACGGCCGACCTGCGTGAACAGCGCGAAGAGGCGTTCCGCCATGCACGTCTCCCCATTCTCTACTGTTCTCCCACCATGGAATTGGGCGTCGACATCGACCAGCTCAACGTCGTCAACCTGCGCAACGTGCCCCCCACGCCAGCGAACTATGCGCAGCGCAGTGGACGCGCCGGGCGCAGCGGCCAGCCGGCCTTCGTCTTCACCTACTGCTCCGTGGGCAGCCCCCACGACCAGTACTTCTTCAAGCGACCGGACCACATGGTCGCGGGTGCGGTCGCGCCACCGCGTCTCGATCTCGCCAACGAGGACATGCTCCGCGCCCATGTCCAGGCGATCTGGCTCGCAGAGGTCGGCCTCGACCTACGCAACTCCCTGGCGGACATCCTCGATGTCAACGGCGAACAGCCGACCCTCGCCCTCGTTCCAGAGGTACAGCGGGCGATCAACGATCTCGCCGCACGCAAGCGAACGCATCAGCTCGCCCGCACCGCGCTGGGCTCCGCCATCGAGGCCCTTGTCCAGCCCAATGGCTCGGTAGACGAGTGGCTCCAGCGCGTTCTCGACCAGGTCCCCCACACCTTCGAGGAGGCGTGCGACCGGTGGCGGGGCCTCTACCAGGCAGCCCTCGGCCAGATGCAGCGGCAGAATCGGGTCATCCAGGACGCCGCACGTGATCCCAGGGACCGCAAGCAGGCCAAGCGCCTGCGCGCGGAGGCGGAGTCCCAACGGGATCTCCTCCTAGAGAGCCGGAGCTGGGTCCAGTCGGACTTCTACAGCTACCGCTATTTCGCGAGTGAAGGGTTCCTGCCCGGCTACAACTTCCCGCGCCTTCCCCTGTCCGCATACATCCCCGGCCGGCGCCACCAAGCGGGTCAAGACGAGTTTCTCTCACGCCCCAGGTTTCTGGCCATCTCCGAGTACGGCCCGCGTGCGATCGTCTATCACGAGGGCTCTCGTTACGTGATCAACAAGGTGATCCTCCCGGTGGAGGGAGAGGAGACCGGCATCACCCGGCGTGCCGTGCAGTGCGCAGAGTGCGGCTACTTTCATCCCCTCGGAGACAACCCGCCGCCCGACCTCTGCGAGCGATGCGAGGCACCGCTGCCCATCCCAATGGACAACCTCTTCCGGATGCAGAACGTCGCCACGCGGCGCCGTGACCGGATCAACTCGGACGAGGAAGAGCGCCTGCGCCTCGGCTACGAGATCAAGACGGGCATCCGGCTGGCCATGCGCGATGGCGTGCCATGGGAGCGACGTGCCGCCCTCCATGGCACCGATGGCGAGCTTCTCGCCACCCTCGTCTACGGCCACGCCGCGACCCTGTGGCGGATCAACCTCGGCTGGCGACGGCGGGTGAACCCGGATCAGACCGGCTATCTCCTCGATGTCGAGCGCGGTTTCTGGGCCAAGGGTCAGGTGACAGCCGACGACCCGGACGACCCCGAGTCGCCGCGCAAGGAGCGGGTCATCCCCTACGTCGAGGACCGCCGCAACTGCGTCCTCGTCATCCCGGAAACCGGACTCGACGGAGGCCAGATGGCCTCGCTGCAAGCCGCCCTCAAGGCTGCGCTCCAGGCCCACTTCCAGCTCGAAGACAACGAGCTGTCCGCGGAGCCTCTCCCAGACGAGAGCAATCGCCACACAATCCTCCTCTACGAAGCCGCCGAGGGCGGCGCAGGTGTCCTCCGCCGCTTGGTGGAAGATCCCGCGACCCTGCCTGAGGTCGCCCGCCTTGCTCTCGATCTCTGCCACTTCGACCCAGACACCGGCCACGACCGAGGTCGGGCCGCAGGCGCCAGAGAAGATTGTGAGGCCGCCTGTTACGACTGTCTCCTCTCCTACTACAACCAGCGGGACCACCGGCGCATCGACCGCCAGCAGATTAAACGGCCGCTCTCCGCTTGGGCACGCGGTGTGGTCGCCACCTCTCCGGCCCCGCGTCCCCGCGAAGAGCAGGTCGAACGCCTCCTGCGCCTGACAGACTCGGAGCTGGAGCGGCGGTGGATCCGGCTCGTGGACCGTCTTGGGCTCCGCCTCCCCTCCACCAGCCAGAAGAACGTCGACGACTGCTACGTGCGGCCCGACTTCCTCTACGAGAACGAGGGCGTCGCCGTCTTCGTGGACGGCCCACCCCACGACACGCCGCAGCAGCAGGCCAAAGACGCCGAGCAGCAGGAGTGCCTCGAAGACCTCGGGTACCACGTCCTCCGGTTTCACCACCAAGCCGACTGGGAGGAGATCCTCCGGGACAACCCCAACGTCTTCGGGTCTCCAACCCAGAAAGCCGATGCCAGCGAAAGCCGTTCCTTGCGGAACCTCTGAGCGAACGCAAGACTTGGGGCGCTAGCTCAGCACCGCCATGCGACGGCCACACAAGGAGAGCCGGATGATCACCCGCGTGTACCTCGACAACTTCCGCTGCTTCTCGAATTTCGAGCTGGAGGCCAATCGGACCAACCTTTTGATTGGGGCAAACGGGAGCGGCAAGAGCTCGTTCATCGATCTCATCACACGCCTCCTCGCCCTCGTCCTCGACGGCCATGGGGTCGAAGCCCTCTTCCCTGCCGACGATCTGACCCGCTGGGACGAACGCCTTCGGCAAAGGTTCGAGCTTGACGCACGGATCGGCGATGCATCCTACCGCTACACGGTTGTCGTCGAGCACGACCGAGGTGGCTCGCAAGCTTCCCTGAAAGAGGAACGTGTCTCCTGTGACGAGCGAACCTTGTTTGCCTATGCCGATGGCGTGGTCCGTCTTCACAACAACCGAGGTGAGGAACGCACCTCCTTCCCCTTCCGTGGAGTGCGCTCCTTCCTGGCACAAATCGAGGAACGTCCCGAAACCACCGATCTCAAGTCGTTCCTTGACCACCTCCGCTGCATCCATGTGCAGAAGCTGAACCCGATCGACATCGCCTCCATCAGCCACGAGGAGAACCAGACCCTAGCAATCGACGGTGCGAACTTCGCCTCGTGGTACCGCCACATTGCGCAGGAACGAGCCGCCGACCTCCAGGGGCTGTTCGACAACCTGCGCAAGGTGATTCCCGGGTTCCGCGCCCTGTCGCTCAAGGGGGCTGGCAAGCAGGGGAGAACCCGCGACCTCGTCGCGGAGCTGGCGTCGCCGGACACCGAACCGTACGAAATCGACTTCGACGCCATCTCCGATGGCCAGCGTGCCCTCATCATCCTCTACACCCTGCTCATCGCCCCCAACGGTGGGGCACAAGTGCTTCTCATCGACGAGCCGGAGAATTACGTCGGGCTGGCGGAAATCCAGCCGTGGCTCGTGCAACTCGACGACGCCCTCGGGGACGAGGGGCAGCTCTTCGTGATCTCCCACCACCCCGAGGCGATCGACTTCCTCGCGGCCGAACACCCCGTCCTCTTCGAGCGGCCGGACGGTGGTCCTGTCCGCCTCCGGAAAGCGGTATTCGAGCGAGACAGCGGGCTGAAGGCATCGGAGCAGATCGCGCGGGGGCTCATCCATGGGCAGTGATCGGGGCCAGGTACGCGGCGTCCTTCTGACCGAGGACAAGCGAACGGAGCGCTTCTTCCGCCACCTCCTCCGGGACCTCGGATACGACACTCGTAGGTTCGACTTTCAAACAGCCCCATCCGGCGAAGGGGCGGCAGAGGCGTGGGTGCGAAGACGGTATCCGGCCGCGGTGAAGGTCCTGCGTTCGAGGAACTACCAGCACGACCTCTGTGCCATCGTCGTGCGAGACGGGGACCGTTTGGGTGTCGAGGAGCGCAAAGAGGAGCTGGACGCGGAGCTGAGCGACGCCGGCCTTGAGCACCGCGAGCCCGGCGAGCGCATCGCCACGCCGGTCCCCACATGGAGCATCGAGACGTGGCTTCTCGCCCTGCTCGGTGAGACGGATGTAAGCGAGGGAATCTCGCTGAAAGAGGCGTTTGAGCACCGCTATCCCCAGGAAAGAGAGGCGCTCAGGGAGGCGGCCCAGACCTGGCGCGACGGCCCGATGGTCGGAGCAACCCTCGCTTCTCTCACCGACGGGCGAAGGGAGCTGGCAAGGCTCGACTCCCCATGACCTTCGCCGTCGGCTCTCTCGTCAAGGCGCGCGGCCGCGAGTGGGTGGTCCTCCCGGAATCCCAGGCGGAGCAGGACCTCCTCGTCCTCCGCCCCCTCGGCGGCACCGAGGAGGAGGTCACCGGCATCTACCTCCCCCTGGAGAGGGTCGAGTCCGCCCACTTCCCCCTCCCGAACCCCACCAAAGAGCTGGGGGACCACCGCTCCTGCGCCCTGCTGCGCGACGCCGTTCGCCTTGGCTTCCGCTCCGGGGCCGGCCCCTTCCGCTCGCTGGCCCGGATCGCGGTCGAGCCCCGCCCCTATCAGCTCGTCCCGCTGCTCATGGCCCTCCGTCTCGACCCGGTTCGCCTCCTGATCGCCGACGACGTTGGCGTCGGAAAATCGGTGGAGGCCGCCCTCATCGCCCGCGAACTCCTCGACCGGGGCGAGATCCAGCGTACCGCCGTCCTCTGCCCACCCCACCTTGCCGAGCAGTGGCAGCGCACCCTCGCCGACCAGTTCCACATCGACGCCACCCTCGTCCTCTTCGGCACCGCCGCCCGCCTGGAGCGCAACCTCGGCCCCGGTGAGGCCCTCTTCGACCACCACCCCCACGTGGTGGTCTCCACCGACTACATCAAGTCTGAACGCCGCCGCCACGAGTTCCTCCGCACCTGCCCGGAGCTGGTCATCGTCGACGAGGCCCACACCTGCGCCGCTGGGCTCCGCGCCTCCCAGCAGCGCCACGAGTTGCTCCAGGCACTCGCCGCCGATACCGACCGCCACCTCCTCCTGGTCACCGCCACTCCCCACAGCGGCAACGAGGAGGCATTCCGCTCCCTGCTCGCGCTCCTCGAACCCGCCTTCCTCCACCTGCCCTCCGACCTTTCCGGGGAGCACAACCGTCCCCATCGCGAGCGCCTCGCCCGCTACCTCGTCCAGCGTCGCCGCGGCGACCTCAAGGCGTACATGGACACCGAGACCCCCTTCCCGGAGCGGGATCTCGCCGAGGAGACCTATACCCTCACCGCCGACTACCGCCGCTTTTTCGATCGGGTGCTCGCCTATTGCCGGGAGACGGTCCGGGATCCCGCCCTCGACAAGCGCCGCGAGCGGGTCCGCTGGTGGTCGGCCCTCGCCCTCCTGCGCTCGCTTGCCTCCAGCCCGGCCGCGGCCGCCGCGACCCTGCGCAACCGTGCCGCCAGCGCCGACACCGAGACGGTGGAGGAGGTGGACGAGATCGGCCGCCGTACCGTCCTCGACCTCGACGACGAAGCCGCCGAGGGCATCGACGTGATCCCCGGCAGCGACAGCGAAGACGAAGCTGCCCCTCACGACCGCGACCGCCTCCAGCGACTTGCCCGCGAGGCAAAAAAGCTGACCGGTCGACAGGATGCCAAGCTCGCCCGCGCCACCGAGCTGGTCGAGGACCTCGTCCGCGACGGCTATTCGCCCATCCTCTTCTGCCGCTTCATCCCCACCGCCGAATACGTCGCCGACCACCTCCGCAAACGCCTCGGCAAGGCCGTCGTGGTCGAGGCCGTTACCGGTCTCCTCCCACCGGAAGAGCGCGAGCACCGGGTCGAGAGCCTCGGCGACCAACCCAAGCGGGTCCTCGTCTGCACCGACTGCCTCAGCGAGGGCATCAACCTCCAGCACCACTTCGACGCGGTCATGCACTACGACCTGTCGTGGAACCCCACCCGCCACGAGCAACGAGAGGGCCGGGTCGATCGCTACGGCCAACCCCGGCCCCGCGTCCGTACCCTCACCTACTACGGCAAGGACAACCCGGTGGACGGCATCGTCCTCGACGTGCTCCTGCGCAAGCACAAGACCATCCACAAGCAGCTCGGCATCACCGTGCCCGTCCCCATGGATACCAACGTGGTCGTCGAGGCGATCTTCGAGGGGCTCCTCCTGCGGGAGACCGCCGGCGTCCAGCAGTTCACCTTCGACTTCCTGGAGCCCGACCGGCAGGCGGTCGCCACCCGGTGGGACCAGGCGGTCGAGCGTGAGAAGCGCAGCCGCACCCTCTTCGCCCAGCACACCATCAAGGTCGAGGAGGTCGCCGAAGAGCTTGCCGAGTGCCGTCGCGCCCTGGGCGACGAGGAGACGGTAAAAGCCTTCACCACCACCGCATTTCGTGCCCTCCACCTCCCGGTGACCGGTGACGACCCGATCCAGATCGACCTCCGTGAAGCGCCCGCCGCCCTCCGCGACGCCCTCGGCGAGGAGACCACCACGGCGCTGACCGCCTCCTTCCGTCCGCCACCCGCCAAGGGTGCCCACCTCCTCACCCGCACCCACCCCATCGTCGAGGGGCTCGCCACCCATGTCCTGGAGAGCGCCCTGGAAGACGACGGCGCGGGTGTGGCCCGCCGCTGCGGCGTCATCCGCACCCATCAGGTGGCCCGCCGCACCACCCTCCTTCTCCTGCGCCTGCGCTTCCACATCGTGACCCAAGATTACACCGGCCAGGAGCGTCCCCTCCTCGCCGAGGACCACCTCCTCGCCGCCTTCGAGGGCAGCCCCGACAAGGCGGCATGGCTGGACGCTGCCACCGCGGAGTCGCTCCTCCACGCCCAGCCCGACGCCAACACGCTGCCCGAGATGGCCCGCTCCCGCATCCAGCAGGTGGTCGACGGCTTCCCCCACCTCCAGCCCCATCTCGACGACCTCGCCACTCAGCGGGGCCAGGCCCTCCTCGATGCCCACCGCCGCGTGCGCAAGGCCGCGAAGCAACGGGTCCGCTCTCTACGCATCGAGCCCCACCTCCCGGTGGACCTCCTCGGCCTCTTCGTCTACCTCCCTGTGGTCGGAGGAGGCGCTCCGTGAGCCGCCGCAACACCCACGCATTCTCCGCCATTACCACCGCCGGCGGCCTCCTCCCGGAGGATCTCCTCCAGCGGGTCGCCGCGGGGGACAATCGCCTCCCCGGTCTGGACAGCGGCGCCTACCACCTCGATGCCAACGACCGCCTCGGCGAGGCGATCAACCGCGCCTGGAGCCGCCTCCTCGGAGCGTGGACCTCCTTCCAGGACGCCGTGGCCACGCTCCCGGACGACCAGCCCGCCACCGGTATCACCCGCGACCGCTGGCTCCTCCCTCTCCTCCAAGAACTGGGCTACGGCCGCCTCCCCAAGGCGACGGCTACCGAGGTGGAGGGCAAGTCCTTCGCCATCTCCCACTTCTACCACCACTCCCCCATCCACCTCCTCGGCTGTCGCATCCCGCTGGATCGCCGCATGAAGGGGGTGGCCGGCGCCGCCCAAGCCTCCCCCCACGGCCTCGTCCAGGACTTCCTCAACCGCTCCGACGACCACCTCTGGGGGATCCTCGCAAACGGCTACCTGCTGCGCATCCTCCGCGACCACCACAGTCTCACCCGCCAGGCGTACCTGGAGTTCGACCTCCAGGCGATCATGGAGGGCGAGCAGTTCTCCGAGTTTCGGCTGCTGTGGCTGCTGTGCCACCAGAGCCGGGTCGAGGCAGAAAAGCCCGAGGAGTGCTGGCTGGAGCAGTGGTTCCAGCTTGCCCGTGACGAGGGGGTCCGCGCCCTCGACCGCCTCCGCGACGGCGTGGAGGAGGCCATCGCCGCCCTCGGCTCCGGCTTCCTCCGCCACAAGGCCAACCAGCACCTCCACGCCGCCCTGGAATCCGGCGCTCTCGCCACCCAGGACTACTACCGCCAGCTCCTCCGCCTGGCCTACCGCCTCATCTTCCTCTTCGTCGCCGAGGACCGTGGCGCCCTCCTCGACCCAAAGGCTCCGAAGGCGGCCCGCGACCGCTACACCGGCTATTACGCCACCACCCGCCTGCGCCACCTCGCCCAGCGTCGCCGCGGCAGCCGCCACCCGGACCTCTGGCAGGGGCTCCGCCTGGTCATGAGCCAGCTCGCCGACGGCTGCCCCGAGCTGGCCCTCCCGGCCCTCGGCTCCTTCCTCTGGCGCGACCCCGAGGCGATCCCCGACCTCAAGGAGGCGGAGATCGCCAACCACGATCTGCTCGCCGCCATCCGGGCGCTGTGCACCCTCACCGACGGTGGCGTCCGCCGCCCGGTGAGCTGGCAGACCATCGGGGCCGAGGAGCTGGGCTCCATCTACGAGTCCCTCCTAGAGCGCCACCCCCGCCTCCATAAAGAGGCCGCCACCTTCGAGCTGGCCACCGCCGCGGGGCATGAGCGCAAGACCACCGGCAGCTACTACACCCCCACCTCGCTGGTGGAATGTCTGCTGGATTCCGCCCTCGATCCCGTTCTCGACGAGGCCGCCAAGAAGCCGGACCCGGAGCAGGCCCTCCTCGACCTCAAAGTGTGTGATCCGGCGTGTGGATCTGGCCATTTCCTGGTCGCCGCGGCACGGCGTATCGCCAGGCGCCTCGCGGCCGTGCGCTCGGGCGACGCCGAGCCGAGCCCCCACGACCTCCAGCATGCGCTGCGCGAAGTGGTCGGCCGCTGTCTCTACGGCGTGGATGTGAACCCCATGGCCGTGGAGCTGTGCAAGGTCTCCCTGTGGATGGAGGGGCTGGAGCCCGGCCGGCCGCTCTCGTTTCTCGACAGCCATGTCCAGTGCGGAAACTCGCTCCTCGGCACCACACCAACCCTGATGGCGCAGGGCATTCCCGACGACGCCTTCAAACCCATCGAGGGGGACGACAGGGCAGTCTGCACCGCCCTGAAACGACGCAATCGCGCGGAGCGCAGCCAGACCGACCTCTTTCACGACATGGGCCACGACCCGCCCGCAACGGAAGAGGAGGTCGCCGGCCACGTCCGCTACCTGGAGGGGGTCGCGGACCTCTCCATCGACGGCGTCCGGGAGAAGGAGGCGGAGTTCCGGGAACTGGAGGCATCCAAGGCGTACGACCACGCCAAGCTGATCGCTGACGCTTGGTGCGCCGCCTTCGTCTGGCCCAAGTACGAAGGGGCGCCAACAGCCATCATCGAGGACCTCTTCCGGCGGCTACGGGCGGACCCGGAGAGGGTACCGAGGGAGGTGCGCGAGGAGGTTCGGCGGCTGGCGGGGGAGTATCGGTTCTTTCACTGGCACCTCGCCTTTCCACAGGTGTTTGGG
>Ga0114931_10007494_pt1 | contig 13332 bp, 11 predicted proteins | sample 2SBtaG_FD_89579 | JGI IMG/M metagenome (GOLD analysis project Ga0114931, IMG submission 89579) | Deep subsurface microbial communities from Kolumbo volcano to uncover new lineages of life (NeLLi) - 2SBTROV14_V59a metaG | ecosystem: Environmental > Aquatic > Marine > Volcanic | place: Kolumbo... | reverse complement strand
TTGCATTGGGATTCAGCGCCCTGGCGCTGGTCTCGGGGATGGCTGCCTGGCGGTTGCCAGACCATGAACAGGGATACTCCCCCAGCCAGCCCATCGCCTACTCGCACCGGCTGCACGCCGGTAAGTTGCAGATCGACTGCCGTTTTTGTCACTGGGCATCCCGTGAAAGCCGCTTTGCGGGCATTCCTTCGTCTGACATTTGCATGAAGTGCCACCAGGTGGTAACCGCCTCGTTCGATGCCACCAGCGCGGAACGGAAGCAAGCCGTTAAGGAGCATCGCAAGCCACGACAAATCATCTCGCCCGAGCTTAAAAAGCTGTACGATTCGCTCGGCCTGGACGACGAACTGAAACCGGTCCAGGGGGCTCAGCCCCGATCGATCGAGTGGGTACGCGTGCACGACCTGCCCGACTTCGCCTGTTTTGATCACAGCGCCCATGTCTCTGTCGGTGTCGCCTGCCAGCATTGTCATGGCCCGGTGGAATCGATGGAGCGCATGCGGCAGGCCGAGAGCCTTTCGATGGGGTGGTGCTTGAATTGCCATCGCGACGCGAACAAAAAAGGAATCAATGGCAAACCGGTCCACGCCGCCACAAGCTGTGCCATTTGTCACCATTAGAGAATTTTTCGAAATTGTGAGTTTGCTTTACACACGTTGCGTTTCCAGGGATTGTGGTTCCTGCGCTGGATTGCCGCCCCGCTATTTCGAAAATTTCTCTTTATAACAATTCGACGAAAATCCCCCAACTTGAACTCTACGAAAAACCTTGGCCGAGGGATGTTGGAATATTGAAATAATGAATCAAGCATCAACCAAAACGTATTGGAAATCGCCTCACAACCCAGGGAATCCTGCCCCGCCCCAGGAAAATGGCCTGGCGGTGGATGGACCATCCGCGACAGGACTTCAACTCAAAGGCAACCCGCCGCTCGCGAGCGAGTCCGCAGACGGTCTGTGGTCGCTGGATCGGCGCCGATTCCTCGAGGCGGCCGGGTTTTCACTTTCGCTGGCCACGGCCGCCGGTTGTGGCCGGGCACCCGTTGTGCATGCGTTGCCTTTTTTCAAGCATCCTCCAGGCGCGGTGCCCGATCAACTGCGTTACTATGGCTCGACCTGTGCGGGTTGCGCGGCGGGCTGCGGACTGCTGGCCGGCACCCGCGACGGCAGGCCACTGAAGATGGAAGGGATGCCCGAACATCCCCTCTCCCAAGGCGGACTTTGCGCGGTGGGACAAGCACAGCCGCTGGAGCTGTACGACAGCAAGCGGCTGCATGGCCCGCTCAAAAGGGGTCCGCTCAAAAGGGGCCCGCTCAAGGAGGACAAACAGGTACCATGGACCGAGATCGATCTGGATATTGCCAACCAACTAGGTGAAATCAAAGAGGCAGGGGGAGCCGTCCGTCTGGTGACCAACACGGTGACCAGCCCCACGCTGCGGGGAGCGATCGCCGATTTTCTCGGCCAGTTCAAAGATGCCCGGCATATCACCTTGGATGCGGTCAGCTCGTCGGCTATCCTCGACGCGCATGAAAAAACCCATGGCAGCCGCCTGCTACCCCACTACCGGATCGATCGGGCCAAGGTCATCGTCTCTTTTGGGGCCGACTTCCTGGGAACCTGGATCTCTCCGGTGGAGTTCACCGCGTCCTGGTGCAAAAACCGGCCGCCCACCGAAACCGATCCCTCGATGTCGTACCATGTGCAGCTGGAAAGCCGCCTCTCCCTGACCGGCAGCAATGCGGACCGGCGCCTGGTCATCGCGCCCAGCGAACAACAGCGGGTGCTCCGCCTGTTGGCTGACCGTCTGGCCCAGCATGCCGGTCAGCCAGAATCAAGCTCCCCTCCCACGGGCTCTCCTGCCACGGCGGCATCGGTGGCAGGCGCCGACCTGGCGGAGATCGCCCAGCGGTTATGGGCCGCCCGCGGCCAGGCCCTGGTGCTATGTGACAGCCAGGACGTGAACACCCAGATCACCGTCAACCGGATCAACCACCTGCTGGCGAGTTACGGCAAGACGCTCGACATCGAACATCCCAGCCTGCAGCGGCAGGGCAACGACCGAGAAGTGGCCGAACTTGTCGAGGAATTAAAGCACGGCCAGGTGGCCGCGCTTTTGGTTGCGGGAACCGACCTCACCTACAACCTGCCCGGTCGCCAGGCACTGGCAGACGCGATCGACAAGGTCCGCCTGGTGGTCAGCTTTGCGCCCCGGATCGACGATTTTGCCGCCCACGCCCACTATGTGTGTCCCGATCATCACGCCCTCGAATCATGGGGCGATGCCGAGCCGATCCACGGCCTGGTCTCCATCGTCCAGCCCACGATCCGTCCGATTTACAACACCCGCTCGGTCCTGGAAAGTCTGAGCAACTGGTCCGCCCCTGCCGCTGCCCAGAAACATTCCGTCACGCAATACGACCTGGTGCGCGATTACTGGCGGAAACAAATCATGGCCCAACAAGAGCAGACCGACTTCTCTCAATTCTGGGACCGCGCAGTCCACGACGGGTTTGTCCGCCTCCAGCGCAAGCCGGTCACCAGCCAACCATTTCAAGACAGCCGGCCGCCAGACTCAAAGCGCACGGCAGAGCCCACCCCACAAACAGGCCTGACGCTGGTGCTCTACCAGAAGATCGGCATGCCGGACAGCCAGCATGCCCAAAACCCATGGCTGCTGGAACTGCCCGACCCGATCACCAAAGTCACCTGGGACAATTACGTCTCTGTTTCCCAGGCGTTGGCCCAAGAGCAGTCGCTTGAGGACGGCGACGTGGTCCGCATCCAGATCGGTGGCGAGAAAGGAAACCCCGAGCAAGCGTCGCTGGAGCTGCCGGTGTTCATTCAACCGGGCCAGCACACCCGGACCGTGGCGATCGCCCTGGCCTACGGTTGCCCGGGAACCGACCGGTTCGCGAAGGTGGGCCCGCAGTGGCTGGAGTCACGACTTACCGTCGAACCGGGCCAGACCGTGGGTAAAAATGGCGCTCCGCTGATTTCGATCACCAAGGACACCCTCCGGTATGTGCGTCAGAGTGTGACTCTTGAAAAAACGGGCCGCAAGCAAACACTGGCCAGTACGCAGGAGCATCATTCGATCGACGTACCCGCAGCGGTGGCTCCTCATGGGGCCGAGCGTCGCGGAATGATTCAGGAAACCACGCTGGCCGCCTATGCGCTCGATCCCTACGCGGGAAGCCCCGAGGCCCATCACCCGGCGACCTCCCAACCAGGGCAAAATCCAGCGGCCGAGCCGCAACCAGTTCGCCAACAAGATTCGCCACAAATTCTGCCCGGCAAACCGTCCCAGGATCTCCCGCGAGAGGCCCAACTCTGGCCCGAAGATCATCCCATGGAGGGCCACTGGTGGGGCATGATGATCGACCTGAATGCATGCACGGGTTGCTCGGCTTGCGTGATTGCCTGCCAGTCGGAAAACAACGTCCCGGTGGTTGGCAAGGACGAAGTCCGGCGCCAGCGCGAAATGCACTGGCTGCGTCTCGACCGTTATTATTCCACCCCGCCGGAGAGCGCTAGCAAAGAGCCCAATGCAGTAGAGAACGATGCTGGAAGAGGGGGCACCGATCAGAACGGCACCGACATGGAAGTCTACCATCAGCCGATGATGTGCCACCACTGCGACAACGCCCCGTGCGAAACGGTCTGCCCGGTGCTGGCCACCGTGCATGGCGATGAGGGGCTCAACGAACAGGCCTACAATCGGTGTGTCGGAACGCGTTACTGTGCTAACAATTGCCCCTACAAAGTGCGCCGATTCAATTGGTTCAAGTATACCCATGACGACACGCTGCAGAATCTGGTGCTGAACCCCGAGGTAACGGTACGGTCTCGTGGTGTGATGGAAAAATGTTCGATGTGCGTCCAGCGGATCGAAGCGGGAAAAATCGCCGCTCGCCGGCGCGGCAAGCCGCTGACCGATGGCCAAATCCAAACCGCCTGCCAGCAGTCGTGTCCGACCCGGGCGATTGTGTTTGGCGACATGAACGATCCTGACAGCCAGGTTTCCACCGCAATCCGGAATCCGCGCCGCTACCGGGTCCTGGAGGAGCTGAATATCCGGCCTTCGGTTGGCTATTTGCGGATGGTCAAAAATACAAACTCGGTCGCGATCACGGAGAGCCCAATGGAGAACACAGTGGAGGAGAACCAGGAGGAAAGCCCCCATGGCTAACAACCCCACCCAAACAGGACCGGCGCAAACCGAGCGAACCGTGCGGCCTCCTCAGGCACGGCCACCTCTGGTCGTCGGCAATAAGTCCCTGGCGGAAGTCACGGGCGACATCTGCCGGCCGATGGAGTGCCAGCCCACCGCCTTATGGTACGCGGCGTTTTCCGTCTCCTTTGCCACCCTTATCGTCGGGACGGCAGCGGTCACTTACCAGATTGCCACGGGCATTGGCACCTGGGGCCTGAACAAAACGGTTGGCTGGGCCTTTGATATCACCAACTTTGTGTTTTGGATCGGAATTGGTCATGCCGGCACGCTGATTTCCGCCGTGTTGTTCCTGTTCCGTCAACGCTGGCGTACGGCGGTCAACCGTTCGGCCGAAGCCATGACTCTGTTCGCGGTGATGTGTGCGGGCCTGTTTCCGCTGATTCACATGGGCCGTCCGTGGTTCGCATTCTGGGTAATTCCGTATCCCAATACGCGCGGCCCACTGTGGGTGAATTTCAAATCGCCCCTGCTGTGGGATGTGTTTGCCATCTCCACCTACCTGACAATCTCGGCTGTTTTCTGGTACCTCGGCCTATTGCCCGACCTGGCCACCATTCGTGACCGGTCGCCTGCGGGACCGCGCAAAAAGTGGACAACCCTGCTGAGCTTTGGCTGGAATGGGTCGGCCCGCACCTGGCACCGTTACGAAACGGTTTACTTGCTGTTGGCCGGACTTGCAACTCCACTGGTCTTTTCGGTCCACTCGATCGTCAGCATGGACTTTGCCACGGCGGTGCTTCCCGGTTGGCACTCAACCATTTTCCCACCCTATTTCGTCGCGGGAGCCATCTTCAGCGGGCTGGCGATGGTGCTGACCTTGATGCTCATAGCCCGCAAGACGATGCGGCTGGAGCACTTCATCACGCCAACCCACATCGACCGCATGTGCAAGTTGATGCTGGCCATGGGTTCGATTGTCGCCCTGGCCTATGCCACGGAATTTTTCATGGCCGCCTACGGTGGAAATCCCTACGAACAGTTTGTCATGAAAAATCGGGCCCTGGGCCCAATGCGCTGGGCCTACTGGACGATGGTCTCCTGCAACGTGATTTTACCCCAATTGCTATGGTTCCGCGCGGTACGTTCGCGACTGGGACTGGTCTTTATCCTTTCGATCGTAGTAAACATAGGCATGTGGTTCGAGCGGTTTGTCATTATCGTCACCAGCCTGCATCGCGATTTTTTACCGTCGAGTTGGGCACATTACGTTCCCACCACCATCGAAGTGGCCACGCTGGCAGGCAGCTTCGGCCTGTTCTTTACTTGCTTCCTGATTTTCTGCCGTCTCGCGCCAACCATTGCGATGGCCGAAATCAAAGGCATGATGGGCCATCGCCGAGCAGAAGAAAACCCGGAAACTACCCAGGAGGAGGCCGCATGAGCGATCGCTACCTATTGGCAACCTTCGAATACGAACAGGACCTGCTCGCGGCCACCCGGGATGTCCGCAAGCATGGGCTGGAAATAGTCGACGCGTACACGCCCTATGCGGTTCATGGGCTCGATCGGGCCATGGGCTTGCGGCCTTCGCGGCTGACCTGGGTCTGCTTTTTCTGTGGCCTGACCGGCGCCCTGCTGGCCTTCTGGTTCGAGCATTGGACGGCGGCCCTGAACTGGCCCCTGGATGTGGGCGGCAAACCATGGAACGCCCTGCCTTCGGACGCGCCGGTAGCCTTCGAAATGATGGTCTTGGCGGGCGGCTTGGGAAGTGTGTTCGCGCTGCTTGCGGTCTGCCGGCTCTATCCGGGCAAACGGGCCAAAATGCCGTCGCCGCGCATCACCAACGATCAGTTCATCCTGGTACTGCGTGAAACTGGATCGGCATTCGATCTGGATCGTGCGCCGAAACTACTTGAAAAACACCATGTGCAAAATATTGAGGAACGACTCACGGTGAGCCAGGGGCAAGCCAGCGTGGCATCCATCGACGGAACATCCACGCTGCCAGTACCCGTACGCGTTCCGCACCAGGAGGAGGAGTAAACGGTGACCCTATCTCGGACCAACAAGATCCTGGCATTACTCCTGGCTTGCACCGTGGCGCTGGTCTGGACTTCGAACGTGGATTATTCCCGGCCAAACATCGAGATCCTGCCCAACATGAAATACTCGCCGGCCTACAGCGCCTATTCGAGCAATCCCAATCTGGCCGACGGTCGCACCCTCCAGCCACCGGTCCCAGGAACGATTGCCCGCGGCCCGTTGCCCCTGCATTACCAGGCCACCCCCGCCGATGCGTTACGGGCCGGTGAACAACTGAAAAACCCGCTGCTGAAACTGGCGGAGCCGCTGCGTCAGGCGGCAACCCGGCGCGGCGGCGAAACCTTCCGCATTTTCTGCATCGAGTGCCATGGCGCGGCGGGCAAGGGAGATGGCCTGGTGCCCAAGTACGGATTTCCGCCGCCTCCTTCGCTGCTGACTGGTAAATCGGTGCAAATGAAGGATGGGCAACTACTACACATTCTCACCTATGGCCAGGGCAGCATGACCAGTTTCGCCGTTCAGCTCACCCGCGCACAGCGATGGGAAGTCGTCCAATACATCCGCCGGCTGCAACAGCAGGCGAAAGTCACCGAGGGCGTCACGCCGGCAACCCAACCCCAGAGCAACCAACCATGAATGCAGAGCGCCTACCAACACAAGGGGACCAATCCGTCCAAGAGGCCCAAGCCACCCAAGGGACGCTTCTCACTCCCCTGGTACACCGCAGGCTGCTGGTGATGGCCGTGGGCGGTCTGCTGGTCCTGGTCCTCGGCTGGCCGTTTTCACCCCTAAGAGTCTGGAGCAATCTGCTGGTAGTCTCCTTTTATCTGGTAACCCTGGCCCTGGGTGGAGCAGTCTTTCTGGCCCTGACCTATGTTGCGGGTGCCGGTTGGCATGTGGCCATCCGCCGCATCCCCGAAGCCATGGCCGCGCTGCTTCCCAAAACGGGACTCGCCATCCTGGCGGTCCTCGCGTTACACATGCATGCCTATGGCTGGCAACTGCACCCGGGAGCCCCCGCGGACACCGACGCCGGCACCTACTGGTTCAAGCAACTCTGGCTGAATCCCCCATTCTGGCTAGCCCGGGCGGCCATCTATGTGTTGTTGTGGTCGGTGTTGGCGGCGGGCCTGGTAGGCCTCTCCCGGCGGCAAGACCGCCTCGAGTGGCAAGATCGAACCGGCGCCATGCACGTCATGCAATGGAGCGTCCGCCTCTCGGCCCTGTTCCTTGTGGTCTATACCATTACCTTTTCGCTGGCCAGCGTCGATTGGATCATGGCCCTGGAACCGATGTGGTTCAGCACCATGTGGGGCGTTTACCAGTTTGCCGGCATGATCCAGGCCACGATGGCCGCGGTGATCGTTGTGGGGCTCCTCCTGCGGCGTCCCGGGATGCCCTTGCATGGCATCTTTCGGGCGGAACATCTGCACGATCTGGGCCAACTGTTGTTGGGCTTCAGTTGCTTCTGGATGTATATCTGGTTCAGCCAGTACATGCTCATCTGGTATTCCAATCTCCCCGAGGAAACGTCCTATTTCATTGCCCGCATGCACGGCCCCTGGGGCCCGGTGGTGGTGGCCAGCATCCTGCTGAACTGGATCATTCCCTTTTTTGTCTTGCTCCCCAAGCCCTGCAAACGGAGCGGGCCTGTTATGATGAAAGTGGCCGTGGTAGTATTGATCGGCCGTTGGGTCGACCTGACGGTGATGATCTTTCCCCCGACCGTAGGCGCCTTGCCCGTTTTGGGAATCCTGGAAATTGCCGGCGCATGCTGCATGACCGGCACTTTTGGCCTACTCTGTTTCCACGCCCTGACAAAAGCGGCCCCGGTTCCCACAAACGACCCCTACTACGGAGAAAGCCTCACCTACCATTGTACTTAGCGGCCCCTGGATCAATGAACGTCTGCAGAACATCCTCTCCCAACGGATCCTCATGAAAGAGAATTACCGATGATATCACAGACGGTAGAATACTCACTCCGTGCGGTTCTGGTCTTGGCCAGTAAATACGACCAGGCAATGACGGTGCGCGAAATGGCCGAGCAGGCCAAATTGCCGGCACCGTACCTTTCTAAAATCATGAAAGGGTTGGTTCGAGCTGGCATCGTCCAATCGCGCCGCGGACTGGGAGGTGGTTTCAAGCTGGCCCGCGAACCCAAGGCAATCACGATTTGGGATGTCACCCAAGCGATCGACCCGCTGGAGCGCATTCGCACCTGCCCGTTGGGGATCAGCGGGCATACGTTGCTCTGTCCCCTGCATCGGCGGATCGACCAGGCAATCGGCCAAATCGAGGAGGCCTTTCGAGCCAGCACACTTGATGAAATTCTGCAAGAATCGGACGAGTTCAAGCCGCTGTGCGACGAGCAGCCCGCCATGCAGATTGCCCTGGGCAAGACGACATCTGTGGCCAAGGCAGACAAATCTGAAAAGAAGGGCAAACCGAAAAAGAAGGGCCCGGCCAAGAAAAGAGCCCCCAAGAAGGGCAAAGCCAAGAAAAAGTGAGGCTCCTCCGGCAGAGCTGGAGGTTTTCACTGGGGAATAACCACCGATCCCACTTCCAAAAGGAGTCATCCCATGCCCGAGTCCCTGCTGGACTGCACGGTCGCCGATCTGGTGCTGGAAAAACCCTCGCGCTCGCGCGTGTTCGCGCAGGCGGGCATTGACTATTGCTGCGGCGGCAAACGGACTTTGATGGAAGCCTGCCAGAGCACCCAGGTCGATGCGAACGATCTGCTGGCGGCGCTCACAAACGCGGACCAGGAACAGGAAGCTAGCGATCAGGCCGCCTGGCAATCGCTCGGGCTGGCCCAACTGGCCGATCAAATCGTTGCCACCCACCACCAGTTCCTGCGCGAAGAACTGCCCCGCATCGACGGGCTCCTCGACCAGGTGATCGCGGCCCACGCCGAAAAGCATCCCGAGTTGCACGAAGTTCGCCGCCAATTTCAGCTGCTGGTGCAGGATCTGATGCCTCACATGATGAAAGAAGAGCAGGTCCTGTTTCCGATCATTCGCCAATTGGAGGAAGCCCAGGCAGCAAAGGTTGCCCTGCCGCGGTTCCACTGTGGCAGCGTGAACAACCCGATCCGGGCGATGGAGCACGAACATCAGATCGTTGGCGATTGCCTGCGCGAGTTGCGCGCGTTGACCGGCGGTTACACCCCACCCGAGGACGCCTGCCCCACCTACCATGCCATGCTCGACGGTTTGCAAAACCTGGAAAGCGACCTGCACCTGCACATCCACAAGGAAAACAACATCCTATTCCCCAAGGCCGCGGAACTGGAAGCCTCGCTGGCCGGAAATCGGTGATTGATGCTGTATGAATTCATATTTCAGTATTTCCAAATTACCGCTGAGCCCTACGTGAAGCAGAGCGATAAGCCGCCCGAAAACCGACATGATTAGACGCTAGCACGTTACTCGGATCGGCCCCATCGGCCATTCTTGGAACTACTTTAATTAGGAGGCCCTCCATGTCTAACGATCAAGCAAACCGGCGTGATTTTTTGCGCACCGGCCTGGCGGCCGGCATGGCCGGAGCGACCGCCGTTGCCCCGGTCCTCAAGGCCCGTGCCGCCCTCACCAAAAGTGCCAACGGCCGCATTGGTATCGGCTTCATCGGCACCGGCGGCCGCGCCCAAACCCATCTGGACATCGTCGGAAAATTTAAGTAGCAAGGCATCGCCGAACCGGTGGCCGTCTGCGATGTCTATCGTCCTCGCCTCGAAGCGGCCAGCAAGAAGACGGGCGGTGCCCGAATGTACATGGAGCACGAAGCTCTGTTGGACGATCCACGGGTCGACGTCGTGTGTATCGCCACGCCCGACCGTCACCACGCCCCGCAAACCATCGACGCCTTGAATGCCGGCAAAGATGTCTATTGCGAAAAACCGCTCACGCATTGGAGTCAGTTTGAGCTGGCAAAAAAGGTGCAAAAGGCGGCTGACAAAAACGACAAGCTGGTCCAGGTCGGTACCCAGCATATGGCCGACGACAACTACCCAAAACTCAGTCGCCTTGTCCGTGAGGGAATTATTGGCAAGCCGGTTCATGTCCAGTGCGGCTATTTTCGCCGGGGCGATTGGGGCGAACGGATGCCGATCCCCGATCCTAACGCCAAACCCGGACCCGACCTGAATTGGGAGCGATTCCTCGGCGACGCGCCCCAGGTCGACTTTTCAGTCTCCCGTTTCTTCCAGTGGCGCATGTACTGGGACTATGCCGGCGGACCGGCCACGGACCTGCTAGTCCACACTTTCTCCCCCATCTTCCGCATCTTGGAACTGAACTATCCCGAGCGAGTCTTTGGTGGCGGCGGAACGTTTCAGTATCATCGCGAAGTCCCAGACCAGTGCAACATCCTGGCGGACTACCCGGATGGTCCGAGCGTGGTGATGACCAATTCGCTCTCAAACTATGTTCCGACCGACACCATCATCCGCGGCACCGATGGCATCATGACCTGGGCCATGCTGCAAGGTGGCAAGGATCGGGGCGTGCGGATCGTTCCTTTTGCCAAAGGCAAAAAAGAATTGCATATTCCATGGCACGGACAGGGGGATACCAGCAAACTCTGGCGAAACTTGCTGGACTGCGTCGAGACCCGAAAGCAACCCAAAAGCAATATCGCCATGGCGGTTCGCGTGCAAGCGCCCCTCTCAATGGGCATCCTCTCCTACCGCCAAAGCAAGGCCGCCCTGTTCGAACCCGAACATGAATCGATCCGGCTATCGTGAGTCACCTCACATCAATGGGAGACAGACCATGGGACAGGTCGCCTTGGGCATCAATCTGGAATTCGTGCGGCATGAGGATCGGCCATTCGAGTGGGGGGTCGAAAAAGCGGCCGACCTGGGCTACCACTACGTGGAACCGATGGTCCACTGGGGGCGTGAGTTGTTGAGCGAGGCAGGCTACTTTCACAGCGTCTCGATGCTCGACGATCCTTACCGCATTCGTCGGGCGTGCGAAAAAGTGGGCATCCGGCTTTCCGGCCTGTCAGCCCATTCGCCGTTGTGCAAACCGGAGATCAGTGTCGAGTACCTCAAGCAGGCCATGCGCTATGCGGCCGAGTGCGGCGCGCCGGTCGTTAACACGGACGAAGGCCCGAAGCCTGCCTGGACCACCGAGGCGGAAGATCACGTCCTGATGCGATACGTGCTGAGCGAAGTCGCGCGGGTGGCCGAACCGCGTGGCATCCTGCTGGGCCTCGAACCACACCAGCAGTATTCGCGCCACCCGGACGGGTTGGAGAGGATTTATCAGCTGGTCGATTCGCCGGCGATTGGCATCAACTTCGACACCGGCAACAGCCACCTTTGCGGCCACGACCCATACGCCTGGCTGCAGCGCGTCTCCGATCACCTGGTTCACCTGCACGCCAAGGACATCTCGATCAAGCAATCAGACGATCAACGCGGCCGGGTCACCGGCACTCCCGTGGGCTGTGCCTGCGGCGAAGGAGTCATCGACTGGGCCCGCATCATCGACATCTGCCAGAATTGCGACCGCGATATCGTCATGAGCGTGGAATGCGGCACGGTGGAGCAGGCCAGGCGAAGTATCGAACACCTCCGTCCACTGCTGGAACGAATGCAGTAAGGGGTTTCCTAGTGACTGTCAATTATAAAATGGCCAACCCTGAACAATTTTGAACATAAGCAACAGAGGAAACAGAGGACCGTTTCTCTGATGTCTCTGTTACCTTAAACTGAAAAGGGAGGCGACAAATGGGGACTGGCTCTGAGCGTCGGAGCGTATAAACCCGTCGAAAAGTGTGATTCGCTCGGTGCCTGTCCACTTTTGTCGTCGGACCAACTGAGGGGCCGTTTTCACATTGAGTACCTTATGTTCAAAATTTTATCGTCTTTGGTTTATGTGTTTTGGCAATAATGGACAGATACCTATTGAGCTAAAGCTAAAGGTGCAAACGAGTAATGTTGATAGTACCCCTCACAACAACTCCGCTGATATTGTTCGCCTCGCTTCCGGGCCTCGCAATGGCCGTTGGCGACGAGGCTCCCGGGCCGGACTCCCGGCAACCGGCTCCGGTCTGGCAATGGCAATATCAGGCTGCTAAATCGCTGGCCCTGACCGGCCCGCAGGGAATCGTCTGGCGGCTGAATTTCGCCAAGGATCAGGATAAGGTCTTCTTCGATCCCCTGGGCACGGTCCATGGCCAATCACTAACCTGGAACGGGCCGTCCGATCATCCCTGGCATCATGGCCTGTGGTTTTCCTGGAAAATGATCAACGGGGTTAACTACTGGGAGTTTGACGCTAGCGGTAAACCAGCGGGCACCACCGAACTTATCGACGCGCAAGTCACCTGTCCCGGCCAGACGGATCGGCCACGGGACCACGCAACAGTGGTGCTGCACTTCGCCTATCATCCGGCGGGCCCGCGACCGGCGGTGATGAAAGAAACCGTGACCCTGACCATCGAACCTCCCCGACCGGACGGCTCCTATCGAATCGACTGGCACCAGCGGAGCACGGCCCTGGTGGATGTTCAGCTCGATCGTACCCCGCCACCTGGCCGACCGGGCGGCGTAGCCTACGGAGGTTATGGCGGCTTGAGTTACCGTGGTGCCCAGCAGTTGACCCACGTCACCATGACCGACAGCCAGGGCCGCACCAACCTGGCCGTGCATCGCCAGCGGGCCCGCTGGCTGGACGCCAGTGGGCTGGTGGACGGACAGGCTGCGGGTGTGGCCCTGCTGGATCATCCCTCCAATCCGCGCCATCCCACGCCCTGGTTCATCGTCCGCACCCCGAAACCGGGGCATCCCTTCTGGTACACGAACCCGGCCCTGTTATGCTGGAAGCCACTCACTCTGGCCGCAGGAAAAACGTTGGAACTGCGCTACCGGATCGTGGTGCACGAAGGCCGCTGCGACCGCGTCTGGCTCGACGACCAGTGGCAGACTTTTGGGCACTAAGCCATACTTTTAGAGGACAATCGGCTAAAAAACTGCATGAATACCTGGGCAAACACAACATAACGGCGAATCCTGGGTTCCATTGGTAGACAGAACACGGAATTTCGCAAAAGGCAAAAGAAGGTCTATGCGTGCTTTCGTGCAGCATGTTGCACTGGAGA
>Ga0114931_10007493_pt1 | contig 13333 bp, 12 predicted proteins | sample 2SBtaG_FD_89579 | JGI IMG/M metagenome (GOLD analysis project Ga0114931, IMG submission 89579) | Deep subsurface microbial communities from Kolumbo volcano to uncover new lineages of life (NeLLi) - 2SBTROV14_V59a metaG | ecosystem: Environmental > Aquatic > Marine > Volcanic | place: Kolumbo... | reverse complement strand
CTTCCACACGACCTCAGGCCGCGGTTGGATACCCCACCAGAGTTCCCTCACTGGCACCCATTACCGTATTGAGAAATACCCCGGGTTTGTTCATGTCAATAACCCGAACGGGAATGTTGTTGTCCCTGCACAACACCACCGCGGTTGCATCCATGACCTGCAGCTTGCGGTTCAGGACCTGATCGTAATCAAGGACCGGGTAATGTTCGGCGCGGGGGTTTTTCACCGGATCTTCGGCAAACACACCGTCCACCTTGGTGGCCTTGATCATCAGATCCGCGCCCACCTCGACCGCCCGCAGGGCGGCGGCTGAATCGGTCGTGAAAAAGGGATTGCCGGTACCGGCGGCAAGGATGATCACCCGGCCCTTCTCAAGATGGCGGATGGCCCGCCGGCGCAGGTAATCCTCGCAGATTTCGTTGATCTTGATGGCGGACATGACCCGGGCGAACAGTCCGCGGCGCTCCAGTGCATCCTGCATGGCGAGCCCATTGATGACGGTCCCCAGCATGCCGATATGATCCGCCGCAACCCGGTCCATACCCCGGCTGGCCAGGGCCTCGCCGCGAAAGATATTGCCGGCGCCAATGACCATGGCCACTTCAACCCCGTGCTCACACAACTCGTGCACTTTTGCCGCGGTTCGGTCCAGTGTGTCCGCATCAATGCCGTACTGAGAATCCCCCATGAGGGCTTCGCCGCTTAGTTTCAACAAAACCCGGCGGTATCTGGGCAACGCTGGATCCGGCATGGGAGTTTCCCGCTGACAATCAACCTGTTGGGACTATGATCGCGGTTCCCCGTGAACAGCGCAAACCCAATTTAGGCAAACCCTGAACCCAGCGCGGGCCCCACCGGCAGATACCTGGCAAAAACCAGCCGGACGGTGCCGCGGTTTCGGCTCTGGCCCTTGTTGCCGGGTTGGATTCCTCAGGCGTTGCTGCTGCGCACCTGGGCCATGACTTCCTCGGCAAAATTTTCGGTTTTCTTCTCAATGCCCTCCCCCACTTCATAACGCAGGAAGGACAACACCTCAGCATCATGGACCGCCAGGTGCTTGGCTACGGATACATCCGGTTGTTTGACAAAGGGCTGACCCAGCAAGGTGACTTCTTTAAGATACTTATTGATCCGACCCTGAATCATCTTTTCCTGGATTTCCGGCGGTTTGCCACTATCGGCCACCTGGGCGCGCAGTATTTCCTTTTCCTTGTCCAGCAGCTCGGGAGGCAACTGATCGGCGTTCAGGGCCGCCGGATTACTGGCGGCAATATGCATGGCGATGTCTTTCGCCAGCCCGGCATCCCCACCGCGAAGATCGACGATGACTCCGATTCGGCCCCCATGCACATAAATTCCCAGACGCTCGCCTTGTGCGTCCATCAGGGCAAGTCGGCGAATCTGGATGTTCTCACCGATGGTGGCGATAAGGCTGCGGCGCATATCCTCAAGGCTGTTGCCGGCGGTCGTTTCCAGGCTGGCAACCGTCTCCAGGTCGGCACTGCCAGCAGCCAGAGCGCATCCGGCGATCTGCTCCGCAAAACCTGTAAATTCCTGTTTTTTGCTGACGAAGTCAGTCTCACAATTCAACTCGATAATTACGGCCCTGGGGTTTTCCCGGTCACCGGACAGGCTGATGGCGATGGTCCCTTCAGCAGCGACCCGCCCGGCCTTTTTATCCGCTTTGGCCTGGCCGTCCTTGCGCAGATTGTCCGCGGCCAAATCGATATCACCATCGGCATTCACCAGCGCCTTTTTGCACTCCATCATGCCGGCTCCGGTACGTTCCCGGAGCGTCTTCACCATTGCTGCAGTAATTTGCATGTTTGTATCCTGAAATCATCGATCCGGGAGTCCGTCTGATCCTTGGGATTCAGATGCCCGGATCCATTCCGAAATTATGCCGGGCCCTGGCCCGGCGGAAATCTTCGCCTGGAACCGGACTCAGGCCTCGGTTGCCTTGTCTGCCGAATCCGTGGCTGTTGCCGGTCCCGAAACAGGTGCCGATTCCGGGGCTGTTGCCGATTCCGGGGCTGTTGCCGATTCCGGATCAGGCTCAGGTTTCGAGGCTGCTTCGGTGGCCTCTTGCGCCTCGGATGGCTGCTCAGCCGGGGAATCCGGTTCCGTGGTTGACTCCGCCTTGGCGGCGGTTTTCTTGCGGGTGCTCACCTTGACCTTCTTCTTGGTGGCTTTTTTCTTTACCGGTGCGGCAGTATCTGCGCTGTCCGTGGCTTCGTCCGGGCGGTCCTTTGCGCTTTGCAACTGGGCCGCCTCGCGGGCTTCGATGATGGCGTCGGCAACCCCGGTCACATACAACTCGATAGCGCGAATGGCGTCATCATTTCCGGGCACAACATAATCCACTCCATCCGGGCTGTTGTTACTGTCGACAATGGCCACCACCGGAATTCCCAGCTTGACGGCTTCACTGACCGCAATCTTTTCATGGCCCACATCGATAATGAACAGGCAGTCCGGTACGCCCGGCATATCCTTAATCCCCCCCAGACCCCGCTCCAGCTTGGCCAATTCCCGCTCCAGGGACAGGCGCTCCTTTTTCTTGCTGATGCGATCGATACTGCCATCCTCGAAGCGGGCTTCCAGATCCTTGAGGCGCTTGATGGATTGGCGAACCGTCTTGAAGTTGGTCAGCATGCCACCAAGCCAGCGGCGATCCACGTAGGGCATACCGCAACGCCTGGCCTGCTCGGCGATTACCGACTGGGCCGCACGCTTGGTGCCGACGAATAGAATACTGCCCTGGCTGGCCGCCATGCGGCCGAGAAAATTTACCGCGTCCTGGTACAGAGGCAGGGTCTTTTCGAGGTTGATAATGTGGATTTTGTTCCGCTCACCGAAGATATAAGGCAGCATCTTCGGATCCCAGAAACGGGTTTGATGGCCGAAATGGACTCCGGCACTTAACATATCACGCATGCTGACTTCAGCCATGGCGCACGACTCCTGTATTGGGTTGAGCCTCCATACGCCCCACAGCATCAACCTGGAGGTTAAGGTCCAGGCACCCTGATGTGTGTGCCGGCGTATGTGAGAAATATCACCCGCCGGGCTCTGGGAGCCTGCCGGGTGTCTGGTTTACCCTCAAAACCGCCGACACTGCCGACCATGGTCTTTGTGGGGCGCGCTTTATAGCATACCCGCCAGCAGCCCACAAACCCGGAGCGGGCATCTGCCCGATACATGGTACCGTTCCATTGTGCGCATACTGTAGGATTGAAGAACGCGCGAATCTTATATTGACCTGGACAAGCAGCACTTCCCCATGAGTTACAGCATCAAAACAGACGAAGAAATTACCAGGATGCGCGTCGCCGGCAAATTAGCGGCCGATGTTCTGGATATGATTACACCCCATGTCCTACCCGGAATCACTACCGGGGAGCTCGATAAAATCTGCCATGACTATATTGTCGATGAGCAGCAGGCGATCCCCGCGCCGCTCAATTATCATGGTTTCCCCGCCTCGATCTGCACCTCGGTCAATCACCAGGTCTGCCACGGGATACCGGGCGAGCGGGTGCTGAAAAACGGCGATGTCGTCAATCTGGATATCACCGTCATCAAGAACGGTTATCACGGCGATACCAGCCGCATGTTTCAGGTCGGCAACACTTCGGTTCTGGCCCAGCGCGTGAGCCGGATTTCTCACGAGTGCATGCGCATCGGCATTGAAATGGTGCGCCCCGGAATCCACCTCGGTGACGTCGGCCACGCCATTCAGTCGCATGCCGAGCGCAACCATTTTTCCGTGGTTCGGGAATATTGCGGTCACGGAATCGGCCAGGGCTTTCACGAAGATCCCCAGGTGCTGCACTACGGCACCCCGGGCACCCGGGAGCGCCTGGAGGCCGGCATGACCTTTACCATCGAACCCATGATCAACGCAGGACGCAGAGAGGTAAAACTACTTAAGGACGGATGGACCGTGGTCACCCGGGATCATAAATTATCCGCCCAGTGGGAGCACACTCTGCTGGTCACCGATACCGGTTTCGAGGTGCTGACGCTCGGTCAAACAGGTGAAATTTAAACCGTGCCTACCCCTTCGCTGCGTGAAGCCGTCCAGAAATCCCGCACCGCAATCGCGCGACGCTTTGCCGAGGGTGAACACGCCCGGGTCCTGGTCCCGGAACTGGCCCATGAAACCGACACCATCCTGATCGAATCCTGGCGACAGCATGCCCTGGGGCAGGCGGCGGCACTGGTGGCGGTGGGTGGCTATGGACGCGGGGAACTGCACCCCTGTTCCGACATCGACCTGTTGGTCCTCACCCCCGAGAATCCGTCCGAGGTTACCCTGGAGTCGATTCAGGCCTTTGTTGCCGGGCTCTGGGATTTAGGGCTGGATATCGGCCACAGTGTACGCAGCGCCCGGCAATGCGCGGACCAGGCCAGGCTCGACATCAGTACTGCCACGGCCCTGTCCGAGTCCCGCCTCCTGGCTGGATCACCCGCCTTTTTCCAGGACCTGCGGCGGCTGGCCGGTGGCCGCACCTGCTGGACCAGCCACGCCTATCTGGAAGCCAAACTCAGGGAACAGGATGTACGCCATCACCGCTACGACGATACCGCCTACAAGCTTGAACCCAATGTCAAATCGAGTCCGGGAGGATTGCGGGATTTACAGATAGTGGTCTGGGTGGCGATCCACCATTTTGCTGTGGCCCGGCTCGAACAACTGCTGGATCTGAATTTTCTCACCCTCCAGGAATACCGCAGCCTCATCGAAGCCAGGGATTTCCTCTGGCAGGTGCGCTTCACCCTGCATATCCATGCCGGGCGCAGGGAGGACCGCCTGTTGTTCCAGCACCAGCATCAGCTCGCCGAACAGTTCGGGTTTTCCGACAGTGATGCCAATCTGGCCGTTGAGCAGTTCATGAAACAGTATTATCGCACGGTGATGGAGCTGTCCCGGCTCAATGAAATGCTCCTGGAACTGCTCACCGAGGCTATCCTGACACCCAGTGAAACGGGTTGCCCACCTGTACCGCCACAACCCCTCAATTCGCATTTTCAGGAAGTCTCCGGATACCTGGAAATCAGTCACCCGGAGGTATTCAACAAAACGCCCTGGGCGTTGATGGAACTGTTCCTGGTCCTGCAGCGCAATCCGGGTTTAAAGGGCGTGCGGGCCACCACCATCCGCCAGGTTCGGGATCATTGCCGGTACATCGACGATGCCTTCCGCGCCGATCCCAAAGTCCGGGGATTGTTCATGGAAATTCTGCGCCAGCCCAGGGGAATTACCCATGTGCTGGAACGTATGCACCTGTATGGAGTATTGGATGCCTATCTGCCGGTCTTCGGCGAAGTTGCCGGGCGCATGCAGTTCGATCTCTTCCATGTTTACACCGTGGATGAGCACACCCTGCGGGTGGTAGGCCATCTGCGCGGTTTCGCGGTACCGGAAAAATCCGCCGAGTTTCCCCTCTGCAGCGCGATACACGCCACCTTGAAAAAGCCGGAAATTCTCTATATCGCAGGTCTGTTTCATGACATCGCCAAGGGTCGGGGTGGAGACCACAGCAAGCTTGGCGCCCAGGACGTGCAGGGGTTTTGCCGCCAGCACGGGTTTCCTGAGGATGATGCGCAACTGGCAGCCTGGCTGGTCGAGCATCATCTGCTGATGTCGGTCACCTCCCAGCGCCAGGATATCAGCGACCCGGAAGTGATTCACCGCTTCGCAACCACCATGGGCACTCAGGAGCGCCTGGACTATCTCTACCTGCTCACGGTGGCGGATATTCGCGGCACCAACCCACAGTTGTGGAACGACTGGAAAGCCACATTACTGCAGGATCTCTATCATGTCGCCCGCGCGGCTCTCGCCGCCGGCCTCGATCAGCCCGTACCCAGAGAACAACTGGTACTCGAGACCCGCACCGAAGCCCGGGAAATCGTAGCCGCCAGGGCGCCCGCGCTGCTGCCCGCCATCAACTCCCTCTGGCAGAGTCTGGATGATGACTATTTTCTTTTAAATCGGGCCGAAGAGGCCGTCTGGCACGCCCTGGAAGTGGCCCGGGCCGGGACCGAATCCTGGCCCCTGGTAGCAATCCGCGAAGGGCGCGGCGGTACCGAAATACTGGTCTATACCCGCGATCAGGAATTTCTGTTTGCCGCCGCCTGCAGCCTGCTGGACAGCCTGGGTCTCAGTATTGTCAAATCACGCATTACCACCACCGCTGCTGGCATGACCCTGGATGTGTTTGTAGTTCTGAACCGGGATGGCCAACCCGTGAGTGATCCACAACTGCTTGCGGAAATCAGCGATACCCTGAACCAGGGTCTGCTCAAGCCCGCCACCGCCCGTGGGCGCCTTGGCCGGCGTCTCACGCGTCGGCAACTTCGGGTCTTCAGCACTCCGACCCACATCAAGTTTTACAATGACGCCCAGCGCCAGCATACCATTGTGGATGTCCGCTGCGCCGATCAACCCGCTTTACTCGCGCAAATCGGCTGGCTGCTTGCCGATCAGAGGGTGCGGCTGCAAAACGCCAGAATCGCCACCTTCGGCGAGCGTGCGGAAGATATTTTCCTGGTGACCGATACCAGCAACCGGCCCCTGGATGAGCGCCGCTTTCCGGAACTGAGCAGCGCCCTGGAAGCGATTCTGGATTCCGACAGCGTGGCTTAACCGCCGGTCACTGGCGGGAAAAAAGCCACCTCATCACCGTCTTCGAGGAGCTGAGCGCTATCGACGTATTCGTAATTCACCGCCTGCAGCACGTTCTCCGGAATGGCGCTGTCATTGGCGCGGCGCCACGCATCCAGCACCGTGGCACCGGGATCCAGCTCGAGTAACTGCTCACGTCGGCCCAGTTGCTGGGCGAGACTGGCGAAATATTTCACCTTGATATTCATGGCACGACTCCCTGCGGCTACCCAGATCGTATATGGTAGCGCCTGTTGTCGCATTGGCATTGGACTTTTAGCGAGCGACATCGACGCGCGGTTGCTTAGGAATATGCCGGACCTGACTCATTTCAACAATGCCGGTGAAGCCCACATGGTGGATGTCGGGGACAAGCCCGCAACCCGTCGGGTGGCCATCGCCGGGGGCCGAATCAGCATGCTCCCTGCCACCTTTGAGCGCATCAGCGCCGTCAGCCACGCCAAAGGTGATGTTCTGGGAATTGCCCGCACTGCCGGCATCATGGCAGCCAAACGCACTGCCGATCTGATCCCGCTGTGCCATCCCCTGCCCCTGACCCGGGTCGCCATCGAGTTTCAGATGCTTGGAGATGCCGGTGCTGGACTCAGCGCCGTCCTGTGCCGGGCCACCACTGAAACCCGCGCCAGTACCGGCGTTGAAATGGAAGCCCTGACGGCCGTACAGGTGGCACTGCTCACCATCTATGACATGTGCAAGGCCGTGGATCGCGGTATGTGTCTGAGTGATATTCGCCTGCTGCACAAATCCGGGGGCAAATCCGGTACCTGGGACCGGCCCGCGCATAGCGGGGTGAATGGCCCCTAACCAGGGCAATACACCGGCACTTCCCGGTACAGGCGGATCCCTTCGGGGCTGACCCGGGCCCGGTAGGCCAGCACCTCCACCCCTGCGGCCAAGGCCCGGCGCAATTCCAGTCCATATTGCGGGTCGATGCCATCGGCCGGGCGGACTTCCCCGGCATCGTCCCGGGCCACGCAAAAGCACAAGGCGGCGCGACCACCGGAGCGTGACCAGGCCGCCAGTTCCCGCAGGTGGCGGCTTCCCCGGGTGCTCATCGCATCCGGAAAGATGGCAATTCCGGGGGCACTGAGGGCGGTGACATTTTTCACTTCGAGGAAACAGTCGGGTTTACCGGCATGACCACTGAGGAAAAAATCCGCACGGCTGCCCTCAAGACCATAGGCCACCTCACCCCGGCACTCGGTATATCCCTGCAGCGGGGCAATAATTCCGCCGCGAATGGCCTCGTCCACCAGCCGGTTGCTGCGTCCTGGATGGACGCTGACCAGGCTGGAACCGACCCTGACCAGTTCCCAGGTCCAGGCGTATTTGCGCTTCGGGTTATCACTGTGGCTCAGCCAGATCTCCGATCCGGGCTCAGCGCAGCCCAGCATGGCGCCGGTGTTCGGGCAATGCACCGTCATGACGCGCCCGTCCGGCAGGCGCACATCGGCCAGAAAACGCTTGTACCGGCGCTCCAAAGTCGCTGCCGTCAAACTAACCTCGAAGTCCATATTCAAGCCATTATTCACGACCCCGACAGGCCATGTCAGCAGAATTTGATCCGGGTCGCCCTGGCGGGCCGGAAAACCATTACCCTGTGGTATCAGGCACTGTAGCAAGTCCAGGTGGAATGCTAGAATAATCCGGTTACAGAATTCTACAAAGCCGACAACATGCAGCACGTCACGCCTCGCTCCATACGCAAACACATCAAAAACCTGCAGACGCACCTGGCCAGGGAAAACCCGATTTTGCTCGAGGTGGTGAAAAGTTTTCGGGTACTGGACACGGTCTGCCACAGCCTCGGGCTGCAGGACGCCAACCAGTCCCTGACCACCCAGGTTCCCTGGTGGCCCATGATCGCGGTACTCGGAACCTTTTCCTCGGGCAAGTCGACCTTCATCAACAGCTACCTGGGAGAGCCCCTGCAGTTGACCGGCAACCAGGCGGTGGATGATCGCTTCACCGTAATTTGTTATGCCGGGGATTCCCAAAGCCATACTCTGCCCGGGCGCGCCCTGGATGCGGATCCGCGCTTTCCTTTTTTCCAGATGAGCCGCCAGATCGAGGACGTGGCCAGTGGTGAGGGCAGCCGCATCAACGCCTATCTGCAACTGAAAACCACCGACAGTGAGAAGTTGCGCGGCAAAATCATTATCGATTCCCCGGGATTCGATGCCGATGAGCAACGCAATGCCACCTTGCGCATTACCGATCACATTATCGATCTGTCTGATCTGGTATTGGTGTTCTTCGATGCCCGCCACCCGGAACCCGGCGCCATGCAGGATACCCTGGAGCACCTGGTGGCCAGCACCATATCGCGCCCGGATTCCAGCAAATTTCTGTTTATCCTCAACCAGATTGACAATGCCGCGCGGGAAGACAACCCAGAAGAAGTCTTCGCCGCCTGGCAGCGGGCTCTGTCACAAAAGGGGCTCACAGCCGGGCGCTTTTACACCATCTATAACCCGGTGGCCGCCATCCCGATCGAGAACCCCAAACTGCGCGAGCGTTTTGAACGCAAACGCAAAGAGGACATGGCCATCATCGAAGAGCGCCTGGACCAGGTCGAGGTGGAACGCGCTTACCGGATCATTGGAGTTTTGGAGAACACCGCGAAAACCATCCAGGAACAGCTACTGCCGGCTCTGCGCCAGTGCCGCGAACGCTGGAAACGCCGCACGCTGTGGCTCGACGCGATAGTTTTTGGGGCCCTGACCGTGGCGGCCCTCGGCTGGGGAATCACCAGCAGCTACTGGCATGGCCTGAGTTTCGACCATCCATTGATTCAGGCCATGACCGAAACCCCGCTTGGCTGGGGTCTGCTCCTGGGTGGGCTGGGCCTGATTGCCCTCAGTATCCACCTGTGCATGCGACAAAGTGCTGCGGCCAGCGTGGCCCTGGACATCAAGCGTGGATTCAAGGATGGGCAAAGCGGTGACTGGCTGCTACGGGCTTTCCGGTACAACAGCCGCAAACGCTATTTCATGTTCGGCCGCGAACCGGTGGGCTACGGCTATCTGGTCAAACGCCGCCTGGCGCAGGTGCTCAATGACGCGGATCGCTATGTTCAGTCCCTGAATAACCGCTTTGCCGATCCTTCCGGCACCCCACCGCCAGCACCAGGCGAAGAAGCGGCTCCGCGCCCGGCGCCGGATATCAGTGTCGTGAAAAGCCTGCCCGTCAATCAGTACAAGACCTGACAGACTCCGCAACTCCTGATCCCCTAATCCGGACTCCTGCCATGTTGAAACGAAATTCGCAGCGTAATGTATTCATATAGGATATTCTTGGCGATTGGCCTTTGAGGTGTTTGGGTTATGAACATTGAGCAAGCCCGCTTCAACATGGTTGAACAACAGGTCCGGCCCTGGGCGGTTCTCGATCAGAAGGTCCTGGATCTCATGGAACAGGCCTCCCGAGAGGCCTTCGTCCCCGTGGCCTATCGCGATCTGGCATACGCCGACATCATGATTCCCCTGGGCGAAGGCGAGGTGATGATGCCACCCCGGATCGAGGCGCGGTTGTTGCAGGCCCTGCAGGTCGACAGCAGCGACCGGGTGCTGGAAATCGGCACCGGCTATGGCTATCTCACCCATCTGCTGGCGGCTCTGGCCGGGCATGTGGTGAGCCTGGAGATTCGGGAAGATTTCCTGCGCCAGGCCAAGCGTAATCTCGAGGCCCAGTCCAGCTTCAATATCACCCTGGAATGCGCCGACGGCTTGCCGGGGCGCCCGGTGGGTGCGCCTTATGACATCATCGCGGTGACCGGTTCGCTGTACCAGACCGACCAGGTACTGCGACGCCAGTTAAGCATTGGCGGGCGTATGTTCGTCATTGTGGGCGAGGCTCCCGCCATGCAGGCCAGCCTGGTCCGGCGCACCGGTGAGGAACAATGGCACACCGAAGCATTGTTTGAAACGGTCATACCGGCATTGATTGGCGCGCCACAACCACAACAGTTTGTGTTTTAACAGGAGTCGCGAAGCCTCATGCACCTGCATTTCATTCCCATTACTCGAGTACTGAAAATCCTGATTCTGGCCACCGGTGCCGGCTGTGCCAACCTCTCATCAGCCCAGACCACTGATCTCATGCAAGCTTATGATCTGGCCAAGCAAAGCGATGCGGAATTCCAATCCGCAATCGCCGCCCACCTGGCTGCTCAGGAGAGCAAACCCCAGGCGCTGGCCGCCCTGCTGCCCACCATCAGCGCGGATCTCACCACTACCGGCAATGAAGTGAATATTAACCAGCCCAATCTGTTTACCGGTGGCACAGGCACCCGCAAGTTCCATAGCAATGAATACAGTATTCACTTAACCCAGCCCCTGTACCGTAGAGATCGTTGGGTTGCCCTGGACCAGGCGAATACCATCGTCAATCAATCCGATTCGGTGTTCGCCTTTGCCGGCCAGAGCCTGATGCTACGCATAGCAGTGCGCTATTTTGGTATACTGAGCGCTGCCGACAGCCTGACCTTCGCCATTGCCGAACAGGATGCCTTCGGTCAGCAGCTGGAACAAAGCCAGCAGCGCTTCCAGGTCGGACTGATTGCCGTCACCGATGTCGAGGAGGCCAAGGCTGGATTCGATCTCGCCCGGGCCCAGGTGATTGCCGCGGAAAATGCTCTGGACAATGCCCGTGAAGCCCTGCGCGAGGTCACTGGAATGTACGTCAAATCAGTAGCCCGTCTGGGCGATGGATTGTCACTGCAGATGCCGGCGCCGGACAATATTGACGCCTGGACGAAAACCGCCCTCAAACAAAACCTGGAACTGCGCGGCCAGCACCAACTGACCGAACGCGCACGGCTGGAAATTCAACGCATCGAGGCCGGCCATGTGCCGACCCTGGATCTCGTCGGCTTGATCAACCGCTCCAAGTCCAACGGCGGTTTCACCGGTGGCAGCAATACCAAGACCTACACCATCAGCCTGCAGTTGCAGGTCCCGATTTTTCAGGGAGGTGCGGTGGTCTCGAGAACCCGCCAGAGCCGGCACCTGTATCAACAGGCACTGGATGAACAGGAACGCATTCGTCGATCCGTGCAGCGCCAGGCCCGGGATTCATTCCTCGGCGTGCGTTCGGGGATTTCCAGTGTTCAGGCCCTTGGCCAGGCGGTGGTTTCCACCAAATCTGCGGTGGAAGCAGTCGATGCCGGTTTTCAGGTCGGGACCCGCACCACCGTCGATGTACTCGACGCACAGCGCGATTTGTTTCGAGCAAAACGAGACTATTCGAATGCCCGGTACACTTACATCCTGGATATTCTGCGGCTGAAACTGGCCGCAGGCATTCTGGCCGAAGACGATCTGCGCCGGGTCAACAGCTGGTTGCACTGAGACCGGCACAAGCCCATGCGGCCGGTATCCAAGCTCGGCAGATTGTTTGGCCCCCAGGCCGGTATCGTGCAACTGATGCACGATCTGGGGACGGCCATGACCGTCAACCCCGATATGCTGATGCTCGGTGGTGGTAATCCCGGATCGATTCCACAAATGCAGCAGGTCTTCAGGCTCAGCATGCGCAAGCTGCTGGACACTGGAGAATTTGATCGTCTGACCGGCAATTACGGCCCGCCGGCCGGCGATCCCCGGTTCATCGAAAGCCTCGCAGAGCTGTTGCGGCGAAGCTGCGGCTGGGATGTTGCTCCTGAAAATATTGCTCTCACCAACGGCAGCCAGAGCGCCTCGTTCATGCTCTTCAATCTGTTGGCCGGAGAATTTGATGATGGGCGCCGACGGCGGATTCTGTTGCCCCTGACACCCGAATATATCGGCTACTCGGATCAGGGCGCGGCTACTGGATTTTTTCTATCCAATCGCCCGCAAATTCAGCCGCTCAACGACGGATTGTTCAAGTACCGGGTTGATTTCGACTCCCTGCAAATCGACGACAGTGTCGCGGCCCTGTGCGTGTCGCGACCGACCAATCCCACCGGCAATGTCCTCACCGACGAAGAAATCACTCAGTTAAGGGTGCTGGCCAACCACCACGGTGTGCCTTTGATTCTGGACAATGCTTACGGAACGCCATTCCCCGGGATCTGCTTCACTGAAGCAACTCCGGTATGGGATTCAAACATTATCGTGTGTATGTCCCTGTCCAAACTCGGCCTGCCCGGTGTGCGCACCGGAATCGTCATCGCAGCACCGGAAATCATTCGCGCGCTCTCCGGGATGAACGCCATCCTCAATCTCACGACCGGTGGCTTCGGTCCGGCTCTGGTCCGGGATCTGATCGAGTCCGGCGAAATCATCCGCCTCAGCCAGGAAATTATCCGGCCTTTTTACCAGGGAAAAGCGCAACGCACCGTGGGCTGGTTACAAAGTACTTTTGATCCCGCACATCTGCGGATTCACAAACCCGAGGGCGCTATTTTCCTGTGGCTGTGGTTTCCTGATCTGCCCATCAGCAGTACCGAGCTGTATGAACGGCTGAAAGCCCGGGGAGTGCTGATCATACCCGGCGAACATTTTTTTCCGGGTCTGCCCAGCCCCTGGCAACACAGCCGGGAGTGCATTCGCCTGACCTACGCCCAGGATGATGCCATGGTGGAAAAAGCCATCGGGATCCTCGCCAGCGAAGTGGCCCGAGCCTACTCCGAAGGCAGTGCGTAACCCGGGCAGG
>Ga0114931_10007492_pt1 | contig 13333 bp, 9 predicted proteins | sample 2SBtaG_FD_89579 | JGI IMG/M metagenome (GOLD analysis project Ga0114931, IMG submission 89579) | Deep subsurface microbial communities from Kolumbo volcano to uncover new lineages of life (NeLLi) - 2SBTROV14_V59a metaG | ecosystem: Environmental > Aquatic > Marine > Volcanic | place: Kolumbo... | reverse complement strand
TCGCCGGGTTTGCCGATGAATTCAGACTTCATACAGCTACGGCGCCATGCGTTCCGATAGTAATTGGCGCGGCAATTGCTCACGTGAATACGTGAAGATAGCTTCGGCGGAGCGCGCTCATGAAGGCAACCGAGAATCCTTCCATTGCTAAACCGGCGGTTGATCTGGCAACGGTTTTTTCGCGAGAGACGATCGTCACGATACCTCCCTATGCCCAGAAATCCGAGGTGCTCGCTAGCCTCGTGAAGTCGTTGGCCCGTGCCGAGTGGTTCCCTTGGGAAAATGCCGCCGGCATTGTTCATGCGCTCCTAGAACGAGAACGCTACGGCACGACCGGTCTGGGCAAAGGGCTGGCGCTGCCGCACCTTCGTTGCCGGGAGATCGGCGATTTTGTGGGCGCCATCGGCGTCGCTCCTAATGGCATTGACTTTCATTCCCTGGACGGATTGCCAACGCGTTTGATCATTCTACTGCTCTCGCCTTTCGATCAGCGCGCCAAGCATACCGAGGTCATGGGACGCTTGGCTACCTTGCTGAGCGACAAGACGCTCCAGTATTCGGTCCAACTGCCCCGTTCACCCGAGGCTTTGTTTCGATTCCTCGGTTTCTGAATCGCTTGCCGTGGGTCGATCGCTGCTTCGTTTCGTCAGTTCGTTGGAATCCCTGCCCTGCCAAATCCAGCCGCGGTGTCGAAAAAACAGTAAGAGCCCCAGGGCGACCACCGCCATCAATCCAAGAGCAAAGGGGTAACCGTAGAACCAGTTCAGTTCGGGCATGTTCCAGGGAGACGTTTTGGGATTGAAATTCATACCGTAAACGCCTGTGATAAAGCTCAAGGGGATGAAGATGGTCGCCATGATGGTCAGCACCATCATGATTTCGTTCATCCGGTTGCTGACGGCCGAAAGATAAACATCGCGCAAATCGTTACAGGTCTCGCGGTAGGTTTCCAACAAATCGACCAACTGCATGGTGTGGTCATGACAGTCACGAAGGAACGTGCGTGTTTCGGCAGTGATCAAATCGGTCGAGTCGCGGAGCAGCATATTGATGGCTTCCCGATGCTGCCAAATCATTCGTCGCATTGTCCGCAACATATTGCGTATCGTATTCACCTCACGGACGACGCCGCGCGGGGGATGATCGGTGATTAAATCTTCCAGATCGTCGAGCAAGTCGCCGCAATGCTCAAGCAGCGGAAAATACCCGTCAATGACGACGTCTAAAATTGCGTATGCCAGAAAGTCGGCTCCATGCTTGCGCACCTGACTGTTGGAATCGTCCAGCCGTTTTCGAACCGCCCCCAAACTATCCGCGGCTCCCTCTTGGAAAGTGATGACAAAGTCCCTGCCGACAAACATACTAATTTGCCGGGTCTCGTACGGAGCTTGATTGTTGACAGCGCGAGCAACCACAAACAGGTACTTTCCATAATCTTCCACCTTGACTTGTTGATGTAGATTGACCACGTCCTCGAGTGCCAAGGGATGGAGATTAAATTGCTCGCCCAGGCGTTGCAATATCCTGGCGTCGCCTAGCCCACGAACATCGATCCATAGCACTTTTCCCGATGCTCGCAAGGCGGAGAATTGCTCGGGGCTCTTGACATCCACGGCTTCCATTTGATCCGCGGAATACCTTTTCGCCGTAATGACCGGCGGCGGTGATTCCGGAGGAACGGCAATCACGCCTGGCGCGGCGCCCGGTGCGGTTTGCCGGTGAAAGTATTTTCTCCGTCGCTTATTACGTTGACGTTTGGACATGGCACGCAATCGACGCTATCGATTTCTCCAAAACTGGGGAATGAAGAGAACGAGGAACGGATAAATCTCCAGTCGGCCTAGCATCATGAGAAAGACGAACAGATATTTGCTCAACGGTTGGAAGTGTGAATAATTTTCGACAGCGCCGATGGTTCCCAGTCCCGGACCGACGCCATTGAGGGTCGCACCAATACCACTGGCACAGTCCATCAGTTTCTCATGGCGAGCGTGTCCCCGCACGTCCCATGCCTGGTCGGGTTCGAGGATGTCAAGCAGCAACCAACTGGTGATGAAGATGCTTAAAATCAGACCGAAATAGACCAAAACATTTTTCCCCACTTCCGGATCCTCGATTGGCTTACCACCGAGGCGGAGAGTTCGCACCACCGTCGGATGCCAGGCGTGTTCCGTTTGCATCCAGATGATCTTGGCAAACAGGATATGGCGAATGATTTTTATACTGCAGCTGGTGCTTCCGGCACAGCCGCCGACGAACATCAAGAGGAAGAGCGTGCCACGGCCGACTTCGTTCCATTGGTCGAAGTTGTGCGTGGCAAAACCCGTGTTGGTGAGGATCGAAGCGACCTGAAAAAAACCGTAGCGAACGGACTCGCCGAAACCACTGAAATCACCGTAGTAGAGGCCGAATCCCATGATGAACGCCGTGGCCAGAACGAGCACGGCCAGATACACGCGAAATTCAACATCGGCCAGCAAAGCCTTGGGGCGCCACAGCACGAGCATGTACAACAGCGCAAAGTTGGTGCATGCCAGCACCATGAATACCGCGATGGTCATTTCGATGCCAACACTATGAAAATGGGCGACACTGTCGTTGTAAGTGCTGTACCCGCCCGTGGCAATCGTACCGAAGGAATGACAGAGAGCGTCGAAAGCCGTCATCCCTTGAAGCATCAGCAGCCCCGTGAGAATCGTATTCAAGCCGAGGTAGATGAACGTGAAGGTCCAAGCTGCGTGTTGAACGCGCGAGCGGCCCGTTTCTTTGTTGGGGCCGGGCATCTCGGCGAGCATCAGCGTTTTTCCGGCGGATCCGTGCCCTAGAATGGCGACGAACAGCACCATGATGCCCAGACCGCCGAGGAAGTGGGTTTCGCTGCGCCAGAAGAGTATTGCGCGCGGCACCAGCGCCGGATCCTCCAAGTTCGTGATGACCGTGGCGCCGGTGCCAGTGAAGCCCGATGCCGACTCGAAAATCGCATCGGCGAGGGTCATGTGTTTGTCGCTGCCGCGATGCGTTCCCGAGAGCAAAAAGGGCAGAGCGCCGAGCAGCGCCGCCAGCACCCAGCTCAAACCAACGGTCGCCATGGCTTCTCGACGATAAAGGCGTCCCTCGGCCCCGCGACCGAAATAGGCGAGCAACGCCCCCAGCCCCAACGAAACCACGATCGATCCCCCAAGTGCCAGGCAAGCCCCCGTTTCTACCGTCTCATTACCGCTAAGCGCCGGTAGTCCCCAGGGGATACTGAACAGCATCGAGCCGCCTAACAGCAAACACACGAGGCCTAGCAACTTCGATAGTAGACGATAATTCACGATTCCGCTCCGAGGGGAGAAGCCGCCATCCAGGGCGTCTTCATAAACACGTAACGTCTTGTTCCTTCGGCATGGTTGCACATACGACCCCCCTGGAGAAGTCGACCTTGGCCGTCGCTTGCCGAAAGTCTTCCACGTTCGGGATCCGCTGGTTTCCCACGGCAGCCACGGATACGCAACACCACGCAAAAAACAGCGTAACCGTCGTTATTTGCCGGCGTGGCATGGTGCTGCTACTTCTCTCGTCTGGATGTTGAAATCAGTGGTCGGGCGGTTTGCAACTGACGCGCCAATAGCTTGGCCTCCTAGCATAGTGGATCGCTGAAGAATCCAGGAGGGAAGAACAGCAAACAATTTGCTCATCGCTGTAGGAAGCCGGAGGAATAGGAGAGAATGCGGGATCGTGTTTCGCCAACGCCCCTAATCAACATGCAAACTTTTGCAGATGACCTATAAGCAAATGCAGTTAGGCAGCAGCTAGTGAGCTTCGAGAAAAGCGGCAGCATCATGGAGCATCGTGGTGAGAAAGGGCGGGTTGTACAGGCCCAGCAACAAGATGAGTGACATGTAGAGCAAAATGGGGAAACCGGTGCCGAAGCTGTCCTGGAAGCCCCTGTCGCTCTCAAGCTGCGCAGGCCGTCCGAGCGAGATCCCGAAAATGGTATAGCCCATGCCGATGAATACCAGTAGCAACAAGGCGAGGAACAAACCGCCGGCCCAGTAGTGTTGGGCCGTGAATGACGCGACGATCAACTGAAACTCGCTAACAAACGGACCGAATGGCGGCGAACCAGTGATTGCCAAAAAACCCAACAGGAACATCCAGCCGGAAAACGGTACGCGCCTCAGCGCGCCCTGGAGCTTGTCCGTGTCCTTGGTGCCGAAGGCGTGATAGATGTTGCCGGCCGACAAGAACAGCCAACCCTTGGTCATGCCGTTGTGGATCACATGCAAGAGCGCGGCGAATACCGCCGCCGCCCCGCCGATGCCAATGCCGAACGCCAGCATGCCCATGTGCTCCACGCTGGAATAGGCCACGATTCGCTTGATGTCTCGTTGCCTAGCCATGGATACCGCCGCGATGGCCATGGAAAACAGGCCGATGAACAGCAGCATCCGCCGCGCGTAAGGGCCTTCTCCCGCGGCGTCGCAGATTTGGAAGATGCGCAGAATGCCGAGAAAAGCACAATTCAACAGCGCGCCAGACAATAAAGCCGATACCAGCGCAGGCGATTCGCTGTGCGCGTCGGGCAGCCACGTATGCATCGGGGCTAGGCCCATCTTCGTACCATAGCCAACCAGCGTCAGGACAAACGCGACGTGCAACCATCGCACATCCAGCTTCGGCGCCAGGCGGACCAAGTCATCGAACAGCAACGTCGAGTGTTCGCCGCTGAACAACGACGCGTATGCCAGAAAGAACGATCCCATCAGCGCCAGAGCGATGCCTACCGAGCAAATCAGCAAATACTTCCAGGTCGCCTCCAGCGAACGCGGATTGTGGTTGAAGTAGATGCACGGCGCGGTGGAGAGGGTCGTCGCTTCGACCGCAATCCACATCAAACCGAGATGATGGGAGATGATCACCAGCGTCATCGTACCCAGGGACAACAGCAAGCACGTGCATAGTACGCGATTGGACCGCTTATGATCGTGGGCCAAATAGCCCGGGGTGTAGGATGCGCAAATGAGGAAGAAGACGCTGATGAACAACAGGAAGACTTTGCCCAACGGGTCGAGCCGCAGCCAATGCTGAAACGCCGTCACTTCCGGCTGTTGCAGACAAAGCACCACCAAGGCCAGGTGCATCGCCGCGCCGAGCGGTACCAGCCAAGGCCGCCAACGCTCGGAGGGGACCGCGAAGGCCACCCCCGCGAATAGCACCGGACACAACACCAGCCAGATTGCCATGGCTACTCCCGCAACATGGAAAGGTGTTCCGACGTGGCTGCCGGAAACGATCGGTTCACATGGTTGATGATGATCCCCATCACAAACACGCCGACGAACAGATCAAGCAGCACGCCGAATTCCACGAGCACCGGCACCGCTTCGATCAACAACAATCCAAAGATGAAAATCCCGTTTTCCAGCACGACGTAGCCGAGCACTTGCGAGATGGCTTTCCGGCGGGTAATCAACATTAAAAAGCCGGTCAACGCGGTCGCCAGCGAGGCCGGTATGACCAGCGTGCTGGTATGGCCCGGCTTAATCGGCAACGATTGCGCGAACGCCAACGCCAAGGCCGTGCCGACCGCCCCGAGCAAAAGCGTGGGCGTGAGGCCGATCACCGATTCGACGTGCCAGATGATGTTGGCTTCACGCATCGCTCGAAATAGCAGTCGCGGAATCACGTAGCCTTTAATCAGGACGATTGCCATCGCTAGTAAGACTAAACGCACCAACGTCAACGCGCCGATCGCTTCGACGGCCACGCCGGCCGGCGGGTTAAACCCCTGATGCGCGATCGGATACATCAATCCCAGGATCGCGCCTTGGATGGCCACGGCAAAGACAACCATCCGCAGTTGTGAATTGGCCAGAATGAAGAAGTTCAGCACCAGGGCCAACACCAACACGGGATCAACTGCTTGAATACTCATGGCATCAATGACTCAGTACCAGGACCAATCCGAACGCCACCAAGACACCCGCTCCGACCAACAGATTGGGGATGACCGTCAACCGCAATCGCGCCATGATCGACTCGACAATCCCCACGCCCACGGCCACCGCCAGAACGCCAACGAGAAACAATCCCCAATTCCATAGGGCGAATCCGCTTTGTAGGGGGATCGCCAATCGCACGACCAGCGCCGCGAAAATGAACAGTCTCACCGCCGCCCCGTACAGGATCATGGCCAGCGCCGGCCCACAGTGGTCCAACACCATCACTTCGTGGATCATCGTCAGTTCCAGGTGCGTGTTCGGGTCATCAAACGGAATGCGGCTGTTTTCGACCAACAATACAATGAACCAACTAATCAAGACTAACAACATCGACGCGCCGGCCACGCTCCACTCTTTGGTGAGCGATTCCCCCAACATGCCGTTCATGCTCAAACTTTCGCTCACACCGGCCATCATGCTCACCTTAGCCAGCACCAGCAGCCCGAACAGCAGCACCGGCTCGGCCAAACAACCGTAGGTCGCTTCGCGCGCCGAGCCCATTCCTTCGAACGCCGATCCGGTGTCGAGCGCCGCGGCCATCGTAAAAAACCGTCCCAAGCTCAAAACATAGGCAAATAGAATCATGTCGCCGACAAACGAGAGCGGCGCGTCCCTCTGACCTAAGGGGATGATTGCCGCCGCGACCAGTGCCGTCGCTAGCCCCACCACTGGTCCGAAACGAAAGACCCACGTGGTCGTTTCGCTGAATACCGAACCTTTGACGATTAGCTTGCGCAAATCGTAATACGGCTGCAAAACCGGCGGCCCGCGACGCCCGGCGAACCAGGCTTTTGTTTTGTTGATCACCCCTAACAATAGCGGTGGTACGGTAAGGACCACCGCCACGTGAATCATGTTGAGCAGAATTGTGTTCATCGCCACATTAGCAAAACGACCAACATCACCAGGATATACAGCAAGTACGCCTGCATATTGCCCTGCTGCATGTAACGGAAGAAGAAAAACACGCGATATAAAAACGCCACGATCGGCCGCACGACCCGATCGAGCACGATGTCGGGCGTGTGACTGTAAAATTCCTTGTCATCGGGAAACAGCGCGCGCACCCGTGGAGCGTGTTTCTGGGGAATCAGGGCCCAGCGAAAGAGGTCGACCAGCATTTCGGCGAACGACGACGAGGTGTACTGCATCCGCGGCGAAGGCGCGGCATAGCCACAATCCCACGTCAAGGACGTCGCACGCTCCGCGGCGATCAATCGCCAGTGCAACACCAGACCAATCACGGCCAACAATCCAACCAACGTGGCGGCTCCGACGCTAATCCAACCTAGCGGCGCGACCGATGCCAACTGGTAAACTTCCGGGACAACTTTGCCCGTCCAGGTGTTGACTGCTTGTTGTAACAGCGGTGCGACCAGACGCGGAGCCATGCCGATCAAGACACAAACAGCGGCCAAAACGGCCATCGGCCCCGTCATCGATAAACTCGCTTCATGCGCATGCTGGACGTGCTCGCCGCGGCCTGCGCCCAGGAACACCGTGCCATAGACCTTGACAAAGCAGGCCACGGCCAAGCCGCCGATAAGTGCCAGCGCCGGCGCTGCGAACGCAGCGGCGGCAAACGACGCCTTACTTTCAACAGCTAGCGATTGGAACAATCCCAGATAGATGAACAATTCGCTCACGAAGCCGTTCAACGGCGGCAAGCCGCAAATGGCAACCGCACCGATCAAAAAGAAAAATGCCGTCGCGGGCATCGTCTTCTGTAGTCCGCCCAACTGATCGATCTCGCGGGTGTGGGTGGCGTGGATCACGCTGCCGGCGCTAAAGAACAACAGCGACTTGAACGTGGCATGGTTCCAAACGTGCAAAAGTGCGCCGGCCATCCCCAGCACGACCCAATCGGGACGGCCCAGCGAGCGGCCGAGCACCGCCAGCCCCAAGCCCATCACGATAATGCCGATGTTTTCGATGCTGTGATAGGCCAACAGCCGTTTGATGTCATGCTGGCCGATGGCAAACGCCACGCCGAGCACGCCGGAAATCACTCCCAGCGTCAACAACACGACGCCCCACCACACCGGTGGCACATCTACGAGCGACACCATGCGGACCAAGCCGTAGATCCCCATTTTGATCACGACCCCGGACATGATGGCGGACACATGACTGGGGGCCTGCGCATGCGCGCCGGGCAACCAGATGTGCATCGGCATGATGCCGGCCTTGGTGCCGAAGCCGATCAATGCCAATAGAAACATGACGTTCATCAGCGCAGGCGAGACACCCGTGAGCGATACGAATCCGAATGTGCCCGTTGCCGCGGCCATCAGCGCAAAGACGCCGAACAGACAAAGCGTCGCCAGGTGACTGGCCGAGAGGTACAGCCAAGAGGCTTGTCGTGTGTTTGCATCCTCATCTTCCACTGAAATGCAGAAGTACGCCGAGACAGCCATCACTTCCCAAGCCAGCAGAAACAGAATGCCGTCGCGCGCCGCGACCAACAGCATCATCGCCGCGGTTAACAACCCAAGCCAAAATGACAGCCGGCGCCCGTTCTCTTCATGCTCGGATTGTTTCCAATAGCTCAGGCCGTAGACGACCGCGCCTGCCGATACGAGCAGAATCGGCACAAGAAAAACAACCGAAATCGCGTCGATTTCGATCGTGAATCGCGCCGCCGCAATAGGCGATTGCAGGGAGAGCGGGGCGCTAGCGCCGCCGATTAAAAACTGGGTGATGGCCGCCACACCCAACCCGCAGCCGGCGAGCAACCCGACAGCCACGAACCGCTGTACCGCATCCGATCGACGATGCGCAAACAGTGCCGGAATTCCGCTCACCGCGGCAACCGCAACGCCAGCTAGAAGTAATCCTTCACTACTCAAGGTGCTTCTCGTTGAAGGTTGATATCTCCCGAGGACGAACTCATGCACTCATGCAGCAAATCGCAAGACCTGAGAGGATTTTCCCTGGATAGATTTGGATTTTCCTCTTTGGCGGTCGCAGCGTTGCTGATTCTCCGTCAATCGGACGCAAAAAGCAAACCACGAGCCCAAATGTTTTTGGAACGTCACGGGCTCGCACGGGCGGCAACCACACCCAGCCTTGACCTAGAAAGACAACGAAGTAACATTATTGGTTCAAGCGCAAAAAACAGCTAAGCAGCTTGTCCCCGTTCCATCGTTCTCCTTGCTGGATGGGCGGTGGTCTGTTTGTCGGGCGATTTTTGGCGGTGCTGCTGCCTCTTGCAGCCTCGCACTGGTTTTATAGCCAGTTGAAAAACTTGTGGGTGGGCCGTCCCGGCCGACAACGAATCGGATTTGAGGGCAACCTACCCGCTTCGGTGTCAGGCGAAGCGCCAGATCTACTGTAGGCTGAAAGGCCTTCCGACATCAACGACGATGCGTTGGACTCGACAAGCGGGCTGAATTATTGTGGACTTCGTATTTATGTTCTTTCCTTTCGCGCGTAAAGGGCCCCATGAAGAAGTAGTTAAGACAGGAGCGCTCGTGAAAGGCTCTTGGCAGCCTGTTGAAAAAGTGCCAGGAAGGGGTCAGGTCCAAGTTTTCGGCCAACACTTTTGCGAAGTGGTGACCATGTCTCGCCGAAAATTGGACCAGACCCCGACTTGTTCAACAGGCTGTTAGCGGCGTGATGAATTTGCATGCATGTCCTCGATATCGACCAAGTCTGTGCAACTTTTTGCAGGAATTCTGCAAACTATTTCATGTCCATGTGTAGTATTCCTTTCGGTATCATTGATCCTACAAGCGAATACCCATAAGTTAGATGAATCAGAAGAAGCGCAGAATTTTGGCACATAACCTGCCATAAGTAGCGGATCAAGATTCTTAGCGGAAAAAGCAACCTTTGATCCACCCGATGACAAACACGCCTTCGCTGTTTTTATCCCACCTCGAGACGGCGATCGGATCCCACCTCCAAGAGACGCCGACTTGATCCCCCCTCCATGAGACGGCGAAAAGAAGAAAGGGACGTCGAATGCAATTATCCGTTAGCGACCTCGCTGAACTCTGTAATGTTTCCGAAAGCACCGTTTACCGATGGGTTCAAGAAGACGGACTGCCGGCTGAACAAGTGAACAGTTTGTATCGCGTGAATCCCGCCGAACTGTTGGAATGGGCAACTACCCGCAAGCTGCCTGTGTCATCGGCGATTTTTCAAAAGTTGAACGGCCACTCGCTGGGCCGGAGTGGACTGTGCGACGCGTTGGAGTTAGGAGGCGTCGTACACAACGTGGCCGGCGATGATCGGCAGGCGGTTTTAACGGCACTTGTTGAGGGTATTCCCTTGCCGAACGGGTTCGCTTCGGAAACACTCGTCCAGCTACTCGTGGCGCGCGAAAGGATGAGTAGTACGGCCGTCGGCGACGGAATCGCGATTCCGCACCCGCGCAATCCGGTCGTGCTGCCAGATGCTCAACGGGTGTTGCGGGTCGCGTATCTCTCGCAACCAATCGACTTCGGTGCGGCGGACGGCAAACTGGTGGATACGCTTTTTCTGATGATTTGCCCCACGGTTCACAATCATCTGCAACTACTCGCGCGCCTAGCCAGTGTGTTGCGGAAGGACGCATTCCGGAAGTTGCTAGCCCAGCGGCCGGACAAGAACAAGCTGATCGAAGCAATGCAAGCTGAGGAACGCGCGTTGGTCGAGGAAGCGGCATAACAGAGGGATCGATTTCATGCAGTTGCTTTTGGTTGGTTTGGCGATACTCGTCGCAGGCGGAATCGCGTCCCTGCTTTGTACGCGGAAGGCCAAGCTATCGAACGTCGTGGGCGGCTTGAGTGCCGCGGTGGGCGCCGTCGTTGCAGCGATCCCGGCCCTGAAGGTGCTCTGGACGGGTCAATCGACGGAGTTGTTTTCACGACCGTGGCAGTTGCCCTTTGCCAACTTTGCCGTGCAATTGGATCCACTTTCCGCCTGGTTTGCCGCTATCATTCTCGGCCTGTCGGCGCTGGCGGCGATTTACGGCATCGAGTACATGAGTCACTACGCCGGCAAAAAATCGCTCGGCGCGGCTTGGCTGTTTTACAATCTGTTGGTGGCCACGATGACGCTTGTCGTATCGGCTCGCAACGGCATGCTGTTCATGCTGGCCTGGGAAGGCATGGCGTTGTCGTCGTATTTCCTGGTCGTCTTCGAGGATGAAAAACAAGAGGTGCGCGAAGCCGGCCGCGTTTACCTGATTGCGTCGCACTTGGGTGTCGCGTTTTTGCTTGCCTTCTTCGTGCTGCTGGGCGCCCACGCCGGGTCGCTCGATTTTGCCGACATCGCCGCGAAAACAAGTGGCATTTCTTCCTCGCAAGCCAACCTATTGTTCGCCTTGGCGATTGTTGGCTTTGGGGTGAAGGCCGGCTTTCTGCCGCTGCACGTCTGGTTGCCCGCGGCACATCCGGTCGCGCCCAGCCATGTGTCGGCCGTGATGTCGGGCGTGATGATTAAGACCGGCATCTATGGCGTCGTGTTGGCGCTGTCACTGCTGGGAGACATGAATACGGCGTGGGGATGGACTTTGGTTGGCATTGGCGCAACCTCGGGTGTCCTAGGAGTGATGTTCGCACTAGCCCAACACGATTTGAAACGACTGCTCGCCTATCACTCGGTGGAAAACATCGGCATCATCACCTTGGGCTTGGGCGTGGGAGTTTTGGGCGTCAGTTTGAACCAGCCGCTGATGGCGGTGTTGGGCTTCGCCGGCGGGCTGTTGCATGTGTTGAATCATGCCGTATTCAAAGGCTTGTTGTTCCTTGGCGCGGGAGCCGTGCTCCACGGCGCCCACACGCGAGAGATTGATCAAATGGGAGGCCTGATGAAACGTATGCCGTGGACGGCGGCGACGTTCCTGATCGGGGCCGTTGCCATTTGCGGCTTGCCGCCGTTGAACGGTTTTGCCAGCGAGTTTCTCATTTATCTCGGTTCGTTCAAGGAAGAAGTCGTCGGCGGAGCGGCAAAAGGTGTCCCCGCGTTTGTCGTCATCGGATCGCTGGCGGCGATTGGCGGTTTGGCGGCATCATGTTTTACCAAAGCGTTCGGCGTCGTCTTCCTGGGCGAGCCGCGTACCCAGCAAGCACGCGACGCCAAAGGCCCCGGCCTGTTGATGATCGCGCCGATGTTGGTCTTGGCAACCGCTTGTTTTGCAATCGGACTCGGCGCGAACCATGTGATTGGTTTTTTGAAACCCACTTTGGCTAAGCTTACGGCGGCTCCCGTGGATGAGCTAACGACGTCCTTGAGCGGCGCGACAACGCTGCTCTTGTCGATCGCCGTCATGGCGTGTGTGCTGTTGGGATGGATCGTCGTTTTGACGCTCGTTCGCAAGGTTTTGTTGGCTCGACGCGAAGTGGGCGCATCGCCAACATGGGACTGCGGCTACGCCGCGCCTACGCCGCGGATGCAGTACACATCATCTTCGTTCGCGCAGCCGATCATCGATTTTCACAGCGGCATCTTGCATCCGACTAAACACCTGCATCCGCCGAAGGGTTTGTTTCCGGACGATGCTTCGCTGGAAACCCACACCTCGGACGTGTTCATGGACGGACTCTACGCGCGTCTGTTTCAAGCAGCGGGTTGGGTGGCGGGCAAGCTTGCTTGGATTCAACATGGCCGACTGAGTATTTATGTTTTGTACATCGCGTTGGCGTTGTTCGCGCTGATAACGTGGTATTTTGGAATTGGCGGGTGACTACCGTGACGAGCATCGTATCCGTCGCCATTCATGCGACGGCTGCCTTGGCCTTGGGACCTAACGACGCATGGACAAGATCACAAGTTTGATTCCGCCGCTGCTAGCCTTGCTGCTGGCTCCGCTGATGCTGGGAATTATCAATCGCGTCAAGGCGATCTTCGGCGGGCGGCGCGGGCAACCGCTGTTGCAAGCGTATTTTGGCCTCTGGAAATTGTTGCACAAAGGGGCCGTTTACAGCCATACGACGACGTGGATGTTTCGCGCTGGGCCGATTGTTTCCCTGGCCGCGATATTGGCAGCGGCCTTGCTGATTCCGTTTGCCAACTTCGACGCGCCGATCCATTTCGAGGGCGATTTGATCTTGTTCGCCTACTTGATGGGGCTCTCCCGGTTCTTCACAGTCACGGCCGCCATGGATACGGGCTCGGCATTCGAAGGCATGGGGGCCAGTCGAGAAGTGTTTTTCTCGACCATGGTCGAACCGGCGCTGCTGTTGTCGATCGCCGCGGTGGCGCGCGAAGCGGTGGGGCGGTCGCTGCTCGTTGAATTGACGGATTTGCACCGCCACATCAGCGGCGTATTGTGGGCCCATGCCGGTTTGATCCTCGTCTTTGTGGCCGTCGCCCTGTTCGTCGTGCTGTTGGCCGAGTGTTCACGAATCCCCGTCGAT
>Ga0114931_10007491_pt1 | contig 13335 bp, 6 predicted proteins | sample 2SBtaG_FD_89579 | JGI IMG/M metagenome (GOLD analysis project Ga0114931, IMG submission 89579) | Deep subsurface microbial communities from Kolumbo volcano to uncover new lineages of life (NeLLi) - 2SBTROV14_V59a metaG | ecosystem: Environmental > Aquatic > Marine > Volcanic | place: Kolumbo... | reverse complement strand
TCCCGGCTGAAGAAACAGCCCCGGCTGGCAGCAAAAACAAAGTCCGCCGCGGCGGCCCTTGAAGGTAAAATGGATAAACTCAACGGCTTTTTAGCCGCCGGCGGCCTGGCCACGCTGGAAACGGTGGTGATGAGCGCGGACCGGGAACCGGCGCAGCAGATGCGGGAGGCATTTGAAGTGGAACAGAAGCGCCTGAAACAGGCTGAGGAAGCATGGAAGGAAATGCTGGGCAAAGAGTTCGCCGCGTTTAACCGGCAACTAAAGAGGGACGGGCGAGCACCGCTGGAGCTGAAAAACAATCCTACGGTTCGCATAAAACTCCCGGAAAATGATAAGGGAAAATAATGGGACGAGCTTGACAGTTCGACGGCTTCTGATTCACCGGCTTAAAAGCCGGTGCTAACGAATCGCTCTTGGTTAACCCGACGATTTATCGCGGGGGATAATCTATTGTTTTTAATAAATATATAAAACCGTTAAAACGGTTTTGGAAATTTATTAGCACGACGGCTGTAATAAAAATGCGCCAAATTACTTTTGACCATAATTCTCAGCTTTATTTCATTGCTTTTTCAGGTTGTTAATTCCTAATATATGAAATAATGTTTATATTGAGATATAGTTATATAAGGCTTTAGATGTGTTTGGTGGGTAAAGGAAAAGTTAGTTGCTTATATACATAATATCTACCATGTTAAAAATTAATTGTTATTCCCAATAAGCTTGCTTTTATTTCTTTGGTTAATTGGTTAGGTGGTTAAATTGTCTACAAAATTCTTTACAAATACCAACGAGCGAAATCTTTTCGATAAGTTCAAAGGTATTATCGAAAACATGAAAGACTTATATGCATTCTATGCAGTAATAGGTTACTTTCGTTCATCTGGATATTTTGCTTTACAACCTTATTTAAAAAATCTTAAAGAAATAAAAATCTTAGTTGGTATTAACGTTGATCAAATGTTCGCAGAATCCCAACGTAAGGGTTTGATTTATTTTGGTGATGACGAAAAAACAAAAAAAGAATTTCTAAATTGGTTTATTCAGGACATAAAAGAAGCAAAATATTCCCAACATGTTGAAGAAGGTATTTCTCAATTTGTTCAAGACTTAATAGATGGAAGAATTAAAGTTAGAGCGCATAATTCTAAAGCGCTCCACGCCAAGTTTTATCTATTTCTACCAGAAAATCATACAGAACATTCTAACGGTTGGATTATAATGGGATCATCAAACCTTACAGAAGCCGGGTTGGGCATAAAAAAGGCACCTAATTATGAGCTTAATGTTGCTCTAAAAGATTTTGATGATGTAGATTTCGGTAAAAAGCAATTTGAAGAACTTTGGAAAAATTCAACGACGATTTTACCGGCTGACATCCAACGATTTAAACAAAAAACACATATTGGACAGCAATTTACCCCATTTGAATTATACTTGAAATTATTAATTGAATACTTTGGTAAAAATATTGATTACGATCCAGATACTGTTGGCGATCTTCCAAAAAACTATAAAAAGCTCAGTTACCAGATTGACGCCGTAAACCAGGGATTTCAGATGCTTCTTGAACACAACGGCTTCTTCTTAGCCGATGTGGTTGGTTTGGGGAAAACGGTTGTTGCAGCTATGATTTCTAAACGGTTCCTTATCGCGAACGGTTCTTTAAATACAAAAATACTTGTGGTTTATCCTCCTGCACTGGAAAAGAACTGGAAAACGACTTTTCGCTATTTTGGTATTGATCGTCATACCAAGTTTATCACCAATGGGCGATTAGATAAATTGATAGACGGAAAAGACCTTAATTATTGGCCAAAAGAAGATTACGATTTAATCATTGTAGATGAAGCACATCGTTATCGAAACCACACATCCCAAATGTTCGCAAATTTGCAAAGAATTTGTAAAGCTCCACGTAATGGTGAAGGTCTTATCCCAGGAACTAAGAAAAAGGTGATTTTGATTTCCGCTACACCATTAAATAACCGCCCGCAAGATTTGTATTATCAGCTATTACTGTTTCAGGATGCACGTAGAAGCACTTTGGCTGTAACAAACTTGCAAAACTTTTTTGGCCCGATTATTAGAGAATATCGTGAAATTATTCGCCGGGACGAACCCGATATTCAAAGAATCCGTGAATTGTACACCATTATCCGCGAAAAACTCATCGCACAAATTACGGTTCGAAGAACACGAAAAGATTTGCAGAACTACCCGAAATATATTGAAGATATGGAACAGCAAGGGATTGTTTTTCCTGAAATAGCGCCACCCCGACCAAAACTGTATCATATGGATGCCAAACTGAGTAAACTGTTTTATCATACCATTTTCTATTTAACGGATGATGATAAAATCAACTTTTTACGTTATCAGGCAATTCGCTTTTTAAATGAAGATTTAAGAGACATGTATTATGATCAAGCCGTATTGGTGTCTAAATCATTGGCAGGGATTATTAAAACGCTTATGGTTAAACGGCTTGAAAGCAGCTTCCATGCTTTCCGCATCTCTTTGAATAATTTAACCAAAGCAACCAAACGCATGATTGACATGTTTGATAATGGCAAAATCTTCATTGCACCGGATTTAAATGTAAATGAGTTAATGGAAAAAGGTGTTAGCTTTGAAGATATCGAACAAATGATTATCGAAATGAGCATCGAAAATCCGCGAAATAATATTTTTTCCCCAGAAGATTTTGATCCGGAATTTTTGCATGGCCTAAAAAAAGATTATGAATTATTACAGGAACTCGTATCCGAATGGGAACAGGTTAAACGCGATCCTAAATTAGACACTTTTTTCCAGGTTCTGGAAGAAGAACTGTTGCAGCCTGAAATAAATCCTTCCGGCAAGCTGATAATATTTACCGAAAGTACGGATACCGCCAATTATCTGGCAGAAAAAATTGAAGAAAAGCTAAACATCAAAGTTTTAAATATATCATCAGAAAATCGCAGAAGACTATTTGAAATCATTCAGCAAAACTTTGACGCCAATTACCCTGGGAAATTTAAAGATGATTACAAAATTCTTATCTCAACCGATGTTTTGGCGGAAGGAATAAATTTACACCAGGCAAATGTAATTGTTAATTACGATACGCCCTGGAATGCTACCCGTCTAATGCAAAGAATTGGAAGAGTCAACCGCATTGGCAGTACAGTAGGTGTTATCTACAACTATAATTTTTATCCATCGCAGGAAGGTGACGAAGAAATTAATCTATACAATAACGCATTGGTTAAACTTCAGGGATTTCATACCGCCTTTGGCGAAGACGCTCAAATTTTTACTCATGAAGAACTGGTTGAACAATTTGAACTGTTCAAAGAAGGCTTGCCGGATGACGAAGACAAACGGCTAAAATACTTAAGGTTCATCCGCGAATTCAAGGATTCCAATCCCAAAGAGTTTAAGCGCATCAAACATTTCCCTTTAAAAGCCCGGACCGCCCGCAAGAATAAACAGGCTAAAAGAGAAGAAGTTAAAAATGCAACGGTCGTTTTCTTAAAATCACCTTACAAAATGGATTTTTATTTAATCAATGATGAATCCATTGATAACTTAACCTTTTTGGAAGCCGCTGAAATTTTTGAAGCTCTTTCGGGCGAACCGGGATTTGAATTGCCTAAAGTACATTATGATCATGTACAGAAAGCATTAGATACCTTTGAAAAAGATTTTTTTAGTTCAAGTTCTGAAAAAGTAACCACCAGTGAAAAATCGGATGCAATCTCCGCACAGGCTAAGAAATTTCTACGCAATATGAAAAGTTTAAGCAAAAATGAAAATGTGAAAACGGTTTGTCAAAATCTTATTGAACTTATCGATAAAGGCACCTATACCCCTTTACCCAATGAAATTCGGAAAATACGCCAGAAACTGGACAAACGGCACTTAACCTATGCTCAAGCAGATAATCTTTTGCTGTTAATAGCAAAAAAATATGATGCGTTTGAAATCAATGATTCAGACGAACAAAGTATGCAAGAACTTGATTTAAATATTTCACCGGAAATCGTAATCACGGAAACATTTATCTCATGAAATTTTTATTAAAAGGCCATTTTAAATGAAAAAAGATATAATAAAACATCTGACCAGGGATTTTGAGTCCCGTGTCAATCATACCAAAAATGATATCGAATTCTGGTTTGCTCGGGATTTGCAATATCTATTGGAATACGACAAATGGGATAATTTTTTAAATGTAATTACAAAAGCAAAGATTGCCTGTGAAACGGCCGGGCATGACGTGCAAAACCATTTTGCCGAAGTCGGGAAAATGGTCAAAATCGGTTCCGGGACCGAACGGGAAATAAAAGATTTTATGCTTACTCGTTTTGCCTGCTACCTTATCGCCCAGAATGGCGATCCCCGAAAAGATGCGATTGCCTTTGCTCAAAACTACTTTGCCGTGCAAACCCGCAAATTCGAAATTATTGAGCGGCGAATAAAAGACTGGGAACGTCTTCAGGCGCGGCAGAAACTCACTCTTTCCGAAAAAGGACTTTCGGAACTCATTTTTGAAAGAACCGGCAATGAAAAAGATTTTGGTATTATTCGCAGCAAAGGTGATCAGGCGCTTTTTGGTTTTACTACAGCGCAGATGAAACGGAAACTTGGCGTTAAGCCAAACCGGGCATTGGCGGACTTCCTGCCAACAATCACCGTGAAGGCCAAAGACTTTGCTACGGAAATTACAATCTTTAACGTAAAAGATAAGGATATTCATCGCGGTGATGAAATTGCCTGGGAACATATCACAAATAATCAGAGCGTGAGAAAACTACTGCTTAAACGCGGTATCCGTCCCGAAGAATTACCGCCGGAAGAAGATGTAAAAAAACTGGAACGCCGTGTTCTGACCGAAGATAAAAAATTCGTTGAAAAGCCGGATAAACTTGATGACTAAACTCCAATTACAGGAAATTCTATCCGCCCCTTTTGAACTTGAAAACTGGCGCGGCGCCCTTAGGGAAATATTCAACGTTAAACATTTCCACAGACAGCCCCAACAAATTATTTTGCCTTCAAACAATAAAGCGGAATCCGCCTTTGAGCTGGGAAGTTTTCATACGGCGGATGACCGGCTTATCGGTTTGTATCAGGTAAACGTGCTTCCGAATGTTTGGTTGGAACGCAACAAGGCCGGTTTGCGTGAGCTGTTGCGTCATGTTTATAAATATGATGTGGATGGCGCGTTAATCGTTTTTGTACAGAATGATAAATGGCGCTTATCATTTGTATCCGAAATCAGAGCCATTGATGAAGAGGGAAATCCGGTAACGATAGTCACAGAACCCAAACGATACACTTATTTACTGGGCAAAGATGAAAAAACCAGAACGCCGGTTGACCGCCTTTATTCTTTAGCCGGCAAACCGATCACGCTTGAAGATATCCGCAATGCCTTTAGTGTAGAAGCGCTGAATGAAGAATTTTATAAAATTGTCGCCCGTTATTTTTACCTGTTGGTAGGCGCCACGGCCGGAAAAGGGAAAAAAGCCGTTCATTATGAGCGCATTCTACAATTACCCGGCATCGATGCCACCCAAAACAATACAAACCATATTTATCAGGAATTTGCCGTGCGCCTGATTGGGCGCATCATATTTTCCTGGTTTCTAAAGATGAAAAAATCTGCTTCCGGTATCCCATTGCTGCCGGAAAAGCTTTTATCCAGCCAGGCGGTTAAGAACAATAAAAATTATTATCATACAATTCTGGAAAGGCTCTTTTTCCAGATTCTAAATACCCCCATTGAGCAAAGGATGAGCAATTTGCCGCAAGGCAGCGAAATGATACCCTTCCTGAATGGCGGTCTGTTTGAACCCCATCCCGATGATTTTTACAAACCGCATCCGGTTACCGGTTTAAACCAAAATTTAAACACGCTGAAAATACCCGATGAGTGGTTCCTGGAATTTTTTCAGGAACTGGAAAAATATAATTTTACCATTGACGAAAATTCCGTGGTGGATATTGAAATAAGCGTCGATCCGGAAATGCTGGGCCGCATCTTTGAGAACCTTTTGGCGGAAATCGATCCGGACAGCGGCGAAACGGCGCGCAAGGCGACCGGCAGCTATTACACGCCCCGTGAAATTGTCGATTACATGGCCGGAGAAAGTCTGCTTTATTACCTGAACAGCAAAACCGCAATTGAAATTGACAGGCTCCGGCCCATATTTAAGATGGACGAAAGCGTTTCATTTAAAAAGGATGAAAAAGAAAAGATATTGGACGCCCTGGATAAACTGAAGGTGCTGGACCCGGCCTGCGGTTCCGGCGCCTTTCCCATAGGCGTGATGCAGAAAATTGTGATGGCCTTGCAGAAACTGGATCCTGACGCCCACTGGTGGAAGGAACGCCAGATCAGCCGAATTGAAAACGCCATTCTTAAAAAGGAGATTAAAGAAAAACTGGATACGGCGACAGTTGAATATGCCAGAAAATTAGGCATCATTCAAAATTCGTTATTTGGCGTGGATATTCAGCCTATCGCCGCGGAAATTTCCAAACTGCGTTGTTTTTTAACTTTGATTGTGGACGAAAACATCGATGAAAATAAACCGAACCGCGGCGTGGAAGCCCTGCCCAACCTGGAATTTAAATTTGTAACTGCCAATACATTAATTAGTTTACCAAGAGAAGAATTACAGCGTAATGCATTTGACAACTACAATGAAATAAATGAATTGAAAAAATTACGAAAAAACTACCTTCAAAGCTATGGAGTAGAAAAGGAATGGATAAAAGAACAATTTTTAAAAATACGAAAACAAATATTTAAAGATCAACTCAGAAATAGTGGCGGAAATACTGAAACTCGTGCTTTTAAGTTATCTAGTTGGAATCCCTTTGACCATTCCAAAACCGATTGGTTTGACCCGGAGTGGATGTTTGGTGTAAAGAAGTTTGATTTGGTTATTGGGAATCCTCCTTACCTTCGTTTGCAAGGCATTAAAAAAAACAATCCTTCCCTAATTCCATATGCCAAAAAGAGCTATAGATCTGCAAAAACAGGCAACTGGGATTTATATGTTCTGTTTACAGAGCGGGGATATGAATTTTTAAATAATGGCGGAATTTTAAATTACATTCAACCCCACAAATTTTTTCAATCCGATTTTGGCGCTGGTCTAAGAGAACTAATTGCCAGTAAAAAAGCGCTCATTAAAATCGTTCATTTTGGTGCTGAACAGATTTTTAATGCCGCATCGAATTATACTTGTCTTTTATTCCTGAAAAAGGAAAGACAAGAACAATTTGAATTTATTAATGCCTCTACACCTTTACTTTGGAAGCGGACTTTACTTTCGCAACCCGGTTATTTTATTAAACAACCTGAAGGTGACGAAAAATGGCATTTTTCAAACCCAACCATTAAAAACATATTGGATAATTTAAAAAAACAACCGGAAACACTCAAAGATGTTACCAGAAAAATTTTCGTTGGGCTTCAAACAAGTGCAGATAAAATCTATGTTTTAAGAGTTATAAAAGAAATGCCTAATTCATATAGGGTTTATTCCACAGCGCTTGGCAAAGAACTGGAAATTGAAAAGGGGCTTGTCAAACCCTTTCTAATGGGAAAAGATGTAAAACGGTATAAAATGCCTAAACCTAATAATGTAGTGATTTTCCCCTATAAAATTTCTCAGGGCAAAGCAGAACTAATGTCGGGAAAATACATTCAATCAAATTTCCCGAATGGCTGGAATTATCTACTGGAAAATAAAAAAGAATTGCAAATGCGTGAAAATGGTAGAATGCAACATGATAAATTTTTTGCATATATCTATCCCAAGAATCTTTTGGAATTTGAAACCGAAAAAATTATCACACCTGAAATTGCCGTTCGACCGGAACTTACCATTGATATACAGGCAAATTTATATCATACAACAAAGGTGTATAGTTTTATTTTTAAAAAGAACGTTAAAGAAAGTAAATACTATTGGCTTGGTATTTTAAATTCTAAACTTTTATGGTTTTTTCTCACTAATACCGGATACATACTTCGTGGCGGTTACTATACATTCAAAACGCAATATCTTCATCCATTTCCTGTTAGGCGAATTGATTTCGATAATGAAAACTCATGTATTGCTCATAATAGTATAATCAAATTAGTGAAAGCCATATTGTATCTGAATGAATTAGATAACACTGTTCAAATTAACGAATTTGTTCCCAATACTCATATTCTAAATAAGTTTGAAGAAATTATCGATGCTCTGGTCTTTGAACTCTATTTTGAAGAAGACTTCAAAAAAGCCGGCATCACCTTTATCCCTTATGTGGAACGGGATTTTCCTTCTATTGAAGGCTTAAGCGAAGAAGAGAAAATAAAAACCATTCAGAACGTCTATCAAAAACTGCGGCAAAAAGACAATGAAATTATGAACAACCTTAAACTGATGGATATCCGCCTGGCGGATTTGATCGGGCCGATAAAAGCGGTGGGTTAATGCAACGGATAGAAAAAATAACACTGAAGAATTTTAAATTTTTCTATGGCGAAGTGCCCTTACAAATTGAAGGCAAAAACATCCTTCTTTATGGCGAGAATGGCAGCGGCAAGAGTTGTATTTATTGGGCTATTTATACCTTTCTTCAAAGCGTCTTTAAATCAAAAAATACCGAAATTTCTAAATACTTTGATTCAACAAAATCAGAAAACCTGATTAATCATTTTGCTCTTGATGAAGAAAGTTTTATTAAAGTTCAGTTCCAAGCGAATGACGGCACGCTAACAGAAAAGACGATTTCCAAGGATGTCATCAATACAAAAAATGGCGTTTTGGTAAAAGAAGCGGCTTTTGCCAGCGATTTGATGAACTATAAAATTTTATCCAGAATGCACAATTTCCGCAACAGTCAGGAAATCGAATGGTTCCCGCTGTTTGATAGCGAAGTATTGCCCTTTATTAGTTTTAGAGAACCCTTTGTTCATTATGATGGAACGACCGGTAATAACAACGCTGCCGATTGGTGGACTTATCTTTTAAAAAACAAACCAGATAATTATTATAAATATTCGAATGAATATAATACTTTTCAAAGAATGGTATCGAGATTTAATAGCGAGTTCATATTTTTCTTAAATAGTATTACGGAAACATCTAATGAAATTCTTAATAATTTTTTTAAAAAGCCCTATAAAATCACATTTGATTATAGAAGATGTGTTTATGGAACTCCCGGCGATAGAAAGGGCTTTCGTATCCTAAAAAAGCCAAATATAAAAATAGTCGTTGAATACCAAAATGATTATTTTGACGAAGGACATACACAAATAAAAAAACCACATATATTTTTAAATGAAGCAAAGCTTACCGCTATTGCGTTATCCGTGCGCTTTGCTGTTTTAAAGGCAAAATATATTTCCGCAGCGCCAAAAATTTTGGTGTTAGATGATCTTTTAATAAGCCTGGATATGAGTAATCGTGACATTGTTTTGAATTATATTCTTTCCGAATTTTCCGATTACCAAATGATTATCATGACCCACGACCGACACTTTTATGAATTGACAAAACACAAAATTAAAAAACTGAATCAAACCAATAACTGGAAATATCTGGAACTCTACGAATACGAAAAGGATGGCATACCGCAGCCCATCGTTATTGAATCCAAGAGCTTTTTGCATAAGGCAAAAAAATACTTTTATCAAAAAGAATATGAAGCGGCCGGTAATTTTCTTCGTAAAGAAGCAGAAAAATTCTGCGAACAATTCTTGCCTAAAAGATTGCAATTGTCAAAGGATTATACAGAATTAAATTTGGATGGAAAAATTCAAAAATGTATTTGGTATGCCCAAAAAAGTGGCCTGGATGTAACTTTGTTCAAAAACTTAGACAGCCACCGTAAATTCATTTTTAATCCGCTAAGCCACAGTAGTTATGACGTTCCCAAATTTAATTCTGAGATCGCGTCCTGCATTAAAACTCTTGGAGCTTTAAGGCAAATCAAATTTAAAACGGTTTTAAAGCATGGTGACAAATTAGAATTTGAATTAACCGCCGCAAACGGCTCGGATAGATATAAGTTTGAAATCATCTTTTATGATGAGTTTAAATTAATCAAATTGCCTGATTCCCAAAGTGTGCTTGGCGCCGGAATGATTAACTATTATGTGTATAAAAATGGCGATAAAGGGTGTTTGCAAAATAGTTATGAATCTTTACAAAAAATGTACAGTTCATGTTATGAAAGATCTGATAAATCAAAAAGCGCAGATTATTGGGAAGAGATAATAATTCAGGAAACCGGTGAGAAATTGAGTTCCATAAGAGAATTCTAGCGGAAACTAACAAAGGCTTGCACCGGAAAATGCCATGCGTCCGCTTCTTTGGAATTCGGACAATTTTTTAAGCGTTTTTTTGCAGCTTATCGACAGTCCATCGGATTTTATCTATGCTAAAAAAGAAGTGTATAGCCGGTGTAACAATAGAAAGAGCGAATAGATGCCAAAGAGTAGAATTAAAAATACAGGAAAAGAGTTTGAAAGCTTACTAACTTGGATTAACCAGTGTTTGCATCAGTCTGCTGTAATAATACCTAATGACAAACTCCGAGATCGACATTCTGGAAAATTGCGACAAATTGATATTTCCATTAGGTTGACAGATGGTCCCACAGAATTCTTGGGAATTATCGAAGTAAGAAATCGTTCCCGGCCCGTTGGTGTAGATTATATTGAGCAAATGCAAACCAAAAAGCAAGCGGTCGGTGCTGACGCCGCCTTTATTGTATCCAATAAAGGCTTTTACAAATCCGCTATTAAAAAGGCTGATGCATTAGGGATTCGACTTTTCTCGTTTAATGAAGCGCTACGAGAAAATTGGAGCCTCTTTTTCAAAAAAATTCAGTTTATTACACGCCGTATCACTCATAGTAGAAATCCTGTACTCACAATATTAGAGCAAGATACTCATAAGATTATAGATCCTCATGATGATATATTAAAAACAATAAAAAAAGGAAACATCGACGAATTGGTCATTGTTGATGAACATCACAAACCGGCTAAATCGTTTAACGATCTGTATACAACAGCAGTAAATGTGAATGCATTACAGACACAGTTAAAAGTTGGCGAGGAAAACGCTCAAAAGTTCCACGTAATTGTTTATATCAAGGATAATAAAAAATATTTTATACGCGATCGAGAGAATAATTATCGAGAAATCAAATGTTTAAGTTTGCTGGGAGAATTTTGGATAGAAGAACAAAAACAGAAGGTGAAAGTCTCTCAATACACCGATCCTCTCAATGAAAATATTCGCGCTGAACTATTATCGCTACAAAATCCAAAAGATTTGGATATAGAACTGTTAGCTAAAAATCCTACTGATACAACACAAGGACATCAAATATTTGTAAGAACCAAAAAGTTGTAACTTTTTATCAGATTAAGGGAAAATCCAAACTTGACGCTGAAGTCTGACTGATTGCCGCGTGCCGTAGTTACGTTTTGAGGTTCATCAGGTTTCGTACTTGTCCTTAAGTTGGTTGCTGATATCTGGGCTGGCATCAGCAGCTTATCGCCGGCATTATACCACCATCATTTTGCCGGCAACATGGGAGAAATCACGAGTTAAGTCGTGTTTACTTCTGGATTTCTCCAATTAAGCGCAATATTTTTAAGGTTTCGGCTAAATTGCCAATTCCTTAGTGTAGATTTGGTCCCCCATACTAATGAATACCTAAACAAAAAATTCGGAAAGGATTTCACATATCACTCCTACGGAGTTAACGGCTATTGATGCTATCTTTTCTACAGACATTACATCCCTGACGGGATTAGTAATTGAGTAAAACCTTCTCGCAGTCATTACGGACCCAACCAGGTAGTAGTGAGATGTGTGTAGGATGGTTAAGCCCGAAATCCCAAAGCCAGGTAGTGGTGACATGCATTCTCAAAAAATCATTTAATTCAGCGGGTACACATTATTGTGAAGAACCGTAGATTTTAAGGAGAAAGTGAAAGTTTTCTAACATTTACCCGGAATTTAAAAATGGGCAGGGTTCATCAGGGAGATATATTCCCGGTACACCATTTCCGGCGTAATTTCCCGCATGCACTTAAAATGCCCCTTCGGGCAGGCGGCACGGCCGATGTGCGAGCATGGCCGGCAGGCGAGGGCGTTGTTTTCCATGACCACCGCCCGCGGGTTTTGCGGAAAGAAACCTAACTCCCGGGTGGTGGAACCGAATATGGCAATCTGCGGCTTGCCGAAAGCGGCCGCCACGTGCATCAGGCCGGAATCGTTGCTGATGAAAAACGGCGCCAGCGAAATGAGGGCGGCCGTCTGCAGGACGGACAGTTCTCCGCAAAGATTCAGGCAGCTCCCCGCCGGAAGTCCGGCGCAAATTTCCCGGGCCAGAGAGGCTTCGTCCTTTCCGCCCACCAATACGGTTTTGCCGCCGCTGTTTTCATAAATTCTGCGAATCAGCCGCACATAATAATCCGCGGGCCAGCGTTTGGTAAAATGCCGCGCGCCGGGCGCCATAACGACTGCAAAATTTTGCTCTCGCAGGCGGTTCCAGCGCTCTTTTTCTTCATTGAGAATCGCCGGCGGTAGGAAAATTTCCGTTTCCGGAGCATCGCATCTGCCCAGTAACGGTTCGGCGGCGTTCAGATACTTTTGCGCCACGCTTAAGGGACGGGCATAAAACCGCCGGTACAAATTCCACTTAAATTTGACCAGCAGGAAGCGTAAAAACTGGTTTTTTTTGACTTTCAGAATTTTTGAGCGGGAACGCAGCCCGGTCCTCAGAAAAACGGAACGGAAATTTTTCTGTAAATCCAGAACGACACCATACTCCCGACCACGGAGTTTAGCCTTCAGCATTTTCAGGCCGGAAAAACCGGTTCGGGCGTCATATTCAAATACCGTGTTCAGGCGGGGATTGTGGCGGACCAGTTCGGCGTATTTCCGGCGAACCACGAAATCAATTTCGGCGTCGGGAAATGTTTGCCGCAGCGCCCGGATGAGAGCGGAAGCGAGGACGACGTCGCCCAGTGAGCTGAAGCGGATCAGTAAAATGCGGGGGGAATTACTGCCGGGTAGCCGTTTCATACGTTTTGGGGATGGTTAATGGCAAACGAAAATGGGACGAAACTGACCGGGCTCATTTTTGACGGTTGACGACAAAATCTGCCAGATTTTCCAAAACTTTCCTCGCCGGCGTGGCGGGAAGGTGCTTCAAATTTGCCTTTGCCGCTTCAATGTACCTTTGAGCGGTGGTTTGGGCGCGCTGTAAGCCGTTAAATTCCCGCACAAAACTGATGATATAACGAACCTC
>Ga0114931_10007490_pt1 | contig 13335 bp, 16 predicted proteins | sample 2SBtaG_FD_89579 | JGI IMG/M metagenome (GOLD analysis project Ga0114931, IMG submission 89579) | Deep subsurface microbial communities from Kolumbo volcano to uncover new lineages of life (NeLLi) - 2SBTROV14_V59a metaG | ecosystem: Environmental > Aquatic > Marine > Volcanic | place: Kolumbo... | reverse complement strand
TTGCGGGTGGTGGTCGCGCCGGCGGGCAATCCGCCTTTTCCGATCGCCGCCGAGGTCTGCGAGGAAGATACCTTTCTGGTGCTCAGCGCCGCGACCACGGTGCATGAGCCGGGCGAGGATCTGGCGACCATCGCGACGGCGATGCGGACCTGGAAACCCCGTCGACCCGGCGGCGTCGCGGTGTGCCCCGGGGACCCGCCGCGCCTGCTCGCGATCGTGCACGATCTCGACCGGGATCCGAGTTGGTGTGACGACTGGGTGCTGCAAGCGACGCGCGCGGCGCTCGACGAGGCCGAGCGGCGCGGCCTTGGGAGCCTCTCGATGCCGTTGCTCGGAACCTGTCACGGCGGCCTGGATCCGCTGCGGTTCGCGAGCCTGCTGACCGATGCGGTGCGCGATTTCACACCACGCCGGCTGCACGCGCTGTGGTTGATCAGTCCGCCGGGGATCGAGTATGCGCTCGCCGCGGTGCTGCGCCGCGGGGCGCATGCGGGGACCCGCGCGCGCCACGACTCCTGACGGCTCAGTTCAGATAGTGCGGCGGAATGCGGTAGACGCCGTCCGCCAGGTCGCCGAACAGTTCGCTGACCCGGGGATGCTGAACCGGCACGCCACTCCGGTCGACCAGCAGGTTCCCCTCGGACACGTAGGCCACGTAGGTGGTCGCGTCATTTTCGGCGAACAGGTAGTAGAAAGGTTGGTCTTTGCGCGGCCGAAGTTCAGCCGGAATCGCGTCCCACCACTCTTCGCTGCTGCTGAACTGCGGGTCGACATCGTACACGACTCCGCGAAACGGGTAGAGGCGATGGCGGACCACCTGTCCAATGTGAAACTTCGCACAATTTTCGTTCATCGTCGCCTCGCCATTCCGCATCCCGCTGCGTGCCGGACCACGCCCGTATCGCCACACGCTTCAGCTCTAGTAGCGGCAGCACCCGGGAAAGCTGAAGCCCTCGGGCCGGCCCGCGACTCGCACCCGACACCCAAGCTATGGAACAATGCATGGGCGTCAAAATCAAGGATCATGCAACGTGTCCACTACTACACTTAGCGGCATCATACCGCTCCTGGTCGCGCTCGTCCTGGTCGCGGCCGGCCCGCGCGCCAACGCCGCGGTTTGGCATTACACGGTCGGTGTCGTACGGGCGTCGCAACAGGCGAACCTGTGCGACGCGCGCGACGACGTGCTCGCGATCGCGAAGGTCTTTCGACGCCTCGGGGCGCGCCCGGGTTACGTCGCGCTGGCCCGAGCCAAGGGTTGCCGGCGCCTGGTCAGCACCTTCACACCGCGGCGCATCATGGCCGAGGTGACCATCTCGAAAGGCAAGCCCGGCGAATACAAAGTGCGCTTCGTCGAGGTCGATACCAGCGCCGCCGAGCGCCGCTATCTCGTCACCACGCGCGAGGTACGGGTGCCGGAATGAGCGGCTTTCTCGCGAGTTTGCTCAACGACTACGCGATCGAGCTCGAGCGCTACCGCCATCGCCCGTTTCTCAAGGCCACGATGGCGGCCTGCGCGCTCGCCGCGTCGGCCAGCGGCGAGGTGACTTTCGCCGAGCGCATTCGCGTCGACCAGATCCTCGCCACGCTCGACGCGCTGAAAGTCTTCGATCCGCACGACGGGGTCGAACTATTCAATGAGTACGCGCAGGGGATCCTCGACGCCCCGCGCGCGGGACGCGAACACGCGCTGGCCGCGGTGCAGACCGTGGCGTCCGATCCGCAAAAAGCGGCGTTGCTGGTCCGCATCTGTCTCGCGGTCGCCGAAGCGCGGGGTGAGAAGGATCTGATCGCGCAGATCGAGATCGTAATGTTGTGCAGCCTGCTGGAGGTCGATCCGGGCGTGGTCGGGCTGTATACCGACCACACGCCCACCGACATCCTGGATTCCTGACCACCCCCGACCGCGCGCGCGAACCCGACGCCGCGCCGTCGCCCGCTCAACGCGCCTGGCGGGCCGGGCGCCGCGCACGGCGTACGCGCAGTTGCCCGCGGTAGCTGTTGCACTGGCGCAGCAGTTCCGCCATGCCCTGTGGTAGCGGTACGCGCGCGTTGGCAAGATTCTGGATCAATTCCTTGCCGGAGCGCAGCAAGGCCATGCCGTGCTCGACCTGCAGGCGGCGGGTCTCGGTGCAACGCACCGGCAGGTGTACCCGGTAGGCGAGCAACGCCTCGCCGCTGGCCACGAAGCGCGGCCAGACCTGAAAAATATCCGCGTCGCTTTTCATGGTTTCACTGGAGAGCTTCGCGGCCTCGGCGTAGTTCTGGATCAACGCCCCGACCCCCGCGAACAGCGCCTCGCCTCTGAGCACGCCCTCCAGCGCCCGCGCGACACGGTCGATGTCACGCATGGTCTGGGCGATCTTGAGATAGCGACTGCGATGAAATTCGCCCACCGGGACGTTGAACGCCTTGAAAGGCTCACCCCACAACTCGTCGATCCCGTCCGCGCCGCTGCGGTGCCTGACGTAGCGGATACCGAGTTCGAGCGCCTCGCGAAAATAGGCGCCGCATTGCTGCATGACCGCGTCGTCGGGGCCGATCTCGACCCCTTTTTCGCCGAGATCGACGATGCTGCCGAAAATATCGCTGGCGCGGTTGAACAGGGCACCCGCGAGCATGGCGCCGGCAACCCGCTTGAGCGCCGGATCGGTGTGCGACTCAAAGGCGGCGCGTGCCTCGTCGACCCGGTCGCCGGGGGTATTGATGCCCGCTTCGGTATGGTGGAAGACGCGTCGCGCGAGATCGCCGATCAGGCGTTTGCGGTTGGCGAGGCTGTCCTCGGGCGGGGCGTAGTAGCGGATCCAGTACCCGTCGTAGAACACCCGGGCCCTGCCGTCACAAGAGCGTACGGTGCCGTTCTCAACAGCGGGAGGCGGGGACGTGGCTTGCATGTGGTTGCTGCTTTTTGTTGCCGGTACCGCCATCGTCCGGACCGGAGCGCCCGCGCCCGGATCGAGGGGGAGGTGACGATAACACATCCCGCGCGCCGCCGTGGACCGAGTGGCGCCGGCGCGATCGGACTTTCTGCGCGCAACGCATACCGCTAAGATGGCAATGAATCCACCAGGACATCACCGAGTAGTTGAATGGCCAGCACCACCGACGCCGGACCCGACGCGCCGAGCACCACACAACGCAAGGCAATTCCCCTGGCCCAGGCGTCCAACGCGGTGGTCGGGGTGCATGCCACGGTGCCCGAAGACGCACTCACCGCGTCGGTACTCGGCACCGATCGTAGCGGCAGCGGGGTGTGCATCCGCGCGGATGGACTGATCGCGACGATCGGTTACCTGGTCGTCGAGGCGGATAGTCTGTGGGTCACGACCAGCGCCGCGCAAAGCGTCCCGGCTCACGTGGTCGGCTACGATCAGAGCAGCGGGTTGGGTCTGATCCAGACCTCGCGGGCGGTCGAACTTCCGGCGTTACCGCTCGGCGACAGCCGCGCCCTGGAACTCGGTGAACGAATGACCCTGGCGGGACATGGCGGACCCGATCAAATACTCAGCGTGCGCCTGATCGCCCGCCACGAGTTCGCGGGCTACTGGGAATATCTGCTCGACGAGGCGCTGTTCACCACCCCGGCGCACCCCAACTGGGGCGGCGCGGTGCTGCTCGGTGCGAACGGCGCGGTGCTCGGCATCGGCTCGCTGCTGGTCCAGGTGGTCGGGAAACAGGCCGACACCGAGGCCAACATGATCATCCCGATCCAGTTGCTCGAACCGATCCTCGATGATCTACTGAATTGCGGCCGGCGCGCTGGTCCGGCGCGGCCGTGGCTGGGAATGTTCGTGCAGCCCGCCCATGGGGAGTTGGTGATCAGCCGTTTGTACCGTGGCTGCCCGGCCGAGCACGGCGGACTCCGCGAAGGCGACGTGGTGGTCGCGGTGGCAGGCGCGGACGTGGCCGGACTGGCGGGCATGTACCGCCAGATCTGGGCCTTGGGGCCGGCGGGCGTGGAGGTGCCGCTGACCATCGTACGCGTCGGCACGGGTCGCCGGGAACTGAAAATCCAGTCCGCCGACCGCGATGAATGCCTGCGCCCCAAACGGCTGCACTAAGCCTACCAATGAAAGCAGCCCCGACCGTTGAGGACTCGATGCCCCCCATGATCGATCCGGGAAGTCCGAAAGTCCGCCGCGCGGCGACCGAAACGAGCCGCGCGCGGCGATCACCCGGTGCGCTCGCATGAAACAGGCGGCGAAACGTGATCTGCGGGCGGCGTTGGTCAAGGCCAGCAAGGATCTCGCGGCGGCGGGACTCAACCGCGGCGCGACCGGAAATGTGAGTGTGCGCAGCGCGCAGGGATTCCTGGTGACGCCGTCGGGTGTCGCCACCAGCGCCCTGCGCGCCTCGCAGATGGTGCCGATCGCCGGCGACGGGATCCCGGAGGACAAGACCTGGCGACCGTCGAGCGAGTGGCGGATGCACTTCGCCCTGTACCGCGCGCACCCGGAGATCGGCGCCGTGGTTCACGCCCACCCGCCGTACGCGACCGCCTTGGCCTGTGCGCATCGCCCGATTCCGGCCTTTCACTACATGGTCGCGCTGGCCGGCGGCCACGGGATCCCGCTCGCGCCCTATGCCACCTTCGGCAGCGAGGCATTGTCCGCGGCGGTGGTTGCGACCCTGAGCGAGTGCCGAGCCTGCCTGTTGGCCAATCACGGCATGGTCGCGATGGGTGCCGATCTGGAGGCGGCCTGCCGTCTGGCCGAAGAGGTCGAACACCTGGCGCGGGTCTATCTGCTCACCCTCCAGGCGGGCGAACCGCGGATCCTGGATGATGCCGAAATGACCCGCGTGAGTGACAAATTCACCACCTACGGACGCCAGCCGCGCTGATCGCACGCAGCCGTCAGCGCAATCTACAGCCGCGCCGGGCACGCCGCAGGCATTGCCAGTTGGCGTAGAACACCGCCGCCTGCGCGCGCGCGAAAGCCGGGTAGCCGCCGCCCTTGAGGGCGGACTCGAAGCGCGCGCGGTCGCCGGCGTTGCCCGCGCGCCAGTAACCGACGAATGCCTGCACCGGCCACGGCTTGAGCGCCGGCAGGGTGTTGTAGTCGGCCCCCGGAGGACCGTCGCGGCCGGGCAGCCAGCGGCGCGCACCGAGATAGCCCTGGAAGCTATAAAAGGCGTCGTCCGGGGCAAGAAATTCGAGTCGATAGGGGGCCTCGCGGATCCCGTGGGTCAGGTCGTCGGCGGAGGCCAGGGGGCGCGCGCCGTAACCGAGCAGATAGCGCATCCCGTCGCGATCGGCGAAGCGCACCGCGCGTCGCCGGCTGCGACCGGGCCGCCACGGGTAGAGTTCGTTGGAGCGAATCGCGACGTCGATGGGCACCCGCCCGTCGGCCGGCAGCCTGATCCGCTCGCCGAACAGGTAGCTATGTTGGTAGTTGTGCTGCTGCAGCACCAGGGCGATCGGGCGCTCTTCGGGGTCCAGCACCACGGTCGCGGCGGTGTAGTGGTCGAGTTGGTGCCAGTCGTTCAGGTCGGCGATCAGTCCGAGCAAGTGGGCACGCCAACCGGTGACGCTCGCCGGCAGCCCGGAAGTGGCGAACACCGCGTGATAGGTCAAGAACGCGAGCCGCTTGCGGACCGGACCGGCGGGGGTCGAAAAGTCGACGTTCGCCCGCTCGATGCGCCCGTAGACCACCGCACCGGCGCTGGGTTCGGCGCCGGGCCGGTAGCTGAAAACCGCCCGCGGATCCTGCTTGTACGCGTTGAGCAAGCGGGCGCTGACCGGGCTCGCGAGGCGCTTGCCGCGACCGTCGCGCAACTCACCGTGGGCGATGTAGTCGCGGTAGAAATCGATCATCCCCGGGTGCCCGGCCGGCAACATGAAACGCGGTCGATAGCGCGCCAGCAGGCGCCGCTCGCGCGCCCCGGCCGCGCGCGCGGTGCGCGCGTGGGCGCTGAAGTACGCGGCAAAGCCCGGCGCCTGGGAAAAGTTGCCGTCGGCCATCGCGTCCCCGACCCCGGCAGCGATCATGACGACAGCGAAAAACGCCGGGGTCAGGCGTCTCGACCAGCGCGATTCATCTGCTATAGTTTCGCTACCCGACATTTCCCCCCCGAGGACCCGGCGCATGAACGAAGACCATGTAATCGCAGCGATCCTCGCCGCCGGCCTGATCGCCCAGAACAAGAGCGTCGATCTGAAGCCCAAGGACGCGATATCCCTGTATGGAGAGTGCCTGGCCACCCTGATCGAGAGCAATCGCGCGCCGCGCGATCTCGGTGCGCCCGGCGCCACGACCGACTCGTGATCGGACCGCGCGGAGCGCTGCTTGCGTTGCTCGCAGCCCTGGCCGGCGGCGCGTCTCAGGCCGCCGAGACCCCCGCCAACAAGCTCGCGCAGGTCCATTTTACGGTCAGTGCCGAAACGCAGGTCGCCAACGATCGCGTGGTCGCGGTGCTGTATGCCGAGCGCCAGGGCGAAAGCCTGGCGCCGCTCACCCGGACGCTGAACAAGACCGTCGCCGCGGCCCTGAGCGAGGCCCGCGATGCGCCGGGCGTGCGCGCACGCACTCTCGACTACCGCACCAGCCCGGTGTACCGCGACCGCCGCTTGATCGGCTGGCGGGTGCGCCAGGCGCTGCGCCTGGAGAGCGCCGACGTCGGTTCGCTGAGTACGCTCATCGGGCGTCTCCAAAAAAAGCTTGCGGTGCAGTCGATAAACTATGTCCTGTCGCCCGCTGCCAGAAAGCGGGCCGAGGACGGCCTGGTCGCGGACGTGCTGGCCGCGTTCCAGCGGCGCGCTGAACAGGTCGCCAAGGCCCTGGGCGGCGGTTATCGCATTCTGCGCATCGATCTCGGCGGTGGCGCCCCGCCGCCGCGCCCGTACCCGCTACGCTCGGCGACGCTGATGGCCGAGGGCGCATCCGCGCCGGCCCTGCAGCCGGGTAACCGGCCGGTACGGCTAAGCGCCACCGGAAGCATCGAGGTGGTTCCCGGCGACTGACCGCCTCACCCGCGCGCCACGGTCAGCGGGCGATCGTGGCTGAGCGCCGGGATCCGGCGCCGCGCGTCGCTCACCCGTTGCGGGTCAACCTCGGCGAGCGCGTAGCCCGGTCCCGCGCCCGCGTCGGCGAGCACTTGCCCCCAGGGATCGACGACCAACGAGTGTCCGTAGGTCCGGGCGTCGCCATGATCGCCATATTGCGACGGTGCGAACACGTAACTGCCGGTCTCGATCGCGCGCGCCCGCACCAACACGTGCCAGTGCGCGCGCCCGGTGGTACGAGTGAAGGCCGCCGGCACGCTGAGAAAACAGGCGCCGGCCTGCGCCAGCGCACGGTACAGGTAGGCAAAGCGCAGGTCGTAACAGATGCTGAGCCCAAGAGGACCCCACGGCGTCGCCGCAAGCACCGCCTGCTCGCCGCCATCCAATCGCTCCGATTCGCGATAGCTTTCGGTGGCCGAAAGCTCAACGTCGAACAGGTGGATCTTGTCGTAACGGGCAACCACCGCACCCGCCGGATCGACCAGCAGCGAGCGATTGCGCGCCCGATCGCCCGGCGCGCGCACCGCCAGTGAGCCGATCAGCAGCCATACTTCCAGGTCGCGTGCGAGCGCGCTCAGCGACGCCAGCCCCGGGTGTGTCGCCTCGGGAAAAGCGCCGACCTCGAGCCGCCCTTCGACCAGGTCGAGGCAGGTACAGAACTCCGGCAGGCAGATCAGATCGGCGCCCGCCGCGCGGGCTTTTCGGGTGAGCGACTCGCACTCGGCGATGCTCTGCGCCGGATCGCGCGTCGCGCGATTCTGAACACACGCGACGGTGAAGGAAGCACTCATCGGCGGATCCTCCATGGCCGGACCAGGCGCCGGGAAGCTGTCGGGTCCAGGGGCCTCGGTTCACGCGTTGGCGTTGGCGTTGGCCTGGTTGGGGTTGTCGAAGGCGATCTCGTGGCCCGCAAAGGTCTCTTTGACATCGATCGACAAGCCGCGCGCGCGCGCCGCCGTGCCGACATCCATCAGCAGTTCCACGCCGCCCGCGGTGGCCTTGATCTCGTGGCCCTCGACCGGCGCAAGCTGCAGGCCGTGGTTCCAGTGGGCGTCAATGCTGAGGTGCACACCCATACCCGGATTGTCCGCGAGCGCGGTCCGGATAAGCTCGGCCGCGGCCTCGCCGAGTTCGATCTCGGGGGGCGTGCGGTCGGGCGGCGGAAGGCCGAGCGCCTGATTGAGCGCGCCGGTGTTGAACATCTGCTTGATCACGTCGCAGCCACCCATGAACTCGTGATCGATATAAAGCTGCGGGATCGTCGGCCAATCCGAATAGGCCTTGATTCCCTCGCGGATATCCTGATCGGCGAGCACGTTAACCGTCTCATAGGAGGCCAGCAGGTTGTCGAGGATGCTCACCGTCGCGGCCGAAAATCCGCATTGCGGCTGGTCGTGGGTGCCCTTCATGAACAACACCACTCGGTCGGAGTGAATCAAGGTGTCAATACGCTCACGGGTCTGTTGGTCAAGTTCCATCATTGCTCCTGGCCGACCGCCTCCGGTCACGCCGTGGGTAGGGTAAATCGAGCGGCCACAAAAATTAGCCCGGCCGCCGCCGCGGCGCAAGCGCCATTCAGGGTACCGCCATCCCGGCGACCACCGCGGGCCGTGCGCCGATGGTTGTGAACCACCGTTTGACATGCGGGATTTCGTCGAGTTCGATGCCGTGCCATTTGTAGCGCGCCACCCACGGGTAGGTCGCGATATCCGCGATCCCGTATTCGGCGCCGGCCAGATACGGGTGCTCGGCAAGGCGCCGATCCATCACCCCGTAGAGGCGGTGCGCTTCCTTGGTATAGCGCTCGATCCCGTAGGGCACCTCCTCCGGGGCGAACATCCGGAAGTGGTTGGTCTGGCCGAACATCGGGCCGACGCCGCCCATCTGGAACATCAGCCATTCGAGCATCACGTAGCGCGCGCGCGGCTCGCTCGGCCACAGCGGGGAGCGGGTCTTCTCCGCCAGATAGATGAGGATCGCGCCCGACTCGAACAACGCCAGCGGCTCACCGTCCGGACCGTGCGGATCGACGATTGCCGGGATCCGGTTGTTCGGGCTGATCGCCAGAAATTCGGGTGCGTGCTGCTCGCCCTTGGTGATATCGACGGGATGCACACGGTAGTCGAGGCCGAGTTCCTCGAGCATGATCGAGACCTTGCGCCCGTTGGGCGTGGACCAGGTATAGAGTTCAATCGGCATCTTCCGCTCCCTGCGTAGGGTGTATAGCGACTCGTGAAAAGTGCCGGAGCCGAGCGGTGCGTGGATGCACCGGATCCGGCGCCCGCCTTCGCGGGCGGGTACTCGGTAGCCACCCGGCCGCGACCTTCATCCCTGAGCCAGCCTCGTTACACCTCGACCATTTCAAAATCTTCTTTGCGTGCGCCGCAGTCCGGGCATTCCCAGTTCGGCGGGACGTCCTCCCACCGCGTACCCGGCGCAATACCCTCGTCAGGCAGCCCCTCCGCCTCACTGTAGACGAAACCACAGATTACGCACATGTAGGACTTCATCGCGCCTCCTCGAAATTGGCGCGCGATTCTCGCATGTTCAGTGGCGGCAGGAAACACGCGTGAACGCGTGGATCACGCTGGCCGCGGACCGCGCGGACATTTATCATGCACCACGACAACCGACCGACCCCGCCCCGCGGGCATTCACCCACACACCGCCATTGTATTCAGGACACCGAATGATGACCCGTTCCGAGACCCTTTTCGCCGCCGCGCAGCTCCGCATCCCCGGGGGCGTCAACTCACCGGTACGCGCCTTCCGCGGCGTCGGCGGCACACCGCTCTTTTTTCGCAGCGGGGCGGGCGCCCGCATCACCGACGAAGACGGCCGCGAATACATCGACTACGTCGGCTCCTGGGGCCCGATGATCGTCGGACATGCCCACCCCGAAGTGGTCGCGGCGGTGCAACAGGCCGCCGCTAAGGGCTTGAGTTTCGGTACCCCGACTGCGATCGAAACCGAGATGGCGGAAATGGTTTGCACGTTGGTCCCGTCGATCGAGAAAGTGCGGATGGTCAACTCCGGCACCGAGGCGACGATGTCGGCGCTGCGACTCGCGCGCGGCTACACCGGACGCGCCAAAATCATCAAGTTCGAGGGTTGCTACCACGGTCACGCCGACGCGCTGCTGGTGAAGGCCGGTTCCGGTGCGTTGACGCTCGGTACCCCGACCTCGCCCGGCGTCCCCGCGGCGGCGGCCGCCGACACCGTGACCCTGGGCTACAACGATCCTGAGCAGGTGCGCGCCGCCTTCGCCGAGTTCGGTGATCAAATCGCGGCGGTGATCGTCGAGCCGGTGGCCGGCAACATGGGCTGCGTCCCGCCGCAACCCGGTTTTCTCGAGACCCTGCGCGAGTGCTGCGACGATTCCGGCGCGTTGCTGATCCTTGATGAAGTGATGACCGGCTTCCGGGTGGCGCTGGGGGGTGCCCAGGCGCATTACGGGATCCGCCCCGATCTGACCACCCTCGGCAAGGTGATCGGTGGTGGCATGCCGGTCGGGGCCTTCGGCGGCCGCGCCGACGTGATGGATCACATCTCGCCCACCGGTCCCGTCTATCAGGCCGGCACCCTGTCGGGCAACCCGGTGGCGATGGCCGCCGGACTCGCCACCCTGAAGCTCGTCGCTCAGCCGGGCTTTCATGAGCGGCTCACCGCCAGCGCCGCCGAGCTTACTCGAGGAATGGCGGAACGCGCGCGCGCCGCCGGCATCGGGCTGGTCACCAACCAGGTGGGGGCGATGTTCGGGTTGTTCTTCACCGATGCCGCGGCGGTGACCTGTTTTGCGGAAGTGATGGATTGCGACCCGCAGCGCTTCGCGCGCTTCTTCCACGGGATGTTGGCCGAAGGCGTCTATTTCGCCCCGTCGGCCTTCGAATCGGGCTTCGTCTCGGCCGCGCACGGATCGGCGGAGATCCAGGCGACCCTGGACTCGGCGCAAAAGGTATTCGCCACCCTCTGATCGAGCCTGCTCGCCTCCTCGTCGCGCCTTTGGCGCACCCTGGAGGCCGCGTTACCCTATGCGCTTTTTTCGGGCTTGCCGCCCAACGGAAATACCATGACCCAACGTACCGACGACCTCCGTATCCACTCCATCGATCCGGTGATCACCCCCGCCGAGCTGCACCAGCGGATCCCGCTCTCGGATGCCGCCGCGCACACCGTGCATGAAAGCCGCGCGGCGATTCACGATATCCTGCACGGCGCGGATGACCGTCTGCTGGTCATCGCCGGTCCCTGCTCCATTCACGATCCGCAAGCGGCCCGCGAATACGCGGAGCGGCTCGCCGGCTTGCGCGCCCGCCACCGCGACGCGCTGTTGCTGGTGATGCGGGTGTACTTCGAAAAACCGCGCACCACGGTGGGCTGGAAGGGGCTCATCAACGACCCCGATCTCGACGGCAGCTTCCACATCAACAAGGGCCTGCAGATGGCCCGCGAATTGCTGCTCGCGCTCAACGAGAGCGGCGTGCCGGCGGGGACCGAGTTCCTCGATATCATCACCCCGCAATACGTCACCGATCTGATCGCCTGGGGTGCGATCGGCGCGCGCACCACCGAGAGCCAGGTGCATCGCGAACTTGCCTCGGGGCTGTCGTGCCCGGTGGGCTTCAAGAACGGCACCAACGGCAACCTGAAGATCGCCGTCGATGCGGTCGGCGCGGCCATGCATTCCCATTGCTTTCTGTCCATGACCAAGGCCGCCCATTCGGCGATCTTCACGACCACCGGCAATCCCGACTGCCACGTCATCCTACGCGGCGGGCGCGAGACCAACTACGATGCCGCGAGCGTGCGCGCGGCGGCCGAGCTGTTGCGCGACGCCGAACTCGCCGAACAGGTAATGATCGATTGCAGCCACGCCAACAGCCACAAACAACCCGACCGCCAGCGTGACGTATGCGCCGACATCGCCGGTCAGCTACGCGCGGGTGAAAAACGCATCCTGGGCGTGATGATCGAGAGTCACCTGGTCGCCGGTCGCCAGAACGTCACGCCCGAGCAGGCGCTGGTCTATGGTCAGAGCATCACCGATGCCTGCATCGGTTGGGAAGACACCACCACCATGCTCGACGAACTCGCCGAAGCGGTACGCGCGCGCCGCGCCGGTTCGCCGCAGGGTGCGACCGGCTAGAACCGGAAGCCACCCGCCCGGCCGCCGCTTCGGCGTCAGGTCACGGATTCGATGCCCTGCATGCCCGTGTAACCGGGCAACGCCTGGACGCGACCGACCCAGGCCATTACCCGCGGATAGTCGTCGAGCGCGATCTCGCCCTCCGGCGCGAGCGCGACATAGGGGTAGCAGGCGATATCGGCGATCGTGACGCGCCCGCAGGCCAGCCAGTCGCGGTCGGCGAGGTGGGCAGCCAGGACCCGCAGCCCCGCGCGGCCATACTCCTGACAGGCTTCGAAATCCCACGGCCGTCCGAACCGTTTCACCGCCCGCGCCCGCGCCAGCCCGAACAACAGTTCATTCTCGGCCACCGCCAGCCACTGCATGACCGCGGCGATCTCGGCGGGTTCCAGCGGCAACCAGCGCTCGCCGCCGTAACGACGCGCCAGATAGACGAGGATTGCCTGGGAATCCCAGATAATGCGCTGATCATCGAGCAATACCGGGATCTGGCCGCGTGGATTGAGGCGCAGAAATTCCTCGTTGCGATTTTCTCCGGCGCGCAGATCGATCGGCACGAGTTCGTGGGGCAAGTCCAGCAGAGACAACATCAACCGGACCTTGTAGGCGTTACCGGATACCTCGGAATCATAGAGTTTCACGATCGCTTCTCCTGTGTTGACATCCCCGGGTTGAATGCGCCCGGGCGGCGGCGGGAGATTTCGCCACCGACCGGACCACCCGAAGCGAGCCCTTGGTCATTCGCGCGCCACCCCGCCGCGCGCGCAATATAACCCTAGAATCCTCAGTTGACCGCTACATTCTGACAGTAACCGGCTGATAGGAATGCCTTTAATATCAATCGATGCTCTTCACCCGCCCGGTGAATCACGCTACGGGGCCCACCAGGCGTCGTATTACCGCCAACCGGAACGCGGTCACTGGCGAGAATCGCCGCTACCCGCTAGGATTGCGCGTTTCCCGCCCGTTTGTAGCCTACCCCGTAAGGATCCGACTCTTGGTCGAGCGCAATTCAAGTTCATGGCCACCGGCACGACTCGCCTGGGCCATGTGGGGCCTCGGTGCCGGCCTCTATTTGATCGCCTTTTTCCAGCGCGTCGCGCCCGCCGTGATGACCGGCGAACTGATGGGCGAGTTCGCCATCGGGGCCGCAGGGTTGGGCAATCTCTCGGCGCTATATTTCTAC
>Ga0114931_10007489_pt1 | contig 13338 bp, 8 predicted proteins | sample 2SBtaG_FD_89579 | JGI IMG/M metagenome (GOLD analysis project Ga0114931, IMG submission 89579) | Deep subsurface microbial communities from Kolumbo volcano to uncover new lineages of life (NeLLi) - 2SBTROV14_V59a metaG | ecosystem: Environmental > Aquatic > Marine > Volcanic | place: Kolumbo... | reverse complement strand
CCCAACCAATAGAATTCGTGCCTAAATCAAGGCCTAATGTCTTAGCCATAACATATAATTTTCGTGAAAACTTACAAGTTAGTAAAATGTTTTATAACAGAAAAGGAGTAACATCATTTGCAATTGCTATCTTAAAGCCCTACTTTTATGTACGAAGGTTTTATCCTTTTGAAATCTTTTCACAATAAGGCTATATGCCGCAGACATTAACGTCTTTAGCCCTGCTTCGGTAGGGCTTATTTTTTATTTATATCTGAAGGCTCATCCTCCATTCCTGTTTATATTCGTAACTCAGAGAACGGACCATGATCAACGAAGTATCATGTGTAAGATCATACATATCGATATGGATGCCTTCTATGCATCGGTGGAGCAGCGGGATAAACCCGAACTGCAAGGTAAACCGGTAGCGGTTGGAGGTGGAGGCAAGCGCGGGGTAGTTGCTGCGGCAAGTTATGAAGCCCGGAAGTATGGAGTGTTCTCGGCCATGCCGTCAGTTACAGCAAAAAGGAAATGTCCGCAACTCATCTTTATACAGCCCAGGTTCGATGTGTACAAATCGGTTTCTCTGGTCATCCGTAGTGTTTTCAGAGAATACACAGATATGATTGAGCCTCTCTCCCTCGATGAGGCCTATCTTGATGTAACAACAAATAAGAAAGGCCTATCTTCTGCCACTGACATAGCCTTGGAAATTAAGCGGAAAATCAAAGACCGGACTGCTTTAACGGCTTCTGCAGGGGTCTCTGTAAATAAATTTCTGGCCAAGGTGGCCTCGGATATGGATAAACCGGATGGTCTGTACATAATCAAACCACATGAAGTTAAGGCCTTCGTAGAGAAAACACCTGTTGAAAAGTTTTTCGGCGTGGGTAAAGTCACTGCTCAAAAGATGAAACAACTTGGCATTCATACCGGGTTGGATATGAAACAGCAGAGCAAAGAGTTCATGATCCGGAACTTCGGTAAAGTGGGAAGTTATTTTTACAATATCTCCCGAGGCATTGATGAGCGTCCCGTGCAGAGTGACCGGGAGCGAAAATCTGTAGGCGTTGAAACAACATTTAAGGAAGACATCCGATCCACTGAAGAGTTGGTCCGGCAGCTCCGGAAGCTTTCCCATGAAGTAGCAAGAAGGATACAGAAGCCGGGACTGGCCGGCAAGACCCTAACGGTGAAGATCAAGTATTCTGATTTTCAGCAAATAACGAGATGTAAGACCATATCCGATCCAGTCAGCGATGAAGAGGACATATTCAATCTTGCCAGGGAAATCTTGATCAGAAGTGGCATTGCCGACAAGGCTGTGCGATTAACCGGAATCACCCTGTCAAACCTGGGAGATGGACATGCCCGAGCCCGGAACGAACAACTGACTCTTGAATTATAGGTTGGTAAACACATCAACTGGAAGCTGGGAAAATGATGTGTGATGTGTGAAGGCCGGAGCGGAAGATTGAAGTCGGAAGTTGTAAGCTCAAAGTTGGAAAAAGCCCATCAACCCATCAACCCACAATCCCAACAACTCATTACGTCAGCATTCCTCCGTCCACCTGGATCACCTGTCCGGAGATATAAGATGATTTATCTGACCCCAGGAATACTGCTAAATTGGCCACATCTTCCGGAAGGCCACCACGTTTAAGTGGAATGGCGTCGCGCCAGCTTTGTACAGTGGCCTCATCCAGTTGTTCCGTCATTTCAGTTTCGATAAAGCCTGGTGCGATGGCATTACTTCGTATTCCCCGTGATCCCAGTTCCAGCGCTACTGACTTGGTGAATCCAATAATCCCTGCCTTGGAGGCGGCATAATTAGACTGACCGGGATTCCCCTTGAGGCCTACTACTGAAGTGAGGTTGATGATGGAACCACCCCGTTGTTTCATAAACGTTCTGGAAGCCGCCTTCACAGTATTAAATACTGATTTCAGATTGATATTGATCACGTCATCCCACATTTCTTCGGTCAGACGCATTAGCAGGTTGTCTCTTGTAATGCCCGCATTATTGATAAGAATATCAAGGCTGCCAAATTCTTCCACCACCTGCTTAATAAGTTCTTCAGCTGAAGTGTAGTCGGAAGCATCCGATCGATAGCCCCTGGCCTTGATCCCTTGCCCGGTCAATTCACTCTCAAGTGCTTGTCCTTTTTCTACACTCGAAAGGTAAGAAAAGGCCACACTAGCCCCTTCAGTAGCATAGGCCAGGGCAATGGACCTGCCAATGCCTTTGGATGCCCCGGTGATCAAGGCTGTTTTTCCATCTAAAAGTCCCATAGGTTCGGGTTTAAGTAAAAAACAAAAATAGGCGGATCGACGCACTTCTGAAAATACCAGTTAAACTCCTTTGTTGACCAATCACCTTCTATTCTACCCTTTTTTCGACACCTCAAAATGAGTACCTTTGCATCCCTCATACAACGTATAGCAATCAACTATGGCAACAACAAAATACGATCTAATAGTCATTGGTAGTGGTCCGGTAGGGTATGTAGCAGCCATTCGTGGATCACAACTGGGCATGAAGGTGGGTGTGGTTGAAAGGGCTGAATTAGGAGGCATCTGTCTAAACTGGGGCTGCATACCTACCAAGGCCTTACTTAAAAGTGCTAACGTTTTTGAATATATTCAGCATGCCAGTGATTACGGGATCGAAATTAAGGATGCTTCCATAAACTTTAAAGGCATGATCACTCGAAGCAGGGGTGTAGCAGATGCCATGAGCAAAGGGATCCAGTTTCTTTTTAAGAAAAATAAAATAGACCACATATCAGGGTTTGGCACCTTGAAACCTGGTAAAAAAGTAAGTATTGATGACCAGGGGAAGGTGACCGAATATACTGCAGATCATATAATCCTGGCTACAGGAGCTCGTTCCAAAGAATTGCCTTCCATGCCAATTGATGGGAAGAAGATTATTGGATACCGGGAGGCCATGGTGATGAAGGATCGACCTAAGAAGATGGTGGTTGTAGGTTCTGGCGCTATTGGGGTAGAATTTGCCTATTTCTATAATACACTTGGTACGGATATCACCATCGTTGAGTTTTTGCCAAACATCGTGCCGGTAGAAGACGAAGAGGTGTCCAAGCAACTGGCCAGATCGTTTAAAAAGGCTGGGATGTCCATTATGACCAGCTCAGAGGTAACGAAGGTGGAAACGAAGGGAAAAGGTTGTAAAGTGACGGTTAAATCCAACAAGGGAGAGGAGGTTATTGACTGTGATATCGTGTTGTCGGCCGTGGGAGTTACTACTAACCTGGAGGGGATTGGTCTTGAAGAAGTAGGTGTGGCTACGGATAAGGGCAAGGTGATGGTTGATGATTTTTATAAGACGAACATTGCAGGAGTTTATGCTATTGGAGATATTGTTCACGGACCGGCCCTGGCCCATGTTGCCTCTGCTGAAGGAATAACCTGTGTTGAAAAGATTGCCGGGAAAAATCCTGAGCCCATCGACTATAATAACATACCTGGTTGTACCTATTGCAGCCCGGAAATTGCCTCTGTTGGATATACTGAAAAGGCGGCTAAAGAGGCGGGGTATGATATCAGGGTTGGTAAATTCCCTTTTTCTGCATCTGGAAAGGCAAAAGCTGCCGGAGCTGCTGATGGATTTGTCAAGGTCATATTTGATGCGAAATACGGCGAATGGCTGGGAGCCCATATGATCGGTGCCAATTTTACGGAGATGATTGCTGAAGTAGTCGCGGCACGAAAACTGGAAACTACCGGCCATGAGATTATCAAGTCAATCCATCCCCATCCAACAATGTCAGAAGCTGTCATGGAGGCTTCGGCTGCTGCCTATGATGAGGTGATCCATCTTTAAGACAGATCGAAAGAGATTGGAATCATCCATTTTTTCCGGTTTTTTTCGTCTGGGGAAAATTTAGACTTACATTTCACACAAAGCCATTCAACTTTTAACCCGCATTATTCATGACACTTTCAAGAATAACGATTTAAAATGGTTGATAACTATTGATTATTAATTACTTATGAAAGGGTTAACCCTGCATATTACCTAATATTGAACCCCCATATTTGGGTATTATGTTTTTTATAAATAAACTTTATCTGAAACCTAATTAACAGATTATCAATAATTTAACATTTGGCAGCCCACTAGATGGAATATTCTGTTGAATTTTCCGGGTTAAAAAAAATCGCCACCCCTGAATATGGAGTGGCGATAATAAAGTTGAGTAGTTTACGTCTTATTCGTGTCCTTCAATATTGATCTTTCCACTCGGTTTTATAGGATTTCCGTCCGCATCAATTTCAATAATTTCATCAAAGTCCAGTTTTTTAAGTTTCTCCATCACCTGGGCTTTATCCCCAACCATGAACCAGTTGATCTCCTCCGGATGGATCAACTCTTTACTCACGGCCTTCACATCTTTCAGAGACAGGCTGCGCACGTTCTGATCATAAGACTGATAGTATGTGTCCGAAAGATTATATTTAACCAGAGCATCCAGGGAATTTGAAACCGAATTGTTGGTTTCCCATTTCCCGGGTAATTTAAGAACAGAATTTTCTTTCACTTTATCCAATTCCTCTTGAGTTACCGGCTTATCATTGACAAACTGGGTAATTTCTTTTTTCAATTCGATAACCGATTCAGCGGTTTTGTCTGTTTGTACCGGGGCATAACCTATAAATGGCCGTTGACCTTTAGCATTGATCATGATCCCTCCGGCACCATATGACCAGTGCTTGTCTTCTCTCAGGTTCATGTTGATCCGAGAGGTGAACTGGGAACCCAGCACATCCATCATGGCTTCCCTGGCAATCTCTGATACCTTGCCATAGGGGTCGGTTAAATGACCCGCAATGATAATAGACTGTTTCGATTCAGGGCGGTCTATGAAGTACAGTTTGTTTCCTTTAGGGGCCTTTACATCAGCAATGTTTTTGGAAGGAACAGACCCTGACTTCCATTTACCAAACCTTTTTTCCAATGCAGAAGAAAGGGAGGCCATGGAGACGTCACCAACAACTACAAGGGTCGCATTGTTTGGCTTCATCCAACGATCATAAAAGGTGATCAGGTCATCGCGCTTAAGATTCGATACGGTCTTCTCGAATCCGGTACCTGTATACGGAAGGCTATAGGCGTGTCCTTCACCATACATAAATTTGGTCATTACACGCAGGGCCATAGAAAAAGGTTGTGATTTTTCTCTTTTGATCCGGTCGAGCTGCTCCTGCCTGAGCCTTTCAAATTCTTTTTGAGGAAAGGAAGGGTTTAATACGACATCTGCAAATAGATCCAGGCTTTCCTCGAGACTGGGCTTCAGGGTGTTCATCGATACATAAGATTCGTCAAGATCTGAATATGTGCTGATGCTGGCGCCCAGGAGCTGTAATTTTTCATTGATCTGCAATGAGTTCATGTTCTTGGTCCCTTCATCCATCATATTCATTGCGAGAGAAGCAGTGCCGGGAGCCGCAAGTTGGTCGGAGCTGTATCCGGCATTAAACATCATATCCATAACAACTGTAGGAACGCCGGTGCGTTGTGCCAATACCACCTTCATACCATTTTTCAGGGTAGCCCGCTGTATCTGTGGGAAACCTGCACTTACAGGTGTACCCAAGGCAGGTAGTTTGGATCGATCTATATTACTCGCGACTGTGGAATATTCAGGAAAAGGTGTACAAATGAGGGTGAAGTGATGTTGTTTCAGCCACTTTTGGGCGGTAGCCTTGATATCATTCGTAGTGACATTCTCCACATAACCCAACACCTTTTTGTAGTGAGCAGGGTCGCCATGGTAAGTGGCTCCGGATGCCAGTATGTCTGACTTGCCTCCAAATCCTCCAATACGCTCAATTCCTTTGATAAAGTTGGCAAAATACGATGATTTGGCTCTGTCTAGTTCTTCCTGAGTAGGACCATTGGCTATAAAGTCATTTAATATGGTCAAGGTAGATGATTCCAGGTCTTCTACGCTATTTCCGGGTTTTACATTCACCTGTACGATAAAATTACTTGCCAGTTCTTTAGAAAATTCAAAGGCATTGGCTGAAGTAGCAGATTTGTTCTCATATATAAGTTTCTTGTACAACCTGGAATTTTTACCTGTAGAAAGAATAGATGAGATGATGTCAAAGTAAATATCCTCTTTAACGCCATATGGAGGTGTATTCCAGACCAGCACTATGCGTGCCTCCGGTACTCTATCCTGGTAGTATTCACGTTTATCTGAGGGTAATACGGGTACGTCCACTTCAGGCCGGGCAATGGTAGGGCCGGCAGGAATATCCCCAAAGTAGTCCAACACTTTCTGGTGGGCTGTTTCAGGGTCAATGTCCCCTGCAATAGCAATAACGGCATTGTCCGGACCATAGTACGACTTAAACCAGTGTTGTACGTCTTCAAGAGAAGCGGCATTCAGGTCTTCCATTTCACCGATTACCGTCCATGAATAGGGGTGTCCTTTCGGATTCATGGCTTTTGTGATAAGGTTATATTGCCTGCCATAAGGTTGGTTCTCCCCCTGTCTCTTTTCATTTTGTACTACACCGCGTTGCTCATCAAGCTTGGCCTGATCAATGGCCCCTAACAGATGACCCATTCTATCAGATTCTAAAAAAAGTACCTGGTCAAGACCTGCGGTTGGCACATTCTGAAAATAGTTGGTCCTGTCATTATTGGTGGTACCATTAACGTCAGTACCTCCTATTCGTTCTATAACCTGAAAATAGTCGTCATTATAATTTTCACTCCCATTGAACATGAGATGTTCAAAAAGATGTGCGAATCCGCTTTTCCCCGGTTTTTCGTTTTTTGACCCCACATGATACCATACGTTCACTGCCACTATTGGTGCTTTGTGGTCCTCATGTACAATAAGAGTCAGCCCATTTGGAAGAGTGAATTCCGTAAACGGAATGTCAATATCGCCGGCACTGAACCTTGATTGCTGAGCAAGCAATACTAAAGGGACCAGCATGAATGTGATAATAGATAAATATTTCTTCATGATAGTAAGGTTTGTTAATGAATGGATTTAAGCTAAATGATAGGATCAATTAATTGAATGAACAAATGTAACCATCGTTGTGATCAATTTCTCGTGAAGGGGTAAATCAGGATTGGTATAGGTAGCCATGTTTTGGATACGGTCTGCCGGCGCCTTTTTAAGTATGTGATTCATGCCTTCTATTACGATCAAATTAGCCTGAGGTTGGGCTTGTTTAAGCAATCGGGCACTTTCGACATTCACCTGCAAATCGGTGGTCCCCTGTATGAGAAGAACCGGCTTCTCCAGTTGAGCAAGTACCTTGGCCGGATCATATTTCATCCAGGAAATCATATAGGGCTGGACCGAAGGACGGAAAAGGCTAAACATAAACGGGGCGATGCTATCAACACGATTTCCTGCCAGCAACTCATCCATAATTCTTCTGGCTTCATTCTGAACCATTGGAGGTTGGGAAGACAACTGGTCATTGATCACCTCTTGGATAGGCTTCCCCGGGCCTTCCAATGAAATAAATGCATCTACCGAAGGGCTCCTTGCGGCTACCATGCTGATCAGTGAACCTTCGCTATGTCCTGCCAGTATGATTTTCATGAAGCGTTGGTCTGATCGCAACATATCAGCCCATGCGATAAGGTCATCGATATAGGTCTCAAACCTAAGATCTTCTTCACTTAGCCCCGCTGATTGGCTTTTACCAACCCCACGTTTATCGTAACGAAGACAGGCAATTTCCTGTGTTGCCAAGGCTTCAGCAATCATTTTGTAGCTATTGGTGGCCACTCCAAGCGGGTTGCTGCCATTTCGATCAGTGGGTCCTGAGCCTGGAACAATAACAACCAGGTCGGTTTTTTGCTTACCTTCCGGGAAGGTAAGGGTTCCGGACAGATCACCACTGGGGGTATTAAGGACGATGTCTTCTGAAGCCACCTGGCCATGTGTCACAGATGAAATGAGGAGAAGGGCTATTAATAATGACGCTTTCATGGTTATCCGTGAGTTGTTGTGTAATTTACAACATTAATCTTAAGAGTATGAAGATTGAGCTGAGGAGTGACACGTTCACCAAGCCATCGGAGGCAATGCTTGAAGCCATGTTCCATGCAAAAGTGGGAGACGATGTATTCGAAGATGACCCCACGGTGAAGAAATTGGAGTCTGAGATGGCGAGCATGTTTGGTATGGAATCCGGGTTGTTCTGTGCGTCGGGCACCATGTCAAATCAGATTGCTATTCGCTTGCATGTTCGTCCTCAGGAAGAAGTCATTTGCGATCGGTATTCCCATGTATATCTCTATGAATGTGGGGGCATAATGGCAAATGCCGGAGCAAGCGTTACCTTGCTTAAAGGCAACCGGGGAAGGATTAGTGCCGGACAAGTAAAAGAAGTAATCAAACCGGACAATGTACATTATCCGGTTTCACGGCTGGTCAGTGTTGAGAATACTATGAATAAGGGAGGTGGAAGTTATTATGATTTCCATGAATTGGAAAAGATAAAGGGAATATGCCGTGAACATCAGATGAAGTTTCACCTGGATGGGGCTCGTCTGTTTAATGCCCTTGTCGAGACGGGCGAATCCACCCAGTCCTACGGAGCTGTTTTTGACACCATTTCAATTTGTCTGTCAAAAGGCCTCGGGGCTCCTATCGGCTCCGTTCTATTGGCTGGCAAAAAGGATATCCTGAGAGCCCGGCGCATCCGCAAAGTAATGGGAGGAGGCATGAGACAAGTGGGATACCTGGCAGCTGCAGGTCTGTATGCTCTTGATAATAATGTTGAGAAATTGAAAGACGATCATCGACGAGCAAAGGAATTAGGCAAGGCGCTGGCAAGCTGCAGTTGGGTAAATGATGTAATGCCAATTGACACCAATATTGTCATTTTCTCAGTAGATAAAGTTGAAGAGATCTTGAAGAAACTGCAGTCGAGAGGAATTTTGGCTGTTCCATTTGGCGCACATGAGATCAGGATGGTGACACATCTTGATTTTACAGATGATATGCTTACTGAAGCGGTCGATATCCTGGAAGGGATATAAAAGTGAAGTATTTTGCTGTCGGGCTCCCTTGATTAAGTGGTTTAGTTGCCAATTGGAATTGAGTGTATCACATTAACCCTGAAATAAATATCTGATAGCACGTTGGATGCGATACCAAGTCCTTGTATTCAAATGCATTTGTAGCAATAAAGATTTTACTCCATGAACCGGTCATAAAATGGAAAAATCAGGAATTAAATTCCGAATATTTCCATGCTACGATAGATAAACTCCGATCATTGAATCAACCTACTCCTCTGCTGGTAAACAGGCCCTTTTAGATGATTGTCTCTTAACCATCTCGCTGGAACCCATTCGCCTTCGCCATGTTTCGGTGAATAAACATCGTCCATCGAAGTTCTCTATTACGAGAGGGTGGAGCATATCGGAGTCGAACCGATGACCTCTACGCTGCCAGCGTAGCGCTCTAGCCAGCTGAGCTAATGCCCCCTCACGGTTGCAAATATAGGTACTGAATTCATTACGCTCAACTGCCTACAACACTCTTCGGGCCTGACGGTAGCGTTTTCTATAATATTCCGTGCTAAGATGGCTTTCTGTAACTCCTTTGCTCGAAGATGCATGTATAAATTGTACATCGCCACCGTGAACGTCCGTAACAAGCCCTACATGAGTAATTTTTCTTTTCTTTTTACCCGTAGCAAAAAAGATAAGATCACCGGGCTTGATCTCGTCCTTACCAACTCGTTTTCCGATCTTGCTTTGCCCTGCCGATGTCCTTGGGATTTCATATTTAATAGCTTTGAAAGAGTTAAGAAGCAACCCGGAGCAGTCCATCCCTCTGCGGGATGTACCTCCCCATTTGTAGGGTGTTCCAATATACGATCGTGCTGTGGAGATGAGTACTTCAAGTCGGGCCCGTTTCGACTTATGTCCGGCACAACCAAGCGTGAATGCTACCAGGAGGAGCAAGATGGATGGTCGGAAGGAATAAAGCTGGCCCATTTTTGATCTTTCAAAATAAAACTAAGTAATCATGTAATCAAAAGCGTTTTAGGACATAAATTTGTTAAGTTGCAAAATCATGATCTCAACAACAGTAAAACGCGAAATTGAGAGAAAAATTCAGGGGGAGGTTTATTTTGATGATGTTTCCAGGTTGCTTTATGCAACGGATGCATCTTCGTATCGCCAGGTACCGTTGGGTGTGGCTTATCCGGATAATAAAAGTGATGTCGAATATCTGATCAAATCTGCCGGTACTCATGGGTTTTCCCTGATCCCCAGGACTGCAGGTACCTCTCTGGCAGGCCAGGTGGTTGGAGGCGGCCTGGTTGTTGATGTTTCACGGCATATGACCAAAATCCTTGAATATAATGAAGAGGAACAGTGGGTGAAGCTGGAGCCGGGGGTAATCAGGGATGAACTTAACGCATATCTCAAGCCTTTTGGGGTGTTTTTTGCCCCTGAGACATCCACGGCGAATCGAGCTATGATCGGTGGAATGGTAGGGAATAACAGTTGTGGATCCAACTCATTGGTCTATGGGAGTACACGTGATCACCTGCTAGAGGTGAAAGCCATCCTCTCAGATGGAAGTGAAGTTCTGTTTGAGCCCTTGGGTACTGACGAATATAAAAAAAAGCAATCCGCCGTAGGTTTGGAAGGAAAGCTTTATTCACAAGTGGATGCCATTCTTGGAAGTTCTAAGAACAGGGAAGCGATTGTTGATGCTTACCCTGATCCTTCCATTCATAGGCGTAATACGGGCTATGCCATCGATATGCTTATGCATGCGGACCCATTTGAGCCCGGCTCAGGCCTTTTTAATTTTTGTAAACTTATGGCAGGTTCTGAAGGCACCCTCGCTTTTATTACAGAAGTTAAACTTTTAGTGGAACCATTGCCACCTCCAAGGCAGGGACTGGTCTGTGCTCATTTCGATTCTATATACCATTCCCTTAAAGCCACACAAACGGCCCTCAAATATTCTCCCGCAGCGGTAGAATTAATGGATCACTATGTCCTTGAGGCCACTCGCAATAACTCATTATACAGGGAAAATATGTTCTTTGTTCAGGGGGAACCACAAGCGATTCTGGTTATCGGTCTTCGAGGAGAGGACGATGCATTGATCCAGAAACAGGCTGACCAGCTTATTGCTGAACTCAGGACCCAGCAATTGGGGTTTCATTACCCTATAGTTTGGAATGAAGAGGCTGGAAAAGTATGGGATTTAAGAAAAGCCGGGCTGGGATTATTATCAAACATGCCCGGCGATGCCAAACCTGTTCCTGTTATCGAGGATACGGCAGTATCCGTTGATGTTCTACCTGAGTATATTCAGGAGTTCAATACTATATTATCCAGGTACAATTTAAGCTGTGTTCATTATGCCCATGCCGGGTCAGGAGAACTACATCTCCGCCCAATTCTGAATCTAAAAAGTGTAGACGGGAATCTGATGTTTCGTACCATCGCCGACGAGATCAGCCGGTTGGTGAAGAAATATAAGGGGTCACTGAGTGGAGAGCATGGAGATGGCCGCCTCAGGGGAGAGTTTATAAGTCGCATGATTGGAGAGACCAACTATGAGCATCTTAAGGCCATCAAGCAGCAATGGGATCCTAAAAATATTTTTAATCCTGGGAAAATCGTGGACACCCCATCGATGAACACTCAGTTACGATTCGACCCGGGTCAATTCACCCCTGAGTTTGATACCAAGCTTGATTTTAGCGCTAACGAGGGGATCGTTCGTGCCGCTGAACAATGCAATGGCTCTGCCGACTGCCGTAAGACCGAACTTACCGGTGGCACTATGTGTCCTTCGTATATGGCTACCCTTAACGAGAAACATACTACCCGCGCCAGGGCTAATATATTTAGGGAAATTGCAGGACGTGAAAGTGATGCTGATCCTTTTTTAAGCAAAGAGATACTTGATGTAATGGACTTATGCCTTTCCTGTAAAGGTTGCAAATCGGAATGCCCATCAAATGTGGACATAGCTAAGATCAAGACAGAGTTTCTTTACCAGTATCAGCAACGCAAAGGGGTGCCTATCAGGTCCAGACTGATCGGGAATTTTACCAAAATGAATGAGATGATGCGTTCGGTGCCCTGGCTATACAATGCCACCCTCCGGAGCAAAGTACTCGGTGGGCTTAGCAAACGCCTTCTTGGGTTTTCTTCGGCGCGGTCTATGCCCAAATTACACAAACAGACCTTTGTTCGCTGGTTTTACAAGCATGAGCACGAACATTTTGGTATTGACACCACCAGGGAAATTCAAGGAAGCCTATGGTTGTTTGTTGATGAATTCATCAATTACAATGACGTCCATGTCGGCAAGGCCGTAGTAAAAGTATTGACACGGCTGGGGTATGATGTTAAGCTCACGGGAGTTAATGAAAGCGGTCGCTCATTCATTTCCAAAGGAATGCTCAACGAAGCCCAGGATATTGCTAACCAACAGGTTGCCGACCTGAAAGGCAAGATTACAGACAGTACTCCGCTTATTGGGATCGAACCATCAGCGCTCTTAACCTTTCGCGATGAATATTTGGAGCTGGCTGCTGACAAAGAAGGAGCCCAGGCAATTGCCAGGCACACCTACCTTTTTGAGGAATTTATAGCCTCCGAATGGGACAAGGGAAGGATTGATACGACGGCATTTCATGAATTGGATAATGAAATAAGATACCACGGCCACTGTCATCAGAAAGCCTTATCGTCTCTCACCCCCTTGAAAAAGACTCTTGAAATTATCCCCGGAGCTAATGTAAAATTGATCCCATCGGGATGCTGCGGAATGGCAGGTTCTTTCGGATACGAGAAGGAACATTATGATGTATCTATGAAAATTGGAGAACTGGTTTTATTCCCGGCTGTGAGGGAAATGGATGAAAAAGGAATTGTGGTTGCATCAGGGACCAGCTGCCGACATCAGATCAAGGATGGCACCGGAAAGAAGAGTTATCATCCTGCCGAGGTACTCTGGAAGGCCATGAAGTAATTTTATTGTCTTAGATAATCTTTGTCATTAATGAAAATCCGTATCTTTTGACTCAACTGAATCGCCCTTTTTGAAAAGGAGAGAAGAATTTAAATTCCTGAACTAAATTTTATGATTTACCAAGCTAATTTGGAAATTACTTGGAAAAGGTTCACTTCGTTCTTTTAACCAGGAAAATTCAACAGAATATTCCATCCAGTGGGCTGCCAAATGCTAAAGTATTGATAATCTGTTCATTAGGTTTCAGATAAACTTTATTTATAAAAAACATAATACCCAAATATGGGTGTTCAATATTAGGCAATATGCAGGGTTAACCCTTT
>Ga0114931_10007488_pt1 | contig 13339 bp, 10 predicted proteins | sample 2SBtaG_FD_89579 | JGI IMG/M metagenome (GOLD analysis project Ga0114931, IMG submission 89579) | Deep subsurface microbial communities from Kolumbo volcano to uncover new lineages of life (NeLLi) - 2SBTROV14_V59a metaG | ecosystem: Environmental > Aquatic > Marine > Volcanic | place: Kolumbo... | reverse complement strand
TAAGCTACACCATGGCCATTGTTTATATCCTGAATGACCATATTTTCTATCATAGTGGTTTTACCCATGCCAGTTTTTCCTATGATATACATATGCCGGCGCCTGTCGTCTCGCTTGATGCCGAATTTTCTTTGCTGATTGCGAAAGTTAGTGGCACCAAAAAATGTTACCTCGCCATTGTTTTGGTTATTTTCCATAAATCAAAAAATATGGTTTTATTATACCATATTCTAAGACTATGTAAAAATTAAAAAAAATCAATATCTCTGCATTATATTATATCGCTAACCTAAATAAATTCACTTTTTAATATCTGGCAAGCTTGTTCTAAGGCTTTAAACCTATGGCTGACTGAATTTTTTTCTTCTGCTGATAACTGTGCAAAAGTTTTTCTAAATCTTTCATGATAAAACACGGGATCAAATCCAAATCCATTATCTCCCTTAATTTCTCTTGTGATAATGCCTTGAACAAGTCCTCTGCTAGTTCTAAGTTTTAAATTTTTAGGATCATACAAAGCAATAGTGCAAACAAACCGCGCTCCCCTCTTCTCATCCGGCGTGTCTTCACCAATTTCACTTAAAAGTTTTTCTCTTTTCTCTTGCCATTCTATATAACCTCCATATCGACTGGACTTTATTCCAGGTCTTCCATCTAATATATCCACTTCTAAACCAGAATCATCCGCCAATACTAATTCATTGACTAGCTTGGCGTATTCCAAAGCTTTAATGATTGCATTCCCCTCGTAGGTCAAGCATGGCTCCTCAACATCAAAATCATTTGGCACATTAGGAAAATCAGCTAATCCTAATACTTCAAACTTGTCATTTATCCCAAATAGCTTAAAGATCACATCTATATCTTTAATCTTCCCTTTATTACTTGTAGCAATTACTATTTTTTTCATTCTAAAATTTAAAATTATTTAATGGAGTGAGCCTTTTTATTTACAAACTCTTCTAAAAGCCAAGAACTAGACTAGACTTTACCACCTGGACCAATGCCAAACACCATTTCAATACCAAGCTCTTCTTTTATTTCTTCTTCAACTTTTTCCGTCAAACTTCGCTGATCATCTAAAAAGCCACTTATACCATTCCAATAACCTGGGTATAGGTTCAACTCTTTACTGCGTTTGACTAATAAAATCTTATCTTGATGCTTAACTACACAATTAATCACCGGCGCCCAGCGTATATTAGTAAAATCCACCTGTCCAGGTTTTGGCTTAAACTTTGGCTTAGACATATTAAAAATTAATTCTTTTATCCTTTATGCTCTGGGGCATTTATCAACCCGCATTTCTTATATTTCTTTCCACTTCCGCAGGGGCAGGGATCGTTGCGGCCTATCTTGTCGCCCTTCGACGAGCTCAGGGTGACAGGCGCGTCTTGGACACCTTCTTTTTTCCGGGCGAGACGTTCTGCCGGGCGTGGAGCTTGGCCTATGGTGCCGCCTTGGGCAGATGTAGGTAAAGGTCCTGTTGTCGTAACATTTGAAAATTGGCCATGACCCTCACTCATGGTTTTGTTAGCTCCCGTTAGGTTTAAATTTTGCTGTTGAGCTTCTTTTATAGGCTGGCCTACTTTAAACACTGAATAAACAAGTTGCTTGCGAATATTTACTTGCAAGCTAGCGAACATTTTAAAAGCTTCTTTTTTATACTCTACTAGCGGGTCACGCTGGCCATAACCGCGCAAGCCAATGCCCTGACGCAGATGATCCATAGCATCTATGTGTTCTACCCATAAAGTATCTATGGATCTAAGCAAAACAGCTTTTTCTATTTGGCTGACAAAATTTTCTGCACTAGACTGCTGAGCCATTTCACTTGCCTCTAAGTTAACAATCCATTTCTCATAAGCTTCTTCACTCAAGCTTACCAAATATTCAATAAGCGCTTCTCTGCCTTTAACTTCTGCTTGTCCACCGGAGTCTCGGTGAAGGCGGGTGACTTTCTGGTCTTTATGGTTTCTTGATTTCTGTATTTTATCTTCTATGTCTTGCAGTTTCAGCCTGACTTCCAAAGGTACAGAAAAAATCGTATCTACTACCTCATAAATCTCATCTAAATTCCAATTTTCTTGGTTTTCTCCCTGAGCATGAAAATTCACCACCTCGCTAATTTCTTCCTCAATCATATCCAATATTCTATCATTTAATGCCAGAGTAGGCGGTTCGGGCAGTTCATTATGCGCAGCATCAGGGTCAGGGGTCTTGTTCTTCGAAGCAGGGTGGCTGACCGAGCCATTCGCCAATATTTCTTGCCTCATTTTATAAACAACTTCCCTGTGCTTATTTATCACATCATCATATTCTACCAAATGTTTTCTGATATCAAAGTTATGCCCCTCTACTTTTTTCTGAGCCGATTCTATGGATTTTGATATAATCTTGTTCTCAATAGGCATATCATCTGGCACACCTAGGCGGTCCATAACATTTTTCATTCTGTCAGAGCCAAAAATCCGCATTAAGTCATCTTCAGTGGAAATAAAAAATACAGAAGAGCCAGGATCGCCCTGTCGTCCTGATCTGCCTCTTAACTGGTTATCAATTCGCCTTGACTCATGGCGTTCTGTGCCAATCACATGCAAGCCACCAAGATGCTTCACAGCCTCTGCCAGTTCTTTATTTAGCGGATCACCGCCTAAGATAATATCAACACCACGACCAGCCATGTTGGTAGCTATGGTTACGCTGCCAAGTCTGCCTGCTTGGGCAATCACTTGGGCTTCTCGCTCATGGTCTTTAGCGTTGAGCATGGCAAATTTTATTCCCTCTTTTTTTAATAAAGCTGACAATTTTTCGTTCTTTTCAATAGACACAGTCCCGACTAGGACTGGCTGGCCAACCTCTTGCTTTTCCTTGATTTCTTTTATAACAGCCTCAAACTTGCCTTTTTCGTTTTTATAAATCCTATCCGGCAAGTCAGCTCTTGCTATGGGTTTGTTAGTTGGCACTACCATCACGGGCAAACCGTAAATCTTGGCAAATTCTTCTTCTTCGGTTTTTGCAGTCCCAGTCATGCCAGCTAACTTTTCATAAAGCCTAAAAAGATTCTGAAAAGTAATAGTTGCCATAGTCACTGACTCTTGCTGTATTGCTACTCCCTCTTTAGCTTCTATGGCTTGATGTAAGCCATCAGAATAGCGCCTACCTTGCATTAGCCTGCCTGTAAACTCATCTACTATGATCACTTCTCCTTCTTGCACTACATATTCTTTGTCTTTCTTAAACAAGGTATGCGCCTTGAGGGCTTGCTCTAAGTGATGGACTTGCTTGATGCCTTCTTCGGCATAGAGATTTTCTACACCTAGGGCTTTTTCTACTTTATGTATACCCTCGTCAGTTAGAGTGGCTGCGCGCATTTTTTCATCTATATTATAATCCTCGCCTTCATTTAGGGTTGGCACAATACGAGCAAACTGCTGATACATTTCTTGCGACTCAGTTGCTGGAGCTGAAATAATTAGTGGAGTCCTAGCTTCGTCTATTAGAATCGAGTCAACCTCGTCAATAATAGCATAATGCAAACCCCTCTGAGTCTGAGCTTGTAAATTCTGAGCCATGTTGTCTCGCAAATAATCAAAGCCAAATTCATTGTTAGTGCCATAAGTAATATCACATCCATAAGCTTCTTTACGAGAAACTTCCACTATTTCTTCTGTTTCTATTACAGCCTTAGATTGCTCTTCTTGCTCTTCGGGAGTTTTTGATTCTGGGTCGTATTTATACGACACTCCTTGCTGTTGGACAATGCCCACACTCATGCCCAAAGCATGATAAACTTTACCCATCCAGATAGCATCACGCCTAGCTAGATAGTCATTAACTGTTACTAAGTGTGCTCCTTTGCCACTCAAGGCATTTAAATACAAAGGCAAAGTAGCTACTAAAGTTTTTCCTTCTCCAGTTCGCATTTCTGTGATCTCTCCTCGGTGCAAAATCATGCCGCCTATTAGCTGCACATCATAATGTCGCATACCTAAAACTCGTTTAGAAACTTCTCGCACAACAGCAAAAACCTCTGGCAACAAATCATCCAGGGTTTCACCTTTAGCTAAACGCTCTTTAAATTCTTGGGTTTTGGTTTTTAATTGATCATCAGACAGCTTTTCTAGCTCTGGCTCTAAATCATTGATCTTTTTTACTTCGGGTTCTAGCTTTTTAATCTGCTTGGCATTAGGATCGCCAAGAAGCTTATCAAATTTAAACATAAATTTTATTGAAAAAAATAAAAACAGAAACACCCCATTTCGTTCCGATAAATCAAAACTACGAGGGGCAAGCAAAAAATCATAGGAAACATATTTTTATCTGAATTTTAATTTATTGATTTTATGCTTTTATGATTTTGTGACCTTAACTTTAACATTTAATACTCTTTTTTGCAACCTCCAAGTTTGTAAATTATGTAACTTTATGTTATAATTTAATTAATAAATACCTTAATTCCCATGCTCTAAATGCTCGATCCTAAGGATATTAAAAAAATCCTTGAAGCTGAAAGTTTAATAAAAAAAGCTGAGGATTTCAAAAAAATCACTAAAGACGCCCAGAACAACCAGAAAAGCCTGGAAGATTTTCTGTTTGAGCAAAAAATCATCTCAGAAGAAACACTTTATGAAAAATTTGCTGCTAACAACGAAATCCCCTTTATCAATCTCAAAGACAAAACCATCCGACAAGATATCCTGGATCTCATCCCTGAACCCATTGCATTAAACCATGAACTGATAGCTTTTGACACTGATAAAGACAAAATCAAAATAGCCACCCTTGAGCCAGGTGACTTACAAATCCAGGAATTTATCAAGAAAAAAACAGGCCTTGAACCAGATATATATTTGACTACGCCTTCATCCTTTAGAAAAATCTTCCGCCAGTACCACAAAAGCCTACAAATAGAATTTGAGGACTTAGCAGCTAAACACCAAAGAGCGTTAAGCAAAGGGGGTAAAAACGATGCTGAAAAGCTTGAAGCTCTGGGGCAAGATATGCCGGTTGTCAGGATCATCGACTCAATGCTTGAATACGCTATTTTTGAAGAGGCTTCCGATATACATATAGAACCAGCGGAAAAAGAAGTTATTATTCGCATGCGCGTTGATGGTATCTTGCGCAATGTCATGAACCTGCCAAAAAAAATCCAGCCCGGACTGGTGGCTCGTGTTAAGATATTAACTAACCTAAAGCTGGATGAACACAGGTTACCCCAAGATGGCCGGTTTAAAATCGAAACAGATGAATACAAAATCTCTTTTCGAGTTTCTGTTATACCTGTATTTGATGGCGAGAAAGTCGTCATGCGCTTGCTTAATGAGTCATCACAGATTCTTTCACTAGAACAGCTGGGCTTGCAAAAAACAGCCTTAGAAAAAGTCAAAAGAAACATAGCCAAGCCACATGGTATGATTCTAGTGACTGGCCCGACTGGCTCTGGTAAAACTACTACACTCTATACCATACTAAACATTCTCAACAAACCGACTACCAATATTACTACCATCGAAGACCCGATAGAATACCGTATGCCACGAGTTAATCAGTCCCAAGTCAACCCTAAAATAGGCTATACTTTTGCTTCCGGCCTTAGAGCATTTTTAAGGCAAGACCCGGACATTATTCTAGTTGGAGAAATCCGCGATGAAGAGACATCAGAAATTTCGGTCAATGCTGCCATGACTGGCCACCTACTACTTTCGACTCTGCACACTAATGACGCAGCCACTGCTGTACCTCGCCTAAAGGACATGAAAATTCCTGCCTTTCTGATAGCTTCCACCACCAATGTCATCATAGCCCAACGCTTGGTTAGAAAAATTTGTATGAAATGCATAGTTTCCCAAAAGCTTGAAAAAGAAGCTATAGTAGAAATAGAAAAACGCTTTGATGTGCCTAAACTAATAGCTGTTCTTTCTAAATCAGGATCTATTGCTTCAAGCAAGCAAACCCTACATTCAATGCTTTTTTACAAAGGCAAAGGTTGCAGCAAGTGCGGCCATACTGGCTATAAGGGCCGTATGGGAATTTATGAAGTATTGGAAATAAATCCAGATATTGTAAAATTAATCATGAAAAACGCAAATTCAGATGACATACAAAAAGCCGCCATCAATGCTGGTATGATTACTATGTCTCAAGACGGATTTATAAAAGCTAAAAACGGCATCACTACCATAGAAGAAGTTATGCGAGTCACTAAAGAATAAATATATAAATATCTAATCCTTAATACCTAGAACCTAAATATGGAACCACAATCACAAAAAAACAAGCAGCAGAAAAAAAATTTTCTAAAAACTAATTTAGATTTTTTATCTAGTGTTAATTTGAAGGAAAAAATTGTTTTCACCAAAAATCTTCAGATCATGATCAGGACCGGTTTATCTCTTTCTGCTGCCATGAAAACCCTGGCTGTTCAAACTAACAACAAATACTTCCAAAAAATTCTTTTCGACATTCAAATAAACATAGAAAAAGGGAATTCTTTTGGAGACTCTTTGAAAAAATATCCCAAAGTTTTCAATGAAATTTTCATTAGCATGATTGAATCAGGCGAACTCTCTGGCAACCTAGAAGAAGTGCTAGACTATCTACAAACTCAAATGAAAAAAAACCATGAGCTCATTTCCAAAGTTAAGGGGGCAATGATTTATCCTACAATAGTGTTGATTGCTATGTTTGGTATAGGTACAGCTATGATGATTTTTGTCATTCCTAAACTAATTAGTATTTTTGATGAATTTAAGGCAGATTTGCCTGCTCCAACAAAAATCCTGATAGCCACTAGTAATTTTTTAACTCACAACGGACTGCTATCGTTCATAACTCTAGTAGTATTGATCGTGGCTATTAATTTTTTTCACCGCACTGAAATTGGCAAAAAAATATTTCATGGCTTTTATCTAAAGGCTCCAATACTTGGCCCTATAACGCGTAAGATAAATCTAGCCAGATTTTCTAGAACCCTATCATCTCTCATCAAAACTGATATCCCCATAATCCAAAGCTTCGGTATTACCAGTAAAACCTTAGGCAATGTTTACTACAAAAAAGCCTTAGCTGAATCAGTTAAAGAAATCGAAAAAGGTGTTACCATCAGCCAAAGTATTTCCAAATATCCCAAGCTCTTTACGCCTATGGTGTTGCAAATGTTGACCGTAGGCGAGGAGTCTGGCGAAGTAGATGAAGTGCTCATGGAAATAGCTGATTTTTATGAAGAAGAGATAGACCAAATTATGAAAAACTTGCCGCAAATTATAGAGCCAGTTTTGATCCTGGTTCTAGGCTTTGGCGTTGGCGCTATGGCAGTGGCAATCATCATGCCGCTTTACTCTCTGACTGAGAGTATTTAACCAACTAATTATAACCAAAAAAACAGAGTCTATGCCCTGTTTTTTTGGTTATAATTTTAGCTTCTAATTACTTAGTAGACAATATAGATCTCTTATAAGCATCTAGATTATCTAACGCTACGCCTGTGCCTTTAGCTACACAAAGCAGCGAGTCTTCAGCTACATACGATGGTACGCCTGTGGCCTGAGAAAGAAGGGTATCCATATTGCGTAAAAGCGAAGTGCCACCAGACAAAACCATGCCTTTCTCTATCACATCAGCTGAAAGCTCAGGTGGCGTGCCAAAAAGCACTCCTTTGACGGCATTGATCAAAGCTTCTAGATCGCCTTGTATAGCCTCTGTAACATCATTACTGGAAATTTCCATTTCCCTTGGCAGTCCGGTTATAGTATCTCTTCCCTTAACCTGCATTTTTAACTTATCTTTTAGATAAACAGCTGAACCTATCTTGATTTTTATTTGCTCAGCTGTTCTCTCACCTACTGCTAAGTTGTGTTTGCGCCTGATAAAGTCTGAAACAGAAGTATCAAAACGAGTGCCTCCTACCTTGACAGAATCACTGGTTACAATCCCGCCCAAAGATATTACAGCAATTTCACTTGTCCCGCCGCCCATATCAACTATCATATGCCCTACGCTAGAACCAATGGGTATGTTAGCGCCAATAGCAGCGGCTATTGGCTCTTTTATAATAAAAGTATCTTTACCTCCAGCGGCTTTTGTGGCATCTATCACGGCTCTACGTTCTGTTGAAGTAATCCCAGCTGGGACTGCTACCATAACTTCCGGCCGAGTCATGCGCCAGCCACCTATGGCTTTATTGATAAAGTAGCGGATCATGGCCTCTGTGGTCCTATAGTCTGCTATGACGCCGTCTTTTAAAGGGCGGGACGCCACGATAGTGTCAGGCGTACGCCCCAGCATTTCTTTGGCCTCATCTCCCACTGCCAAAACCTTTTTATCCACGACAGAGTGAGCCACCACTGATGGCTCATTAATCACAATCCCCTTGCCCGGCAAGTGAACTAATGTGTTAGTCGTACCTAAATCTATGCCTATTTTTTTAACTATCATACCCAATAGTGAAATTTTGATTGTTTATAGATTAAACGTTAAAATATTAGTTTATCTAAATAATTATTATTAAAGTATGTCCAGTAGATAACTCTTGGCACCGACTAGTCGGTGCCTATCAAAATTCTAATACTGGACATATAAATTCTCTAGTTAACCATAACAAACTACCACTAAACACAAAAAATGTCAATAACAGAAACTTCTTAATTTTACGCTCTTCACTTTTACTTTTTAGTTTTTAGTCTTCATAACACATACCTGCCTCTTTCTTGATCAGACACTATTTGTCCATTATCTAGGGTAATGACTCGGCGTTTCAGGGCATTGACTACGTCTTTATTGTGAGTAACCAAAAGTACTGTAGTGCCAAGTTCATTTATTTTTTTGAGAATATCAATAATCTCCCTGCTATTTATAGAGTCTAAGTTGCCTGTTGGCTCATCAGCTACCAAAATCTTTGGCTGATGGACCAGTGACCTGGCAATCACAACCCTTTGCTGCTCTCCGCTAGATAACTGCTTGGGAAACCGGCCAGCTTTTTCCTGTAATCCTACTATTTTTAAAACCTGCGGTACCACTTTCACAATCCTGCCCGGCGAGGCGCCTACTACTTCCAAAGCAAAAGCCACATTTTCAGCTACTGTTTTTTTGGGCAGAAGCTTAAAGTCCTGGAAGATCATGCCTATTTGCCTTCTCAAAACAGGGATTTCACGGTTGCGAATATAAGTTATATCCCAACCGCCTATAACTACCCTGCCCTTGCTGGGTGTAGCTTCTGCAATCAGCATACGCACTAGTGTTGTCTTGCCTGTACCAGACTGCCCTACAATCGATACAAACTCACCAGGCTTAACATGCATGGTTATGTCTTTTAGCGCCACAGAATCTGGCTTATAAATTTTAGAAACATTACGAAATTGAATCATAAGACCCTTCAGGTAAACTCTAAATTCAAAACCCTAAACTCTAAACAAATTCAAAATTCAAAAATTCTAAGTTTAAAACAGAATATTTTGAATTTTTAGTCATTTAGTTTTTTTAGGATTTAGAACTTAGGATTTAGGGTTTCCCGAACGCTTTAGCGTTCGGGTGGTACCTGATAGTATTGTAGCAGATAAGTGGCCAAATCTGAAAATATAGGCGCAACAGTATTTGAAGAAAACCTGCCCCAGGCAGGTTTGTCCAGTTTAACTAGAGCCACAAATCTAGGTTTGGAAATTGGTGCAAAGCCGATAAATGAATGGATTGTATCATCAGAATAGCCTCCTGCGCTGCTGGCTATCTGAGCCGTGCCAGTTTTACCAGCAACATAATAACCTGGAACTCTAGCTAGTTTTGCTTGGCCTTTCTCAGTAACATTAACTAGCATAGCGCTTAAAATAGCAGCAGTCTGTGTAGAAATTACGGCTTCTGATTCATCAGAACCTGCTCTCTGTTCATTGCCGTCTGCCATAATAACTTTTTCTATAACTTGCGGCTTGACTAGCTTGCCTTGGTTAGCTATAGCTGAAAACGCACGGACCATCTGAATCGGGGTGACTGTTATACCCTGACCAAAAGCATTGGTAGCTAGAAATATTTCTCCTTTTTTATCAAGAGCTGATATGTCTCCTGAGCTTTCCGCTGGAAACTCAACGCCTGTCCTTTTACCAAAACCAAAAGCTTTTACATACTCCCGAAAAATCTTACGGCCAGTTTGTATAGCGGCAAACACGGCTCCTGTGTTTATAGAATTTTCTAAAACTTCACTCATAGTCCTTTCACCATAAATCTTATCACCAGCATTGCGTATGACCTTATCTCCAAAAGTAACTTTGCCTGTATCTATAAATGTGGTATCAGCTTTAACATTGCCAGAATCCAAAGCTGCAGCCATGGTAACTGGCTTGAATATAGAACCTGGCTCATAGGTTCCAGTTATGGCAGGGTTTATATAAACTCCTATATCTGTCACTTGATTGTAAATATTAGGATCAAAATTAGGTACAGAACACATAGCTCTGATTTTTCCAGTATCTGGCTCCATAACCAGGATGGTACCGCCTGCTGCCTGATACAATTCTTGGGCTTTTTTAATAAGCAAACAACTTTTCTCCTGAATATTAGGATCAATGGTAAGTATAAAACTAACTCCATCTACAGCCGGGATAAAAGAACGGTCTCCTAGAGCAATCAAGCGCCCGAACGGATCTCTTTCTGATTCTAAATATCCGTCAGATCCTGCCAGTAAGTTTTCTAAAAATCCCTCCATACCGTATTGGCCAACTCGTTTATCTCCCTTAAAGCCCAAAAAACCCGTAATGTGGCCAAACATATTTTTCATCGGATAGGTCCGTACTACCTCTGATTTTTTATAAATACCTGACAGGTCTAAAGATGTAATCAATTCTGTGTCGGCTTCTGTAACTGCATGCTTGATGGGCTCATAAGGGTCATTCTTGTTTAGCTTAACTTCTAACTCAGCCTGATCAATATCTAAAATCTCAGATAAAGACTTGGCAGCTTGGCCGGGTTTTGCTACTTCTAGTGGATTAGCAAAAATCAAAAATCTTTTTTCATTAATGGCTAAAGGCTGCAAGTCGGCTTGATTGTACAAGCTGGCTATAGTATAAATCTCGCCTCTATTAGGCAGTAACTCCTCTATGTCATATCTTTGGTTGAAAGCTTCTGCTAATTTTGCTCTTCCTTTTAAAACTTGCAGATCAAACAACCTCCAGATAATAACCATGGCCAATAAAAAAAATACCCCTTGAATTATATGGAGCCTATCATATCGCTTTGAAATTGGATTACGCCTAGAGTCTTTAGTCATTTTAAAAACTTATGAACAAATAAACCTATGAACCTATGAACAAAATAATTGCTTACGATCTTTCTATTTTTGTTTTTTGTTCTTCAGTTCTTTCGTTTTTTAGTTTTTTAGCGCTACGCCAGTAGAAATCGGCGACAAAAATTCTATTTGCTCAGCAGCCACCATATTAAGCTGGCTAGCTCCAGCAGCGACATATTCTACTGATTTCATATTATTTATTTTTTGCTCAGATTTTTTTACATCGCTATTATATGCTGCAAGCTGTCTGCTTAAGCTCGATATTTCAAAGCCTTTGGTGGTAGATACCGAAATCTGAAATAGATAAACAAAAACTCCCGCTACAAAGATTAAACTCAAAGAAATGTTAAGCCAGCCAATATGGGATATTACATAGCTGAATTTATTTTTGCAGATTCTTCTAGATTTGCATTTTCTGGATTTTCTTTTTGGTTTATGTGGGGACATATTTATCTAAAATTATTTTTTCTGGGCAACCCTTAGTCTGGCGCTTCTTGCTCTAGAATTTTCTTTTACTTCTTTTAGCATAGGCCTGATTGGCTTTTTATTTATTATTTCTAGGTTTTTAGTTAAGGTTTGATCTTTGAAAAAATTCTTGACTATCTTATCTTCTAAGCCATGAAATGATACCACGGCTAGGTGTCCACCCGGCGCTAAAACTTCCAAAGCTTGGGGCAATGCAGTTTCTAGTACTTCTAGTTCCCGGTTCACTGCAATACGCAAAGCCTGAAAAGTTTTAGTCGCCGGATGTATTTTTACGGCCCGCCTAAACTCGCGTCTGGCGAGGCTGGCACGACGAGTTTTCAATTTTTTTGCTTGTAAAATTATTTCTACTAATTGTTGGGTTGTTTCAATAGGGCTTTTCTTTCTCCTTCTTTTAATCTCGTAAGCGATGTCTCTAGCCTCATCTTCCTCTCCATAGACTCTGATTATTCTCTCAATTTCTTCTTGTGACAACTTATTAACTATGTAGGCGGCTGTTAAATTGTTAGTGCCAGACAGCCGCATGTCTAGCGGCTCTTCTCTCTGGAAACTAAAACCCTGACTGGAGTTTTCGAGCTGATCAGAAGAAAAACCAAGGTCAAATAAGATACCAGATACAGAAAAATGAAATCTTTGTTCATAAATTGCTTTTAAATTTTCAAAATTATCATTTATTAAAGTAACCCTTTCCTTAATATTTGGAAATTGAAAATTGGAAATTAAAAATTTAAAACGTTTTATTGCATCCGAATCCTGATCAATCGCTAATACTTTTCCATTCGGTGAGGTGCACTCTAGAATAGCCCTGCTATGCCCTCCCCCTCCTAAAGTGCAATCTATAAAATTTTCACCAGGCTTTGGGTCTAAATATTCTATAACTTCATTTAATAAAACCGGTTTGTGAACTGATTGTAACATTGCTACATTGATTCATTACTACATTGCTTCAATAATATTTGTTAACAATGTAACAATAAGTGAGCACAGTGAACGATAACAATGTAACAATGCTAAAGTTAAAAATTAATTTTCAAAAACTATTTGTCTTAGTAGTTTAATGGCTCATAAATCAATTAAACTCCAAGCTCTCCTAATTTTTCTGCCAAGTTACCCAAATTCTTTTGGGCTTTGGCTTTATAGGTATTCCATTTACCTTCGTCCCAAATCTCTACTCTGTTGTAAAGCCCAGCCACAACTGCCTTTTTCTTCAAATCTGCATATTTCATCAGGTACTCTGGCACTAGCACTCTGCCCAGTTGATCAAACTCAACTTCAGCAGCCCCTGCTAACATTAGCCTGTTTAAATCCCTAACACTTGTTTGTCCAAGGGGCAAACTGCTTAATTTTTCAGCTAAAGCCTGCCATTCTTTCTGTGGAAACAAAAAAAGGCACTTATCAAAGCCAATAGTTAAAACAGCCTTTTTCCCCAGTTCAGTTCGGAATTTGGCTGGAATTGATAATCTTTTTTTAGCATCTATAGAATGCGAAAACTCGCCTAAAAACATAATAAAAATATTTTGAGGGCGCTTATCCCCAGAAATTTGATTTATTAACAGAATTATCCACTTTTTACCACTCTTATTT
>Ga0114931_10007487_pt1 | contig 13342 bp, 20 predicted proteins | sample 2SBtaG_FD_89579 | JGI IMG/M metagenome (GOLD analysis project Ga0114931, IMG submission 89579) | Deep subsurface microbial communities from Kolumbo volcano to uncover new lineages of life (NeLLi) - 2SBTROV14_V59a metaG | ecosystem: Environmental > Aquatic > Marine > Volcanic | place: Kolumbo... | reverse complement strand
TCGTGACAGAGGAGCGCGCAGGCATACTTGACAGTCTGTCGAGCACTCCGACCGAGCGAACGCCAGGCAGGGCGTGCCATTGGGCCGTCGCAGTAGAAGGGGGGTGAGAAATGCGGGTTAAGCAGAGGGGGATGAATTTTTTATGACGTGTTTCTACACAAGCAAAAACAAGCAGAAAAACAGATAAATAGAAATTGGATTCAAGTTTTTTGGATCAATGCCGGGGAGTGAAACCGGAAGTTACAAAGGACCACAGAGGCAATAACAGAAAATGATTAACCTATTGATATGCTTATAAACAAAGAACAGGAGAGAATAAGGAAGCGGAGGCCGTAAAGGCGTAATTGCCCAATCACGGCCCTTTGATCACTGCGGCAATCTAATACCCAGGCGTGCAGCCACTTCTTCATAGGCCTCGACCACACCCCCCAGCCCCTGGCGGAAGCGATCCTTGTCCAGTTTTTCACGCGTGGTGGCATCCCACAGGCGGCAACCATCCGGGCTGAATTCATCACCCAGCACCACCTCGCCGTGAAACAGGCCGAACTCCAGCTTGTAATCGACCAGCAACATGCCGGCGTCGGCAAACAGCTTTTTCAGTACGGTGTTGGCCTTGAAGGTGAGTTCTTTCATCTGTGCCAGCTGGTCGGCAGTCGCCCAGCCAAAGGTCTCGGCATGGGACTCGTTGATCATGGGATCATGCAGGGCATCGTTTTTCAGAAACAGCTCATAGGTGGGTGGATTAAGATCCATCCCCTCCTCCACCCCCAGGCGGCGGCAAAGACTGCCGGCAGCGATGTTGCGCACCACGCACTCCACCGGCAACATGTCGAGCCTTTTCACCAGGGATTGGTTGTCGGACAACAGCTTTTCCACGTGGACGGGAATACCGGCCTCGGCCAGCTTGTTCATGATGAAGACATTGAAATGGTTGTTGACCATGCCCTTGCGGGCCAGCTGTTCCACCCTTTCACCGTCAAAGGCGGAGGTGTCATCACGGAACTCCAGGATCAGATAATCCGGATCGTCGGTCAGGTAGACGGATTTGGCCTTGCCGGCGTAGAGTTCTTCGCGTTTCTGCATTGTCTTCAAACCTTGTAAAAATTTCTGTCGATTATACTACTTCGCGCCACTCCAGGCCCTGCTCCTGGTCGGCGATGCCGATCCACTCATCAGCGCAGCCCATCACACCGGCCAGGGTCTGCTGCGCCAACTGCGGCCGGTTATTCTCTTCGCTCAGGTGGGCGGCCACCAGGTGTTGCAGTTTGCTGGTATCCAGACGACCCAGCAGGTCGGCGGCCTGATGATTGCTGAGGTGACCGTGACGCCCACCCACCCGCTGTTTGAGCGAGGGGGGATAACTGCCCTGCAACAGCATGTCGCTGTCGTGATTGCACTCCAGCATCAGGGCGTCGCAGCGGCTCAGCCGTTCCTCGATATGGGGTGTCCAGCAGCCCACGTCGGTAAGGATACCCAGCCGGTGCGCACCGTCGTCGAAGACGAACTGGGCTGGCTCACGGGCGTCATGGGGTACGGGATAGGGGGTCAGCTCCAGATCGTCGATGGCAAAGCCGGCATGGCTGTTGAAATGGAGTAACTGCGGCAGTTCGCCCAGGCGGGGGTGGCGGGCGGTGCCCGGGGTCATCCAGACCGGTATCTTGTAGCGCCGCGCCAGCGGACCCACCCCCTTGATATGGTCGCCGTGTTCATGGGTGACCACGATGGCGCCAAGGTCGGACGGGGCCTTGCCCAGCCGCGCCATGCGCCTCTCCACCTCGACGACGGTGAAACCGCAATCGAGCAGGATCAGGGTGTTACCAGCTTCGATCAGTGCTCCGTTGCCGCGGCTGCCACTACCCAGGGATGCAAAGCGCATATCAGTCGGTATCGGCTGAATCGCTGCCGGCGGCGGGCTGCCTGTCCTTTGTGGCGGGTGTTGGTGCTTCCTGAGGCAGATTTACCGGCGGCGCCACATCCACCCCGACCCCGGCCATGTTGACCTTAGGCACTGGCAGTTCGTTTTCACCTTGCGGCGCATTCAGCCCGGCAGGGACCTTCAGTGGGGCGATACTCTGGCTCTGCTGGTAGACAAGCCGCTCTTTCTCCAGCGAGCTGCAGGCCGGCAACAGAATGACCGCCAGCAGTAGTAACATGCGAGACACAGACATCGCGCGGACTCAGAGCACGCCGGCCTGGCGCAGGGCCTGGCGCACGGCTTCGTGATACTGCTCCGACAGGATGGTCAGGGGCAGGCGGATACCGGGGCCGATCAGCCCCATCTCGGTCAGAGCCCATTTGACCGGAATCGGATTGGCTTCGAGAAACAGGGCATCATGCAGGCCGGCCAGCGGCGCGTCCAGGCTCTCGGCCTGCTCCCGGTCGCCGGCGATAGTGGCGGCGCACATCTCGTGCATGGCCTTGGGGGCCACATTGGCAGTGACCGAAATCACCCCCTTGCCGCCCATCAGCATGAACTCACGGGCGGTGGCGTCATCGCCACTGTACAGGTCCAGGTTATCGCCACAGCTGTCCAGCAGTTCTTGGGCCCGCTGCAGATCGCCGGTGGCCTCCTTGATGCCGACGATATTGGAAATTTTGGCCAGCCGGGCCACCGTCCCGGGCAACATATCACAGACGGTACGCCCGGGCACGTTGTAGATAATCTGTGGAATGGCCACTGCCTCGGCGATGGCCTTGAAGTGCTGAAACAACCCTTCCTGGGTGGGTTTGTTGTAGTACGGTCTCACCAGCAGGCAGGCATCGGCGCCCGCCTCCATCGCCGCCAGGGTCAGGTCGATGGCCTCGCGCGTAGAATTCGATCCCGTCCCGGCAATCACCGGCACCCGGCCGGCGGCAAAATCGACGGTCTTGCGGATGACCTCGCAGTGGTCCTCCTCGTTCAGGGTGGGGGACTCGCCGGTGGTGCCCACCGAGACGATGGCGTCGGTGCCGTTTTCGATGTGAAATTCCACCAGGCGCTCAAGTGCCTGATAGTCGAGGCTGCCGTCAACCTGCATGGGCGTCACCAGGGCCACCATGCTGCCGTGAAACATTTAGTACTCCTTCTAGGTGATTTTGCCGTACTCAGCGCGCCTGCGGTGCCCCAGAGCACCACAGAAAAACGCCCATGGTACTTCCGGGCGCCCCATAAGACAAGCCCGTTCCCCCCCTTGGCAAACTGGCGTATCATTATCGCTATTCAGCAAGGTTTTCTAGAACACAGACACATGTCAAATCACCTGGTAATCACCGCCATCGGCGACGACCGCCCCGGCATCGTCAACGACCTGACCGGTCATATTCTGGATAGCGGCTGCAACATCTCCGACAGCCGCATGACCATCCTCGGCGGCGAGTTCGCCCTGATCCTGATGCTGTCCGGCAACTGGAGCGCCATCGCCAAGATCGAGAACAAGTTGCCCAAGCTGGCCGACAAACTCGGACTGACCCTGAGCCTCAAGCGCACCGAGCCTCGTCTGTCACGCGGCAACCTGCTCAGCTATCATGTGGATGCGCTGGCCATCGACCAGCCTGGACTGGTTCATCAGGTGGCGGACTTCTTTACCAGTCGCAATATCAATATCGAAAGCCTCAACACCGATTCCTACAACGCCGCCCACACCGGCACACCCATGTTTTCGATCAGCCTGACGGTCAACATCCCGGCCGACCAATCCATTGCCCAGATCCGCGAACAGTATCTGGATTTCTGCGACAGTCTGAACATGGACGGCATAATGGAACCCGTACGCGGTTGAATCCAAGCAAGGAGGTCACAATTCATGAGCAGTGCTGCACTCGGCAAAAAGGTGCCGAACTTCGAGCTACCCGCCACCGGCGAGCAAAACATCAAGCTCTCCGCCCTGAAAGGCAAGAACGTGGTGCTCTATTTTTATCCCAAGGACAGCACACCAGGCTGTACAAAAGAAGGGCAGGCGTTTCGCGACGACCATGCCAAGTTCAAACGTGCCAACACCGTCATCCTGGGTGTTTCGCGAGACAGCATCAAGTCCCACGAGAACTTCAAGACCAAGCAGGAGTTCCCGTTCGAACTGCTGTCCGACAAGGATGAAGAGCTGTGCAATATGTTCGACGTCATCAAGATGAAAAACATGTATGGCAAACAGGTCAGGGGTATAGAACGCAGCACCTTTCTGATCGATGCCAAAGGCGTACTGCGCCAGGAGTGGCGCAAGGTCAAGGTCGATGGCCATGCCGCAGAGGTTCTGGCGGCGGCGAAAGAACTCAATAAATAACTACCGGGGAAGAGACACTAGTATTACTATGCCCAGCAAACACACACGAGACAAAAGTCCCAAACGCTTTTTTGTTCTAGACACCAACGTGCTGATGCACGATCCCAGCTGCCTTTATCGCTTCCAGGAACACGATGTCTTTCTGCCCATGATGGTGCTGGAAGAACTGGACAAGAACAAACGCGGCCATTCCGAAGTGGCACGCAATGCTCGCCAGGCCAGCCGCATCATGGAAGAGCTGATTGTCGGCGCCAACAAGAAAGATATTGAAAAGGGCATCAAACTGCCCCAGCCGCTCAACAGCGCCTTTGAGAGCGGGCATGTCTTTTTTCAGACCCGCCATCTCACCTACGACCTGCCTCCCAGCCTACCGGGCAATATCCCGGACAACAATATACTGGCTACTGCTCTGGCACTGCAGAAGTCACGCAGTGACGCCAAGGTGATCATCGTCTCCAAGGACATCAACCTGCGCATCAAGGCAGCGGCGCTGGGTATAACTGCAGAGGATTATCAGGACGACCAGGTGCTCGATGATCTCAGTCTGCTCTACACCGGCAAGTTCGAGCTGGATGAAAACTTCTGGGAAAATCATGCCAAGGAGCTGGAATCCTGGATGGAGGAAGGGCGCACCTTCTACAAGCTCAACGGTGAAGATCTGGATGAATGGTATCCGAATGAACTGATCTACGACGCCAGGGACAACGCCTTCCAGGCCACCGTGCAGGAAGTTAATGGCAACGAAGCCAAGCTGGAGATGTGCAAGAATTACTTCCGCACGCATCATTCGGTGTGGGGCATCAACGCCCGCAACCGGGAGCAGAATTTCGCCCTCAACCTGCTGATGGATCCGGAGGTCGATTTCGTCACCCTGCTCGGCAATGCCGGTACCGGCAAGACGCTACTCACCCTGGCCTCCGGTTTGGCCCAGGTGCTGGATGATCAACGCTATCACGAAATCATCGTCACCCGTGCCACTGTACCCATGGGCGAGGACATTGGCTTTCTGCCGGGTACCGAAGAGGAAAAGATGGTGCCCTGGATGGGAGCCCTGATGGACAACCTGGAGGTACTCTCCACTGGCGAGGGCGGCGAATGGGGCCGGGCGGCCACCAACGACCTGCTGCGCAACCGCATCAAGATCCACTCGCTCAACTATATGCGTGGCCGCACCTTCCTGAAAAAATACGTCATCATCGACGAGGCGCAGAACCTGACCTCGAAGCAGATGAAGTCACTCATCACCCGCGCCGGACCGGGCACCAAGGTGGTCTGCCTGGGCAACATCGCCCAGATCGATACGCCCTATCTGACCGAGACCACATCGGGGCTGACCTATGTGGTGGATCGCTTCAAGAACTGGCAGAACAGCGGCCACATCACCCTGATCAGCGGAGAGCGTTCACGTCTGGCCGATTTTGCTGCCGAGATACTGTAATCAGCCGTCCAATCAATTGTCCGACGCGGCAGCCGCCTCGTCGGACAACTTGGGCCAGGCATCGAGCACGGCCTTGACCAGTGTTGCCAGAGGAATGGCGAAAAAGATCCCCCAGAACCCCTATACGCCGCCAAAAATCAGAATGGCGATAATAATGGCGATGGGATGCAGATTGACCGCCTCGGAAAACAACCAGGGCACCAGGAGATTGCCATCCAGCCCCTGAATCACCAGATAGGCCGCCGCCAGATAGGCGAAATCCGCCCCCCAGCCCCACTGAAAAAACCCAATCAGCAGCACCGGCGCGGTCACCGCCACGGCACCGATGTAGGGCACCACCACCGACAGACCGACAGCAGCACCCAGCAGACTGGCGTACTGCAGCCCCATCAGGGCGAAGACCACATATGAGACAATGCCGACAACCATGATCTCGACAAACTTGCCGCGCACGTAATTGCCGATCTGGCGATCATCTCGCGCCAGACCCGCAGCGCCACCCCGCGCTCCTTGGGCATATAGTGGGTGGCCCAATCGAGAAGCTTGCGTTTATCCTTCATAAAAAAGAACACCAGCACCGGCAGCAGCACCAGATAGACCAGCATGGTAAACAGGGTGGAAATGGATGCGAGGGAAAAGGAGAGCACGTTCTGGCCCATATCCGTCAGCCCGGAGCGAATCGCCGTCATGATCTCCTTCACCTGCAATTCACTGAAGATGTGGGGATAGAGTTCGGGCAAACGCAATAACCGTTGCTGCCCCTCCGAGACCATGTGAGGAATCTCCTGCACCAGCTGGGCCACCTGTTTGGAGAGTAGCGGCACCAGTCCAAGCACAACGAACAACAGGAAAGCCAGGAAGATAAGAAACACCAGCAGCACCGCTGGAAAGCGCTTCATGCCGCGATTTTCCAGTGCCCTGACCACCCCTTCCAGCAGGTAGGCGATGACCACGCTGGCCAGCACGGGAGCCAGCATTTCGCCGAAGAAGATTACCACAGTGAAGCCCAGCACCAGCAACACCGCCAGGATCACGCCCTCGGGATCGGAAAAGTACTTCTTGAACCAACGCCCCAGTAAATTTTCCATCACTGCCCTTGTTCTGTCTTATATTTCTGATAATGCCGCTGGAAAAGCGCTTCCATCTCGTCGATGACCTTATGCGCCTCCCGGCCCTGCATCACATGCTGAGACATCAACTCCGCCGCCTCACCCAGCAGTTCTGACGCATCGAGCATGTCGTAGCTGGCCTTGAGCCGGGCAAGTGCAGCGGGGACGGTTTCGGTCTCGGGCCTTGGAATCTCCACTGGCACTTTCGGAGCGGCCTTATCGTCATTTTCGCCCTGACGGTGACACAGAAACTCGGCAAAGACAACCAGGCTACGCCTGTCTTCACTATCCAGCCGCTCGAACAGTTCGCGGAGCCGTTTACCGGGGTCCTGTGTCATGACGGCAGCCCTGATCCAATCTCGATTTTCGTCCCCACCGTGAGGGACAACTGCTCAGCCGCGCTGCCACAATTCGCTGCGATCTCGACCAGGCCGTTGGAATTCTCGTACCAGAATACCAGCCCCGGCGGCACATCGGAAAAGGTCCGTGCCCGGGCCAGCTCTGTGTCATTGACCAGCAGTGTTGCTGTCGCCGGCATGTCCAGCGCGCGGACGCCAGTCATGGCATTACCATACTGATCGATATAGACCACTTCATATAGGTCCAGCTTCACACCATCCAGCGCAAAACGCTGTTCTGGCCCAAGCCATTCTGGCGCCACACTGCCGCACTCAAGATGAGCCGCCAACGGGGCGAACAAGTCACGACCGTGAAAGCTGGCGGAAATAGAGTCGGGATGCCAAAGGATTTCCTGTTTACAGGAATCCACGGCGCGCTTGGCACACACATCAAACAGTCCATTATCTGGGCCGACAAAATATTTGCCGTCAATGGTGGCCACCACGGGCTTGCGATCGCTCCCCACGCCGGGATCGACCACCGCCAGAAACACACTTCCGGCCGGGAAATACTCCATATAGGCAGCCAGCAGACAGGCCGAAGCCTGCGGATCAAAACCGGGGGCGTCGGCAAAAAGGTTGATTACTCTGGCAGTTGGAGCGACCCGGAAGATCGCCGCCTCCATCTGACCGATGTAGGGACCACTGAGGCCGAAGTCTGTAAACAACAGGATCATGACGCTGGCAACCGATAAATAACCGAAACTGTAACTTTGCCACCAATAAAAAAACCGGGCAATACCCGGTTTTAACTAAGCTTATTCGCCTGAACGCTTATTCTGCAGCCGCCGCCTCGGGGCGATCAACCAGTTCGACGATGGCCATGGGGGCATTATCGCCAGCACGGTTACCACACTTGAGAATACGCAGATAACCACCGGGACGCGCCTTGTAGCGCGGACCAAGCTCGTTGAACAGCTTGCCGACTGCTTCTTTGCTGTTCAAGCGACCGAAGGCGAGACGACGCTTGGCGACACTGTCTTCCTTGGCCATGGTGATCAACGGCTCTGCGTGACGACGCAGTTCCTTGGCCTTGGGCAAAGTAGTCTTGATCACCTCATGCTCAATCAATGAGGCAGTGAGGTTCTTGAACATCGCTTTACGATGACTGCTGTTACGTCCTAACTGACGACCACTTTTGCGGTGACGCATGACTCAATTCCTTATAATTTCTTTACACTACCGATATAACTCTGACCAGACCGCCTTAGGCAGAGACTTGCTCATCCTGCTTAAGGCTGGCCGGCGGCCAATTTTCCAGACGCATACCCAGAGAAAGGCCATGGGTAGCCAACACGTCTTTGATTTCAGTCAGCGACTTCTTGCCCAGGTTCGGGGTCTTCAGCAGCTCCACTTCGGTGCGCTGAATCAGGTCGCCGATGTAATAAATGTTTTCGGCCTTGAGGCAGTTCGCGGAACGAACAGTCAGCTCAAGGTCATCCACCGGACGCAGCAGGATCGGGTCGATCTCGGCCTCCTGCGGCTCGGCCTTGGTCTCTTCAGTGCCCTGCAGGTCGACAAAGATGGACAGCTGATCGCGCAGGATATTGGCGGCGCGGCGGATTGCCTCTTCGGGATCGATAGCACCGTTTGTTTCCATATCAATGATCAGCTTGTCCAGGTCGGTGCGCTGTTCAACACGGGCGCGTTCGACTGAATAAGCAACACGATGGACGGGACTGAAACTGGCGTCCAGGCGCAGGTGGCCAATGGGACGACTCTCTTCAGAATCATCTTGCGCAGTGGCGGCTACGTAACCACGGCCCAGTGCGACCTTCAGGGTCGCATTCAGCTTGCCGGCCTCGGACAGATTGGCAATGACGTGATCGGGATTGGCGATCTCGATGTTGTGGGGCACCTGAATATCGCTGGCGAAGACGGGACCCGGGCCGCTCTTGCTGATTGTCAGCGTGGCTTCCGTACCTTCATGCATGCGCACCGCAAGCTCTTTCAGATTGAGCAGGATTTCAATAACGTCTTCCTGCACCCCTTCCATGCTGGTGTACTCATGGAGCACGCCTTCTATCTCGGCCTCGACAACCGCTGCCCCCGGCATGGAAGACAGCAGGATCCGACGCAATGCGTTTCCGAGCGTATGGCCGAAACCACGTTCCAGAGGTTCCAATGCGACCTTGGCATGTGTGCTGCTGATTTCCTGGACATCAACAACTCTGGGCTTCAAAAACTCAGTCACTGAGCCTTGCATATGCTCTCCTCTATAAATCTGGAAGCTGATAATTATTCAACAAAAGCTATTATTTCGAGTACAGCTCGACAACCAGACTTTCATTGATCTCTGCGGGCAGATCGCTGCGCTCAGGCACATTCTTGAACAACCCTTGCATCTTGCTGGGATCAACTTCAACCCAGTCGACCAAACCGCGCTGTTGCGCGAACTCGAGCGCGGATTTTACGCGCAGTTGATTCTTGGCCTTTTCACTGACCGCAATTGAATCGTTGGGGCTTACCTGATAGCTGGGAATATTGGCCTTCTGGCCATTGACCACAACCCCATTATGACGCACCAGCTGGCGCGCTTCAGTGCGCGAAGCGGCAAAGCCCATACGATAAACCACGTTATCCAGACGACCTTCAAGCAGTTTCAGCAGATTCTCGCCGGTAGAACCCTTGCGACGGTCGGCTTCTTTATAATAAGAACGGAACTGGCCTTCCAGCACCCCGTAGATACGACGCAGCTTTTGCTTTTCGCGCAACTGCAGACCATAGTCGGTCAGACGGCTGCCACGCTGGCCATGCTGGCCCGGCGGAAAACTACGATTTTCGATTGCACATTTGGATGTGTAACACTTCTCCCCTTTCAGGAAGAGCTTCTCACCTTCACGGCGACACAAACGACATTTCGAACCTATATACCTAGCCACAACAGTTCTCCAATTACACCCGGCGTTTCTTGGGAGGACGACACCCGTTATGCGGGATAGGCGTTACGTCCGTAATGCTATTGATTTTGAAGCCGCTCGCATTGAGAGCGCGCACGGCGGACTCGCGGCCGGGCCCCGGGCCCTTGACCATGACGTCCATATTTTTCATACCATATTCCTTGACGACAGAGCCGGCCTTTTCGGCCGCGACCTGTGCGGCAAACGGCGTACTCTTACGCGAGCCGCGAAAACCGGAACCACCGGCAGTCGCCCAGGCCAGAGCGTTACCCTGACGGTCCGTAATGGTGATAATCGTGTTGTTAAACGACGCATGGATGTGTGCGATACCATCGGCGACATCCTTTTTTACGCGCTTACGTGTACGTGTAGTTGCCTTTGCCATGTCTTATATATCCAGTTTTATCTCTTGATCGGCTTGCGAGGACCCTTGCGGGTGCGGGCGTTGGTGCGGGTACGCTGACCACGCAGCGGCAGACCACGGCGATGACGCAACCCACGATAGCAGCCCAGGTCCATCAGGCGCTTGATATTCATAGAAACTTCACGACGAAGATCACCCTCGACCGTAAACTTGGCGACCTCGCCACGCAGCGCTTCCACTTCGGCTTCGGGCAGATCCTTAATCTTGGTGGTGGGGTCAATCCCGGCGGCAACGCAAATGGTGCGTGCACGTGGGCGACCGATCCCGTAAATCGCCGTCAAGGCGATTTCGGCATGCTTATTTACCGGAATATTGATTCCTGCAATACGAGCCATCTCAGGCAAACTCCTTTACTCAGGCCACTTGGCCATCGAAAAACGCCGAATTCTAGCTTCGAACGCCGTTTAAATCAAGCGCCCGAGCCTCTTCGAATGAAAATTCCCGTAATTATCCCTGACGCTGCTTGTGGCGAGCGTCGGAACAAATCACTCGAACCACGCCTTTGCGCTTGATAATCTTACAGTTACGGCAAATCTTCTTTACAGAAGCACGAACCTTCATTGTCTACTCTCCAAAAACAAACAGGGGATATCCCCGCGAAAAAGTGAGGCGAATTATACTTCAAATGACGCCAAATCCCAAGAAAATTCTTGGCGCCGGGCGGGCGATTTATTAACGGGTAAGCCCGGACCCGCCGTAGCCCTTCAAATTGGCCTTTTTCATCAGGCCGTCGTATTGATGCGACATCAGATGGGCCTGCATCTGGGCCATGAAATCCATCACCACCACAACGATAATCAACAGCGAGGTGCCACCGAAATAGAAAGGCACGTTCCAGTTGACGATCAGGAACTCAGGCAGAAGGCACACCAACGTGATATAGATGGCGCCGGCCACGGTCAGGCGTGTCATTATCCCGTCGATATAACGGGCAGTCTGCTCACCCGGACGTATGCCGGGGATGAAAGCGCCAGATTTCTTTAGATTATCCGCGGTTTCTTTAGGGTTGAACTGCAAGGCAGTATAAAAGAAACAGAAAAACACTATCGCCAGCGCATAAAGCATCACATAAATGGGCTGGCCCGGTGACAGCATGGTGGATATGTCCTCCAGCCAGCTGAGGCTTTCATTCCCCTGACCGAACATGCGCGCCACGGTGGCCGGAAACAGGATAATACTGGAGGCAAAGATCGGCGGGATGACGCCTGCCATATTCACTTTGAGCGGCAGATGGCTGGTATGACCACCGTACATCTTTCTTCCCTGCTGGCGCTTGGCATAATTGACCGTGATGCGGCGCTGCCCGCGCTCCACGAACACCACCAGGAAGGTGACTGCAACGGCCAGCAGCAGGAAAAAGAGGATCATGAAGATGCTCAATTCGCCGGTACGCCCCAGCTCCAGGGTGCCGCCAATAGCCCGCGGCAAGCCTGCCACGATACCGGAGAAGATAATAATAGAGATGCCGTTACCAATACCGCGCTCGGTCACCTGCTCACCCAGCCACATCAGGAACATGGTGCCGGCAACCAGGGTCACAATGGCGGTAAACATAAACGCAAGGCCCGGCTCAATCACCACAGGAGTGTTACCAAACTGTTGATTTTGCAGGCCAAACGCAACACCTCCGGCCTGAACCGTGGCCAGCACCACGGTGAAGTAACGGGTATATTGGGTAATCTTGCGCCGGCCGGCCTCGCCTTCTTTCTTGAGCTGCTCAAGCTTGGGAACTACCGAGGTCAGCAGTTGGATGATAATCGAGGCCGAGATGTAGGGCATGATGCCGATGGCAAAAACGGTAAAGCGCCTCAACGCACCACCGGAAAACATATTGAACATGTCGATAATAGTGCCGCGCTGCTGATCGAATAGCTGGGCCAGCGCCACCGGATCCACACCCGGTACCGGGATATGGGCACCGATGCGGAAAACAATGATTGCACCGACAACAAAAAACAGACGACGCTTCAGTTCACTGAAGCGCCCCGCTGCGGCCAGGCCGCCAACTTGTCCAGCACCTGGTAAAGCCACTTATTCCTCGACCTTTCCGCCGGCTGCTTCTATTGCTGAACGCGCACCCTTGGTGACTGCCACGCCCTTCAGGGTCACGGCACGCTCGATGCTGCCGGAGGCGATCACTTTGGCGCGCTCGATCTGCTGTCCGACCACATTGGCCGCTTTCAGCGCCAGCAGGTCAATCACATCCGCACCAAGCTTGTTCAGTTCACCGAGTCTGACTTCAGCGGTGACTCGACCAATGCGTGAGCTGAAGCCAACCTTGGGCAGGCGGCGCTGCAAAGGCATCTGACCGCCCTCGAAACCAACCTTGTGGAAACCGCCGGAACGTGAGTGCTGACCCTTGTGACCGCGGCCACAGGTCTTGCCCAGACCAGAGCCGATACCACGACCGACACGCTTGGGCGCTGATTTGGAGCCGGCAGCCGGCTTAAGTGTATTCAAACGCATGATCAGACTTCCTCAACCTTAACCATATAATTGACCCTGTTGATCATGCCACGCACGCTGGGTGTATCCTGCACTTCAACAGTATGATGCATGCGACGCAATCCCAAACCGGTAACACACGCTTTGTGTGATGCCAGACGGCCATTCGTGCTGCGTACCAGTGTTACTTTAAGCTTTTTATCCGCCATGGTTTAACCCAAGATCTCTTCAACTGTTTTACCGCGCTTGGCCGCCACCGACTCCGGATCAGCCATATTGTCCAGGCCCTTGATAGTCGCCTGAACAACGTTGATCGGATTACTGGAACCAATGCACTTGGCCAACACATCATGAACGCCGACAACTTCGAAT